>Ga0075464_10000091_pt1 | contig 35519 bp, 40 predicted proteins | sample DEB19_08_DNA_5_FD_75068 | JGI IMG/M metagenome (GOLD analysis project Ga0075464, IMG submission 75068) | Aqueous microbial communities from the Delaware River and Bay under freshwater to marine salinity gradient to study organic matter... | ecosystem: Environmental > Aquatic > Marine > Coastal ...
CCATGACTCAGACAGAAACCCCGCCCCTGAACAACAGTCAGGTAGCGGAAGCACTCGGCCTGTCGGAGTCCGGCGTGTCCCGACTCCGCTCGGGCGACCGGCTCCCCTCGCTCGACGTGATGCAGACCATCGAGAAGGTGTACGGCTGGACCGTACAGGGACAGTCCAACGCGCGCCAGGCCGGGAAGTGGACCGAGGCATTCGTGGCCGTCCTACAGACCGCCGCCGAGGAGACCGCCGAGGAGCCCTCCGATGCCCCGTCGTGAGGTCGACAAGACCACGCCGGGGTACCGGTTCGGCTACAAGTTCGGGATGTACGTCGCGGGCCCCATCGTGCTCCTCGCGGTCATCGGGCTAGTGATCGGGGTAGCCTACCGCTGGACCTTCGGATGAGCCGCCCGCCGGTCACCGAGCGCGGCTGGTTCCAGGCCCTGTTTGTCTTTGTGCTGTCTGCCGTGGCGTGCGTACTGGCCGGGGCGGTGCTCCTGTGGCGTCCGTGAGGCCCGAGCCCTACGCCTACCAGCAGGAGGGCACCGACCGCATCCGGTCCGCCGGACGGCTCCTCCTGGCCGACGAGCCCGGACTGGGCAAGTCACGCCAGACCATCGAGGCCCTCGACGGGGGCCGCGTACTCGTGGTCGCCCCCAAGCTGATCCTGTCCTCCGGCACCTGGGACGACGAGATCGCCCGCTGGTCGGACCACCCCGAGCTGTGGACCCAAGCCGCGTACACCGGCCTGAACCAGCGCGGGACCCGAAACCGCGTGATGGACGAGCCGAAACCCGAGTACCTCCAGCAGTGGGACGCGGTAGTCCTCGACGAGGCGCACTACGTCCAGGGCCGGGGGACCTCCTGGACCAAAGCGGTGGAAACCATCACCCAGCGCTCGCCACGGTCGCAGTTCGTCGCCCTCACCGGCACCCCGATGCCGAACTGGGCGCACGAGGTGTTCACCCTCCTGCGGCTCCTCTACCCCGAGGAAGCTCGATCGCGCCCGGGTCACGTCGTCCGCTTCGGGGCCTACCAGCGCTGGCTGAACGAGTGGTTCATCCGGACGCCTAACAGGTTCACCGACAAGCCGGGGGCCGAGCTGATCGGCGGGCTCCTCGCCTGCGGTAACCGCGAGGCGTGCCGGAACCGCCCCGCGAACGATCCGTGCGAACACTGGCTGGAGTTCACCGCCGCGAACCTCGGAGACCGGTTCCTCCGGCGTATGCGCGATGACGTGCTGGACGAGCTACCGCCACTCACCGAAGAGCTCATCGAGACCCCGATGGATACGGACCAGCGGCGGATGTACAACGAGCTCAAGAAGGACTGGGTGACCGAAACCCCAGACGGCGAGGAGGTAGTGACATGGACAGTGGGAAGCCGGAACGTGATGCTGGACCGGATCACGACGAGCGGGTGGTTCGCCTCGATGAGTGGCGAGCCGAGAGGGGGGAAGCTGGAGCGCCTGCGCCATGATCTGAGTTCAAGGTCACAACCAACCCTGGTCTTGGCTCACTATCGCGACTCGGTGGAAGCGTGTGCCCGTGTTGCGGAGAGCCTGGGTGCGAGGGCCGGATTCGTGCATGGTGGTGTCCGACACTCTGGTGAGGTCGTGAAGCGGTTCAAGGAGGGCAAGCTCGACGTCCTCGTCGGCTCCCTGGAAACAGTCTCTGAGGGCCTCACGCTCACCCAGGCGGATATGGCCATTTTCGTCGAGAAGAGCTACAAGCCGAGCCGGAACGAACAGGCGATGCGACGGGTCCACCGGATCGGGCAGACTCGCCCGGTCACGGTCCTGGACTACGTAACGCCACGGTCGGTCGACGCGAACAAGCGCGTGCTCCTCGCGGAGAAGACCGACCAGCAGATGAGGGCCCTCACCGCCGCCCAGTTCACCGCGCTCCTCTAGAACACCTTGACCGACATCTTACGGTGGAGGGGCTTGTCCTTGGGACCCTTGACGTAAGGTTCCACCCACACTGACTTCCTGAGAGAGTGCCGGGGTCCATACGACTGGTTGCGCCAGTGCCCCCGGACCTCCCAGCGGTGGCTGTACTCGCGGGCCTCCCCGGAGGGCTTCGAGCGCGAGTGGGTGTGGATGGTAGGTCGTAGCCGCACTTCCTTGACGTCGGAGATTTTTACGCCCGCTTTGGTTAGGGACTTTTGCTGGTTTCGGTTGTGGTGAGGTGTGTCGCACAGGATCGGGAACTGGTCAGCGTGGATAGTAGCCCAGACCATCGCCTCTGCAGACCTCACCATCGTCCGCGCCCACCCAATGTCGCTCTTGCCGTCGTAGTTTCCGTCAGGGAAGCTAATGGCACTCGTATCGACGTGGTAGCCGATCCTGTAGACGTCGATTTCGCCGTTCGGCTGGGCGGACCGGACAGCCATGGTCAGGGTACGACCCTTGACCATCACTCCCGTGAGGTGGGCTTGTCCAGTGCCTGTGGTAGCCGCATACGTCAGCAGATCGGTGTACAGGGGGTCCAGCTCGCTAGAACTGAAATAAGTCCACAGGTTGTCGGGCAGTTCTACGTCGGACCAGTCGATGTGGTGGTCAGGGATGGGCAGGACGTTGGTTATCCCAGTGGTCCAGAAGACCACATCGGGCGTCGGTCCGGGCTCCTTCGCTAGGAGCTTGAGGAACTCAAGATCTCTTCTGTTCATGCTGGCAAGTCAACCACACCATGTGACCTGTTGTCAAGTCCGGACGGGTTAGGGTACGCCGGAGCCCCCAGCCCTGGGGAAGACTGGGGGCTCCGGGTCTACCCGACCCTACTCGGGGAGCGGTTACACCTTGGGGGTGTTCCGGTTGTCGACGGCGAAGCCGAAGACCGAGCGAACGGCGATGTACGCCGCGCCCGCCGGGATGAGGATGTCGGACAGGTCGAAACCCGCCGCCGCCACATCCACTGCGCCGATCACGAAGATCGCCGCGCCGAACACGTCGACCACGGTACGCACGCGCTCACGAACCTTGGGGTTCGAGATCGCCACGTTCGGGGTCTCGGTCGGGAACTGAGGGTTGATGCTCATTGGTCTACCTCCTCTCAAGGTGTCGTGCACAGCGTGGACTGTCGCCACTGCTGAGTCGGTGAAGAACCACGAGTTCTTCCGTGGCTCTTCGTGGACCTCGGAGACCACGTAGGTTCCTGGAATACCCGAGAGTCCTCCCGTGTCCTCCGTGATACCGTCGCGGGCCGCGTCGTCGTGCTTCTCGTCCATTAGCCACCTCCGGGAATTGCGGACGCGATCAGAGCACCCACGATGGGGCCCCCGATCAGGCTCACTGCGAACACGAGCCACTGCCACACCCGGCCCCGTCGCTCCTTCTCGCGCTCGTTGTTCAACGCCACCTGGGCCTTGAGGGCGTCGGCACGCTCTGCTTGCCGCGCCTGCGACTCCAGGCCGAGGGCGGTTTCAAGGTCGGAGATGGTCTTGGCCGACTCCTTGTGCCGGTCCTCAGACCGGCGGTCAGAGTCCTGGAACCGACCATCGACTCGGCGCTGTTCGTCGCGAAAGCTCTCGCGGGTCACCAGGGATCGGAGCTCCGTACGGAGTCCGGCGAGGTCCTCGCGGAGGATCTGGAACTGAGAGGGGGACATGCTACCGTCGCTCATGGGGCTGTGGTGCTTCTTCCGGGGGACGAGCCGGAGGGCGGGAGCTGGGGACCCCCGCCCTCGGCTGACGGCTCAGGACGCGGTGGGCTTGACCGTGACCTCGAACGACTCGGCGGGCTTGGGAATCCCCGCCAGGACGCTCCTGGCCACGTCAGCCGACAGCGCCGCGATGTCGTCGTCGTCCAGCTCGACCGCGACCGGGATGCCCGACGCCTTGAGCGCCTCCACCGTGGCCTTGGCCGAAGCCGCCGCCGTGGCCTGAACGCTCGTGTTCAGCATCCAGTTGTTCGCCGCCCAGACCTCGCGCTCGACCGTGCCCTCGGTGCCCGCGAGCTCCTTGCCGTTGTCGTGCCAGTACTTGAGGGCGTTGAACACGCCCTGGTCGTAGCTGTTGAAGAAGCCGTTGGGCCAGTAGATCCGGTTCTGGTTGTCGAACTGCATTTCGTCCTCCTGCGGGGTTGGTACTGCGGAGCCTCCGCCACCTGCGGCAGACGCGTTTCGGTTGTTGACATACTGGGTGGGCTCGACGGTGGAGCCGCCGACCTCGATCTGGAAGTGGCAGTGGACACCGGTGCTCATGCCTGTGGTGCCCATCACCGCCACGTCCTGCCCCTGCGAGACCCGCTGGCCGGTGCTCACCCAAAGGGCCTTGTTGTGGAACAAGCGGAACACGTGCCCCGTCCCGTCCTCACGGATTCGGACCTCGTTGCCCGCTCCACCGTTGTAACCGGCGAAGGTCACGGTGCCGGTGACGGGGGCCTTGATGACGTCCCAGTCGTGGCCGAGGTCGATGCCGTAGTGGAAGGTGTCGCGGACACCCGTGACGGGGTGCGTGCGCCACCCGTACGGCGAGCTCACCCGGGGGCGAGTCGTGGAGCCGTTGGGCCAAAGGACAGCGGACATTACTGGACCCCCTCGTCGACGGTGATGATCTCGCCCGCGCCGTCGAGTGCGAGCGTGTCGTCCGACGAGCCGTCCGGCAGGTCGAACGGGTAGTGCGTCCGCACGTACTCCGAGGACTCCAGGGCCTTCCGGACGAGCTCGGTGCAGTGGGCGTTGTACGCGTCCGACTGCTCCGGCGTCGGGTTCTCGGGGACTGCCCCCGGGACCACCTCGTCGATGGTGGGCATGGTGATAGTTAGGTACACGGTACCTCCTTGGTTACTGGTCAATGGGGTTCTCCCACGAGTCGCCGTCCGAGATCTTCGGAAGGGGGGTGCTCCAGGCCGAGCCGTCAGACCCGTTGATGCTGGTAGCGACCCAACGGGTGCCGTCTGACACGTACACACCGGCGAGGGTGGTCGCCTGGCCCTTCGGGCTCGGGTTGCCGTAGCCGACCGAGTTGTGAGGGTAGACGTACCAGTAGTAGGTAGTGTTGGGTTCCAGGCCCGCGAGGTCGATGTGCCGCTGACCGGCGCTTGCGCCGTAGTCGGTGTACGCCACCTCGGGGTTCGAGTTCTTCGACACCCGGAGGAGGTACGCGTCGATGGCCGCGCCCCGGTCGTCCGAAGCACCAGGCCAGGTGATCCGCATCGAGTTCGCCGTGAGCATAGACGCCACCGGAGCAGACCCGCCCTGTACTGGCGTCTTGGGGATTCGCGGGGCGTCCACCCAAGCGTCCCCTGAGCCACCCGCGCCGATAGCGGAGTGAGGGGCCGACGCGTAAGCACTGTTCGCCATGCCGGGGCGGAAGCCGTCAGCGTCGTGACCGGCGGTGTAGTACGCGGCGGCGAGGTACTTGACCGCATCGTAGCGGTTCGCGCTCGGGAGGTTCCAGTTACCCGACTGGGTGTAGTAGCCACCGGCGAGCGAAGCCGACCACGTGCCGGTGTTGTCCGCGAACCACGAGGTGCCACCGATGACGAGCCGGACCTCCCAGTAGAAGGTCGACGTGTTGCCGCCCGCGTTCTGGGAGACCAGGTACACGTTGATGCCGCAACGGTAGTCCGAAGACCCGCTCATCTGCCCTTCGTTGTAAGCCACAGGAGCTCCTTACGCGAGAGCCGTGGCGGGAATCCACAGGCGTCCGGCCTTGTGCGCCGGGGCGGCGGGCTGGACGTAGATGTCCAGGGCCTCCCGGAGGGCCTTGTACGTCTGCACTCCGGTGCCGCCCTTGCCGATGGCCAGGATGCCGGTGATCACGTCGGTCGTGATCAGGTTCAGCCAGGTCGCCCCGTCGCTGTACTCGATCTGCTTGGTCGTAGTGTCGAACCAGAGGCCCTCTCCGTAAGCCGCCGCCGTGGGCTGGCGCGTGTTGGGGCCGATGCCGACGCGTTCACCAGTCGAGGGGCGGAGCTCGGTGATCATGCCCGAGGTGATAGCCGCCACACCGTTCGCCACCGACACCGTGCCGACGAGGAGCTCGTAGGTGGTCTCGTTCTGGGTGAGGGCCGGGAGAGCACCACCGGAAGTGTTCGCCGTGCCCGCCTTCACCGCCAGGATGATCGAGTTCGCGGTCTGGTCCAGCCGGAGCACGACGGCATCCAGCCGGGTCTGACCGGCAGTGCCGGGAGCCGCACCCACGGCCAGGTCCTTGTTGGCATCGTTCTCGTAGAAGACACCACGCACCAGGCCGGAACCCAGCGCCGCCCGGACCACCATGCCACCGGGGGCGGTGAGTGCGAGACCGGACACGATGCCGGAGTCAGCGAGGGAACGGGCCCACTTGGAGAACTGGGTCTCGTTGGTTTCTGCGCCGTAGAACGGCCAGCTCGTTTCTGCCATTTGCGTTCCCTCCTCAGGGAGTAGTTTACCAGACGCTTACGTCTTGATGAGGTAGTTGAGCACGATGTAGGGCGACAGGTTGTTGTGAGCCTGGCCCACGGTGCCGTCCTGTGTGCCCGAAGTCAGGTCGTTGCTGGAGGTTCGGACCTGGCCCCACCCGACTGTGTACATGGTCGACGAGCTGGCCTCGGAGTAACCGAGGTTACCGCCGTAGTTTGAGCCTAGGCGGTGCTTGTGTGCCGGGAGCTGTTCGGCGGTCAGCGTGTGAGTCTTCGCGCCCCCCAGCTCGCCCAGGACGTCGAACTCGGTCTGTGTGGCGTCCCGGCCCACGCCGACCCGCCCCTGACGGCTCGGGAGCCGGAACTGGGCCCCAGTCTCGCCCCCGGTGTTGTAGGTCGTGCCGATAGCCTGGAACAGCACCGGGTAGTCCGCCCGGGCGACCACTGCGCCGTTACACATGAGCCAGCCCTCGGGGGCCGTCGACCGTGCGGTCTCCTTGATGTCGCCCGCCTGCCAGCCCTGGGTGAGGGTGCGCTCCAGGTACCCCACGCGGGAGTCGATGCTCTGCTGGTTCTTGGTCTCCTGGTCGCGCGGGTCGAAGGTCGCCACGTCGCCAATCGACACACCGACGCGACACGCCGTGGAGTTCACCAGGAGCACCGCCTCGGTGACCACGGAGTCCTGCTCGGTGCCGTCCACCACCACAGTGATGAGGTCGCCCTCGCGCCAGTCGATCAGGTAACGCATCGTCTGGTCGTCGGCGGGGATCACCTTGGCCGACAGGCCACCGGAGCCCGCCGCCAGTTCCTCGTCACCCTTCTGCTGGAGCTGGGTGGTTTCGTTGGTGTCGCGGCGGTCGAAGAACCGCTCGATCACGCGGGACCAGGTGCCCTCGTCGGCGGGAGCTGTCCGGCGAACGATGGTACGCGCGACACCCTCACCCTGACCGGCCACGATGGCATCGGTGATCGTCGCCCCCTGCGAGGCGACCTCCTCCGAAGTCAGGGTGCCGTTGCTCATGTCCAGGCGGATGGTGTCGCGGAGGTCTCGCACCGGGATGGTGTCGAACAGGATCAGGTCGTCCTCTTGGATGAGTCGGAACCCGAGCCCGCCGTCGTAAATGGCGATCTCCTGGAGCAGTTCGAGGAGGTTCTGGAACCGGGGGCTCTTGGTCTGGGTGAGACCACGACCACCGGATGCGCCCTTGACGTCGATGTAGTTGCGGAACCCACGCACACGACCGGGAAGGGCCTGGTCGTAGGTCACGTTGAACGCCACGTACTGCCGGAACAGGTCCTCGGTGGCCCCGGTGCGGATGTCGTTGCTCTTGGTCTGCGCGGCGGGATCAGCAGAGGTCTGTGGCGAGGGGAACGCGAGCGCGTCGTCGAGGTGGATCTCGTCAGTGAACCCCTGGAACGTGAGGGTACCGTCCGGGTTCTTCTGGTCGCGCTTGCGCTTGGGCAGAATGGTGGGGCCTGAGAAGATCACCCCGCGCGAAGCCACCCCGGTGGGTCCCGTGACCACGAGACCAGACCCGGGGGTCCGGAGGTGGGGGACCATCGGGTGGTCGCCGGGAAGGTTCAGCGTCCACTCACCCACGCCACACCAGCGGAGCTTGGTCTTGAGGTCGAGGTCCCGCGAGAGCACCTTGCCCTGGCGCTGGAGGTTCTTGTCCCGCACTTCCACGGTGAGATCTTCGGGACGCATCAGAACAGCACCTCTCGTCGGGGGGCCCAGGTCACTGTGGCGAGGGTCGCCCCGCCTGCCGCCACCATCACCACGGACACGTCGTTGGCTCCGGGGGCCAGACTCCAGAACTGCGGGCTGGGGTCGAGCTTGGCGTACTGGTTCGCGCCGGTCTCGTCGACAACCGTGCCGTCCTGGGTGTTCACTCGGATGTACCCGGTGGACTTCACCGAGCCGTTGTCCCAGATCAAGGTCTCGCCACGCGCGGAAGTGAGCGCGAAGCCCGAGAAGGGGGCCTGGATGGTCCAGACGGGGTATGCCTCGACCTCGCCGGAGTTCTGGATCGTAGTGGAGCCGAAGCCGTCAGCCGAGCCAACCCGGAGCTGGGCGAGCGAAATACCCGAGCCGAGCAGACCGAGGCCCACACCAATAGGAGTGATAACCTTGGACTCTTCGTCCTCGGCAGTCCAGTACGGGTCCCCGAAGTCGAGGGTGAACACCGAGTGGATGAACGACTTGCCGTCCGTGTCCCGGTCCCACTCCCAGTCGCCGCCGCCCGAGCGCACCGCCATAGCCCACCAGCGGTCGCCGCCCGGTGTGGCGTCGTTCAGGTCGAACGTGAGCCGCGCGGGGGCGTTCGGGAGGGACAGCACGCGGGCGAGGTTCGCGAACCGCTGGCGCACCAGGTCCCGGTTGTTCGGGTCGTTCGGCGGTGCGTACACCTTGACCGGCAGGTCCATCACCCGAGCCAGCACGCGGCCACCCCGGAAGGTCTTACCGTGGCCCGCGCCCTCGAACCACTGGTTCTTGACCGGGGCCATACCCGTACCGCGTACGGCGAGCCGCGCCCGGACTCCCTGGGAGCCGTCGAGCGCGATGGTCCCGCCTGCGGACTGCACCTTGAAACTGCGACCCATCGTCTAGTCCTTCACTCGGGGGGAGCCGAGGGCCGCGTAGAGCGCCTCCTCGGAGTCCAGCGACTGGTTTTCAGCGGCCACGTAGGTGACGCTCTTGGAGTTGGTGGTCGTGTCGCCCGAACCGGCACTGGCAGAGTTCCAGCCGCCGGTCGAGGGCACATGCTCCATCAGGCCGAACGCGTCCTCGACGTCGGGCTGGATCTGCGCCAGACCCTCGATCAGGCCCTCACCGATGTAGACGCCGAACGCCTTGAAGACCCGCGACGGCGAGGCGATCCCGAAGATGCCCGCCACCGTGTCGATGATCCCGCCGAAGGTGTCCTGGAACCACGAGCTGACCGACTCCCAGATCGACTTGAGGCCGTTCCAGAGGCCCTGCACGATGTTCTTGCCGATGTCGTAGAGCCAGGTCGCCGCGCCCGTGAACACGTTCAGGATCGACTGCGGGATGCCCTGGATGAACGCCACCGCGTTGTTCCAGGTGTCGCGGAGGAAGCTGCCGACGTCGCGCCAGATCCCGTTCCAGAACGACAGGAACGCGGAGAGCCCCGACTGGAGCCACGAGACTGCACCCGACCAGACGCCCTGGATGAACCCGATGAAGCCGTTCCAGGTGTCGATCACGAACTGGCCGATGGAGGTCCAGACGCCGATCCAGAAGCTGACGTAGCCGACGAGCACCGCGACGATGAAGTTGATGAAGCCGTTCCACACGTCGGAGACCCACCGCGTGAAGTTCGACCAGACGTCCGAAATGAAGGAGCCGACCGCCTCCCAGATGCCGTTCCACCACCCCACGAACCCGTCGATGACTCCCGTAATCCAGTCGATGAAGCCGCCCCACACGTCGGTGATGAACGCCACCGCCGTGTCCCAGTTCATGATCAGCCAGACGATACCGGCGACCAGTGCGCCGATTGCCAGAACGATCCAGGTGATGGGGTTCGCGAGGAGTGCCGCCGTGAAAGTCCAAGTGGCGATGGCTGCCGCCCCGATTGCCGGTGCGAGCGTGGCGAGGATCACTGCCCCGAGGCCCGCGATCAGCGGGGTGAACTGGCCGATGTTGTCGATGAACCAGGCCAGCCCGTTCTGGAAGTCGGTGATGGGCCCCTTCACGAGGTTGAGCGCGTCGACGAGCTTGCCCTGGATGGTGGCCGACAGGTTGCCCGCCGCCCCCTCGAATGTCTCGGTGCTCTTCGCCGCCTCGACCGCGATGGGGTCCGTACCGACCTGCATGATCGCGGCGTTGAACTCCTCGGCGGTGATCTCGCCTGCGGCCATGGCGTCCCGGAAGTTGCCCGTATAGGCACCCGCCTGGAGGAGTGCGTCCTGGAGGGCTCCGGAAGCGCCGGGAATGGCCTCCGCGAGCTGGTTCCAGTTCTCGGTGGTGAGCTTGCCTGCGCCTGCCGTCTGGGTCAGGACGGAGCCCACGCGCCCGAAGGTCTCGGCGTTACCACCGGCAATGGCGTTGAGGTTACCGAGCGACTCGGCCAGGGCGTCGGGGCCCTGGATGCCGTTCGAGGCGAGCTGGGCCGTGATCGACTGGATGTCGCTGAGGGAGTACACCGTCTGGTCGGCGTACGCCTGAGTCGACGCGAGGTAGGCGTCGATGGTGGAGCTGTCGAGCCCCGCGAACTCCAGGGTCTTCTTGAACTTGTCCGTGGCGTCGGACGCCTGGATCGCCTCGCCCGTGAAGTCGACCAGCATCGAGGTCGCCTGGGAGATCGCGTCGGCGGCGACGTTGCCGAACGCCGACGCGATCCCTGCGCCCTTCTGGGACCAGCCCGAGGTCTTCTTGTCGAAGTCGTCGTCGTCAACCTTGACCTTGGCGACGAGGGTGCCGAGATCGAGTGCCATTAGCGGCCTCCCTTAGGTTCCGACTTCTTCTTCTTGTCCTGCGGGTTGAACACTCGCTGGATGCGGGACTCGGTGGACAGGAGACCTGCGAGCCGAACGACGAACCAGCGCCACGAACGCTGGCCACGAACTGCTGTCAAGTCCACCCCGTACACCTCCTGAAAGTCCGCCTCAATGAGGCTCCACCGTCCCAGCATAGCATGGAGGAGGTTCTCACCGCCGGAGTGGGACGGGGACTCGTACCGTGTCTGGCCGTTAGGCCCCGTCCACCCCGCTACTTCTTCTTGCGCTTCGCCGCCCGGTTCGTGGGGGCTGGTGCTTTTGGGCTTGCGAGGCGCTCCGCCGCCTCAGGCGAGATCGCGTAGTACGTGAACGCGAACTGTGTGGCTCGGCGGATGGGCCCCCAGCCCACGCCGTCAGCCTTCATCTCGTCCAGCGTGGCACCCAGGAGCATCTTGGCGAGGTCGCCTTCCTGGTCGTCGTCGAACTTGAGCTTGTTGGCCTCCTCGGGAGGGACCTCGATGCCGTTGCTCAAGCGCTGGGCGATGTTGGCGAGCTTCTGCAGTGTCGCGCCGGTCTCGTAGTCGGGGGACGCCACAGTGTAGCGCTTGCCGTTGGGGTGCTTGGTGCTCTTGATCGGCGGCAGACGGAGTTCGTCGTCGTCGAACCACTTGTCGAACTGCTTGAGGTCCATGAGGTCTTCCTGTTGTAGGGTTCAGAAGTGGTAGGCCGGGAGGGGAGAGTAGGCCCCTCCCGGCCTGAGGGTCACGCCGCGTCGGGGTGCGTGATGACCTTGGGCTCGCCCTGGAAGGTCAGGGTGACCGTGACGGTCGAAAGGGCGTCCATGCCGCCGCCGTCAGGCGACCACGAGACACCCGCCCAGCCCTCGTACGCTTCCACGCGGGGGCCGTCCGGCTCCATCTCGTAGTAGCGCACGCGGACGCGGTTGGCCACGCCGGTCTTGCGCGAGGCGATCCGGAGCTTCTCCTGGCCGGGGTCGTACGACTCGGCGTCGGCGGCGAGGGTCTTACGTCCCACCTTGAACTCCAGCTTCGCCGCCAGCGCGGTGACGGTCTCCGACTTCCAGCCGTTGCCGTCGAAGTCCGAGTCGTCCTGCGAGGTCGGCTCCACGCCGTCCTTGAACTCCTGGATGCCGTAGACACCGATGTACGTCGCGGCACCGGAGCCGTCCGTCGAGTCGACGTCGAGCCACCACTTCCGGTTGGTCGTCGATGCCCCGAGGGGCACCTTGGGGGTAACTGCCATTTTCTGTCCCTCCTCAGGGCTCGTCCGGCACTACGTCCGGTTGGGTGACGGTCGGTGGACCGCCAGGCTGTAGTTCTCCGTCTGTCGGAGGTTACCGGCTTCGTCCTGACCCAGGACTGCACCCGACGTACGGGTGACGAGCTGGACCTTGACACCACCGATTGTACCACCCCAAAGGCCATGCAGGAGATCGAACGCGTCGTCGACCATCCTCACGACCTCTCGCGGGGTGCCGTAGAAGTCGAGCTGGAGCTCGGGGTTCGAGTCGGAGAGCGACGGGTCGTCGGTCCCTCCGAAGGCGCGGATCGCCACGCCGGTCTGCTTGTGCGCCTGCCCGCTGAGGTACACCCAGATACCTGACTCGCCCGCCTGGTACGCGCCGTTGGCCCGCCACGTCAGGGGGTGCTGGATACCCGGGCGTGTGGACGCGAGGAGCACCCCTACGCCGTTGAGCAGGTTCTCTGTGAAGCTTGCCATTAGTCACCCACCACACTCTTGACAGCCCGGGCAATGATCCGGCCTGCGGTCTTGGCCTCCGAGGAACACGCGTTGGACAGGTACTTGGCGTTCCGGCCCGCGTCGTGGCTGAGGGAAAGGTCTTCGTGTTGCCGGACTGCGTACGGGGTGTCGTAGCTGATCGCCACGGTCTTGTCCGAGGGGTCCGACTGGGTGACCACGCCGGAGCGCTCCAGGTCGCCGTCCTCGTGGGGCACCTGCGAGTTGCTCACGTTGAGGATGTGCTCCCCGGCCATGACCAGCCCACGCATCAGCGCGGCCTGTACTGCGGCCTGCACCTGCGGGATCTTGTTGTCAGTCCACTTGAAGTCCATCGAAGCGCTCACAGGAGGGTCACCTCCACGTGGTTGTCCCCGAACTCCGCCCAGGCACGGATCGAGATCACCTTGTACACGTCGGGCTGGCTGGGGATGATCACCTTCGACCCGGGGCGGAGCTGGTCGGTGTACTGAGGGTCAGCGAACAGCACTGTGGAGGTGGTCACCACCGAGCCGTCCGCCGTGGTCACCCGGCGCTCCTGGAAATCGTACCACGCGGGCACCGCCACAGGTGCGCCGTAGTCGTCGCCCCACGCTCCGGAGCCCCCGAAGGGCTGGACCGAGACTGTGGCGAATGCGAGCCAGTCCCCGAACTCCTCCTGGAGAGTCACGGTGCCGGTACCCGCGACATGAGCGAGGGGTACTCGCCCCCGGAGCCCCCGGTGTACACGGAGGTCGAGAGAAGGCCAGCGGAAGCCAGGACGGATGCCGCCTGGGGGGACAGGGAACCCCCGGCGAGCGCGATCTTGGCCGCGTCGGCGGACGCGTTGGCCGCGTACGTCACCGAGCGGGAGCCCAGGGTCTTGGACTGGATGGTCCCGGGCGTGGTCGCGCCAGTGTCCCCGGGCTTGAGTCCGGCGCGGTACGTTGCCGCCGCCTGGAGGATTGTGGCGTCGTGGAACGCATTGGCGAGGGACTCGTCCGTGGGCGTGAACCCGTCGACAGCCACGTCGTAGAGCGCGGTCTTGGTCCAGTACCGGACCTGCCCCGAGGCGTCAGCCAGTCGGGAGTCAGCGTCAGCGAGGGTCTCGCCCAGGTAGGCGTTGAGGTCCTCCGCCGGAGCGTAGACCGGATAAGAGTTCGAGAGTCCAGCCATGGTTACATCCTAACAGACAGGAACCCCCTCCCGCACTAGGCGCGCGAGAGGGGGTCCATGGTCTTACTGCTTGGGGCCGAGCACGGACTCCGCGAGCTCGTCGCGGGAGCGCCCGTCGTCCTCGATGCCGAGGAACGCCAGCCAGTCCGCCTTCGAGGCGTTCCGGGTGGGCGCGTTCGGAGCCGCCGGGAACCGTCCGTCTTCCGGAGCGGCCTGGGGGGTGGACTCGTCGCCCGCCCCTTCGGTCTCCTGGCTGTCTCCCGAGCCTTCCGTGCCGTCTTCCTGGCCCTCGGAGCCTTCCGGGGCACTCTCGGGCGTCTGCGCGCCTTCGAGGTCCTCCGTGGGCTCTTCGGCGGGTGCGTCGGCCTCCGCGAAGCGGCGGCGAAGAAGCATTCCCATTTTGACCTCCTAGATCGGTAGGCCGAAGGGGAGCCCGAAGGCCCCCCGACGACTTACGGGGTGGGAACGCCGTTCAGCGTCGGCGCGTAGGTCTTGACGACCACGATGCCCCGGTTGTCCGTACGCTTGGTGGCGTAGTGGGCACCCGCCGTGAGGACGGTCGAACGCGCGAGGATGTCGCGGTCCTTCTCCATCTGCACGTCCCGCTTGAGGGCGAGCGCGAGCGCACCCCGGCGGATGATGAGGGCCGAGTACACGGAGTCGTCGCCCGTGCCGGTGACCTTCACCCGGTCCGAGATCACGATCGGCACGGAGCCGATGCGACCGACCTGGCCCCGGAGGAGCACCGAGTCCGCGCCGATCTTGTCCAGCCCGATGAAGTTCGGGTCGTTCATGAGATCGGTCGACTGCGCCGAGTGGATCACGACGCCCGCCAGCTCGGCGGGGTCGTACTCGTCGCCCCAGAGGGCGGCACCGAGGGTGTAGCCCTTCCAGTCGAACTTGTCGAGGGTCGATGCGACCGTGAGCGGACCGCCCGCCTGGAACGACGTGTCGCCAGACGCGTCGTTGTCCGGGTTCGTGGCGTACGCCGCCGTCACGAGGTCCGCGTCGATCTTGCGAGCCATCGACAGCGAGAGCTGGCGGGTGGCCTCGTCCTGGGGGCGGCCCAGCGCCGTGAGGACCGACTTGTCGGTCAGCTCGACGGCCTTGCCCGCCTCCTTGATCGTCACGCGGTCCTTGTTGGTGCCCATCTTGACGGGCACGAGCGAGTCGGTCTCCGCGACGTCAGCCGCATCACCGATGTAGTCCCACGAGCCGAACTCGACCGTATCGCCGGGGTTGCCGACGAGGGTGTCGTCCACCGTCGCGAAGTTGCGCATGACCGCTCGGGCCAGCACTGCATTGAAGATGACCGGACCCCACACCTCGGGGATGATGAGGTCCGATGCTGTGGTCTGTGCCACGATTGCCTCCTAAGGCTGGTTAGGAACTCGACCCCGCCACGAGGCGGCTGTACAGTTCCGGGTTTTTGGTGTACAGGGCGCTCTTTTCCATCACGCCCATCTGGTTGAAGGCTTCCTGGGAAACCTCTCCGGGGGCTCCGGCTCCGCCGTGGCCCTCTGCCCCAGACCGCGCGGTCCCACCCGGAGTCGCCGCGAAGAAGGGGTCCGCCGTCGCGATGGTCTTCACCAGCGCGGCAACGGAAGTCTTGTAGTTCGGGTCGGAGGTGTCCAGCTTGGTGAACGCCTCGTTGCCGTTGAGCAGGAAGTTCAGGTAGCCCTGCTTGGCCGGGTCGATGCTCGACGAGAGGGCCGCGATGGTGACCGCCGCTTCGCGCCGCTCCTGCTGGAGGGCGGACTGGTCGGTCTGCCGTCCGTTGACCTCAGCCTCCAGGCGCTTCTGGAGCGCCTCGGGCGAGTTGTCGTCGGACTCCGGAAGCTCGATGCCGATGGCCTTCGCGAACGCCAGCAACTGCTGGGTCTGTGCGTCCTTGGCCACCTTGCCCTTGGCCGCGACACGAGCGTCTGCGGCCTCCTTGGCCAGGCGGGCGTTCTCGGCCTGGAGTGCCGCCACGCCTGCCGCGTCCAGGGTCGTGGTGCCCTGGTTCTGCTCGGGAGCCGGTGCGGCTCCGGTGGCGGGTGCGGCGGGGGCGGCGGGTGCCGGGGGTGCCTGTGGAGTTGTGGTCGTGCCGCCCGTGGGGGCGGCGGGGTTCTGCTCGGTCATTTGTTCTACCCTCCCGGTAGCAGGTCCATCCCGGACCTTCGCGGTCAGTTTACCACGCGACTACGCGTCAAGCAAACCGCGACACGGGTCGACACGTCGGCGTGTCGGACTTGACAACGAGTCAAGGATGTGGTTGACTAGTGTTACGAGGTTAGGGAAGGGCCCAGGACCTCAGGAAGGCAAGACCATGAACAGCTCCGCGATCTTCGACCTCGCAGTCACCACGCTGGCACAGTACGGCCTCCTGGAGAAGGGCTGGAAGGTCGCCTGGGACAACGGCAAGCGCCGCGCCGGGGCCTGCCACTACGGCACCCGCACCATCAGCCTGAGCCGCCACATCCTGCCATTGGCCTCCGACGAGGAAATCCGCGAGACCATCCTCCACGAGGTCGCCCACGCCCTGATGCCGGGTCACTCCCACGACGCCGCCTGGGCCGCGAAGCTCCGCGAAATGGGCGGCACCGGCAAGCGCACCCACTCGATGGAGACCCCCGAGGGCCGCTACGAGGTGCACTGCCAGAACTGCGGCAAGATCGGCACCCGCCACCAGGCCCAGGGCACGTGGAAGCGCAATGTGGGCCAGCCGAGCCCCATCGCCTACTACCACCACCGGAAGTGTGGCAACGGCAAGCTGTGGCTCGTCGACACCAAGGGAGCGGCCCCCGTGGTCACCGCCCCCGGCGGCACCTTCGCAATCCAGATCCCCGTCGCCGCCTCCACGGCCAAGCCCACCCCCAATGCGGGCCGGGTCTGCTACTGCGGGTGCAACGGCACCACCAAGGGCGGTGCCTACCTCCCGGGCCACGACGCCCGCCACGTCAGCGAGGTCTTCGCCGCCTGGATCGCGAACCGGTACGACCTCGACGGAGCCAAGCACGTCCTCCGCCACGCGCCGAAGCTCCAGGCGAAGCTCGAAACCCGCATCGTCGCCTACGTGGCGAAGAACTACAAGGACTAGTACACTGGGAGGGGCGAAAGCCCCTCCCCCCCAACCTCAGGAGACACCATGGACAAGCGCCTCGACCGCCAGGACCGCTTCGAGCTCGTCAGCGATGCAGTAACCCGATACCCCGAGCCCGACTGGACCGGCACCGGCACGGTCGTCCAGATCGGCCTCAAGGGCGACCAGCCCGTGGGCTACCTCGTCCTGCAGGGCGACAAGCTCGCCTGGCTCACCAACGCGGGCCCTGACCTCGGCTGGGCCTACGGCATCCGCCTGGCCGTCGAGGAGCAGGTAGCCGCCGGACTCCGCGCGGACCGGACCGCCGCCGACGTCCTGTTCACCATCACCCGTGACCTGCCCGTGATGGAGGTGCACCTTGACGACCTTGCAGAGCTCACCGCGACACTCCGTGGCGAGTGGAAGATCTGACTGCCCCTCCACCAACACTCACCACCCCTACGGCCACCCCTGGTCGATTCACTCCCAGTGTTTCCTCGACGCGGGCCACGAGGGCAAGCACCGGGGCTACGCCGAGGGCTACTGGTTCTTCTGGGGTTAGTTCGGGAGCGGTGTCCACAGTGAGGCGTCCTCGCCCTTCGGGACGGTCTCGACGCGGATACGCCACCCGCCACCGGGCTCCTGCACCACCGAGTGCACGAAGAACTGCGTACCCCGGGCGAGCAGGATCTCGCGCTCTGCGGTCCCGTACCGCGACACCGGCATCACGTTGAGGGCCTCCGAGCCCTCCCGGAGCATGATCTCAAGCTTGACCTGCCCGCCGAACGCGGCCTTGGTCCCGACCGACGTCGAGGTGTAGGCGTGGTTCACGTAGGTCTTACCCACCAGGTCAGTCGGCGGGGGCGGGGGGAGCCGTCCGAGACCGAACTCCTCCAGTGAGGTCCCACGGTGGACCACGAGGTCCTGCGGGATCTTGCCCATCGCGTCGTCGAGGTTCTTAGTCTTGGTCTTGTACGTGCCCGCCGGGAGCGAGTTGACGTCCTTGTGACCTCGTAGTGCGGTGTTCCAGGCCGAGTAGGACGAACCGGAGTACAGCTTCGCCGCCTCCCCGCCCACGGTGTTGTGCTTGGCCGAGGGCAGGTTGCTCTGGGCCCAGTTGATGCCGTCGTAGTCCGAGTGGCGGAGGGCCGAGCCGAAGCCACGCGCCTCCGAGGTCACCCCATTGTCGGTGCGCCACTGTGCGTAGTCGAGCTTGTACTGGGCGAGCTTGTTGCCGTAGTCCGCCATGGCGGTCTTGTAGGCGTCGACGTCACGAGGGTCCGGCTGGGTTTTCTTCGCGACGATCTTGTAAATCTCGTCGATCAGGTTGGCGTTGAGGTACTTGTTATTGTACAGGTAGTCTGCCGCCTGGAGGTCCCCGTCGAGGGCCTTCTGGACGTACGGCCAGTTGTTGCTCTGCTCCAGCGTCGACTTCGGGTTGTTGGTCTCCTTGGCGAAGTCCTCGTACTTGGTCTTGACCTTGGCGAGCCAGGCGTCGATCCCCTTGGTCACGTCGGCCTTGGGGAAGCTGGGCTCCACGGGCGCTCCCGGCTTCTCCAGGCCCTTCCAGGACCCGGAGGGTGCCGACACCGCCGGGGAGGTCTTCGAGGTCGCGGAAGGGGCCGTCGGAGCCTCGGGAGCGGGCTTCGAGGGCACCTGGCTGGCCTTGGTGGGCCCCTTGGACAGCTTGTTGCCCTCCACGAGGATCTTGTTACCCTCCAGGAACTTCGCGTGCGTGATCCAGCCGTTCTTGTACAGGTCGCCCAGCGCCACCGACTTGATCGGCTGTGCCAGGTCCGGGTTCAGGAGCTTGCCGACCGGTCCGGCGGGGAGTTCGGGGAACCCCGCCAGGAGGTTCTTGGTCCAGTCGTCGAACGGGTCGACCGGTTCGGGCTTCGGGGGCTTGGGCGGCTTCGGTGCCTTGGGAGGAGTCACCGGACCGGTGAACGGCTTACCCGGGCCGTAGAACCCATTGATCGACTCGCGGGCGTACTGCCGCTTGAGCTCGGGGTGGCTCTTCATGTGGGCCAGCTGGGCGTTCTGCCACTCCTTGACCTTGGCGGCAGACTTCGCCGCCTCCTTGGGGTCGGTCGCCAGGGCGTTCTTGAGCTTCCACTCGCGGATCTTGCGCTCCATGGCGCGCTGTTCCTGCTGGGCCTTGTAGCCGTCCTCGTCCCACGGGGGGCGGGGCTTCGGCAGGACCGTCGCGCCCGGGAGGAACGCGCCGACGTTGCACCGGCAGTTCGGGTGGCCCCAGCCTGCGGCCTTGGCGTCGTCGAGGGTGCCCCAGACCATTACCCGGTAGGGCTTGGCCTCGGTGGCGCTCGGGACGTACTGCTGGCCGGAGGGTCCGGTCGTCCGCCACAGGGGCTTGTTGGCCCACTCGTCGCAGAGCTCGCAGTGGCGCGGGCCCGGGTGGATGTATACCAGGTCCATGCCGTTCGACCCGAGGGTGTCCATGTGCCCCTGGATGGAGGTGTTGGCCACGCCGGTCCGCATCGCCATGGTGATGTAGTCCGGCAGGTTCATCTTGCCGCCGGGGCCGGTCTTGAGTCCCTGGCCGAATGCCTGCTGGAGAGCCTTCCCCGTGGCCTCCCGTCGACTCCCGGAGCCCGCCTGGACTCGGAGCACGGTGTCGTTCACGACCTTGGCGTAGGCGTCCTCGGTGGTGCGGAGGAGCTTGGGCATCATCCCGGCGGTGTTGCCCAGCATCGCGTTGGACGCGGCACGGACAGACGCCACCCGGGTCGCGGAGGAGACCGCCGTGGGCTTACCGGGGAGCCACTCGGACGCGTCCTTGAGGGCCGTCCACTCGCCGCCCTTGTAGGCGGCACCGAACGCGCCGTTGATCTTGCTGGTCATCGAGGAGTTGACCTTGGCCAGCTGGGTCACCATCTGCTTGCGCATCTGCTGAACCTCAGACAGGCGGGCCTTCTGCCAGTCGAGGTCGTCGAGGGCCTCGCCCTTCTCCAGGCGGGCCTTGATCCCGGCCAGGATTTCGAGCTCGGCCTGCTGGTACGCTCGGGCGATCTCGAAGTACAGGTCGTCCGGCGGTGTAGGGCTCACCGGCATGGCTTACTCCTCGAAGGGGCTCGGGGTGGTCACTTCGGGGGCTTCCCCGGTGCCCATGTCGGGCGAGAGGCCGAACGTGGCCGGGTCGACCACTTCGCCCTCGTCCTCGATGCGGGCGACCTCCTCATCGACGTCCAGGTCCGACCAGTCCGGGTGGACCAGCTGGACACGAACCTTGGTCGACGCGGCCTGGGCCTGCTTGAGCACGTTGGCGGTCTCGGCCAGGTACTTGATGTCGGGGTGCGCGGCGGGCGGGAACTCGACGATGACCGGCCACTCCTCCGGGATCGCGGGCCGGTTACCTTCCTGGCCTGCGAACTCGGTGTTGAAGACCCGGATGAGCGCCTCGACGATGCCTTCCAGGGCGTTGCCCCAGTACAGGGCCTTCTTGGCGCGGGTCGAGAAGCTCCGGCGGGTGCGCCCGGTGTACTCGGTGGCGGTCATGTCGCCGCCCTGCTCCCCGAAGTCGCTGTCCGGGTTGTACCCTGCCGACTTGATGGCCTTCGCGGAGTACCACTCGATGGCCTTGATGTGCTCCTCGACGCGGATAGCGAACTGGGACGCCACGAGCGGCATCTCGTCCTTGTCCGAGGGGTTCGCGCGCACCGGCGAGAAGTAGTCCTGGTCCGGGTTGAAGCTCGCACCCTTGCCCGCCCCCTGGTCCTCCAGCATGTACCGGGCGACGAACACCCGACCCTTGCCGAGGGCGATGTCCCGCATGAGCGAGCTCGCGATCTCGTCCACCGCGTCGAACAGGGTCAGCGTACCGGGGCTGTAGTCCGACCGGCCCACCGCCGCCTGCCGGTCCGAGGGGTCCGGGAGTCGGTTGGGGACGCTCGTGGCGAGGAGCATGCCGTCGAGGGTCGGGTAGGCGACCTCGTTGCCCACCAGAAGCGGGTTCTCCGCCACCCAAGCGGTCTCCTCGTAGTCCGTGAGGGGCTTGATCTTGCCGAGGTTGTCGTGGGACCCCTCGTAGACCGCGTACTCGACCTTGCCCGGGCTGTAGCGCTCCAGGAACCGGACGATCTTGGTCTTGTCGTGGCGGATGGTCGTCCAGAAGGTCACCGCGACGAGCTTGCCCCAGCGGTACTCCGGGATCGTGGCGTCAGCGTCCACACGGGTCAGGAACGGGGCCTTCGAGTCGACCTCCTTGTCCCAGGCAATGCGGAGCGCTACCGAACCGAGCGGGCTCTGGGTCTCTGCCGCCGCGAGGAGGAGCGCCTGCCAGTTCACCCGGTCCAGGAGCCATTCGAGGGTCGCCTGGGCCTCCTGGCCTGCAGGGTCGTCGACGGTCTCCATCTCGGGCTCACCCGTGATGGGGTCCGTGGGGGTCTCCCCGACCTCCGGTGCCACTCCCGTTACCGGGTCGGGCGGAAGTGTCCCCGTGATGGGTGAGGGCTTCGGAGGGGCCTTCTCTCGCACCAGCGGGGGCACGTCGAGTCGGACGATGGGGGGCTCTGCGAACAGGAGCTCGGACGACATGACCGCGATGTCCTCGGCCAGCGGCACGTGGATCTTGGTGTCCTTGTCGCCGGTCCCGGGCGAGGTGCCCCAGAACCAGCGGTGCACGATGCGGTAGACCTTCGACTTGAACCCACCATCGACTCCAGCGTCGGCGGTCTCGATGTGCCCGCCCTTGTACTGTCCGGCGAGCTTGTCGGGGTCGCCCTCGTACCAGATCGATGCCACTCGCATCTTGTCGTAGCGGGCCGCGTCCTTGGCCGGGGGCCACGGGGTGTTCTCTACGGGCAGGGCCATGGGTGCTCCTTACGTCAACGCACAGTCTACCACGGCGTCACGCGGCCTCGCTGTAGTCCTCGTCGTCCCGCGAGCCCGGGGCGTGCTCTGCCGCCACCAGGACGGGCACGTCGTCGCGCCAGAAGCGCCGGGTGGAGTACACCGCGTACCGCCAGGCGTCCACCTCGTCGTCGTCTTCCTTGATCGGTTCGTCCTCGCCCCGCTTCGCGGCCTTCGGGTCCCACATGTACCCCGGGATGTGGTCGATCAGCTCGGGACAGTCGGTCGAGACCGCGATCCGGTTGATCGCCAGTAGCGAGTTCAGGGTCTTGATGCCGCCGTCCTTGCTGTTGTGGGCGGGGGCGGTCGTCATGCCGTCGTCGAACAGCTGAACCCGGAAGTGCTTGGCGGCGGGGTCGACGAAGATCCACTCGGGGGTCTGCCGCCACTCCTTGGCGACCTGCAGGACCCACTTGCGGAAGTCGGCGGACTGCTTGTTGGGCGAGAGGTTCTGCTCGGGGGCGAACTCGGCCACGGTGTAGAGCATCTGGGGGACCTCGTGGTCCTGCGTGGTCGGGGTCCGGCGGTAGCGCCAGTCGTCCGCCACCCAAATAGCGTAGGCCCGGGTCGGGTGCTGGGTTCCGTAGTCGAGGGCCACGCCCACGAGCTTGCCGTGGCGGGGGATGAGTTCGGGGGCCACCGTGTGGCGCTCGGGGGACCACTCTTCGAACACGGAGCCCTCGGCCTGGACCCACTCGCCGTCGAGGAACCGCCGTCGCCACAGCCCCGTATACTCGCGCTCGATCTGCTGGATGTAGGCGGGGTTGTTGGCCACCAGCCAGGCGTTGTGGCGAAGCTTGAACCGGTACCGGGCGTAGCCGAGCTCGGACACCCGCTTGATGATGGTCTTGTAGGCCCAGTGCTGGGGGCCGTCCGGGTTGGTGGTCGCGAGGATACGGGAGCCTGGGGGGCTCATGCGGGCCAGGAGTTGCTTCCAGAACGGCTCCGAGATGAGGGTGAGCTCGTCGACGTATGCCGCCGAGACCGTCAGCCCTCGGAGGACCATCTCGGACTTGACGTCGGACGCGCCGAGGATGTGGACCACGCGCCCGTAAATCTTGGCCGTGGGTGCGCCTGAGGTGTAGCTCACGTACTGGGCGAGCTCCCCGAAGATCGAGTCGTCCATGAGCACGTCGAACACGTTGCGGGCGATGGAATCGCGGGTCCGGCCCACGATCACCAGGGCACCGCCGGGGGGCGGGTCCTGGCAGAGGATCAGGAACGCCATGAGGGACACGACGGTCTTACCGGCTCGGACCGCCCCGTCCCACAGGCAGACCTTGGGCATCTCCCCGAACTGGTTCGGGCGGAACGCGTCGGCCAGGGTCGCGGCCTGCTCGGGGGACAGCCCGACCGGGATCGGGTCGCTCATCGGTTGATCACGCCGTCCTCGATCTGCGGGGGTGCCTCGGTGAGGCCCCGGAGGATCGTGGTCAGCATCGACTGGGCCCGGGCGAGTCCGCCGTCGTCGGCCTTGTCGTCGTTGCGGTTGATCGACTGGTCGAGGACCGACAGGACGGAGATTTCGGAGCGGAGGTCCTGGGCGGGGATGAACGAGAGCGCCTCGGTGATCTCGCCGCCGCCGGGGATCTTGACGAGGGTCTTGTACTTCTCCTCGCCACGAAGTACCTTGAGGATTGCGGCCTGGCGAAGCTGGAAGATCTCGTCGAACGCGGCCTGGCGGTTCGCTCGTTTTGCCGCCGCGTCCCGCTTGAACGCCTGGGCTCCGATGCTGTTGTCGTGGGCGGGGGTCGCGCCGAGCCCCTCGACCTTGCGGAACCGGGAGATTGTGGAGGAGCCTACGCCGATGCGTCGGGCGATCTCGTTTACGGACACGCCCTCGGCCAGCCAAGCTCGGGCCTGCTTCTTCTCTACCTCGGTCAGGGGCTTGCCCTTTGGCCGGTCAGGGTTGGTCTTCACGTTACGGTTCGTAACCACTTCTATCTCCTCACACATCCCGTGTCGGGCCCTCCCGGACCTAGGGTCAAGTGTACCAGATCGAGCGCGACACGCCGATTGTCGGTTTGGGCTTGACACGGAGGCAAGACCCATGTTAGACTTGTGTTACAGGTTGAAGGAAACGCCCAAGACCACCACGAAAGGCCAGGCCATGACCGCTTACAGCATCCCCACCGAGTTCCTCAACACGAACCCGAACTCGAAGGCAACCTTCCGCCCCGGCGGCGACGCCCAGTACGTCAGCTACCTCCTCGGCGGCATCATCAACGAGATCGCGGACTTCGGCCCCGAGCGCCTCGGCGAAGGTGAGGACTTCGCCAAGTACATCCGCCGGGTCATCCGCCAGGAAGCCGCCAACCTCGGCTTCTCGGACGCCCTCAAGGCCAAGTTCCTCGCCGCCGCCGAGCGCATCCTCCAGCGCGAGCTGGACCGCCAGGAGCGCGACCTCATCAAGGCCGCGAAGCGCGCCGCCAAGACCGCCAAGGCCGCCGAGCGCGGGGCTCACGTGATCGAGGTCCTCGACTCCGGCACCGTCAAGGTCGGCCGCTGGGAGTACCCGGCCCGCGAGCGCAAGTACAGCGACGGCACCTCGCTCCTCCAGCGCAACGCGAAGCGCGACGGCTCCGGTGAGTGGATCAGCATCGACGCCTGAACCGCCGACAGCGAGACCCCCGCCAGGGCCTGACTCCTAACCGAGTCGGGCCCTGGTCCGTATCCGGTGGCAATTGGCGCATACCACCTCACACTTCGCGACCTCCGCTTCGATCTTGGCCCACGAGTACCCAAGTCGCACCATGGCGTTGACTCCTGCGACCTTTTCGAACCCTGGGAGGTGGTCGAACTCCAGCGCGTCGGGGTGTGAGTTGTAACCACAGTCGGCACACCCCTTCGCGATCTTGGTCTCCGCGAGTCGCGCCCGATACGACTGCCCCCCTCGGCGGTTTGGGTTCTCACCCGGCGTCAAGGGGGGCAATCCCCGAGCTATTCGGTTCTTACGGTACTGAGCCCCGCTCATTCGTCCTGGCATACGCCCATCTTACCATGAGCGGGGGTCAGCCGTATCTGCGGTCAGCCCTTGGCCGGGGTCAGCATCGAGTGCAGGGTCAGCGTCATCCGGAAGATGCGCTTGTTGGTCGTGACGAGCAGGGTGATGTCGTTCGACTCGTTGACGATCTCCGTAGCCTCCACGACCTCGCCGGTCGGCAGTTCCAGGTCGTTGAGGTCGTCGGCCATTGCGCCGAGGATCGCGAGCTTGTCCTTGGGGTCCATCTAGTTCACCTCCTCCAGCGTCCAGTCCAGCCTAGTCCACCAGCCGAACCCCACGCGCCGCAACACGTAGCGCTGGCCGGGGAAGATGGGCACGATGGTGTCCTGGACTCCTAGCCAGAACCTCGACCGTACCCACCTTCGCCCGCTCACCGGCCCGAGCTCCCGAACCCGCCGAAGCCACGCTCCGAGTCGGCCAGGTCGCCCTCGTGTCGAACCAGCACCGACTGGGCCGTCGCGTTCGGCAGGAGGATCAGCTGAGCCACCCTCTCACCCCGCTCCAGAAGCACCGACTTGTCGGTCAGATTCCACACCGCCGAGAACAGCTCACCCCGGTAACCTGTGTCAATTACCCCTTGAACGACGAGTAGGCCCCTGCGTCGGATCGTACTTGACCGTCCGGTAAGTAGCCCCCAGTAGCCGTTGGGCAGTTCGACGGACACGCCCGAGGGCACGTCCTTGAACCCGTGGGGAGGGATGGTCACGTCTTGCGACACGAACAGGTCCCACCCGGCGTCGTCGTGGTGCGCCCTGATGGGCATTCGTGCTTCGGGCTGGAACTCGGGCCCGAGGTCGAGCTGGGTGTACGGGTCGAGCCGTACGGGGATCTTCATCTTGCGTCCGCTCGATGCCATCACTTGACCCCCTGGATCAGTCCGGTCTTCTCGTCGACGACCTGCCCGGGCTTGTCGATGAGGTTGCCTCCCTGCCCCTGGGGGGTGGGGAAGTAGTAGTCGCGGAGCTGGCCCTCGCTGAACTGCCGGAGCTGTCCCTCGGAGCCTCGGTTCTGGGGTGAGTAGAGCACCCGCATGACACCCTTACCACTCGGGGACGGGAGCCGTTCGATCTGCACGGTGCGGGGCTTGACGGACCCTCCCTCGATCTCCAGGGCGTTCCGGATGTCCCGGTCGGCCCAGACCTGCCCCACTTCGAGTTTGGTGTTCTGTGCGGGGTGGTCGGTGTTGAATGACTGACTCACAGGTAGTTCTCCTTGAAGCTCTTGACCACGCTGAGGTAGCGCGACCACAGGCGGCGGGACCAGGGGTGCCCTCCGAAGGTGTCGGGGTGCACCTCCTCACGGATCAGGTCCACGACATCCCCGTATTGCTTGATGAGGGACTTGGCCAGGGTGGCTTCGTCCTGGCGTCCTGCCGCCTGGTAGCGAGGCAGGAAGTACCGCGCGTCGTCGACGAGGTGGCAAAGTGCCCTCCACCGTTCAGCGTCGACTCGTTTGGCTTCCTGCGCCCGCGACCAGTTGCGCGGACGCCTTTTGTCGAGGCGAGCCATTAGAGGGGCCACCCCCCGACCGCGCGGACCCGCTGGGCCATCCGGACGTAGATGCCGATGTCGAGGAGGGTGTCGTCCGAGACCGGGCGTCCCTCCTGGATGGCGGCGCTCCACCGGGCGAACTTGCCGACCAGGTAGAAGTAGATGCCCAGCTCCTGGAGCCAGCCCTCCTGTGTCTGCCGCTCCCCGACGTTCCACGTCCGCTCCGGCACGCCCACCTCGGTGAGGTGCCGCCCGATCTCGGTGAGGTCGGTGGCCCGCGACAGGCCCCCGTACTCGACCATCTTGGCGAGCAGTCCGGCGACCTCATCGTGGGCGGTCTGCTCCCACCAGCCCCGGAGGGCGGACACGGAGTCCGCCGCTTCGGGGTCTTCCTTGGCCTCCGTGGACCTCGGAGCGCTCACCCGGGCCTCGTAGGCGTCCGCGATCTCCGAGGCGCTCCGAGGTACCGTCCCGGGCTCCTCCGTGCCCATTCCGCGCTCGAACTGGGCGCGGTATGCGGCGTTGGACTCCCAGATGCCGACCTGGTGCTGGCGTCCGGCGTCGAAGACCCGCTGGAGCACCTCCCCCAGGGCGACCCGGTAGCCGCCATTGGGCTCGGTGATCCCGAGCGCCTGGGCGACCTGCGCGATGTGCTCGTCCCGGGTGGTCATCGGCCTGCCTCCTCTGCCTGCTCCTGCGAGCCGCCGCCGAAGATCTCGGCCATGGCCTGCTGGACTGCCGCGTCCAGGACTTCGGGCGTGAGCCCGCCGCCCTGCTGGCCGTTGAACGCGTGGTTCGTGAACAGCATCTGGGTCGGGGAGAAGGTGATGCCCGCGACGTGTGCGCCGATCTGGTCGTGGTTGGCGTGCTCGTTCACCCACTGGAGGGCCTTATCCAGTGCTGGGTGGGCGACCTCTTCGCTGTCGCCGTGTTCCAGCTCGTCGGCGGTGAGGCCGACCAGCTCAGGGATCACCTGGTCGAGCATCGTGATGACGACCTTGGCGGAGTGACCACCGTTCGCCTGCACTGCGCGGCGGAGGAGGTCGACGTCCCAGGCACCGACGCGGCGCACCTTCTGGGTGACGGTCGTGCGCTCTTCGGGGAGCCCCAGCTCGTCCCACGAGGTCTCACCCTCGATGGTGCCGGAGTTGCCCGCCACACGGATCGGGAACACGCGCGCCACAACCCAGTTGGTGATCTTCACCGAGCACCGGGTCGGGTCTACCCCGGCCATGGCCAGGAAGTCCACCGCGCGGGCGTCCGACGAGGTGGTCTGCGGGTAGTGCCCCGAGGCCCTCAGCGACAGGCCGAAGCCCTGGGTGCCCTCGATGAACAGGTGCTGGTTCTGGTTGTGCGCGTGGTCGTCGGTCGCGTACAGGTCTTCCGGCTCTGCCCACTGCCAGGGCTGGGCGTCACCGTCCGGGTCCGGCCCGAACTCGAACGCGTCGCCCACAGTCCGGGCGACTCGCATGATCCGCTCGGCCCGCGCCGCGCCGATGCCCTTGCCGGTGCTTCCGACGCGCGCCACGAGTTCGGCGTCGCGCTCGGTCTCCTTGTGGTGCGCCTCCAGCAGGGTGGCCTGGCGCGACATCCACAGCCGACCGCGCACCGGGTGCCCTGCGGCTTCGGCGGTTGCGATCTCGCTGCAGAGGACTTCCAGGTCCACTTCGGAGCCGGGGGCGATGTACAGCTTGACGCTGGGGTCCACTACAGCTCCGACCGGCAGGGACCGGAAGGCGAATGCGGTGCCGTGCTCGTCGTAGGCGGTGTGTCCGGCGTTGGGTCCGGCCACGCGGACGTTCCAGACCTCCAGCTGGAGGTCGGGCATCAGCTTCGAGTCGCGGACTGCGGACTTGACCAGCTGGGCGGTCACGTGCCCCTTGGCCTCGGAGCCGTACTGTCCGCCGACGATCGTGTCGATGAGTTGCATTGGGGTATCTCTTCCTGTATCGGTTGTTTTGGCACCCGGGCCCCCGAAGTGGGGGCCCGGGCTGTACTGCTCTGCTAGCTTACACCAGCCTGTGACGCCCTGGCAAGTAACTCATGCGTGCGCGGCCCACTGGGACACGTCCAGGCCCCCGGGGAGCCCCGGGAAGCGCTCGTCCCACAGCTTCTCGCCCATACGCTTGAGCGTCCCCGTGACCTCCGGCCCATCGCCACTGGGCAGGAGCAGGACCGAGGAGTCGTGTACCATCAGGACCAGGCCCGCCCCCACGCGCTCGTGCTCGGTGCCGTCGTACCGCTCCGCCAGCCACTTCTCCTCCGCCAGCCACCGGTCGATCCCGTACTGGGCGAGCGCGGGCTGTACCCGCTGGTTGAACGCCTTGTGGGCCGACTTCTCCAGCCGCCCCCGGTCGGGGTTGAAGAACTCCACGTCCCACTTCGTAAACCACCGGCGCTCGCCGGTTGTCTTCTCCTCGATCCAGCCCACGCCGTGCTTCGCGTACCGGTCCATCACCACGGCCTCGTGCCTCCGGATCGCGGCCTTGAACTCGGGGTACAGGGCGTTCCACGCGGCGATCATCTTGCGGGTCTCCTGCTCCCCCCAGTCGACCCCGGCCTCCTTCCACAGCGTGGCCGAGAACGTACGCCACCCGACACCGAAGATCAACGAGAAGTTGCCGCGCTTGGCCACCTGCCGGTACATCCCCCAGTCGGGGTGACTCTCGTCGATGCCGAATAGCTCCTTGGCGGTGTACCCGTGGAGGTCCTCGCCCGCCTCGATCATCTCCAGCATCCGGACGCACCCGGCCATGTCAGCCGCCACCCGGAGCTCCGCCTGGGCGAGGTCCATCTCCCAGAGGTCGTACCCCTCGGGCACCCCAGCTTGGATCAGGTCTCGGGGGGTGTCCAGTCCTGCGAGCGGCCCGCCCTTGACCTTGTAGTCCGCCGGGATCGCCTGGAGTTGGATCTCCTCGACCGAGAATCGCCCCGACGCCGTGCCGTTCTGCCGGAAGCCGGTCCGGAGCCGACCGTCCGGCCCTGCCCGGTTCGTCCAGCCCTCGTACCACCTCGACTTGGCGTCGGTCAGCTTCTTGTAGGCCATCCACTCCTCGACCAGCGGGTAGCCGTCCCGGTGCATCTTCGCGAGGGTAGCGATGTCCACCACCGGCTCGCCGCCCTCGGTGAGCGCGTACACGTCGAGCCCGAGCCCCCGGACGTCTTTCTGCTTGCCCTTCTCGCCCACGAGCTTGTCGCCGGACCCGAACCAGTAGTGCTTCGCCACCGGGAGCGTCACGAGCCCCAGCACGGCCTCCAGCTTGCCCTCGACCTCCGCGATCCGCTCGTCCAGCACTGCGGCCATCTCTCGCGCCAGGTCCGAGTTGAACGGCAACCCCCGGCGCTCGACTCGGGTCAGCATCCGCATCGTGTCCATCCGGCGCTCGAACGACTCCGGCGACCACCCGGCGGTCCAGCCGAACTCCGCGAACTGCTTGCCAGCCCTGCAGGACTTGACCCGGGCCTGCTCGACCTCCTGCCACCGCCGGAGCCTGGCGGTCTTCCGGGCGTCGTCGTCGGCGTACTTGGCGATCACCCGCCACGGCATGAGGTCCCAGCGCCCCTTGGGGAGCTTCTTCTGCTTGAGGTACTTCGAGATGACTGCCTTCTCGTCCCCCTCGTGCTCGCCCCACAGCCACGCCGCCGTGGGCTTGAGACTGGTCGTTGCCCTGCCACTGTCGGAGGTCCGCCAGCCGGTCCAGATGTCGGCCCCGCCCTGGGTGTCCCAAGTAACCCACGGCATCAGGTCCACGCCCTGCCTCGGGTCCCACCGCACACCGGCGTTGGTCAGGTGGATGTCGAACTTCGCGTTGTGTGCCGTCAGTCCGACGAGCCGACCCACCTGGACGAGCCAGGTCATCAGCGCCGACCACTCCACCACGCCGAGGTTCTCCGAATCCGGCTTCGGAGCGTCCGGCGTCCAGCCGGTGAGTCCGCCGAGCAAACCCCCCTGTCCGTGGGCCACCACTGCCGCCGTGTCGTCCTCGGCCTTCCCGGTGCCTCTCGCGCCCTGGTCGAAGGGCCACGCCATAGACAGCACCCACTCGCGGCCTACCCAGTCCCCGTGGGGCCAGTCGTTGGCGCGGGCGTTGTGGGTGGTCTCCCGCCGGAGGGTCCAAATGCCGGTGTCCCAGAGGCACTGCTCCTCGTTGCCGAGCTCTGCGGCCCACGCTGGCACTTCGTCGTCGTCGAGGAGCCACGACACGGACACGGTGGCCACGCGGGTTCCGGCGTCGACCCACAGCCCGGAGGTCTCGGTGTCCCACGCGACGGGGTGTCGGGGCGGCATCTTCGCCAGGAGCAGTTGCAGGTCTGTGGGGTGGATCTTCGCGCCCATCAGGCGTCGAACCCGAGTTGCGCCATGGCTTGCCGGAGTGTACTCCACTGCTGTGCCAGTTCCACCTCGGTCTTCTTCTGCCACGCGAGGGTCGCACCCGTGCTGTACTTCCGGCTCTGCTCCAGTGCGTGGCCGTACGAGCCGAGCTTGCTCATCAGCACTTTCGCCGCCGCTTTGATCTCGATGGGGTCTGGGACCCTGTTCTCTTCATCCATACCACCCATACTACCCCACCCTCCTAAACGGGAGCAAATAACCGGCCTGCTACAGCTCGGCCCGAAGAAAGGCCCGTCCGTCCCCCGGGTGCACCTGCACGCGACGGCAACACGACACCCGCACGCCCGCACACGTGGGCCTTTCGCGGACTCACCCTCTAGCACACCCCCCAGAACCCCGGAAGGACGGGCAGAAGAACGCTAACACCCCTAGTAGTAGCATAGATGTAGATAGATTGTAGAAACCCTAGTAGCAGAAGACCCCCAGAGAACCCCCTCTTGACTCCTCGTCATGCTACCGGCCTGTTACAGCCCCGCTACTGTACCGCTGCGTATCTACTTGACACGGAGTCAAGGGTGTGGTTGAATGGTTTTACCAGGCAGGGGAAGGGCCCCTCGCCCAGAAGATAGGACAGGCCATGAACTACACCGAGACCGTCATCGAGGGGTACAGCTACACGCCGACGACCGAAGCTATCCGGGGGCGGATTATCCAGCGTGGCATTGGCTGGGGGTTCTACGGCCTCGATGAGTTCGACCGCTGGCTTGCCACCCACGATGCCGAGAAGCGTGCCGAGTGGGAAGCCGAACCAGTCGAGCGTCTGCTACGAGTGCCGGAACGACGCCCGGGCCCGCCTCGGGAGCCTCATCGGTGACCGCGCCACAGCAGAGGCACACGCACACAAGCGGGCCCAGGCCAAAGCTCGCCGGGACGCCAAGCGGAACGCCGAGGCGCTGGCCCGCATGGAGAAGATGGACCCCACACACCCCGCGCCCCGGACAGCGCTCGGCCCCCGGACCAAACCTGGTCTCCGGGGGCCGAACTGTGAGAGATACCCCTACCGCCTCGTCTGAGACTCTACCAGTTCACTGCGGTAGAGTCAAGTAACCTACCCCTCCGCGCGTGCCAGCACCAGACGGGCATAGTCGGGGTAGAGCCTGCGGTACACCGTCTGCACCCCGTTCACCCGCTTGTTGATCTGGTGCTCCGTGCGAGCGTGGGAGATCTGCGGCATCTGAGCCGCGAGCCCCTCTGACGACTCCAGGCGTGAGTCGACCCGTCCGCCCTGGGCCTCCTCCCAGGCCCGCGCCAGCCTAGCCGTATTCACCCACACCTCGGGGTCGTCGAACGACTCCGGGTCCGCTTCCTTGACCAGGACCGGCGGGGCTTGGTTCCGCGACCCCCGGTAGTCGACAGGGGCGACCTGCCCGTCCGGCGAGATCGTGCCCCACTGCTGGATAGCCCACGGGATCAGCTTGATCGTGATCCGGTTGTCGTTCTCGACGCCGGTAGTCATGCGAATCTCGGCCTCCACCCATGGGTCGACCCACTGCGCCGTCTGCCCACCACCCTCCCAGGGGTTCTCCTCGCCCACGAGGAAGTCGAAGAGCCGCGCCCCCGCTCGGAGTACCGCGTACTTGTCCCCACGTCGTCCCGTGCCCTTCCGGAGCTCACGGAGGGCATTCTCGTACTGTTCCTGCACCGACAGGGCCTTCTGCACGTACCAGCCCGCCAGCACGGTGAGCCCGAGGTCTCCCCGGTACCGCCGCTGGAGGGCGGTGATGTCGTCCCACTGCGGGGCCCCTGCCGCGTTCGTACGCTTAGTCACGTCGCCGTTCACCTGGTAGAGGAACCCACGTTCGAGGAGGGCTTTCTGGCCGGACAGCCCGAGGGCCTCACCCGTGAACAGCAGGGGGTTGACGATCTGCGCGTCCTGGGTCTTCCGGTCCTCGCCCATCTTCCGGACGGTGCCTCCACTCGCGCTCGCCCGGAGGATCTCTTGGAGTCGCTCGGGGTTGTCGAGGTCGTCCGCCCAGACGATCCCGGAGTGGTTCGTCGTCGCCGTGTCCCGGAATGAGGCCGTGGTCGGCACCACCTGACCGAGGTGGTTACCGTTGAGCTGGACCATCAGGCCCACATAGCCGTTGGTCTTGGCCGACCCTGATGCCGCCTCGAATGCGAAGTACGGGAACACCGACGCGAGGTCCAGCGTCTGCGGCTTGAGCAGGGTCGCCGCCCACCACGCGCCGAAGGGTCGCGTCAGCTCCTCGAAGTGGTAGTCCTGGACCTCCCGGAGCACTGCCTGAGCTTCCGCCCAGTCCGCCTCGAAGCCGTAGTTCTGCTTGACCTTGGAGCGCTCCAGGCGTCCCCGGTCTGCGATCACCCCGGCGGTCCGGACGTCGACGGTCCCACCGCCACGGATAGCGCCGTCGAAGGTCACGAACTGCTGGGTGGCATCGTCCCAGCCGAGGTGTTCGACCACGCGGACCTCCCCGGCGTCTTGGGACTCCAGGTAACGGACCAGCCGAGCTCCGGCGTCCATCTGCGGCCAGACCGTGACCCGGGGGGCGATGGTCGCGCCGTAGCGGGCGAGCCAGGCCGCGCGCTTGCGGGAGTCCACGAGGGTCTCCGGCGACAGGGTGGTCTCGATCTCCTTGCCGCGAGCGGTCAGGGTGATCTGGAAGGCCCGCCGGTCGTCCGCGTCGACCATCACGCCGACCACCCGGATGTCGAAGTCTGACCAGGGCTGGAGTTCCTGCTCTCCGTCGCCGTCCTTGCCTGCGGCCAGCAAGGAAACCCCGTTGCCGACCAGGTAGCCGTTCTTCTCCGACGCCTCGCGCTCGGGGTGGTCCACCGACTCCTTGCCCCAGACCGACTCCAGCACCTTCTCGGTGTCCTCGTAGTCAGGGTCGACCATCGCCGCCGCGCGCCGGACCTCGACCTCGTACAGGTCGCGCTTGTCCCGGTGCATCTTGGCGTAGTGTCCGGCCACGCGGGTGAGCCAGTCGTTCGTGGCACCCTCCCCGCGCTCCGGGGGGTTTCCGAGGAGGTCGGAGAGCTTCTGGGCCCCCGTACCCCCGGCGGGGCTCTTCTTGTCTCCCGTGACCACGGAGAGGCCCTTCCGCGCGCCCTTCGCCACGGCAGTCTCCCCTATGCCGTACGCGGCCCAGATCTCGGCCATTTCGGCGTCGGTCAGCGAGTGCTCCGGCAGGGTGTTTGACACGGTGTACGAACCGCCCACCGGGTGCTTCGAGGGGGGCAGGACCACGTAGGCCCCAGCACCGGCCCGGATGTCGATGCCCTTGCCGAGGACGTTGGCCCCAGGACCCTGCGCCATGGCCACCGGACCACCGGGGCGGTAGACCAGGTGGAAGTTGCCGTTCCCGCGCCCGGAGAGGTGTTCCCGCGACTCGGGGAAGACCTCGGCGCGCTTGGCCCCGTGCTGGGTGTCGAAGTCGAAAACGAGGCGTCCGTCTGTCGACCCGCCGATCCCTGCGGTGGGGTTACCACTCCACCACTTGCGGATCTTCTCGGGGTCGCGGGTCGCGTCCAGCACGCCGTGGCCGACGAGACCGCATCGTCCGTCGCACCGCACCGGCTTGCCCTGGTCGTCGGTCTGGTTCTTGTGGGGGTTCCCGAACAGCGGGATCTTGTCTCCGGGCTTGAGCGGGAAGACCGGCCAGCCCTTCTCCGCCCAGTCGAGGGCGTGGTCCAGCATGCTCTTGTCGGGGTCTGCTTCGGTGTCCACGTAGGATGGTACTTTGGGCACTTCTCTCCAATCGGTCGCACCCGGGCGGAAGGGGTGTAGCACCGGGTAGTAGCCAGTCTAGCACGGCAGAGCCCCCACGGCCAGTAAGGCACCGTGGGGGCTCTGTGGGAGCGTCAGGTTCGGGTCAGAACGCTTCCTCGTCCGCGACCGAGGACACGCCGAGCGCGTCCAGGTCGAGGTCCTCCGGCACCGGGAAGATGCCCTTGACCTCGTTGGTCTTCTCACCCTCGCGGGCCCCGGACTGGATCGTCCGGATGCCGAGCTCGATCACCGCGTACTCGCCCAGGAGTTCGTCGGTGTCGGAGTCGGAGGTGTACCCGAACGACTCGAAGAACCCCTTGAGGAGTCCGAGGAGCATGGCCTGGTACTTCTCCCACTTCTCGGGCCCGTTGGTGTACGTCGCGGGGACGCCCTTCTTCGGGTCCGAGGGGAGGGTGAGGCGGAGCCACTGGCGACCCGGGGCCGGGGCCTCGGTCTCCAGCGAAATGAGGTTCTGGAACTCGGCGTTCCAGACGACCGCGCCGTGCTTGTTCGGGTCCACCGTGGTGACTTCGGACAGCTTGGCGAGGTAGCGCCCCGGGGCGAGGGGCTCGAAGGACCCGCCGGACTCGTGGCGGGCTTCTGCGGAGTCCACCATCTTGACGGCGGCGGCGGAGAGCTTGGGCATTGGTATCTCTTTTCTCTAGTGTTTCTCTGTGTGAGTGGTCCGTGCTGGGGCGGGAGGACCAGTACCCGGCGGGGCCGCACTTGCATGTGTGCGCTCTTACCACCGCTAGACGATCCAAGCACGGTGTGTGCCTGGTCGTCAAGTAAAGGCCGGGAGGTCGCAGAGGGGGTTCTATCCGGAGCTTACGCTCCGGGCTGGCAGGACGCTCGGTCGCCTCATCCGCCCCAGCCCCTACTCTTCGGTGGAAGGTTAAGCAGGCCACAGGTCGATCGCGTGAGCATTGTTCAGATGAATGGTCAAGCCCCTGTGGTCCCCGGCGCGTCCGTAAACGCCACTCCCGGCTGTTCTCTGTGTAGTTGTACTACTGCGTGGGGGAGGGGGAGTCGAACCCCGCTCGATGCATCGCTCCTAGCCCGGAGCCCCCTGCCGACTGGCCTAGTCGGCGGCTTCGGGCTCCCCAGCCCCGGTGTCCTCGTCCGGCTCCCCCTGGGCCTCCGTGGACTTCGCGGCGGTCTTGCGGGCCCCAGTCCCAGCGCGAGCCGTCGCGGTCTTCCGCGCCCCACGCGCGGGCTTCTCGGGCAGGGGCGCTTCGAGCACCTTCTGCACCGGGTC
>Ga0075464_10000092_pt1 | contig 35281 bp, 53 predicted proteins | sample DEB19_08_DNA_5_FD_75068 | JGI IMG/M metagenome (GOLD analysis project Ga0075464, IMG submission 75068) | Aqueous microbial communities from the Delaware River and Bay under freshwater to marine salinity gradient to study organic matter... | ecosystem: Environmental > Aquatic > Marine > Coastal ...
GCCAATCGTCAATCGGCTTCCAATAGTCGTCGTCCCGATGCCAAGGTTGCCGGAGGAGTCAAGCCTTACACCCTCTGTAACCGTTCCGCTTGAGTTTGCGTAAGAAAGTATTAACCGACCACCACTTGCGCCTTCTTTTGCGCCAGAAATTTGCGCTTTCGTCGCGTTGGAGTCAGCACTTAAATTGATAAACGTCGCGCCGCCAGAACTATCGCCCTGAACCGTTAGCGTGGTATTGGTGGAGGCTTGAACATGCAACTTTGTGGCAGGCGAACTCGTCCCGATGCCGAGGTTTCCAGCAGAAGTTAGCGTTGCATAAATCGTCGCAGATGGCCCGGCTCCAAAAGAAAGGCCGCCACTTGAATCTCCTTCAATATATCCGCGATAAGTGTTACCAGAACGAAGCGAAATATTGGGGTTTCCAGATGCCGGATTTAAGTCAAGGTTTACCCCGTTAAACAATAACGCCGTCCCACTCGTCGCCACCTTGCTGCCATTCAGATACAGCACGCCGTTGGCGGTTCCGCCGGAGAGGACAGGGTTGCTTGTAAAAGTCGCCACGCCACCGACGTTCAGCGCCGAGGTAATGGAAACGTTGGCGAAGGTCGCGTTACCCGTGCTGTTTATTTGCGAGACGACTTGGAAGCGGGTGCCGTCGTACACAACGACTACAACCTCACCGCTCTTAATGTCGCCCGCTGCAAGGGCTACCGAGCCGTCACGGGTCACAGCCTTTGCGCCAAGTCCGTCAATGTTGAGCGTGACGGTCGTGGTGTTATCGCCCGCCGCGATGAAGTAAAACATCTGACCGGCGGCATACGCCGTGACCGTGGGCGATCCGACAGCCGTGATGGTGTCAGCGCCAGAGACGGAGGCAAGCAGTTTGACGACCGAGGACTGAACCTGCGAAAGGTTAGCCGAGTCGGTTGCCGCAGACCCCGCGCCAAGTCCCGTGAACTTGTAGTTAGACATCGGGATGTTGGCGGTAACGGTGGTCTGCCCGTCCTTGGTGATACAGGTGGAAAGACCCGTCGCCAAATCGGCTGTCAGCGCGTTAAACGCGGTGGATGAAATGACGGTGCCAGAAACGACTGGCTGACCGGCGGTATTGATTAAGAACGAACCCGAGCCGTTGAAAGACATCTGTGTTTACTCCTGTCCAGCCAATGCACCAGTACGACCTGACAACTGCCCTGCAAGGGCTTGCTGACGGCGACGGCGTTCCATAAACGATCTCATGTCACGAAGTTCTGCTGCGGCAGGTTCGCCGCGCAACAATAATAGTCTTGCCAATTCTTTCCGCGATTGTTCAGGCATACGCAACTGCGAGAACTTGCGGCTGACGCGCTCCACAAGCGGCAAACCGCCAGCCTGTGCCGATTGGGCAAGGTCAAGGGCGTCCATCATGGCTCCCTGATCCTCTGCGCGTGCGCCTAACTTAAACGTCTGCGAGCCTTGACCCGCACGTTCAACGCGACGGATTTCCTCTTGCTGCAAAATGGCTTTCTGAAACTTGCGGAAGTCATTGCCAAAGATGGTTCGCAGTTTGGCTTGCAAGGTTGGTTCTTTGTACAAGTTCAGCAGCCGAGTCTGCCCCGCCCCTGTTCCTGCCAAGTCACGAATACCCTGCACCGCACCCATGCGGAACGCTTCAAGTTGCGACGGTTCCAAATCAGCCATTGTTGCGGCAAGTTCTTCCGCGTCCTCTTTTAACGCATCACGTCCACGCCGCATTGCGCTTTCTAATTGCGCTTCACCTTCAAACGCTTGTCGGGCCTGACGGTAAATGCTCTGACCTTTGGCGTCCTTTGGCGACAGTTCGTCAAGTTTTGCAATGAGGCTACGACGCAACTGGGTATAGGCACGGCTTTTTTCCGTTGACTTACCAAACTCACCCTTTGCGGCTTCTTCAATGTCGTACAGCGTGCGCTTAAGGTTATCCAATACCTCAAACGGCACTCTGTCACCCGGTCGCAAAGTGCCAAGGTCAAGTTTGGCGGGCATACCGCGCACCGCCGCAAGTTCTTCCGCATCAGCAAAAGTTTTACGGGATCGGGCGATTAGGTCAGCCAATTCTTTATCTACAACAAACTCTTGGCCTTCTAACTGCTGATAAAACGGCGCTGATTTCGCACGCGCATCTTGAGAAAACTGTTGCACCGTTGCGCGGAACGGCACGCCTTGTGCGTCTATTGCCGCTTCAGCGCCCTCAACCAACGACGGGCCGCGTTGGGCTTGAATACGGCGTGTCTCGGCGTCAATCATGCGCTGCTGTGCGCCCGGAAGGTTACGCAGCAAACCAAGTTCTTCGGTGGTTTCCCGACCTGTTACGGCAAGTGGCGCATCTGGGCCAAACTTACGCAACCGGGTTTCTGCAATCGTGATCGGGTCGCCGCCTGACATAATGCGGGCTTCCGCATCACGCTCTAACAGTTGCGCGAGACGTTCCCGAGCCGGGGTTGTAGCAAATTGCCCACCTACACCGGGCAAGCGGGGGCCAATCTGCCTCCCCAATACACCAAGGGTTTTGCCGCCAGCGCCAAACGCACCGCCGTACAACGTACCCTCTGCCGTCTTTTTAGCAACTTCCGCAGAGAAATCCTCTGGCGTTTCGGCTTCGGTTGAACCGACCGCGCTTAATGCGCTTTGCCCAACAATGGGACGCAAGAATCTTGCGCCACGGGTAATCATGCCAGCCGTAGCCGGAACTGCTGATGCGCCCATCGTCAATGGGAGAGTTGATGCAGCGCCCAAAATTTCTGACGTTACTGCTGCGCCCGGACGCTCCCGAGCAAACGATTCTGTCGCGCCTAACACACGCTGTTTAGCAGGGTCGTAAAGCGACATAGGGTCTACAGATGGGGTGCGGATTCCCGCCATTGCTGCGCCACGCTGTGCTTCGGAAGCGCCCTGCATTGCCAAAGCGCCAGCCAGTTCGTCAGCAAAGTTAAACGTAGCGCCCTGTGCTGCCGTTAAACCCGCACGCGCCGCCGTTGGCATATTTGCACCACGGTTGTACTCAACGCGACGAGCCATAGCCTGATCGTGTTTTTTGTACGCTTCTTCAGGCGATGCCGCGTCGTAAACTTCACCTTCAATTCTAAATTTTGGCATTGCGATTACCTCGGACGCGGCGGCAAATCGGTAATGGGTTCTTCTTCAACCGGCCCAAATGCCGTTTCAATTGCTTTATCCATTTCCGGCGTCCACGCACGGCCCGCACGAATTCTCGCCGCCGTTGCCAAATCTCTAACGCGCTTCTTTTTGGCGTCAATGCTTTCCTTTGACTCTCCAAATCTTGGCAATATGGCAGCGCGTTGTCCTGCCAACTGTTCTTTTGTATAAGCCGCGCCGGTTGCCAAGGTCAGCAACACATCAATCATGTCCGTTTGTGCGGCGGTTACGACCTGACGCTGCGGCGACTGCGCAAGATATGACGCTTCGTCAACACCCGGCAATGCCGAAACAGTTGCTTCTTTTAGCCCCGGCGTAACTGCTCCCGGCTCGGCTCTTGTGGCTGCGTTAATCGTGCTAGCCGCATTGACCACTCTGGCTAGGTTATACGCATCTTTACGCTCACCTTCAGATGGCATATTGATGTTAGTAACCGGAGCGGGCCGAGGAATTGGAACCAAATCTGCGTAATTCCCCGAAGTGGCAAATTTTGCAATGCTCGCCGGAGTAAAGTCGCCGGGCGAAGGTTTGCCAATTTTTGATTCCGCTGGGCCAGCAATCGTTGAAACACGGTTGCCGCCACGTTTTCCAAATTGAACGTATTTGTTATCAGCGCCCAAAACCGGCGCATAAAATTCTTCACCCTCTGGCGTCTCCAACATTTTGGCAAGACGCTGCGCCATCAACGGGCGGTTCTTCAGCGCCGCTGTGCCAACTTCCGTAGAGGCCATCTCTAACGCTTCTTGCGGATTGAAGCGGTACTGCGCGGTCGGCGTAACTTCCTGTAACTGTCCCGATGCACGCTGCGCGGCTTCCTCTGCGTCAATACGTGCCATCTGTTGTTCGGGGGTGCCGTAATCAGGCAACTCCGATACGCCGCCCATACGTCCAGCAAGACGTTTGGCGTAATCGGATTCTGTCGCTTTAGCCTCTTTTTCGGCTTCCTCTGCTTTACGCAACTGACGCGCTGTCAAAAACGCCTGAAGTCCCTGCACAAACGGGGCTGCTTTAGGGATCGGCGCACCCTGAAACTCCATTGGGTTGTACGCCTGTTGAGCAAGCATTTCTGCCATGCGCTGACGGCGGCGGGCTTCCATCGCCGCACGCTCGTATTCGGATGGCATCCTAAATGTTGAAACGTATTCAGCCATTCTCAAAACTCCCTCTGTCCGGGCCGCCCTGCGGGTTCACCATGCCGGGGGTCTTGGGTTTGCGCGGGTACATCCGAGCAAACTGACGCGGGGCAGGGTTCATGTCTGCGGCGTTCTGCGGCGGGTTGTACTGCATATCGGTCTGTGCGCCAGCGTTGTTGCTGATCTGCTGGCTCTGGCCCTGCATCTGCAACATACGCGCTAGGCGCTGACCGCGACCCCCGTTCATCGTGGCGGGTGCATTAAACGATTGGTAGGGCGTTCTCATGTTTTAACCTCCCTTTCCAAATAACGATTTGGCGATGCCGCCGCCGATTGGGCCGCCGAGTGCGGAACCGGCTAACCCGGCGACTCCACCCAACAATCCCATTTGGGCGTTGTAACCCGCCATCTGGTTTTGGTAGTTCTGTTGTGCAAAGTTTCCTGCCGCCTGTGTCGCGCCAAAGATTGGTGCGGCTCCCACTTCCGCGCCTTGGTAGGCTTGGAACTGCGGCATCTGCACCTGTGCGCCACCCATGATCGCAGCGATTTCGTTGAGCGGCTGTGCGCGTAGCGCCAACTGCTCTTGCAACGCGGCTTGACGCTGTGCGTTCTGGAACGCTGCGGCGGCTTGTGCTTGATTGAACCCTTGCGACTGGAGTGCGGCAGCGGCTTGAGCCTGTTGCAAAGCCGACTGCTGCTGTGCGGCAAGCGAGGCATTGTAAAGGCCAGCCATATCCATCTGCTGACCAAAGCCCTGCGCCTGACGGCCCAACTGCGCTTGATACTGCTGCATCGCGGCGGCTTGGTTTTGCGCCAACGCCTGATTCTGCAACTCTTGAGCGGCAACCTGCTGCCCAAACACCTGTTGTGCGGCGCGGTTCTGCGCTTCGGCAGACGACATCCCTTGAGCAAAGTTCTGCTGCACGGCGCGGTTGTACATATCTTGCGCCGATTGCCCCATCTGGAACGCCATCTGCTGCGCTTCGCGTCCGAACTGACCCGTCTGCAACTGCTGTTGGAAAGCCTGTGCTTGGGCCTGATTGGCAGCCTGTTGTGCGGCAAGTCCCTGTTGGAAGTTTTGTCCAACAGCCTGATTCGCCAACTGCGCTTGTGTTGTACCCATGCCAAACTGCGCCTGACGCGCTTGATTGGCAAGTTCGGCTTGAATCTGGCGCTCGCTAAAGCCCTGCGCCCGCATCTGGGCATCCAAATTGATGCCTTGCAGCGCGGCTTGTTGAACAAGGTCGTTAGCCCGCTGATTAAACAACTCAATTTCGCGGTTGTACGCTTCGCCACCCGGCGTCAAACCTTGGTTGCGAAGTTGGTTTTCAAGGGCAGCGCGATCCCGCTGCAACTGCGGCGAGACACGCGACATGATCGCTTGTTGCGCGGTCGTTCCTGCGCCTACCGGAAGTTGGGCGAGTCCAGAAACGTCAATAGACTGCGCTAACCGTTCGGCAGGTACAAAACCCTGTGCGAAACCGTACTGTCCCGCTTGTGGGCCACCGGCAACGCGCCCTGCCATAGACAAATCAGCCCCAGCAATCTCGGTTGGTGCGGCAGGGCCACCGCCCGCGAAGCCGTATAAACCCGCCTGTGGGCCGTAATTAACGCCCTGAACCGACGCTCCTGCGCCCGCACGGCCCATTGCCGTAATGTCAGGGGCATTGGGCAACGCTTCACGTTCAAACCCACGCTGAAACTGACCCATGGAGGCCAAATCTGGCGTAGTCGGCAGTTCGCCGTAACCGCCAAACCTAAACTGCTGCTCGGGCAATCCTTCCGGTCGGAATGTATCGCCATAAATTTTGCCAACTTTGGTGATGGCTTGTTCGCCAAGGCCAGACAATGCCAACTCAACCCTCTGCTGCGCTTTAAGGGTTTTCTCTGCATCTTCGGTTAGGTACTGCTCAATAAACGGCGTATCCAAATCGGTGCGACTTGTAAACTGTTGCTTGGTTGGCGCAACCGGCATCCCCGTATTGGGGTCGTAAGTTAGGCCACCCTGCGGCTGTGCGCGGAACCCGCCCATCAGCGTTTCTTGTTCATCGGTCAGGCCAGTACGAACGCGATCTTCTTGATCGTAGGTGGGGCCGGTAAATGGGCTAGTCGGCAAACCACCCGGCGCTTGCCCACCTGAAGGCTGGAACGGCTGACCTGAAGCCTTGGCAGCGTTGTACGCCTCCAACTGCTTGTTGTAGTCAGCCATAGCCTTGTCGTAACCCGATTGGTCAAACGTCTCACGACCAAACGTCACGCGCTGCCCACCAAGGGGCGTGCTGATGTTGGGGTTAGAAAGGCGTGCCGTGAGGCGTGCGGCCTCAAGGTTGGCTTGGCCCTGCTGTTGCGCGGCTCCGGCGTAATCAGGTGCCGGTGGAGGTGCTGGCGATTTTTTGCCCATAACGGTGTCCTAAAAAACGACACGCATCGCGTGTCATGGTCAGGAAAACAATATCACCGTTGGTGTCGGCATCCTTTAGACGCGCTTCCTCGGTGAAACCCATATTACTCACAAGTTTTAACGCTTTCACGTTCCCGCTGCTCACGGGGGCGATGATTTTGTCAACCCCGCAGACGTTGAACGGATAATCAAAAACGGCGGCAAGGTAGGTCGGGGTCAGGCGATCAAGAAACGCGATATGGCAGACAATAGATCGCCCGTTCCAGTTCTCGTACACCACGCCACATACCAACTCGTCGCCTTTCTTTAGGCCAAGGGCGTTGGAGCGTTCGGCGTGATAGCCGCCGCCCGTGTGTTGACACACCCATTCGCCCACATCGGGGCCGCTTGTTATATGCCAGCCCATCCGAGTTGAAACACCACGTCAGTTGATGCCCATTGAATCGCCGTTTGCTTGCTGCTGCTCTGCAACTGCACGGCACCGCAATAACCCACGCCTGTCACACCCTGCCAGTTGTTCTGTACTTCCAAGTCAGAACCCCAAACCGCCACGTCCCACAGCCCCGTACCCCATAAACCTACGGGTGATGGCGTAAACGACAACGGGGCCAAGTTATCGGCAATGTTGAAATCCACATTTATGCCGATTGTGACCGAGGGGGTGCTGTTGGTGAACAAAGACGGACGCGCACGGGTAAAGATTTTCTTTACGCCCCGCGTCTCAAAGTAGTTAAACGCTTGTAGCGCCTTGCCGACGATGTTTGACGTATCGTCCATGTATTCGGTGGAACCCGTTGTCCACGCCTTTGCGACATACCCAGCGGCACCGAAGTACAGTTCGTCGTTGAGCAGGGCAAACTGAAAGGCTTTCCAATTCGTAAACTTGCACCACGCTTTCGTGATGTTGTTCATTACGAACTGCTCTTGTGCGCCTTCGCTCACCGGCACGTTTACAATCAGCGCATTGTTTTTCGGGTTATAGATCATTGACCACCCGAAATTGCTGCCATACAGCGCAGCCGCCGCCGCAAATGCACCTTGAATCTTGTCTGACAGGGCTACGTTGGGGTCAAGGCGAGAGGATTTCAGCGCAGAGGCAAGCGGGAGCAAGCCATCTAGCGTCAGAATAAGCAGGTCGCCGCCATACTTCATCAGACAGCGGTTGCCGATGGGCGAACCCACAATCCAGTTACCGATGACCGCCCAAGTAGAAGCCGAAGCCGGGTCGGTGCCGCGATAAACGATAACCTCGCCCTTGCTCGTTACAAACACAAGGTTGTCATCCACGCCGTAGCCCGCATCAATCGTCCATGACGCCATCGCAACCAAATAACCGCCCAAACGTGCGACAGCAGACAGATCAAACTGCTGCGCTGCACCGCCTACGCTGGCAGTCGGCAAATACCATGCTTTCAGCGTGTTCTTCTCAATAAACCACATTCGGTTCTTGAAAAGCGTCGGGCAGGTCAGCGTCGTAGTCGTGACGCCTGTAATGGCGGGCGTGGAAGCGCCGTCAATGGCTGTCCATGTTGAGCCGTTGTAAAGGAGCGGCTTGTCTACGCCATTTGCGGCATAGAGATAGTTACCGCCCGAAGTCGTGACGTTGGTGTATTCCCATCGGGCATTGGTCAACCCGCTTACTGCCGCAGCGCCTACCGCACCGGCTGTGGTTACGTCGTAGATTTTGCCGTCTGAAAAGGCAAAGAGTTTGTTAGCCGTGGCACCGGCATAGGTCGCCAGCGTTTCTACGTCATCTGGCAAGCCGGTCGCGTGTTTACTGAACCCACCACGCAGATTGACGTTGCTGACCCCCGGAAAATAGTTCTCTAATTGCACAGCGTCCGTTGGAGCCATATTGGCTAACGAATCGCGTGCGTTCCAGCCGCCCACGGGTGCGGGCAAGGAAGCCACATTGGCCCTTGCCTGTTGAACTAAACGTCGGGCCGCCCGTGCCATTAGTTGTCGTACCCGTAGCCGCTGTCAGGAATGTTGTCGTAGCCGATCAACACCGTACCCGGACGCGGGGCGAAGGACAGGTTAGCCGCCGCCGTGTCTTGCGCGATGGCGGTTTCAAGTTCGCTAATGTAATCGCGGAAAATCGCGGTCGTGTCAAAACCCTTGGCCTCAAAATACTTAAGTTTTGTACCAAGGACTACAACGCGATCTGGGTAAATCGTGATGTCGTTGTCAGCGGTAAACGAGTTTTTTGGCACGCCATCTGCGCCAATCGCCCACGCCGCACTACGGTACTCAAAGCCGAGCAACTCCCCGGCGTTGACACCGGGCCAAATCTGGAAGTATTCGCCAAGCAAACGCCAGCGGATACGGGGGCCGGTAGAGATATAGCCCGAGAGCAGCCATTCCCATTGCTGCGGCGACTCGGGGCCAAGCATTTCCCAACGCTTGGACTTATCCCAATGCGTGCGGTTGACCGACGAAACGTAATCAGCGGGCAGCGCATACTTTACCTTTTGGAAGTTAAGCGCCGCGCCCACTCCCGCCTCAGTCGGGTAATAATTGATCGTAACCGAGGTTGAGTTCGGCACCGAGGTCACATAAGTTGCGTTCGGGATGCCCTGACCCGATACCTGATAGGTCGTGTCAATCCCGGCGCTAGAGGCAACCGTGAGCGTTGTAGAGGCCGTTGTCCACGACCCCGTGATAGAAGTCGCTTCGGTGTAAAACGTATGCTGCTTGGTCAACTGTCGCCAATCAGCCCGACGCAACAACTCGTACCCACAAGCGTTCATCAACGCAAGAATCTGGGAAACGTCTTGGTTGGGGTTGCCCGCGACCGTTGCCGGTACGGGAAGGCCCAATTCACCCGTCACTTGCTGGACGAGTTGCAGCATCGTTGCCATACGCTATGCCTCTTTTTGTACCTTCGGCGGTCGGCCTCGGCGCGGGCGATCAGCCAACAATTCAGCCATCTGCGCCTGAAGTTCTGCCAACTGCTTCTTGGTGTTGTCCAATTCCTCCGCAGTCTCGCTGCGGTTCTTGCGGGTGATGTAATTCTTGGCCCGCTCACGCAGTCCAGCGCCACCCATTCCGATGCGCTGCAACTGCAAGTCCGAGGCGGCGGCAACCTGCTCAACCGTCTGGAACTTCAAAATGCGTAATTCTTCAATCCATGCCTTGCTGACCCCATCCGGGTCGTCCTTTGACCATTCTTCTAGCGATATACCAATGGCAGGAGCGTCTTGCTCATTCTGCGTCATTTGGAAATACAGCCATTGGCGCGGGAATCGCTGTTTGTGATCCTCGCGTACCGGCTGCTCAATAATGGTGTTTTTGTCTCCGGGAATAGTAATCCGCACAAACGGCTTACCTTCGTATCCCTTCAGTTCGGACACATAAAACTCAACGTGCAACTGTGAATCACCGTTGGCTACATCGCTATCAAGGGGCATCGTCGTTCTCCTGTGGGGAAATTACAGGTTGTTGACCTGTGTGATCGTGCAAATAACTGACGGAATCGCGGGCCACACGCTTGTGGCGGTGGCTGATAGGATTCTAGCGTTCGTGGAATCAGTAGCCCACATCAATTCCACGTAATTCGTTGGTTCTAACTGAATAACAAAATTCCATGCTGCAACCGTTCGGGCTGCCGTACCTTGGATAGCAATCGTGCTGGCGGTGTTGGCGACATTGCTGCCGTTCTTCCGCAACCAGATATAGACGTTTGCTGTGCCGCCCGAGGTTTCGTCCAACTGTGCCGAAAACTGCACGTTGTAAACGCCTTGGTTGGCAACAACTAGCCTAGAGGTTGGCGAGCCGATAGAGACACCGTTGCTGCTGTCGGTCGTGTTAAACGTCATGGCATACGCGGTGTTAATGGATGCCGCCGTCTGTATGGTGGTATCCGAAAACGCACCGTAATGCAGGATCGGAACCGAGCGTCCAAAGCCCTGTAGTTCCTCCCACAACGTATTGCTCGTCGCAAAAAACAAGGCCGAGCAACCAGAACTGATTGTGCCGTACCCTGCTGCGTTAATTGTATCGGTGGCGCTGTAGGGATAAACCGTCAACGGGTTTGCGCCGCTGTTTTTAATGATGACTGTTTCGCCCATTTCGGCTTTGGGCAACTTAACGCCCGAACCCGAAGTCACCGTGGAGACATTCGTATAAACATACGAAATTGTCGTGGCATTGCCCGCCGAGGTTCCGGCAGCCGATAAAGTGCTTATACCGTCACCGCAAATGGAAACGGTTTTTAGGCTATCTACCCCTGCGCCAAGAACTCGGGAGGGTATCGCCATCAGGCTACCAAGTTCAGGACTTTTCGTTCGGCGAGAATTGCCGCAATCAGTCCCGGCCCCTTGGCCTCTACGGTAATGTCCGGCATCACCGTAAAAATCATCTGGAATTCGTTGGCTTGCTGTGCCATTGCGGCGTTGCAAGTAAATTTACGCTTTTCGGGGCCGTCGCCCACATACACATCTAGCGTTGGGCCAGTCATTTCGCCCGTAAATCGCTTAATACCGTCTGCACGGTTACAACTGTCGTACCCGTACAACACAAAGTTGCGGAAACCGAGTAGGTAGCCAATGTTAATGGCACGCATACCCGAGGTCGTGCCGCCGCCAATCGCTAATTTGCCGCCACCCATCGCCTTCATCTCTGGGCCTTCCGTCCATGAGTGCCACAAAACGACCTTGCGGCCTTTTAAGTGGTCAAACGTCACGGGCGGGCAGCGCGAGGCTACAAGGTAGGTCGTGCGGTCGTTGGCCTTTTGGATACCGCTAGTGCGGTCACGCGGGTCAAGGTTGACCCACAAGTCAGGCTCTACGCCGTTGTCGCACAAAAAGTCGTGCGCGGCCTTGACCGCCACAATGGGGCGACCCTTTTTGCGTTCTTCCTTAATCTCATCAATAAACGAGGGCATTGACCACCCGCTCGCTACGCACACAAACGTACCGTCGTGGACGCAAGGAGCGGGGGCCAACTCTGGAAGCCCACGGGACAGGGCTGAACGCACGTTCTCTGCCAATTCGGCAGGATCGCCCGCAGCCTGTACCGTAAGTTCCAGTTTTTTCATGGTTACGGGGTCACGTTAGCCGGGACCGGGATAACCATCGTGAACGCCGCCACAGCCGTCATGGCAGAGGTCGCCGAGGCAGTCACTTCCGTGACCACGCCAGCCACCAACGCACCCGACACCGTAGCATCGTCCAACACGCCTTCGGTGCTGGTCGTGTAGAGGGCCACCGCCGGGAGGCAGGAAGCCGACACATTGACACGCACCTTACCGCCGGTCTGAACCCAGCCGTAGTCACCCGAGGCGATGGACACCTGCGCGAAGCCAACACGCTTGGTGCTGGCAACACGGGCGGTCGTCGCGTTCGTGGCGATGTTGGTGTTGGGGATGCAGACTGCGTTGTACTGCGAGATGTTGGAGGCAGCACGGACATACACCGCAGTACCACCGTCATCAAGCGTTACCATCGTACCCACATTGACAGCAGGAGAACTCTGCGTGTCGGTCAGGGAAGGGTACGCGAACCCATTAACAATAACTGGCATTTTCGTGTACTCCTATTAGGCGATCAGAACGCCTTGGAACTGGCTGCCCGAGCAGGTCAAGTTACCGGCCCAGCCAATCAGTTTAACAATGGCGTCTTGGTTGACGGCCTGACGCTCACCACCAATCGGCACAAAGTTCCGATCCTTGTGAGGACGGAAGTGCAGATACTTGGTGTTGAGGAACCACATATGGTTCGCATTGCCAGCGCCGCTGTTGTACGAGGACGAACCGATACCACCGTCCAGCACCACGTCGGAGGCCATGCCCGCGCCGTAATACTTGAGGGCGGCAAAGCCCGCGCCCGCCATGCCAGAACCGCTATCGGTAATACGCTGAATCGCCTGAAGCGACTGGAGGTACAGACGATAGTAGTTGTTGTCGGCAACGATCAGGTCAGGCTTGTCGGTGCCACGAATCAACTGAACCGCCACCGCATCCATATACTGCTGGATGTTGGAGTAGGTCACAGCCGCGCCACCATTGGTCAGGCCCGAGTAAGCCACCGACTGCCAGAACGTCCACACGGCGCGGTTGATGCCGCCGTAGGTGCCAGAGGTCGGGACATCCGGCACCGCCGCAGCAAGACCGTCAAGGTTCTTGCCCGCGTTGCCCGTGCCGTCGCCGTACAGGTCACCGCTGATGCGGTTCGCCAACTGCGCTTCAGCCACTTCCATACGACCGTCAAGGAGGTCAATGATCGCTTCCTTGCCGCTGTTCTGGATCATCTCAAGGCCCGAGATTGACACAGCACTTGCGTACTGCTTGATGCTGAACTGGGCCGCCGAGATGGGCGAGTTCTGACCGACGTTCAACACTTCGTAACCCGAATAAGAATTCGTGTTATTGGTCGTGTTGTCGTTGTACATGATTTCCTGAAGGATCACGTTACCGCCCGAGAACGTCTTGACGTTCCCGCGCTCCTTCAGGCGACGAAGCAACGCATTGTTGTTCGTCACGTTATCAGCGAGTTCACCACTACGGCTCTGAATGTTAGTAGCAATGATGTCGCTGATACTGGAGTTTGCAAAAGACATTTAATTACTCCTTATCAGTTAATTACAACCGCGAACTGGATTCATCAAACGCTTCCTCCAGTAGAGCGCGGCGACTATGTGCTTTGGGAGCCGTGTTGGTTCCGGGTGTAGAACCTCTGACGCTGACCGCTGCTGCTCGGGCGGCTTTCGCTGCCCTGTTTTTCTCTTGGGCCTGTTTAGCAGCCACTTCTGCCTGTCGGGCTGACTGCACGCGATTAAACAAGTCCTCATTAAGGCGAATAGCCTTATCGTAAGCATCTTCCAATGTTTCTGCCACTCCGCTCTGGAGTAACTGAATCATTGTCGGACGCGCTTCCTCAAAATGTTCCGCTTTGTCGGCGAAACTGTTGATTTCGGATAGCAAGGTTTGGTTCTCTGCCATTTCCTGCTGTTGTTTCCAGCCCATGACCTCGCCACGGACGTTATTCAGTTCGTTCTGTAACTGCCAAACGAGCGGATCAACCGTGGTCTGCGGCTGCTGACCAGCCTGACCTGTTGCGTTGAGGTTGATGCCGTACTGCGCGGCAAGGTTGACGAGGTATTGGTAACGCTGGTCCGGCGGGGCGGTGCGTAGCGTGTAATCGGCCTGTGCCAACGCTGCGACAGCCTGTTCGGGCTTGAGTCCAAGACCCTGAATGGTCGGAAGGTATGGCTCAAGCGCCTGATTCATCGCATCGGCAAACTGCGCCTTGGTCAAGAGCGGTTCCACGCCCTTTCGCATCTGTTCTTCTCGCTGCCATGCGTATTCGCGCATTTTGGGGTCAGCCGTCATCCAAACATCGTGGTAATCCTTCTTCCACGACGCGGGCGGCTTGGCCCAAACGGGTTCTTCGGCGGGTTCTTGCGATTCCGGCGCGGGCTGCGACTTGGCGGCAAAACGGCCCTTATTGTCACGGCCTGACGGGGCTACATCGTCACCGCGTTCTGCGGCCTCAAACTGCTGCGCCAACAGTTCCTTGCGGTCTGCGGCCTCAACTTCCGGGGTTGCCGGTGTGGTTTCGGTCTGATCCATAAAAGTCACCTGTTCCTGTGGGGATTGTTAGTGAACCGTAGGTCATCGCGCAGACGAGCCATGATCTTTGTGGCCTCGGCGTGAGTCATATTCGCTAATTGGTGCCGTAGCACCTCTACCCGCTGGTTTTTCTTGCCCTGTTTTGGGCCATGCTTCAGCGGGTCTTCGTTGCCGACCTCAATGCAGTTGTTCGCCTTGAGGTGGCGACGGTGTTGCTCGCGGGACGTAATCATCCGACCGTCAATCATGGACTTGTACGGCTTAAATTCGGGGAATAGGTAGTGATAACGCCCTTTTTCGTCGCGTTTCTTCTCTACCATCTCGCCGTCAACGTAAACCCATGTCCGTTTCATAGCAGTAACAATACGTCCTCGTCATCCATTTCGCGGTGTTCGCGGTAAATCGCTTCCACTCGCTCCAAATCGGTCAGTAATCGGTTCCAATCTATCGTCGGTTCGGCAGTTCGGCGTGCTTTGGCCTCTACATAAGGCTTAACAAGTGCCGCTGCGACCGTTGGTCTACCTTCTACTAGTTCCTCGTATACCTCTATCAGTTCGCGCTTGCGTCTTTCCCGCGCTTCTTGCTCGTCTTTCCACTTTTTAGTGCGCTTTTTGTCGCCTTCGTGCGAGTCGCCCGTGACGATGACGATGGGGGTGACACTAGGTGTGACATCTCCGACGCTTGTCGTCGCTTCCACGCCGGTAAGCCCGAAGGATGGCGTAGATTGGACTTGGCCCAACGCGCCATTCGCGCCCACGCCCGATAGAGCGACTGTAATTTCATCGGCTTCGTCTCCAATTTGTCCGGTAGCGGTGACGCCCGTAAGGCCCGCCTCAACGCTTGCTCCGACGTTACCCGTCGCTCCCGTCGCGCTTTCGCCGCTGATTGCGCGGGTTGCTTGCGCGGTGAGCGTGCCGGTTTCGCCCGTGGCGGTTTCTCCGACGAGGGCATCGGATCGGGATACGCCAAGGTTACCAACGCCGCCAGTTCCGACATTGCTGGTGACCGGGAGACTGTCCCATTGCGCGTCATCCCAAGTACCTGTGTCCCACGGGCCTTTCGCCACGGTTCATCACGCGATACGAAGAAGGGCGGTGGTCGCGTCGTTCGTCGGCATGGTCAGAATAAAGTTACCGCTCGTCACGGTCTGACTGCCAAACGTATACACGGCAACGGCCTTGTCTCCCTGCGTGCTGTTGTAAATAAGGACGGCATCAAAGGCGGTGGTCAGCGTGACGCTTGAATACGTCAGCGAGGCCGAGGGCGTCCAATACGCCGTCGTACCGCTAGAGGTCGGGGCTGTGGCGTTCGTGACGGTAATGCCGCCCGCCGAGTAACCTGCTCCTGATACTTCACCCGTGGTGCTGTAAGTTTGCGTGCCAGCGTTTAGCGTAGCCGAGGCGAGGAACAGCGCCGCCTTAAACGTATCCTTTGCCGTCGTGGCGCGGGTCGGCGGGGTGCCGATTGCGTGAACGCCGCCAAGGATTTCTACCTTGAACGAGGTACACATTGCCTGTGTGTTAGCCATTGAACTTCTCCAATTCTGGGAATAGCGCGGGGACTTGCTTTAAGTGGACATGAACCGACCTGTGGACAAGTTCATTCTCAAACCAGTATTCCACCCACTTTGTAAATTCGTGGTCGTTCTCAATTGCGCCTTCCTTCTTCACAAGGTCGGTTTCATCCATCTCGCCACGGGTTGTCTGTACGGTCGCCATTACTGCGGCCTCATCTGCGGTGCCATCTCTACGGTCTGCTGCACGGCTTCCACGCCCACCGCACGCCCATCAGGGCCACGGATGATGCGCTTCGGAGCCGTCAGCGACGTAAGGGCAGCACGGATGCCCGACATACCCTCAGACTGCGCGGAGGCCATGTTCTCGTACAGCATGGCAAGGCGATCCATCGCGGCCTTGACCTCTGCGCCCATGTCCTGCACCACGCGCTCTGTGACCTGCTGCTGCGCTTCCAGCATCGGGATGTCCAAGCCGGGGTTGGCCTGAATACGCGCCACCATGACCTTCGTAGCAGCGTCCAGTTCGGCCTTGAACCGCTCCATCTGCTCTTTCTGTTGGAGTTCCTGCGCCTTGAGTTGCGCCTCAAACTGCTGCTTCTGCTGCTCCAACGCAACTTCCTGCTGCATCTTGGCCTGTTCCATTTGCATCTGCGCTTGCGTCTTGGCAGCGTCGGCTTGCATTGCCATTTGCGTTTTTTGCATCTCGGCTTGCACTTGCGCTTGCGCGGCTTCGGCCTCTGGGTTGCCTTTTGGCTGTGCGGCAGACTGTTTCATTTGCTCCAACGCCTGATCCAACGACCCTTCAAGCGGGCGAGCGGTCTTGAACGCCTGTACGCCAAACTTGAGCAGGTCAACCATGACCGGCACCATCTCGGGAGCGTTTTGGCCCACGGGCAGGGCTTGCTGCAAGAAGCCACCGAACGCTTGCAAGAACTCCAGCCGGTCGCGCTTGTTCTGCATCTCATCAATCTGCACAAGGCTGTCGGCAGCGATGTCAATGCGGAAGTTACGCAGCGGCTTGTTCTGCAACAACTGGAGGGCTTGCGGGATCAACTGCTGATCCTGCTCGCTCATCTGGTTGGCAGCGGCGTACTCCAAAATGGTCTTGGGCTGGTACTTGAGGCACATGATCTGCGCCTTGAGCCGAATAACCTCTGTGGCGAATAGCGCCACATCCTCCTGCATAGAGCGTAGGCGTAGCCCTGCGTATTGGCCCTTGATCTGCTGCGCGGTCGCCGTCTCACTTGCAGCCGACTGACCACGGATGATGTCGGCGATGCCGGTGATCTCGTATATCTGGCCCTTGATGTCAGCGCGGGCTTGATAGCATTGCAGCAGGGCTTGGGCGAGCGTGTCCAACGGGAGCAGGTCAATGCTGCCTCGTAATCCACCCTTCTCGCTAAACGCCGCCCACTTGTCCACCGGGATCAGGGCGTTGTTGTCGCCCTCGGTCATCAAACGCTGGAGGGCGGGCTGCGATGCGTCATACACGCCACGCACACGCAGCGCCTTGACCAAGCCATCAATGCGGTCGGACAGAATGTCCAACTCCATCGCCTGATCTTGGTACAGCACAAAGTCGGGAACCGGGACAAGGTTGTCCGAGGTCGTGGTCGCGTATAGCGGTTTCGGGCACGGGAAAAAGCCCTCAAGGCCGAGCGGGTCGTCGCGCACGTCAATGACCTGCGGCATACCCTTACAGAACCAGTAGACCTTCAGCGTCTCCTTGTCCCACAACTCACATATCTTTGCGAGGTTCTGTTGACGCTTGCTGTCGCGGTAGGCGTTTAACTGATCTGGCCCCTGATCCATCGGGATGCGACGGGCCATCTCATCGCCAAAGCGTTCAGCGAGGGCTTCGCGGGTCATGTAGACCCAGCGCCATACCTGTCCGACTTCTTCCCACGTTCGGGCCTGTGAGTGTCCAAAGTCCTTCCAATGGACGTAATCCACCGGGGCGCACTCGTAGTCAATTTCTTCTAGGTCGGGTGGCGCACCCTCACCGCGCTCAATGTCCTCGGTGACTTGGTAGCCATCGTCCTCCACGCCAATCGGGCTAACGTGCGGTTCATAACGCACCCATGCCACGCCGCGACCGCCGAGGAACCGATCCTCTACGCAATAGCGCATCGTGGAGCGGAAGTCGGGGTAATGCTCAATCTCAAAGTCCAACGCCCGTTCAATGAGGCTTGCGGCGACACGGCCTACTTGGTCGTTGTCACCGAAGCGGCGGGATACGTCGGCCTTCGGAAGTTTGGCGTAGACAGCGGGGATCAGCGTTTGGACGTTGCTCCAAAGGATATTGAACTTCGCCGTCTCATTGCCCGACTGTCCCCGCGTATCGTCACGGTAACGCTTGATGAGTTTTTTGGTACGCGCTTGCCACTTGGCAAACTCGTTGTCGTACTGCCCAATTAGGCGCAAATACTTCTCAAGTTCTGAACTGACCGGCTGTTCCATTACGCTTTATTCCTTGCGCTAATTGCCTTCGCCTTGGCTTTTGCGTCCTCTTTGCTAGACGCGCCCCATGCGCGGAGAGCGAGGGCGAGGCGGGTCGGCTCACCGTTCTTTTCCATCGGCCCCGGCATATTGCCCATGCGGGCGAGGAACGATGCGCGGCGTGGGTTGTCGCCTGACTTCACGGGAGGCTTGAGCGTCCCGCCTGTCTCGGCTTTATAGGAAGCACGACCCTTGGCGTTTAGACCGCCCTTCGGGTTCTTTCCCTCGCTACGCTGCCACGCTGCACTCATGCGTAACCTTTGTTCTCTGGTTTGGCAGTTTTGGCGGCTTGCTTAAAGTCAGCAGCGGTTGGACGGCCTTCCTCGCCGGGGCGCTTCATCCGCTCACCGCTACCGGCAGCAATGCGCTCGCGTTTAGCGAGAATGTGAGCGTACAAACCTGCTTTGCGTCTGCCGTCCATTAGGCGCTAAAGAGGCCAACGGCAAGCACCGTCGCGCCCGCTCCCGTCGTGATCTTCCACGGGCCAGTCGCAGCGGCTACGTTGAGTTCAAGGCTGTAAACACCAACAGGCGTGTTTGCCGCCATCGTTAGGATGGTCGTGCTGCCATCAATAACGCTCAACGTGCTAGTGCCGGTTGCCGTGACGGTGACAACGATGCGGTGCAGGTAATCGCCCGCAGCGCCCGTGCCACCCAAAACCTGCGCGGTCTGCGAGGCGGCAACCGTCTCATACGCATACTTGTAGGGATTTAGAACTCCGCTCATATTCTCGCTCTCCGGGGCGAACGGTCATGCGCCGCCCACATATCGTTAAGGGTGACCTGATTTTGCGGCCCGACGATCAACGCCTTCGGTTCCAGCGGGGTGACATTCGTCGGCTCTTGTCGCCACGCAATCGCTAACATCCGAAAGGCATCAGCAGGGTGACTCGTCCAGTCGTGACGAGGTGTATGCCGAAACGCCTTTTTGTCCTCGTCGTATTCTCGCTGATATTGCCTCAAGGCTTCAATACCATCTTCACAGCGTTTGTCAAACCATACTCGTGGGAGCATCTGACGTACCGCTTGGATACCGTCCTGCACCGAGAGGTCAGGCACGATGGCAAGTTTGCTGATCCCGAGGAACTCGGCTAACTGCTCAATGATGCTTTTGCCGCCTGATGCGAGCGTCTTGGCCTTGGCGTCATGCGGGAGCCAATGCTTGCCGTATCGGTATCCTCGGTCACGGATGATGCCCGCGAGGTCAGCGATGGACGCACCCGAGATGCTGAAGAAGTCCACGAGGTGAATCTCACCGCCCACGACCTGATAGAACCAGCACGCGGTGTCGTCCTTGTAGCCCAAGTCCCATGCGGTATGTACAGGTAAATGCTCGTCCACGGGGACAAAGCCGATACGGCCTTGATCCTGCGCCTCGCGCAACTCTCGCCCGTAAAAAGCACCGAGGATGGCAGCCTCAAAACTGCACTCGTACTCCTGTAGGTACTGATCCTCGGTCAACTGCGCTCTAGCGGCGGCTAACTCCGATTCCGGGAGTAGCCGGGACTGACTTGCCGGTAGGCGCAACAGGAACCATTCCTCGGGGCTGCGTTGGGCGGTCTGATATATTTGCCAAAACTGATTCTTGCCCTTTGGCGTACCCGCGAAAACGCACCATCCTTGCTTGTCTGACAGAGACGCTCTCAAGACGTTCCCGAATACGCTCGGTTTGAAGTCACCGTACTCGTCAAGATACAGGCCCGAGAAACCAAGGCCGCGCATTGCATCTGCGTTGTCTGCTCCAAATAGGCCGATCTTGGCCCCATTGGTTAGCGTAATCATCATCAACGTTTCGTTGACTTCTCTCGCAATCGGCGCGGAGTAATACTTGAAATAGTCAAAGGCGATACGCCGTGCTTGGTTCTGGTAGGGGGCGACGTAGCCGAATAGCCCATTGGGGGCTTGGTACATCGCGGCTGCCCGAATGATGTCGTTGACGGCTGCTACGGTTTTACCCGCACCTGCGGCGGTGGGCGACTAAACACGCCCACCGCTTGCTCCTATCGTGAAACGGCAGGAAAGCCCGCCGAGGGTTGTAGGGCAGCAGGATGTCAGTCAATCGGCTTGCCCCAACGGATTACTTGTTCTGTTTTCTGGGGGCCACCGTTTTCGCCCGTGACCTCCTGTTTGTCGCGCTGTCCGAGATACTGCTTTCCTAGCCATACAAGCATGGTCGTATTGCCAGCCTCGGCTGCCTCCCATTGGCGACGGCGCAACGACATCTTGCCGTTCTCCATTGCTCTTTTATATATGCCGCAAAACTTTTCGTCCCGCGTCAACGTATCAACGCTGCACCCGAGAAATGCAGCGATTTCCTCCTGCGTGCATTTCATTTTACCGAGGCGTTCAACGTCATCGTAATTGATCTCAAAAGGGGGCCGTCCACCCCCCTCACCTTGATGCCCTTGTTTTGGCAACCCGGTGCGTTCGCTTACCCGTGTTTGTGCGCGTTTAGCCATTGTCACGATTCAATTCGCTCAAATCTTAATTCAATGTTCCAAGGACGCAACAATTCTATCAGTTCTGGATGGTTTTTAGGGTTTTCACTTAAATGCTTTATTGCGGCAGGAATTAGTTTGTTTACCAAGCCTTCAGTCGCAACTTTCGTCAATGCTGATGGGGATGTGACCGTCAATACGTCTGTTGGGTTCGGTCTTTTTAACCAAGCAGCAACCCAGCCTGTCCACCCACGCACGATCTTCCAACAAGTAACGTCTTGCAGGGCGGCTTTTGATATCCATCGCTTGCCTTTAGATTTTCCCTTTTTCGGTACTTGATATGGGGTTGGCTTGCGTTTTCCGCCACCCGTGATGTTTGTCAGGTTGTCTAACCCTATGCTGACAATCCGTTCTTCCTCATGTTCGTATGCGGCATCTTCGTCCCAGAACTCGGCAACCTTTTGCTTAATGATTTCGTGCCCATCTTCCCAGATAGACCTAATTTTGTTGCATTTGTACGAGGGATACCCGTTTTGCGCTTCCTTTTCGTGTTCGTCTATGCGGTTTCCTTTCCCTTTGCCGACGTAAAAAACCTCGCCCGATCTAGGGTCTATCAGTTCATAGACATACCAAAGCGTCAGCGCGCGAATCATTAGCCCTTCTTCGGCATATTGCGCATGGCTGCCGCAAGTTTCTTGCCTTTGTCGGCTTGGTTGAAGTCCTTGGCTACACTCTGAGGTATGCCTACCCGTTTAGCGAAAGCGGGGTCGTGTGCCGCCGCAGCCATGAACCGTCGTTGTTTGTCGGAAGTGCTAGGCATAACTATCTGCGAGTAATAATAATTTCGTTTAGCGGAACATCATATTGGGGGAATGTTTCTCGCCGTTGTTGCGGGGTAAGGTTCCTTCGCTTTTCTACTAAAAACGCCTCTGCTTCGCCCCCTAACCGGCGATACAATTCGTAATCCGATTTTTCCTCTAACGTGCGTTTTAGGTCGTCAATTTTTCCAGCCGCAATTGCGCTTTCCTGCGTCTTTCTAAACACTTTATCGGTTTTCCGCAGAATTTTTTTCGCTTCTTCCGGCGGCATAATTTCCGCTGCGTTTCGCATGTCTGGGCGATCGGCTTCAATCATACGTTGCATACGGCGTACAGCGCCTTTAATCCAGAAATCACGGTTTGGCCCTGCCTTCGCGGGCATCTGCCACCCATATCCGTCCTCTGCCATTTGTCGTGAAATTTCAGAACCGTACTTATACCAATCTGACATTCTGGTTAGTTGACGCGGCTTGATGTTGTCTTTCCGTTGCAAATTTTCCAAGTGTTGCGCGTACTGCGCCCGGTAAGCGGCACCACTTAACGCGCTTGCCCTGCTTCTTTGTCCCAAATCACTTGAATATGGGGCATACCGACGTTGCATATCTTCTTGTAAAAACCTACGCGCAAGTGCTGGCATCCCGCCCCGGCCAAAGTCTTCTCTATGCTGAACGGCGTGCTGAAGTTCATGCAGCCCAATTGAGGTTAGATCGTCCGGTGATTGCGGGGCTGACTCTCCGAACATTACTGATTGAGTGTTCCGATTGTAAGCGCCAGTTGCCCTGCCTTCTAATGCTTGCTTTGTGCGAATAGTGGTTTGCTGACCGATTTCGGGATATGCCTCGTACAGCCCGCCGGGATGCTCAAAAGCCACATTTGCTGGCAACCCTGTTTCCGATTCTTGTGCCAATCGTGCGCCAACATCGCTAATTTCTTGCCGTAACCGATTATCAGGCGCTCGGAAGGTGCCTGTTTCGCGCCAAATTGTTTCCGGGTCTATCCCAGCCGCTTCCATTTCCTCGGCACGTTTGGCGGCGGCAGCGTCCCAAGTTCTTGCGTTTTCACCAATAAAAATGTCCCGTTTCCCAACGCCGCCACTTCTTATTGGATTGACCATCTCGCCAATGACCTCACCCGCTCCCAACGGGCCGCTCATCGCTTTCTGGCCTGTTTGGCGTAGGGCTTCGGCTAACACGGACGGGTCGCGCACAACGCCTTTAACGGTTTCGTAGCCCGCTTTAGCCGATCCGATAGGGTCGGTCACGATGCCCTTTAGCCCTTCCAACTGGTTGGTGATGCCTTCACCAAAGCCAATGGACAGGTTCTCTAGGTCGCGTCGGAGGTTTGGCGAGGTTGGTGCAGCCGTGACCGGGCCGGGCGTTGGGACAACCTCTGCCAGCCGCCGTCGGCGTTCCTGCTCGTACGCTAACGCAGCAGCAAGTCTGTTGCGATCAGCCGCCATATCACGAAAGGTTGGTCAGTTTGTAGCGTAGAGACAACACTTCGTCCACGACCGCATCAAACAGGTTGACGAGTTCGGGGTCTTTTGGAAGGACGTTGCGGATTTCGTCAAGGAACTCCAGCAGTTTGTCGGCGTAGGCTTTTGGCTCTTTGCTGAAATGCGCTTCCATGGAGTAGTTCGGGATCAGGCCATAGCGGCCCTGATACGCCTCGGCCCATGCGTCCACAAGGTCAACGATGGCCTCGTAGTAATGCCCAAGTGCCTTGTGCTGAGCGTAGGACTTGGTGGCAAGGTGCTGAAGGTGCGTGACCGTGGCGCTGTGAAACATCGTCACAACGAATAGCGCGGCTGACTTGTCGTGGCTTGCCATTACTGCATCATCTCGTAGAGTTTGGATTTCTTGGCCTTCCGCTTGGGCTTCTTGCCCTCGTCCTCGTCCTTTTCCTCGGCCTTTTCGTGCGCTTCGTTGTCGTCATCCAACGCATCAAGCGCCGCCATCAGTTTATCTTTGCGAGTGTCAGGCATGGAATTACCCCAAGAATAGGCTTCATTCCGAGGCTATAGCGTTTGTGATAAGGTTGCAACATGGACACGATTTCTGACGAATACCGCCAAGAACAAGTCAAATTGCACATGAACCCCAACTATGGCGTGGCGTCTATTGCCTTTGCGCCTCTTGTTGCGGAACTACTGCGTAACAACAAATGGCAGTCGCTCCACGATTACGGGGCGGGTAAGCAAAATCTCCGCAAGGCGCTGGAAGCCGAGAAACTGGAGATTGCGTATTCTGCCTACGACCCGGCGTTCCCCGAGTACGGTGAGCCACAGTCAGCCGACCTTGTGTGCTGCATTGACGTGTTGGAACACATAGAGCCAGATCGCCTAGATGCCGTGTTGGACGAGTTAATGCGTATCGTTAAGCGTTATGGTTTTTTCAGTATCCATACCGGGGCGGCGGTCAAGGTGTTATCGGACGGCAGGAACGCCCACCTGATCCAAGCCCCGCCCTCTTGGTGGCTCCCGCACCTCTGCAAGCGGTTTGAGATTTTGCACCTACAGGCGCACCGGCTCATGGGGCCGGGGTTCTGGGTATTGGTTAGCCCTCTTGAGGGCCACACGCCTCCAGCCAGCGACCGATAAGTTCTATCACTGCGACCTTTGAGTCACGGGCGACGTAGAACTCTCCCCGAGGTTCAAATATCTCGGCGAATTTCTCTTGGCTAGGGCGTAGTTTGCCGTCCTTGACCTTGATCTCTACCCAACACACCCAGAGCCGCCCGTCAGGAAGCGGGCGAGTAACAAGCCTATCGGGAACATAACCTGCCCCGGCAAAGTCGTGGACGGTAAACCCTGCCGCCGTCAGGGCTTGCCCGACCTCGCTGTCGTTTCCGTCTCGGCGTCTCGCGTATCTCATCGGTTTGCGATCAATAGCAGTAGGTACATCAACACCGCATCCATCAACGTCCCGTTCAGGAGTGTTGTCGTGAGATAACACACCGATGCGACGATCAGGGTGGGTAACCAACTCATCGGTTAGAGTTCGGCGGGGTGATTGTCATTTTCCAGCCTTTCGGGGTCTTCACAAACCCTACCGCTTTCAGTTGCTCGGGAGTACGGCAATTACCGTCAATTCTGCGGTGCTTGCGTAACGTCTCGGGTGTCACGAACGTCTGCTTGCACTCCCGACATACCCTGATCTTCTTCGGTAATGGCGTGGTGTTTCTCAATAGCACGAGCGAACTCATAAACTGCTTTATAACAAACTAGACCGGGCCATAGGGCCGCGATCTCGTCATCCGTGAGCGGCTTTTGCTTTGAGCCTGTCAATGCCGTTTTTCCCAAAAAAGCACCATACCATCGCCCGTAAACCCGGATCACCCAGAACGTCAGCAGCGTTAGCCGAGCGTAAGTGTAACGCGACCGTATCCTTGAGCCACACCATGTAGTCCTGCGTATTCGGGCCGGGTTCTACGGTGTACCTCGCCCACAGCGCGTCACAAAGTTTTAAGCGATTGAAAGGCGTCGGTGGTTCTTGTTCCCAACCCTTTGCGGCGTAGGCTTTGGCGTTCTCAAACCATGACTGGTCAGCCGCCATTTGTTTTTCAGACTTAACGGGTTTTTCGCCAAACGCCGGTTTTGTTTTTTTCAGGTCAAACAACCCTTGCCATTGGTTGCTGATGGACTGATCTACCACCGCTGCCTGATCATCACCATACCGCTGAAGTTTTAACTTCATGGCCTGTTCCGAAGCCGGTTTGATCGGCTTACGGATAGCAGTTCGGTATGCCTTCCATCTTTCCCATGCTTCGGTATCTAGTTCCTTCACCTCTTACCCCCTATGACTATTGGTGAACTCTGCACGGTATAGGGAAAAAGCACCTATACGGAATCGCGCAGAGTATTGATGACTATTGGAGCCACCCTGCTGTCGGCTACTTTTCACGGGTTTCCCCGCTGTGATTCGCGCTTCCCGACAATACGCTGCGCGCCTAGAGGCTCACCACCCCGGTCTAGGTTTAAGTTGGCTCTGCGCGTTGTTTCCCCGTCCAGAGCAATCAACCGAGCATCTGGCGTGGTGGGGTGGTTGACAGGACTAGAACAGTCAGTCAGACTTCCATCACGCTTAAAGTGCAATTTCAGCGTAAGGCCGCCGACCGGCCACGTCAAGCCCCCGTGGTCCCCCTTCGGGGGTTTGTCGTTTCTGGCCTCCGCAAACCGCATTAGCGGGCCTTTGGGGGCTTTACCAGCCCTGCCTTCAATTGCCACAACCGAGCCGCCGGGATCGCCCCAGAGCGCACCCATTGGCTAACTGCGCCTTTTGTCACGCCAAAAGCCTTGGCGACCGCCTGTTGGCTACCGTACTTGTTTATCAATTTCTGGATGTTCATCGCCGGGAGTTTAGACGCTTAAACTTTTTTTCGCTAGGGGTGTTGACAAGGCTGTTTAGTTTGCTAAACTGGCCTCGTTGACAGAAACAACGCATCCACAGACAGGAAAGCATAATGAACAATTTAACTGACATACTTGCAAATGTTGAAGCCAACGCAATAACAAATTTGGCGAATTGCAGATTGTTTGACGTAAACGTGCCACAACATCAATACCGCATCGTAATCAACGGTTATCAAGTTTCTGCATATGCGTTACTTTGCAGCGGTCGCGCGAAATTAAAAAATTGGGCAACCGTTCGTTGGTATCTCAATGGCATGCCTGTTTCCCGCATAAATCTAATTAAAACACTTACAAAGGGGGCGGCGTAAGCCGCTTCTCACAACAGGAGCAACAGATATGTCTCACACCGCTACCACAGAACTCTACTTACTCGGCACCTACTGGTGCGTAGAAATTGATTTCCACTACGACGCTTACGACAACACCGAAGAACTAGAAATAGAAGCCGTGTGGCTGATTGGGTATTACCCCGAGGCTGACGGTAACGAATACGTCTCCTGCCGCATTAAGGCTGACAAGTATGCGCTGACCGGCGCTGAAGAAGCCGTGTTAGAGAAAGCCGTGCGCGACTACATTGCCGCATCGGCCCGCGAAGCGTTTGACGATTCCCATTCCTACGAGGACTGACCCATGCGAAACATAGATCGTTTCATCATCCTTGCGATTGCGTTAACGGTTGTCATGTTGATTTCCGCGACCGTAGACAAATGCGACGGCGGTTGCACGGTTGCGGAGGACGCACGCAATGGAAACTAACCCTTGGGACGATGACGGCAGTTGGTGGCATCAGCAGGATTTAGAACTACAGCAGCGGGACGAAGAAGAACGGATTGAACGGTGCAACGCCGCACTCGCTGAACTGACCAGCATTATTAACGAAGAACTGACAAAGGTGGGCTATGAGCGAATTACTAAAAATTAACGTCAATGACCATGTGGAGAAGAAGGGCAACCTGTCTTATCTGTCATGGGCGTGGGCATGGGCCGAGGTGTTAAAGATTGACCCGGCTGCTCGGTGGTACGCACACGAATACGGTGATCGGCCCGCAATGTATCTTCCAGACGGCAGCGCGATGGTTAAGGTGAGCGTGACAATCAAAGGCGACACTAAAACGTGCGTGTTGCCGGTGATGGACAACCGCAACCGAGCGATCCAGAACCCGGATGCGTTTTCGGTCAACACCGCGATCATGCGTTGCCTTGCCAAGTGCATCGCCATGTTTGGCCTTGGCCTTTACATCTACGCGGGCGAGGACTTGCCGGAAGGGTCAGCGCCACAAGTAGACCCCGACCTTATCAACCTAATCGGGGGTGCAAACTCGCTGGACGAACTGACCAAGTTGTTTAAGCGGCTCACCAAAGAGCAGCGCATGACGCACATTGATGCGTTTACCGCCCGCAAGAAGGAACTGACCGGGCCGGAGGCCGCATGACTCACGATGACATCATCCGCATGGCGCGAGAGGCAGGAGCGGCGACAGGCCGCCACAGTCCACACCAAAAAAAGGAATCAATCATGCCGTTATGTATGGACGTTGAACGATTCGCCGCCCTCGTTGCCGCAGCCGAGCGGGAAGCGTGTGCAGAATTGTGTGACGACCTTGCAGATTTATGGGATGACGATGGACACCCCGGAAAAGCGGCGGGAGCAAGAATGTGCGCTTCGGACATCCGCGAAATAAACAAATGAAAAAAGCAATAGTCACCGACCGATTACAGGGCGGCACGATGGAACAGCGCACCGAAGAATGGTTTGCCGCACGCCTTGGCAAAGTGACCGCCAGCCGCGTGGTTGACTTGATAGCCAAGACCGCCAAAGGCTATGGCGCATCACGCGAGAACTACATGGCGCAGTTGATCTGCGAACGCCTCACGGGCAAGCCCACCGAAATGTTTAGCAACGCCGCGATGGAGTGGGGGACGGAGCAGGAACCCCACGCTAGGGCCGCATACAGCGCCAAGACAGGCGAGTTGGTGGAGGAGGTGGGGTTTATCCCGCACCACGACATACCCGGCTCTGGCGCGTCTCCTGACGGGTTTGTGGGTGAGGGGCTAATAGAGATTAAGTGTCCAAACACGGCTACGCATTTGGAATACGTCCTTGCGGGTAAGCCGCCCGAGAAGTACGTCACCCAAATGCAATGGCAGATGGCGGTGACAGGTGCGCCGTGGTGTGAATTCTGTAGTTATGACCCACGCCTACCCGAGCATCTGCAACTGCTGATCGTGCGTGTGGCGCGTGACGCTACACGCATCGCGGAGTTAGAGGCCGAGGTGCGTAAGTTCCTCGGTGAATTGGAAAGTAAGGTTGAGCAATTACAAAAGGTGAAACTGTGAACAATCAATACGACAACAGCGGTGTCCTCTTTAAGAACGACAAGGGCGACAACCCAAAGCGTCCTGACTACCGAGGCAGCATCGCGGTCGCGGGCGTGGACTACAACATCTCGGGCTGGATACGCGAGAGCAAGAAGTCGGGCGACAAGTTCCTGTCGCTGAAGGTAGAACCCAAGACCGCCGCGAAGGGCGGCCCACGCAAGGCCGAGCCGAAAGTCCCGGCGCAGAAACAGATTACCGAGGACAATTGGAGCGATCTGGATGAACCCTTCTGACTTTGAGTCAAGGTTCCGAGCAAGTCGCCCTGCGGAGATCGTAGTGGCGACTTACTTGCTCAACATCGGGCATACGGTGACGTTACCTAAACGCCGCATGGCTAAAGACTTTGCCGACCGAGCAGAGTACGCAGACAAGGGTGACATCTACGCCTCGGGCAAGCGGATAGAAGTTAAGCACGTCAAACACGATTTTGATTATCAGGCATGGCCCTTTGAGTACGCTGCGATCTGTGCGAAGAAATCATTTGACGCGGCTGATCCACGCCCTGACTACTACTACATCGTCAACAAAAGCATGACCGTTGCGGCCCTTGTAGATGTTGCAACGACACGCCCCGAGTGGCTGATCCGACGTTTACCTGACCGCCAACGGGGTTACGATTACGATGTTTATGCGTTGATGCCCGAGTATCTCGGCTGGCGCTACTTAAACTTTGAGGAAAAACTGTGAAGGTATTTATCGGTTGGGACAGCCGCGAGGACATCGCGTATCAGGTATGCCGCAAAAGCCTACTGAAGCACTCCTCTATCCCGCTGGACATCCAGCCCATCAAGCAATCAGAACTTCGGGAGCGTGGACTTTACACGCGGGAGTTTGATCCGCTTTCGTCTACGGAGTTTTCGTTTACCCGCTTCTTGACCCCATACCTCGCCGGATACAACGGCTGGGCGGTGTTTGTAGACTGCGACTTTCTTTTCCGGGGGGACATTGCGGGACTGATGGACTACGCCGACGGGGCAAAAGCGTGCTTTGTGGTACAGCACGATTACAGGCCGTTTGAAAAGGTCAAGATGGACAACAAGGCGCAGCATCAATATCCACGAAAGAACTGGTCATCGTTCATGTTTATGAACTGTTCGCACCCCGAGGTCAAGGCGTTGACACCCGATGTCGTGAACAAGGAGAGTGGAATGTTCCTGCACCGTTTTGAATGGCTAAAGGACGAGTCCATCGGCTCCTTGCCGATAGCGTGGAACTACCTTGAGGGGTGGCATACCAAAGACCATTGCCCCAACCCTATCGCTGTCCATTTCACTCGCGGTGGCCCGTGGTTCCGCGACTACATGGAAGTGGAATACGCCCGTGAGTGGCTAGAGGCCAGCGCGTGAAACGTATCTTTGCCAAAGGCACTACGCCAGAGCAGTTAGCCAATGCGGCGATCCGCATGGTGCAAGGGCTATCGTCTGACAAGACGTGGGCGATAGAGATTACCGAGTGGAAGAAGCCCCGCACCAATCAGCAGAACGCCTTTCTCTGGGGCGTAGCGTACCCCGCAATCCTTGAGGGCGGCGGTGAGGCATTAGCAGGTTGGACACGCGATGACCTGCACGAATACTTCCTCGGAGAGTGTTTCGGTTGGGAAATGCTGGAAGGGTTTGGGCGTAAACGTATGCGACCGCTCAAACGATCCTCGGCGCTGACCAAACAAGAATTCAGCGAATACCTCACATTCCTTGAGAGCCGCTGCATAGATATGGGTATAACTATACCGGAGCCGGTGTATGAGTCTGCGAACTGAAGCCAAGGGACGTAACTGCATGGTGCGCCTCCCTAACATCTGCAACTTCAACAACGAAACGACCGTGCTGGCGCATTACCGGCTTGCAGGAATTAGCGGCATGGGCATCAAGTCTGATGACTTGATCGGCGCGTGGGCGTGTAGTGCGTGCCACGACGCGATTGATCGCCGCGCCAACACCGACCTTGACCGCGACTATGTGCGCCTTGCCCATCTTGAGGGCGTGGTGCGTACCATCGTTACGTTACGCAAAGAGGGGTTGGTGTGAGTTTTGTCGTAGACACGCCGTACACCACGGCCTACGTCCGTAATGAGTTCCTGTACGATCAACAGAGCGGGTTTGACAAATTCACGCTTTGCACCGTGTTTGGGTTTCGCGCTGAACCCGCCCGAGTGCCGATGTTCCAAGTGATGCTAGAGAACGGCGCACAATGGGCCAGAATCCCGATCCATGCGCTTTGCACTAAACCCTGCGAACCGCTCTCGCTCAACCTGTCTGTGTGGTGGGACTCGTTTAGCCGACATTGCGAGGTGCGCGAGATGCAGATGCTCCGCAATCACCGCGTAGAGGCGTTGGGCCGCGATAAGGTCATGCGTGCGGGAACGTACCTATTTAGCGTGTTCTGGGCCAACGGCGGTTGGGCAGAGGTGCCTGACCAGAGCAAGGATCACCACATCATTGCGCTAGACACCGGCCCATGGATTGCCTACCCGAATAACCGATTGCTGTGGAAAGACCCGTCATGGATTACGGGCGACGTACCGAGGGATTGGAAGTCACCGAGTACCAACTATAGCGTGGAGGGTTTATGCGGCTCCTAAAGCGTATACGGCGGTTCTGGACGAGGGTTTACCACGACAACTGGCGGCGCGTTCCACCGCCTATGTGGGCCTGTAAGCGCGGCACGGGGAGGGAATACTGGTGATAGACAACGAAAGCCCACCGGGGGCGTGGAAAGCCGAATTAGAGCGTGCGCCTTGGGCCTACGGGCAGCGCAAACCGCCGACCCTACAGGAGGTGCTATGGACGCTCCGAAAGTGCGGGTTTAGCGTAGAGGCCGACATCATTGCAGCCGAGTTGGCAAAGTCCACGGTTGAAACTGCAAAAAGTATTTCCCCTGACACTTAACGACCCCCTCTAGGAGGCCGTTTACGCTGTCATGGGCGCAGCCCCAGCCCTGTCCATTCCACGGGCAACAGAACACGCACCGGGCGCACGGTTCGGGCCTTATATCTTCTTGCCCCGAAACCATGCTTCACCGCGTTCTATGACGCAAAGTTCGGGCTGGAGCAGCAGACCCTTGTGGAAGGTCAGAACGGCAAAGCCTGACGCCCAGTTAAGCGGCCCTGCCTCCGTATAGTTAAACTGCGGCCCTTCCGGCTCCGCAAGGGTGCCGGTGTCTATACCGTAACGACGGCCCCTGTAATCGCCCCACGGCGTTACCTGCAACTTGTGGAGGTGTCCGTGGGCATAGTGGACGCCAGAGCGTAGGGTGCTGTTATAGGCGGCGTGAACCCCGCCGGATACAGGGCGGTGTCGGACGGTCAGCCAACCTTCCGTGTTTTGGTTGATATGCACGCACCACCCGGCCCGCCAGCGTGGCAGGTAATCCAACAGCGTCATGCCGGTCATTTCTTCAAACTCACCGACACGGGTGGATAGGTAATTTTCAAACCGAGCGTCGTGGTTGCCGATGGTACGGAGCAGTTTGGCCTTATCTGCCGCACGCTCAATCTCTGCGACCCGATCCTGCACCGCGCCGATCTCGTCCTTCACCATCGGCTGCTTTTCCCACATGATGCGGGCGTGGCGGGAGATACGCGCACCGTCCAAAACGTCACCGTTCAGGATGACCATTTTCGGACCAAGTTCCTTGGCTAACCGACAGAGGGCTTGGTGTGCCTCGGTGACGATACCGGGCCAATAGTGGCAGTCCGAGGCGATCAGCACCACGCCGTCTTTAATCTCCTCCACCATATCGCGCTCGTACTTCCTAGCGCGTTCGGCGGCAAGTTGATTAGCGCGATTACCCGCCGTGGTTTTGGGACCGTCTTGGTTCTGCCTAAACGAGGCTTCTAGCGTGATCCCGTATTTCGCTTCCATAGAGCGACGGCGTAGATGCGCAGAGCGGGAATCCATGCCGAAGAATTTGGCGACTTTGGATGGGCTTTGTAGCCGATTCCAAGCCTCTATAAACTCGTCATCGCTTGTGTATTTTGGCATTGCGAGTAACCTTGATGCCGAGTTCCTTTCGGCGGGCCTTGGTGGCCTCGTCATCACGTTCAGCCATCCACTCCAGATGACCGTCCACTAATCGGTATTGTTCTTTGTGGACTAACGCGCAGTCGCAACATTCGGCGTGGGTATAACCCTTAATGCGATACCATGTTCCGTCGTTTATTTGGACGGCTTTGTATCGGTCTTTCTTTGCCATTCGGGCTTCCCCACTCCTCGGCTGAAATGCGGTGTATCCACCAATTTCACGCCGTTCCCGCCCCACGAATTAAGTGGATGCAGACTCTCCCAGTAAGCCCCTAGGGGAGCCAGAACGGCCTTGTCGTAGCATAACTCATTATCTTTGAAGAAGTTAAGGTCTACGGCACGGCGCTGGAGGTGAAGTGAGTTCATCGTGCGGGAACGCCCAGTTTTGACGTATATCTGTTGCTGTTCAGGGGTGCGATAGAGTTCACCCGCCGTCACCACGAAACCAAGTTCTGTAGCGCGGTTAATGAGACGGCATACGTCAAGCAAGAAAGCGGCTTGTTCAGCGACGTTGCTCATTTGAGGGCGTCCCGTAACTGATCAGCCTTGTCCTTGCTGCCCTGACTGCTGCCGAAGTAGTACGACACGATCTGCGTGGCGATGGCAGAAAGTACGCCAAGGACGTAAATCAAAATGTCTTTGCGGGAAGTCTCTACAGGCGTGTTGTCAAACATGACAACGCCAAACAGTACAAAAGTCAGCAGCAAGATGAACAGCGCGAGAACGGGAGTCACGATTTTATTCAACAGAGGGGCTTTATCAGAGGTAGCAATCGCAACCTCCCGCTCCCGCGCCGAATCCGTATCCTTGAGTCGCAGTTCTAATTCAGCAAGGTCTAATTTGTTTTCCTCAATCCTTAGGCGCAGCAGTTCTTCTTCGTGTTCCATCTGCGCCATCTGAACCTTTGCCATGTCCTCGGGCGACATATCGGGCTTCAGTTCCACGCCTAACTTGTCCTCTACCACCTTTTTGCCTTTGGCAAGGACAGCGTTTGCCACTAGCCCAAGGCCATTAGCAAGGAGAGGTTTGACGATAGGCAGCAGCGCGGCAGGAATCATTTGTCAGCCTTGTCCTCAAGACGGTCAAATATCTTGCCTAGCATATTCTTAATGTCGTCAATGTCGCGCTGATATCGGGCTTGGTCGCGGTTATAGGCGTCCTGCGTGATATAGGTGTGCGGCATCTCACGCACGTCTTCATCCAATTTGTCTATGGATCGGGAAATGTTGTTCAGTATCCAACCGCCAAAGAGGCCCGCGACACCTACGATGATGTTGAACAAAAACTGTCCTTCCATGTCACTTGCTGCCGTAAATCTCGTCTAGGTTATGAAATACGACCCACATATAGGCAATGCACATGATTGCCGTGAGTCCCCAAAGGTTGGCGTACCACAATGCCCACACGCCCGTCAGTTTTACCGCCACCATCACGGTCAGCGCATCAAACCGCTCAAACAGTTTGGCGAGGAAGGGGTTTAACTCCCTCCCGCCGTGTTTCAGCGCCGTCAGCGTTGTCCAGATGTCAGCAATCTGGAGGCCGATAAAAATGACGAGAAACGCGGTGTTCATTGCTTGGTTTCTTCCGTAGGCGGCAACTGCGCCTCCACCTGCGCCTTCAGTTTCTGCCAGAGCGGGTGTGCGCCTTGCGAGGTAGGGAGTGACCCAAGGAGATTGACCACCGCGACGGCCTCCTCTAGCGACATTTCTAACTTTGCGTCGGACATTACTTACTCTCCAATGCGGCGACTTTGGTTTCCAACTGTTCAATACGGGCCATTGCTTCTTGCAAGGCGACGGCGGCTTTCATCAGTAAAATAGAAGTTTTGACAGATTTGGTGGTAGTACCAAGGTCGTTACCATCTCCGTCTCGGTCGGCGTGTTCTTCCACAAGCCCCGGAGATACTTGCTCCACTTCCTGCGCGACGACACCTAACTGCATGATTCCAGACGGATCGTCCTTCATCTTGAACTTACGAAAACGCAAGCCCTTGATGTCAGCCCACTGTGAACCCGCGTCCACAATGTCGGTTTTCATCTTGGCATCAGAGATTGTGCCGTATGAGCCATTGACATTAGTTACGTTGCCAGAGTCGGCAACGCGCATCCGATAGTTAGCGCCACCATCGTTATAACACGACAAATAATAAAAAGTATTATTCGTGGTATTACGTGAAGCAGTGACATACAAAATGTCGTTTGCATACGATGCGTTGCTTGCGCTAACAACAGCACCGACTCCGGTTCCCGTTTGACGAAGTTCGTGATAAGAGGATGTGCTTCCGTAATAAGTTCCATCATTACTAAACTTGCTATACCCCCCGCTCGTGATGCGGGCGCGTTCGGTGTTGTTGGTGCCAAACAGCAAGTCAGAATTAGCGCGTTGGTAAACATACGCCAGCGCAGAGCCGGTGCCAGCAAGCAGGCCAATGTTGAAGTTGCCAGACGCAGCGTTGGTAAACGACAAGCCCGTGCCGGGGTCGCCAATCGTCAATCGGCTTCCAATAGTCGTCGTCCCGATGCCAAGGTTGCCGGAGGAGTCGAGGCGCATACGCTCGGTGTAGCCGCTTGGGTTGCCAGTTCCAAATATCAGACTGCCATTACCTGCGGCAGTACCCAATACCCAACGGTCAGCAACTGAATCTTCTGTGAACGAAAGCCAACCGCTTTTGCCGCTGTTGGGACGAATGTGCAGTTCGGCAGCAGTTGTAGATGAGTTGCGTGCGGTAATGCTTCCAACCACAGACGGCAAAATTGCAGCGATAGTGCCGGAAAAACTGCCGCCGCCATTTACATCCAACTTGGCCGCAGGCGAACTCGTCCCGATGCCGAGGTTTCCAGCAGAAGTTAGCGTTGCATAAATCGTCGCAGATGGCCCGGCTCCAAAAGAAAGGCCGCCACTTGAATCTCCTTCAATATATCCGC
>Ga0075464_10000093_pt1 | contig 35247 bp, 44 predicted proteins | sample DEB19_08_DNA_5_FD_75068 | JGI IMG/M metagenome (GOLD analysis project Ga0075464, IMG submission 75068) | Aqueous microbial communities from the Delaware River and Bay under freshwater to marine salinity gradient to study organic matter... | ecosystem: Environmental > Aquatic > Marine > Coastal ...
CTGCATGCATGCGTGTTGCATCGCTCTCATGATTTGTTCTGCGACCTGTGGGACGATCGCGTTCCCTGCCGCTTTGAGGGCGGCATTTCGCCATCCTCTAGGTCGCACCAGTCCTTCGGGAAGCCCATCATCCATAGTGTAAAGGCAGGTTGCAAGCGCAACTTCACGCCAGTCATCTGCCCATGTATAGGGAGTCTCATATTCTCTAGTATCTCTGGATTGCTCAACACATAATTGGTTGCTCCCTTTGCTTTCCAGCTTTTGCTCGTCCTTCTTGTAATATGATCGCTGGCCGATGTTGTGGGCAACAATCCAGACTCTATCTCTCCTGTGCGGCGCACCGACGGCGACAGCTGGAATAATAAGCGGTTGGACTTCGTAACCTTCGCTTTCCAAGTCAGTGCACACTGTTTCGAGAACCATGCCTTCGTTCCAAGTAACGAGGCCACGCACGTTTTCAGCGATGACCCAGTCTGGTCGGACATTCCTGATGATTTCCAGCATTGGAGGCCAGAGGTAGCGGTCGTCTGCCGTTCCTTTTCTTCGTCCAGCGTGGGAGAAGGGTTGGCAGGGGAAGCCTCCGGTGACGATGATGATGTTATTACCTGTGCCAGTGTTGGACTGAAATCGCTCCGGCTGTACCCCTCCGTCTTGTTTGCGCGTGGTGTCGGCAACAAGGTCGGCGATGTCACCGTAGTACGTCGCGTCTGGCCAGTGCTTTTTGAGGACTGCGGTTGGGAAGGCTTCCCACTCGCAAAAGATGTGTCGTCGTTCATAGTCAAAGAATACATTATCGAGTGCTAATGAGAACCCGCCAATCCCCGCAAAGAGGTCATAGTGTGTGATTGTCTTCATGGTTTTTGTACACCTCTCGTACTAGGGAGATGGCGTCGTCGATAGCTTTGTTGTATTGGCACACGGGGCAAGTGCTAGTCGAGCCGTGAGCGTATTCGTCTAACTTGCTGTGTCCTTCCCCAAGTTCATCCAACCGTCTAATGAGTTCGTCTTGTAGGGAGGTCGTGGGATCTCGACGTGGGTCCATGTCACTTCTTTACGGCGATGATGTTCTCGATTGGAGCAATGATAAAGTGCTCGCCGTTGAGCTTGAGCTCGTCCACTCCAGCATTTGAGAACATGACCGTGTCGCCGACTTTGAGTGGCGACGTCTTCTCTGTGAAGCCGCCCTTTGCCCACTCGCCAAGGAGATAGGGGGATACCGCAACCACCGTCGCTATTGGTGACTTCTTTTTTTCACTCCCTGCGACGGAATCAGGAATGATAATGCCGCTTTTCGTTTTACTCTCGTCCTCCTCCTTCGTCTTCCTTTGCAATATCACCCTTGGCCCGTGAGGGAGCCACGATAACCCTTTCGTCTGTTGCTTTGTCATTGTTTTCTGATGCGTTTTCCCCTAATTCAGCAAGGGCTCGACCCAGCCACATGCGTGCCTCAATAACTCGCTGTTCGGAATTGAAAAGGGCCCCGGTGACAATGTCGCCCCACCCATGCACGTTTTTAAGCGTGAGAATGAGCTCGCTTATTGCGTCGAGGTCCTTTCGTGCGTTCCTGATTGTTTCTACAATCTGCGCGTTTGAGGGCTTTTTCGATGTTGTCGTTTCTTCTGCCATACGCCTAGTGCTCTTTGTGCAGTTCGGGCACGTCAAACTTGAGGGACGCACGCATATCGTGCGCGTACCCTTTTGTGTAGAGGAGCGTGCGGATGGCCTTTGCCGTCCTGCCCTCCTTACCGAGAATCTTCGGTGCGTCTTTCGGGTCAACGTGCACGGTGAAAAGAACGCCCATGTCGTCCTTCTTCGCCTGCACGGTCACCGCTTCCGGAACCGCAACGAGACCTACCACAAGTGCTTCGAGCCACTTTACTGTTTCGTCCATAGTTCTCTCTGTCGTTACAATTTTGCTAATCACCCTCTCGATCGAAGATGTTGCCTTAAGTGTAGCAGTGATGAAGTTTTAAGGACAGCGCGTTCGTGTGGATAATCAGAGCGTCCAGCACGCCCACATCCAGTGATTGCCTTTTGCAAAGTGACTCGCCATGAATGCGAGTGCAAAGTCCGGGTCTGTTGCCTGCTCGCGCGTCACGTTCGGATGCGCTGGAAGGTGTATCTGCGCCAAGCCCCAGCTGTCCTCGCGTCCGTTTGGTCCGTCCGGGTCCGGGACGTAGCTCTGTATCTTCTCGTCGAATGTATTTCCTGTTTCGCAGGCCACCACCCGGTACATGTCGCCGTATGGCACGCCGTACTGCTTCGCGTAGTGCCGTATTTTCGCCTCTACCGCCGGCGTTGCGTTGTCAGTGGGGTCAGGCATCGCTTCGGGCTCCCACGCCTCCTCTGAGGGCATTTCTGCCTCTTCAGGCGCCTGTTCTGCCCGCGCTACCGAGAGCTCCACGTGTACCGGAGGCGGTGTCGCCTCTATCCGGTACGGCAGGAGTGTCGCGCTCGCCACAAATGCGAGCGTCAAGAGTGCCCCGCTTGCAATGCCTACGAGGACACCTTCTCCGCTTTGGCGCCGGTTTGTTTTTCCCATCGTTTGATGATGACGTCGACGTAGATCGGATCGAGCTCCATACCATAACAGCTCCTCGATGTTTCCTCCGCCGCGATCAGTGTTGACCCGCTTCCAAGGAAGAGATCGAGCACGATGTCGTCTTGTTTTGTAGAATTCCATATTGCTATGCGCACGAGTTGAAGAGGTTTCTGCGTCGGATGATCGTACTTCGTGTCGCGTTTTAAGCGCCACACGGTACTCTCACCTTTCTCTTCACGCTCGAGCTGTTTTTTAATTCGCTTGAGGAGTTGCTCGTCGGTGAGCTCCTCCTTCCATTCAGTGTACTCTGCGCGATCGCCGTAAAAGGGCACCTTCTTGCCCTCCCGCGCAACGTACAGGATCGGTTCATGCTTCCAGCGGTAATCGCCCCATCCCATTGAGGCGACCGCCTTGACCCATATGATCTGATTCTTCACCTTGTAGCCGTTCGCGTTCAGTGCGTCTTCGAATTCCCGGTGTGTCCGGCTCGCGTAGCAGACGTACGCCGGCGCCATCGGTTTTGACGCATGCGCCATCATCGCAAACGATCCATTTAAGAGCTGCCGGAATTCCGACTCGCTCATGTTGTCGTTCATGATTTTGTTTGAGGTGTTTTTGCCGCGTCCCGAGTAGTCGACGTTGTACGGCGGATCCGTGAAGACCATGTCTGCCTGCACCCCCCCATCAGTGTATTCACGTCCTTCGGATCGGTGCTGTCCCCGCACATGATGCGATGTCGTCCGAGTTGGTAGATGTCGCCCCGCTTTGCTTTCGGCTTCTTGATCTTCTCTGCCTCTGCATCCGCGTCGAAGTCATCGTCGCCGTCGTCTTGCTTGAAGAGCTCCTTCAGCGTCTTGTTATCGAACCCTGCCTCGAGGAGCTCGTCGACGTTGAAGTTATCCTTGAGGAGGTCGCGCTCCCACCCCTCGCGCATCGTCAGCTGATTGTTTGCCACGAGATAGCGTTTTTTCTGCTTTGCGGTGAGCCCGGTGTGCACAATGACCGGCACCTCCTTGACGCCCTTTTTCTTGAGCGCTTCGTACCGGCCGTGCCCGGCAAGTATCACCATCTTTTCGTCCACTTCGATCGGATCTAAGTACCCGAGGTCAGTGATCGATTTCTCGATTCCTTCATCCCAGTGCTTCTTCGGATTGATCGGGTTCGGTTTGAGGTCGTCAATCTTCACCCGCTTGAGTGTTAGGTCTTTTTCTTTCATGTTCGTTAGTTATTTTGGCTTGCTTCGCGGAGGTATCGGTTTGCGCGGAGGCACCTCCGGTTTCGGTGTTTTCCGTGCCCGCGACTCGAATGTAAATCCTTCGAATCCCATACCCCCTATTGTACCCCAGCGATGCCTCGCTCCTCGAGCGTTACCAGCGCGTGGGGGATTTCGCCCGGACCGGCTTTTCGCTTCGTGACGCGTGCGTCTTCGATGTTCATGTCGTTGTCGTATACTCCCGCAAATTGCAGGCAGTCCATGATCGTGGTGAGTGCGCCGTCCACGTCCCGATTCCGTTTGTAGACGAGTTCCATGTCAAGCGTGATCGGTCCCTCCATGTGTTTGATCTTCTGTCCGATGACCTCGACCCACACCATTTCCTCGTAGTCGCGCACCACGTCCGCTTTCAGGATGCCGATCCGGTTCCCCGGCATGTGGATCGCCCGCTGCCTGTTTTTCTTCGCCGGCACCTCGCCCGGGAGCCGTATCGTTTGCTTCATTCCCTGATTGTACCGCGTCAAAGAGTCGCCCCTGATTCTCCGGCTCTGCATGCTGTTCGCATTTTGTGCAGAGCGCTCGCTTTGCGCGTTCGTGTGCGAATGCAATTCTGCTCTTCTCGCATCCACTGCACGTGTACGGATACACGTGGCGCCACTTCTTGTTTCGTGTTTTTCCCATGCTAGTCGTCAGCTGATTCTGTGTCGTCAGTGCGGTGCTCTTCCTGCGCCGGCTTTGCTACTTTTGCACCCTTCTTCGATGTTCGACCGAGTATCGAAGCGTACTTTTCTCTGCGTATCTCGAAGCCGCACTTGCACGTCAGCATCTCCGGATGCCGTACGATGAGCGTTCTCGCAAATTCACCCCAGCACGACGGGCACTTGTTTTCCTTTAGGTTTTTCCACGTGAGTCCCATAAGCTTGCGGTTTGTAGACAAGTTTCTCAATTTTTGCTGGCTTGTCGTCCAATAAATGCACATTTGTCCAGACAAGATCTCGAAGGTTGTTGAGAGCGTCAAAGAATCTCTGCGGGGATACCTGACGAGATTCCATAATTTCATCCATGACTTCTGTCATCTCCTTCGCAGAGTATCGCGCTCCCTCGATTGCTGACACTTCTATCCTTTCTACTCGCCCACTTGATTCCCGACCAATCATTGCAATGATTGTCGGTTTCGATCCTCCGCCTTTTAGGTAGTATGCCTTGCCGTTCAGTGCTGCTTTTAGCAGCATACTCAAAGGTTCCGTGCCCATCATCATCTCCTCAGCGTTTTGCAGGATAACTTCTATGTTTTTTGTCGTTGGTTTGATTCCTTTCTTGACTTTCTTTGTTTTTGTTTTTTTCATACTTTTTCAATTTTGTACCCAGTAATCGTAAGTCTGCGTGGGCGCCCAGTGATCGGTATGTTTCTATTAATTCCTGTCACAAAGGCGTTCAGCATGTCGACCACTACTTTGCAGTTGAAGCACCTGTCGCCTATCTCTTCACCACCATTGCTGTTGCGGTGTGGTATGCCGCATTCGATGCATTTTTTCATGTTGTTTTTCCTTTGGTTTTTAATTCCTCAACGTGCCGGCATTTCTTCCGGTACTTGAAGCCCGGGCAGTCGCAAATCCAATCACCGCCTGAGGGTCTGAATTGTTTGTACTGCACGCCGGCCCGGGTCTTACTGTCCGCAGTCCCTGCTATCGGCAAGTCGAGGAGCTTTTCCTGACCATCGAGGTATGTGCTTGAGACGCCGAGCGACTCGCGCATCGCTTTGTATGTTTCAAAGCTCGCCACGACCCGCGCTCGCACTTCTCGCTCAAGCTTGACCATGTACTCCTTTGCCTCGCGTTCGTTGTCCGGGAGCCAGTATCCGTCTACGTCGGCCAATATCGGCGCCCAGCGCAGTGTGCGCAGATCGCGTACCACTTGGCGGATCTTCCGGAGTGTCGTTTCCTCTGTCCGGGAGTCAAACTTCGGATGCCCGCCAATATGTGGCAGTGCTTCCGCGATCGCTTTTTGTGTTACCTTTCCGTCGTAGTTTTTCCATTTCGTGTGCAGGAGTCTGAGCACGTCCCGCTCCTCGGCAGGAATCTCGCTCCTGCCGATTGCCACGACCTGATCGTTGATTTTCTGCCTAAAGTCGTCCATATCTACTTTTTTCGGATCTCAAAAATCACGCGATCTTTGAGGTCTTGCATCAGCGTTGTGCTCATAATGTCGACCACAATTCCTGCGACTATTTCAGGTGTTCGTTCCTCAAGCTTTTTCTTCGCTTCAGCTACCAGTACCTCTGCCTCCTTCGTGAGCCGATCCTTGATCGCCGTTTTTAGGAATTCCGGTAACGTTGCCGTGCTATTTTGTGCCATAGTTTTTGAGTAAATGGTTGAATAATGCTCCCGGTTTTCTGCCTTCCTTGGCGCTCCCGATCATCAGGTGCAGTGCCTGTGCGGTCAGCTTTCGAGTCCTGCCGAGCCAGTACTTGAAGCGTTTTGTGTCTGTGGGGTTCTCACGCATCACCTCGCGCATCAGTCGTTCGACTGCGTCCGCCTTTGCGCTATTGATTCCACCCTTCGTTTTGACTCGCACCTGATGCGCTATCCCCAGTTTCGAGTCCTTGAGCTGTTCTCCGATGGTTTTAATCATTTCTCTCTTTTAATACTTATGTTTATTATTATGCCCTGTGGACATCGGGAGAAGTCGATTTTGTGGATTTCTTGCGCTCCAATACCGCCTTCCCGACTGTGCACACTCTGTGGATAGCATGTGCTCCATTAGGGGACTTCTCAGGCACTCATATTTTGAGCCGTCGTTTCCCCAGTGCTGTTCCCTAGTTTTCCCCATGTTATCAACAGGTTAGAATGTCCACGTTTCTATCGACCTCGGCTCCCCCGGTTCGGGCTTTCCATCGAAGATATCGGGAGCCACTTTTTTGATTCCTTCGATGATTGTCTGCTTTGCCTTTGCCTTCCGCATCCTGCGGACTCCCGCGAGCACGGTCGTATGGTCTTTTTCGTAGATCTCCCCGAGGAGTGTGTAACTGTACCCGAGGTGATCGTGTGCGACGAACCATATCGCGTGCCGTGCGTCCGCTATTTCCCGGTCCCGGCGCTTTGACCTGATGTCTTCGACGCGCACGTTTGCTGCCTGTGCGATGACCTCCTCAATTTTCGCTATTTTCAGTGGTGTCTGCATGTGCCTATTTCTTCAATACGAACCCTTGTAACCGCACCTCGCCGCGGAGTGCGTGGTGCATGAAGAGCATGTCGCCCTTCCCTGAGAGCTTCTCTGCGCCCGGCTTCCCGAGAATGATTGTCGAGTCCGTTGCGCTCGCTGTTGTCAGCGCTATCCTCGTGGGGAAGTTGGCTTTGATGAGCCCAGTGATCACATCGACCGACGGCCTTTGCGTTGCGATCACCATGTGGATCCCTGCCGCGCGTCCTAGCTGCGCCAAGCGCACCATCAGAAGCTCGACGTTTGCGTCTGCTCGCTTCATTTCGTCGTCGGCGTCGCTCTCCTCGAGCATCTCGATCAGATCTGCCTTGGTGTAGTGCTCGATGACCTCGTCAAGGTTCCCGAAGCGCTTCTTCGCCTCCTTGTAGAGCCACGCCTTGCTTTTTGCACCGTAGCTCATTCCGCTCTGTTTCTCTTCCTCAATCTTCGATCGGATCATCAGGTCAGCGAATTCGTCGACCACGCATACCACGTATGGCAGGCGCTTTGTTGCGTCGCGCTTGCTCGCGTTGTACTCGGCGATGTCCCGCTTGCCTGCCTTCTCGAGGGTCTTGTAGCGTGACTCCATCTCGTCTGCGAGGTGCAGGAGCGCTCGTACGGCCTCGTTGTGGTCGAAGATGATCTTTTCCCTGAGGTGCTTTACCTTGCCAAATGCCGAGAGCTCTACGCGCTTCGGATCAATGAGGATCAGCTGCATCTCTTCCGGTGTCATCTGCTTTGTCAGTGTGCCGATGAGTGTGTGGAGGAGTACCGACTTTCCGGACCCGGTCGTCCCTGCAATCAGGAGGTGTGGCATCTCTCGTAGGTCTACGCTCACGGCTTCTCCGTTCACGTCTGCCCCTACCGGGAGCTTCATCGTCCCCGGATTGAGGTCTTTAGCCCCTAGAACCGCTGCCGCACGCTTTTCGTTCTCCACTTCGACTCCTACCAGCTCTGTGCCCGGAATCGGCGCCACAATGCGAACCTCGCCCTTTGTAGCGAGCACGCTGGCTATGTCGTCCCGGTGCTTTTTGATCGTGGTCATTCTCACTCCCGCGCTTACCTTGAAGCGATACTGCGTAAACGATGCGCCTGCTCTTGTTTCAACAGGCACCACCGGGATGCCAAATTCCCCGAGGCGCATCGCTATGCGTTCCTCAGCCGGCAGGTGCTTATTCTCTGCCCGCTCAAGGCGCGATGCCACAAATTTCTTCGAGACAAACGCCACGTCGCGCACTTTGTGGATCACCTCGACGTCGCTCATGTCCGCGCTGATCAGTCCCTGCGCGTACAGAAGCCCCGCCTGCTCTCCATCGAATGGGTCGCTAAGGTTTGGCAGGAAGATCGGATCGCGCTTCAGGTATTCGACCACATCCCTGTAGAGGTTGTAGAAGAATATCCGGTACGGCTCATGGTCGAATGGCACCGCCCAGTCGCGTATCTGCGGGCTTCCGTCCATGTTTTTCGTGCGCTTGATCTCACGGAAGACTACTCGGTCCGCGGTGATTCCTTTCGCTGCCATCAAAAGATGGAAGAGGAATTGCGCCTGTACAATCTTGATGTAGTCCTCCGTTTCGTAATCTGTGAAGCTGGTCACGAACTTGGTGTCGATGATCTCGACTGTGCCGTCCTTTTTTTGGTGCACCAAGTCAGGCACACCAGACGCTGGGAGCGGAAGCATCTCGCCGTCCACTGTCTTGAGCTCTGCCGTCATTTTCTCTTCGCACATGAGTATCTCGTGGTACGTCGGCTCTTCGGCGAAGTAAAAGTCCATCGCTTGCGCGTAGCCCTTGAGCATTGCCTCACGGCTCCCTATTTTGCCGTAGTTGATGAAGTCATCCGAGTACATGTCGAGGAAGCGGAGCCCCTCGGCGACCGCCATTCCTCGAGCTTCTGTCCGGTCTGTCGGCACCGCAATGTCCGGGTCGCCCCCGTAGTAAACTTGCAGCGCCTTGTGTCCGGCTTTGCCAATCATTCCGCTCACGCTCATCTTGCCGTCGTATACCCCGAGGATGTCCCGCATCTTGAAGATCAGCGGGTTCCTGAGAAGTTGCGTCAGCGACGAGTAGTTGAGGTAACTGATCGGCATCGATACCTGCTTTTCGTTATCCATGAGTTTCGCTGGTTCCTTCAGGTGTGTGGAGTGCCGCGCCGACCGCCGGGCCACCTGCGTCTAATCCTGCGCCTTTCATACCCTCGCCCTTGTAGTCCTCCTCGATTGCCTTGCGAATCTCCTTTGACTTCGGCAGGAGCTTTGCAAGCTGTATAAGGCAGGTTTTCTTCCACATCCACAGCTCGGGATCCTTGTCACTGTTCCATGGACTCTCCTTCGATGCTTTTGCCTTTGAGAGCTCCTTGATCGCCATGATTTCGTCCTTGCTCATCACCTTGAAGACTCGTCCGCCGTTCGTTGTTTCAACGACTGCGTAGACGCCTATCGGCTCCCCTTTTTTCTTCCCGAACTTCGTTGGCACGTGCACGAGGCGCGTGTCCAATCCTTCCGAGTACTCGAATTCCTCGTTGTCGTGGACGATGAGCGCCTTGATGCTTTTCACCTGTTCAGTGCGCCATATCAGCGACACGATGCCCTGATACCCCAGTTGGAACTTCGCCTCGTTTCCGTAGGGGATGATGTACGCCTCGCCCATGACTCCGCTCGGCATGAGGCGCAATTGAGCGCTGATCATCAAAGCCGAGAGGAGCGACGTGCGGTCGCACTCGAGCAGTTTCGGCACCTTGCGGATGTACTCTACCGAGCTCGTGAGGAATGCCATCGCTTCTTCCTTGTTGCCCCGGTAGTAGCTTGTGATCTGCTTCATGTACTCAGGCGCCGCCATCATTCCTCTGACCGTGTCGATCTGCGTCGGAGGTTTTGCGTTCGGCTTTGTGACTCCGTGAGTCGGAAGCTGTCCTTGATCGTTCATTGTTTCGTTCGTTTACTGAATAAAAAGCCGGGCAGTGCTACTCCCCGACGTTGCAGTCAGGCACCTCGCCGTGCTCCATGTACCACGCTTCCGGCGTCGTGCCGTACTCGCGTTCTACACATTGCTCGTAGGTTGCCCACGCTGCTTCTCGCTTTGCGTCTACGTGCTCGAAGTAGAAAAACGAAGACCATAAGATCCCCGCTACTCCGACCGCTGCAAGCGCAGTGATCGCAAAACCTTTATATTTTTGTGTTGCCATTTTCTTTGCGTTACTATCTCTCTCTGCTAATGCTCGACCTTTACATTTCCTATTCTAAATTATCCCCACTTTATTCTCAATGGCTCCACAGTGTATTCACAGTGGATAACTTGTGAAAGCAAAAAACCGCGCAGAATGGCGGTTTTTTGAGTGGTTTACCCCGCGTGGGTTCCTAGATCAAATGAAACGGTCGAGAGGTATCCCCTCGTCCCGCTAGCTTCTTCGCGTTGCCGAGCACCATCGCGTTGCGTGCGTGTTTGACGATGCCGGTTACCACGAGAGCGATGATTCCTGCCCATACGGTGTCGCCGAAGTGAGTGTCGATCAGCGCAGCAAATTCAGGCGATCCGAGGACGCCAAGAATGCCGAGACAGATCAATGTGCCTGCTTCGTAAATGAAAGCCGTAACGCGTACCTTGATGAGTTCGAAGTCCATATCGTTAGAGTTATTTTTCTGTTAATTCTAATGCGTGCAGTGCCCCAGTGCACGAACGTTCGTGTGCGCTGAGACGCTTTCCGGAGCCGAATCGCTTCAGCTGTTCAGTCAGCTCCGTGAGTCGTGCGATCATTTGCATGATCACTTGAAGGACTGCGTCGCGCTCCTTCAGCACTTCCTCCTTTGTCTTCCCATCGGGAGCCGTAACGACCACCGGCTTGTACTTGATGAGAAGGTCGAGGAAGTGATTGTCCGGGATCCCTGTGCCGTAGCAGTCCGTGCTTTGGTAGAAGCGGTGTGGCCGGACACGGTTCACGGACAGGTCAAGCGTCGTCCCGGGAGCGACAAACAGTCCCCGCTTATTGCCGTTGATCAGGTCGTGAAGGAATTTCGTGATGTCTTCTTCCATCTGTTTTGTCAGCGGATCCACTGGCGCGCTCGGATTCGATAGCGGACGGCGGTTATGGTTGCCGATGATGCAAATTCCCACCGACCGAAAGTTGTACCCTATCGTGTGAGCTGTTTCTTCTCCGATTGCCCGGGTCTGGATGAAGCTTCGATCCTTCGGATCGTACACGATCGTATATCCTATAAAGCATGGTCTGCCTGCAAGCTTCATAAATTGCGACGGGAATTCCGGCCACCGCGCTTTGTGTGCGTTGTTGATATATTCGAGCGTGAGATGTTTCGTGGATGCAAAGTTATCCTTCCCGAGACCTCCCGCGTGGTGCACTACGATTGTGTCAATTGTGTAAGGCATATTCTGGCTTCCTTCTTCCGTGCTTGATGTGGCAATTATAGCAAAGAGTCCGGCCGTTGGATATGTCCCAGAGCACCACGTTGTTGATAGCTTCCTCAATGCTCGTTATTCCCTGCTCAAAGACGATCTCTGCGAACATTTTCGGGTAGTGGTCTACGTGAAGGTTTTTGCTCCGGATAGGGCAAATTTGGCACTTGTAGTCATCTCGTCGTAGGATCCGCGCGTGCCATTCCTTGTATTTGAAGCACTTCCGGATCGCCTCGAAAAGAGGAGTATTGCCTTTTGTCAGTGCCCGCCTCACACGCTCACGGAATTCTTCAGATCGCACCTTCCCTATATTTCCAGCCCCCATCCTCTTTCTCAAATCCTCGGTATAAACTCCTCCGCCAACGTTCCAAACGCTGTAATGGAGTTTCTTTCCCTTATTCCATGGCGTGCGGCACTCACGGGAGCAAAAAACTTGTCTGTCAATATAGCTGGCTGGCATAAAAATCTCCCCACAGCCAGCGCACGGCCTCGGCTTCACTTTCCCCTTACCGAGCCAGTATCTTGTCGGATTCCTGAGTTTTGCCTGTCGCATCTTCTCTCTTGATTCAGCCGATAGTGTCCCTGCTTTATAACCCATATTGACAGTATAACACAAATATGCTATGTTTACTAGCATGAACCACTGGCTTTGGATAATCCCACTCGTGTTCGTCAGTTACTTGATGTTCGGCTTCTATGGTGCGTTCGCTATTTTTGGCCTAATAGTTTTTATCCAATTCTGCATCGCGTGGATCAAAAGCACTGCCGAGTAGTGCCTATTTTCTTATTCCGAGAAGCGCTTTGAGTGCTGCGCGTTTTGCTTCTACGTTCTCACCCATCAGGAATTTACCAGTGCCCTTTGCTGTTCTAAATAATACATTACCAACGTTGCCTGAGGCAAAGTCTACAGCACCCTCGATTGCCTGTGCTGCGTCCACTGTGCCACGAGCCACCTGCCCACGTAGTGAGCGCGTCGCCTGTGTCCCGAAGACGTCCTCGAGCATATCAGCAAAGATGACCTGATTGATCACATCCTCGTCTACTCGGTATCCGTACTTTTTAGCGGTCGCCTGCATCGTGTTTATAACCTTGATCACGTCCCCGCGGTTCGGGCTATTCGACAAAATTCGGGAAGCCACCTGCCCTGCCTTAATGCCCGCGAGTGGGTCGTTCACATCGAGCTTCTTCCCGAACACAGCGTGAAGCTCATCCAGCTGATTGATCGTGTCTGACAGGATCGTGTTCACGGCGTTGTAGTCGGTGAATTGCTTGTCCAGCGCCTCGTCGACGGCCCGGCGCCACCCCTTGAGCAGGTTTGATGCCTCTCCGGTCAGTCCTTCAGTGCGCTTCCCATATTCCACGTTTGTGTCGATGTAGCGCTTCACGCGGTGCAGGTCGAATGCGTCCTTGGCGCCTTTTATGCGCTTGTAGACGTTTTGGATCACTTTCTCGTTGCCCCCGAGACCCTCAAGGGTTGATCCTTCAAAGTTGATCCCCTCATCGCCCAGTGACGCACCTATCTCAGCGAGGTCGTCGTCCAAGCGTTGCGTAATGGATCCCTGTGCCACCACCTGCTTGCCCTTAAGTCCTGCGGCGATGTCGTCGAGCTTTGCTGAGTTCTCCTTCAGTGTTTTTGAAATTGCTTTTGCCGGCTTGAGTACCGTTTCGCCCACCATGTCCATCGGTCTATCAATAATGCGCTTATTCTCGCTCGCCTTTGACGCCAGCTCGTACATTTTTCGTGCCTTTGCTTTGTCTGCGTCGCTCATGGTGCGCACGATCGCAACGTCAGCGTCATCGAAGCCCTGCCTGATCGCTTCTCGAGCTACCTTGTCTGTTTTGAGGTTTTTGGGAAGTACAGCTTCCACACGTGCCCCGGTTTCCTCTGCCTTGCGCGTCAGTTCAGCAATCACCTTTTTACCTTTCCCGGCTGCTCGTGCCGCTTCAACGGCCGCGTCTGCTTCCTTCTTCGCGTTTATTGCAGTGATCGTTTCTTCAGGTATCTGATACTTGCCGAGCTTTGCGTTTGTGATCTCCCCGCTTTCAATCAATGCCCGGAGCTCTGCTTTGCGCTGTGCTCGCCCGGTTAGCGCTCCTGATACTCCGCCAGTAACACCGCCGAGTACCCCGCCTGCCACACCTCCCACGACTGCTCCTGTTCCGCCTTCGAATAGGATCTCTCCGGTGCTCTTGTCTTCCTGTGCAGCTCGCGCTGCGCTTGTTGCCGCGCCGAATCCAGCGCCCAGTTTTGCCCCTTCCTTAGCGCCCCTCAATGCACCTTTTGCGAACGTCGTTGCCGCTGGCTTTACGATCGCCTTGCCTGTTGCTGGCAATGTTCCGAATGAGATGACGTCGGTCGCTACGCCCGCCGCCTCTCCGAGTACCTGTTTTGTGCTTTTTTTGACAGACGGCACCAGTTCCTCTACCTGCGTTCCGGGAGCGCTCGCTCGCCTCAAGAGGCGCCTCAGGTTAGTTGTATCCTCACCCTTTGCCTGCTTCTCGCGGATTCGAGCCACGATGCGCTTCTGCATGTCTGTGCTTCGTGCGCTCTCCTCCTCGATCTGCTTTGTCGCTGTTGGTGCAAATATCGCATCAGCGATGCTCTCGCCGAACCGCTTCTCGCTTTGAATAATTGCACTCCCCACTTTCTTCGCTGTCCCGAGTATCTTTCCGCCTAACGTTTCGGGTTTTTCTTCTACCGTTGCCACTACAGGAGCGGCGGGAGCAATGCCAAGTTGTCGTGATTTATTAAAAAGAGAACCCCCGACGGTCTTCCCCTCGGGTTTTATTCCTTGCTCCTTTGCTTTTTCAAGTAGTGATTTTGCCATGTTAGCCGTTGATGATCTCGAGGATCTGATCGTCGTTGTAGCCCTCATTTCGGAGCTGGTCGACCTCGTCCTCCGAGTATCCGGCTTCGGCGGCTGCCTGCTTCACAGGGTCGCCACTCGTCACTGGCTTGAAGATTCTCTCAGGGTCGAGTCCCGAGTCTTTTGCTATATCTTCGTAAAAGCTACGCGAGTCTGTGTAGATGCTCTCCGCATCATTGAAGAGGCGGTTTGCAATGTCGACCATATCCTTTCGGTTTTCGTCTGTAAGCCCAGCACCTCCCTTGAGGAGTCGCTCTGTGTATCCTTGTGCGCGTGCAAGTGCACTCTGCCCTTGGAACGATCGCGCGTACTCTCCTTCCCGCACCACCGACGTCGGATCAAGCATTTTATTGAAAAGTGTCACGAGTGCTTGGTCAGCGGCCGCCTTTGATCCAGCTGATGCGTTTTTGTCGAGCGCCGCTTTGTATGCCTGATTCGCGCTTCGGTAGCTTCGCTGAAGGTCGCCGAATTGCTTCACCTCAGGAAGCTGATTGAATTCTTTTCGGAGTGCAGTTTCATCCTTAGAGTTGTCCTCTGGTTCCTTTGGCTTTGCCACGTTTACGCCCGAGAGAAATTCTATCGACTTTGCTTTTTCGTCTACCCACGCAAGGCGACCGTCAGGGAATTGCTGGAGTTTGCTCTCGGCGCTTGGCTTTGGCGTTCCTGCTTCTGCCTCGAGTGTCTTGAGCTGTCCGGTCTTTGGGTCCACGCCGTACGCGAGGATTTTTCCAGTCGCTTCGTCGTAGCGGTACTGGTAGCTGGTTTGCAGTTCCTTTGGTCGGTTTGCGTTCATGTACGCCTCAAGCAGGACTTCTGATCCGAGTCCGGTGTCTTCGAGAAGATCCTTGACGTCGTCCGGATCGAGGTCGTCCAAGGTGTAGCCCGCGGACCCGAGCGTTTTGATGTCCTCTATCGCCTGTGTGCGGTTTTTTTCTAGGAATTCGAGGTACTTCTCCGTTTCGCCTTCAATGCGTGAACGCTCCGCTGCAATGCGCTCATCTGCACGTTCGTCAATGCGCGTGTAAATTGCTTGAATTTCTGCACCCTTCTGTGCCTCTAGTTGACTCACAAGCTCGGCATTGTATCGGCTTGTCTTCTCTCGCTGTGCTTCTCCTCGAGGCGATCCTGACAGTCCCCCGCGTGCGCCTATTGCGCGTGTACGCCCTGATCGCTCTTCTCCTCGCTGTCGTTCGTTTCCAATAAGCCCTGCGTATACGTCCTCTACGGCTTTGATTCGTGCCTGCATCTCTGCTGCCGTTTGATTGCGGATCCTTTCAGCGTCTGACTCCGTGAATTCGTTGGGCTTCTTCATGAATTCGCTCTCAGGCGTCGTATACCGCCTCACAGAGCCCGATCCGGTCGTCCCCTCGACTGGATTGCCGAAGACGTCAAATCCGGGCTTCCCTTGGCGTCCTACGCGCTCTGACATGGCCTCCGGGCTCTCTACCGGTGCATTCTGTGATAGGTAGCGGTCTGCCACCTCCTTTGTGCCTGTTGCCACACGCTTCCCCTCGTCGAAGATCTCGTATGTTCCGAACGCTGTTGGTGTTGTGGTGTATCGTTGTGCCATATTTTTTACCTGTAGAAGTACGCAGTCCCGCCCCCTGTGCTACCCGATCCAGTAAGTGTCCCCGCGGCAGGATTCCACGTGATGGTAAGTGATGCGGTCGATGAACAGTTTCCAGTGCCAATGTCGCAGTTTGCGACCGTGCCTGAAAGAATTCCCTGACGTTTTAAGACTACCGTGTTGTGGGTCGTGAAGTCAGTCTCTGAGCTGTTTATGTTCGCAATAATTGTGTTTGTGTAGGCAGGGACTGCAATGGATCCTCCACTGTTGATTGAAGTCGATACCCCTAAGTACTCATCAGCTCTCGAGGTATCAATGTTGATTTGAGTCGACGATATTGCTTGGCCCACATAAATTGCTGCGGTTCCAACGGTTGTACCTATTGTGCCAACGGCGTCTTGAACATAGTATTCTCTACCAGCAGTTAGTCCAGTAAACCCGCCAATGACTCCGTCCGTTTGGACAAGCACCTGCTCTCCATCCGTTGCGCTAGTTACTGCAAACCCAATGAATTCTTTCGCAAATTCACTATTTGCATCTGAGAGCTGAACCGCACCAGTAGATGTTGCCACATATACAGGTTGAGGAAGTGTGAATCCAGTGATTGTTGTTGACGCAGTCATGTACGATTGATTGCCGTACCCTATGGTTTTGCCTGTTGCTGTTGAGGTTGCAGTGTACGAAGTTGCTCCGTTAAAGGTTGCAGTGCCATTGAAGATCCACGCCCCAGTCACTGTGAACGCTTCAGTCAAATCAAGCCACAGCTGATCGAGCTTGCGGTTTATTTTTGAAACAATCACCAGCGGTCCGGTTCCAGTTGCTGGAGTCGAGCTCGAGTATGCCGTGGTGAGTGCAAGCGGTCGGTTCGGAAGGTCGGTCGTCGTCGATGCAATTTCTGTCGCCGTTGCAATTTCAAGGATACCGCCCACGCTCTCGGTTGAGGTCGCTGCGCCTTGATTCACGCTGTTGTCGACGTACGCCTTTGATGGGATGTCGAGTGTTGATGTAAATGTTGGCGCTGTCGTGTATGTGAGCTTACCGTCAAAGGTGAGTGCGTTCGGCAAGTCCTCCTGTCCGTTGATCACGCGCTTCATCTGATTGATGATCGGCGAGTCCGTGATCTTCACGGTGTCGCCACGGCGGTGTGTCTTCATCAAAGCCGAGCTCGTTGCGTTCGTCAGAGGCCAGTATCCGCGCACTACGTTGGTGCAGGCAGTCCCGGTACAATCGGCAAGCACGAATTCCTCGTTTGCTGATCCTTCGGAAAGGATGAAGCCGTACGTTGATGAGGCGAGGTTTGTCCCTGTTTTATCAGTGCCGCGTATGAGCGTGAAGCTCGTTGCTGAGCTTGAAATGCCCGAGGCGATTGCGTCTTCAAAAAGTGGCACTGGCTCCGAAATCTGAAGCGATGCCGACAGTGAGTTCAGTTGCTCTTCGTAGGTAAACTGGAGATCAAGCACATTCGCTTGCAAACGGTCAAGTCGCGCCTGCATGCTTGACAGACCGACCGTCATGGCCATACCCGCGAAGATCAGTGCGATGATGGAGAGTGAGTTGAGTATATCCTTTTTCATGGTGAATTAATTATAACATTACTCCCTATACTTGCGTGGGATTTTCGACTGCTTGAGTCGGATATCTTGGAACCTAATAAGCGAGAATGAAAAGTACCCGATGCCTTCGTCGCCGGTCGTCGGATGGTTGGTCGTACGGAACCGGATCTGTATTTTTTGAAACTTGTCCTGCCCCATGCTGAGCTCGACGAAGTAGTGGTATGCGCTCGTGCCGTCCCCGCCTCCGCCCAGTTCGTCTTCCCCTATGGTAACCGGGCCAATGGAGACGCTCTGCCCGGTGTCGATGTAGTCGCCGTCCCCTCGGATGTACCCGATCGTGGTGTAGGCGCTGTCGTCAAGCGCCACGTCGACCGCCACGACCTGTGTCGGGGCAATTTCGCCCTCAAGGAGCAGTTTTTTGACCTTCTTGAGCCGGTCTGGGAAGTCCAAGTCCCACTGGTGCGATTCCCACGTTGCGGGGATCACACTGTCGTCATCGTCGAAGCCGGAGAATGCAAGGTACGCATTTTCTGATATCGAGTCGCCAAGGACGAGCATGCCGTCAAAGATGCATCCGTCCGACGAGAAGTAGTCCTCCAAGTCCCACGTCCTGAACAGTTCGTCGTACACCAGCATGCGGTTGTTTGCCGACGCACCGGTTATCTTGCATCCCCACATGACCGTATTGCCCTGTCGCTCGCCCCACGCCTCACTGAAATCGTACCCCGAGAGGTCAAGCTGTCGCGAGATCGATATCGGGAGCACCTCTGCGGTATCAGTGTCAATCGTGAGGAGTCTGATCTGCGGGTCACTCTCCGATGCCGTGTCGATGAAGTAGATGCCGTCCCCGGTCGGCACAGTCCCTCTGTGACTTTGAATACCAATGTTCCGGCGATAGATGTTGTTGTCGGCGTCGGTGTCGTCTGCGGAGAGGATGATGCGGTAAATGGCACGCTCGTGGAAGCAGTAGTACACGTCGTTGTACACCTCGACTGAAATAATCGCCCCGCCTTCGTCTTGGCGGAGCACATCGCCCTCGCCTGCGACGCGCGTTGCACTGTAGTCAAAGTCCGCGATGCCCTCGTCGGTCGTATCTTCCCACTGGTAGTCCGCCGTGATCGCCACGGCTCCGGCCGGTGCATTTCCTGCCGTGTACGTCAGTGTGATCGCGCCGGTCGTGTAGTTGATTGTGCCGGTCGCCACGCTTGCGCCGTTGACGTGAGTCAGTCCTCCGTTGAAGTCGTCAGTGAATTTCACGGTTCCGTTTTCCTTCACCACAATGCCGAAACAGGTGCGCTTTGCACCTCCCGCTTTGAAGACCAGTGTGTCGTTGAATACCAAGGTGACGCCGTCCCCTGTGCCTATTGCTTCTGCCGCTACGCTCGTGTACTTCTCGTTGTCGATCCATGACAGGTACACCGCCGTGCGGTCTTGCTGGAAGTTTGTGCCTCTGCGGTCCCAGAGGTGCATGCGGTTTTTGTAGATGCCAATTCTGCCCCGGTGCGTCGTTGAGAGGAGGTCGGTGTAGCTCCCCGGGTTTGCGGTCATTATTTTGTAAATACTCGAATTCGGGCTTGAGACGAACGTCATCGCGCCGGCGAGTGACTGGTAGTTTGCAAATGAGGCATCGTCGTCCTCAGCTTCTGCTGGGAATAGATCTGTGCCGATCTCAGTCCACGTTCCCTCGACGTCTGTGGCGTACTCTAGCTTGCGCCCGCGTTTTCTGAAAAGGATCGGAGTTCCGTTTGCTTTGTATCCGGTGTGCACGCCGTGGCTTTTCCCGCCAGCGCCGAGTTCCGTGCCGATAACTGCGTACCCACGGCGTATCTCTGTCTTGTCGCCTTTCGTGCGGAAGTTAAGCATCGACGCAGCGCTCCCGACCGGGATCGATTTCTTTTCAATCCTAGTGACCAGTCCGTGTGTGAAATTTTCTACTTGTTTTACAATCATGAGCGATATGGATAGTGAAGGTCGATTTGGTTCTCACCGAGCGGCCTCCTCTCGTGCCGCATTCTCGTCCTTCCTCCCATAGCTCGGAGTTTGAATTTTGTGTCCCACGACACCAATGCCTGTTTCAATTCCCGGAAGGTATTTTTTTGCTCGGGGCTCATGCGGAAGTTGATTTCGTCGCCGTCTATGCCTCCGGTGACCCTGCTTGCTACAAGCCATGGAAGCACCATGGCACGCTTCCCGGGCCATATTGATTCCTGAGTGTCGTCGTTGTCTGCGGTGATCTCTGTACCGCGCTTTTGGTAGAGGACGTACACCGTATCGGTGACGCCAGTCCCGGTGAAGTATATCTTCCACAGTCCGGTTGCGTCGTCGTAGGCGAGGTAATAGTAGCCCTCAGCATCCTTGTACGTTTCCTGCTCGTCAAAGTCGATCGGATGGTAGACGCGCGAGTCGCTTCGCACCGCATCGTCTTGCAGGCGCACCCGGTCAAAGTTTGCTGGAAGCGAGTGCGCAGTTGTGTATACGTCGCTCGAGACGCGTGCAATGGTCGTTTTAGCCCTCAGGAATGCCCAGTCGCGCTCATCGCGCAGTTCCTGATCAGCGTTCTCCAGCATCGCAAAAAACAAATCGTCAGAGACGTTGTCGTCGATCAGCTCTTCAAAAATTGTTTTTAGTTCTGCTCCTGTCATATTATTTTTCTGTCACCATAGGCGGCAGTGCAAAAAGAGACCTGAAAAAGTTTGCCAGTGCTTGCATGAACGATACGCGCGTTTCCGTGAGGAGCTCTATCGAGTAGCGTTTTGCGTACCCGAAGTCGTAGTTCCACTCGAGCACTTTGTGCGTGTTGTCGTAGTGGTCGAAGACGTACCAGCACTTCCCCTCTTCGTAATCGTACAGCTCGACCCAGTGTGAATCCTGCTCGCCGACGTTCTTCCACATCTTCCCTTTGCGCTCCTTCCATGCGAGGACGCTCACACCGACTGGCGAGTATTCGAGTGCCTCCTTGATTTTCGCTTGCTTCTCTTCCATCGTGCCGTTGACAAAGACCCAGTCGTGGCCGAGCTTGTATTTTCTCAGGAATGCCTTCCCTTTCGTCAGGAACGTCTGCGTCATCGGATTCGGCGAGTAGTATTCTTCCCACTCGTTAATGTCTGCACTGAACGGCAGGAGTGCTTCGTCAATGAGTCCAATCTCTGTACGGATGATCTCTGCCACTTTGTGCGGATAGTTTCCTCCCTGAGTCGTCCCAGTTCCTACCCCGGTGTATCGCTCGCTCCAGTTGAAATCAACGCCAAAGACGCGCTTTGCGAGCGTTTCCCAACAGTTCAGCGTGCCGTAGTTTGTGCAGTTGTACGTTTCGAGTCCGTTGCGGTTTTGCAATTCGTCCGGCGGCAAGTACGCCTTCCATCCATGGCCTCCCGGCATCAGTTTCGGTCCGGATATCTTGGAGTTCGCGCCAAGCACCCACTGGTCAGGCGTGATCTCTTCAGGGAGGAAGCCGTGATGGACAATCTTTGCTTTCACACGAGCACGCCCTTTGAGCGGAGGCATCCTTTTTGCAATGGGTCGCTTTTTTCTTTTTTGTGTTTTCTTTTTCATATTAGATACTGTCGATCTTCTTCTCAATCCGTAGGAGCGATTGCTCAATGTTATTCAAACGTTGATCCCGACCTCCCAGTAAGTCCTCCACTTGCTCTCGTGACAAAAAGACCGCCGCGCTTTGCTCAAGCATCCCGATATCTTCAGTGTTCTGCGCTACTCGAGCGTTTAGCATGCCCCACGCTACCGCGACCCCGAGTCCTGCAACGACAAGCCCGCCGACTATCTTCCACAGGAACCCTCCTACCTTTGCCTCGACAATCTCGCCGACGCGCTGGTCGACGTGTTCGAGAATCTGTTCTAGTGACATAGTGGTTCCCTGCATAATTTTTATGGCGCCCCTTGCGCTTCTTGCGCCTTTTGTATTTCTCTGACAATCAAGGCGTTAATCTCGGGAATGTTCACCAGTACCCGAAGCACTTCGCCCTGATTGTTTAGAATCACCGTGCGCTCTTGAATCGTTGTGTTGAAATAAAAGATTGAGCCAGCAAGAGCTACAATTGTGAGTGCTTGGACCGTGACGATTGCGTAGAGTGTTTTCATGTTTTTATTATAGTTGATTTTTTTTTAAATCTGTGCATAGATTATACACAGTTGCCCCTATTCCCACGTTGACTTGTTAACTGAGAGTGGACCAATTTCGATGTAATGCCACGCAATATCGCCTTCGGCGTTGCGTGCACATAGCAGTAACTGATCGTCGTATCCATCATTTCTTGAAACAAACCACAGCACTCCACGCATGCTTTCCCCTTCACAGGGCGGTATTCCAACCCCAGTGTTGAACCACACACCACCGTCGACCTCGGTAAGGCGCCCACTTCGGCGGAGCGTATGTGCTTCGCCATCTGACTCAGCGACTGGCAGTCCAGTGTCGGTCTGCTTTTTTATTTCCTCGATTGCCTTGGCGTCGAGTGGTAAATGTTTTGCGCTCTCTTTTGTGAAGGATTCAGGCGTCTTGCTAGATGCTGGACCACTAAGCATCGGCCCTCCTACAAATGTAGTAAACCCAGCAGAAGTGATGACTGCTATTAATACGGTCAGTATGTAGTGATTGATTTTCATATCTTATTGCACTGTCTGCATTATATCTTTCTGCCAGAACCTGAAAGAATACAATGACCACGCTGGAGCGGCCGCCGTTCCACCAGTTGCTCGAATCACTTGGAACACTGGGTATAGTGCTGTTGTTTCAGGAATAGTGTGCGTGATGCTCCCAACATAGGTCATTGGTCCAGTAAGTGAGTCTTTTATGTAAAAATTCGCTTGTGTGCCACTCACAAATTCGATGCGCATTCTCACAATGACTGTGGTCGTTGCTACACTTGTTTCGAGAATCTGCATGGTTGAATTGAAGCACTCAGCGCGCCAATTTGAAATGGTTGAGCTGGCTATAAATCCACAGCTTTGTCCAACGGCGGGACCACCTGTGTTGTTGCCGAATCCGAAAAACCTAGTTGTTGTTGTTGCAGTGCCTGTGTTTGCCGCACCGACCACTCCTTCAAGTATCGGCGTTGATGTCGCACGCCTATAGTTTTGATGTGAAAGATATAGGCTTCCGGTGTCAGCGGTCGAGGCGCTTGAGAGGTTCACAGACATGCCCGTCGGGCCAAAGTGCCCGCCTGCATTCAAAGCCACAGCGGTTAGCGTAGCATTTGTGACTTCATCGAACGCTATCTTACCGCAGATGTTGTTTGTGTCGGCGGATATTGCGACCTGAAAAAAAGGAGACTCTTCGCACGCAGTGTAGGTCCACGACGACGATATCGGCCCATTGACATAAAGGGTTGACTTCGCGTTTGCGTCATCGGCTCCGATAACCACGCGTGCTCCGTTGTCCGAACTAGGAATTATTGGGCCACCATTCGTTGTTGAGGTCGCTCTGATTGTTAAAAGCGGATACCCAGTTGACGTCGCGACCTGAAAAAGAGGGCGCCCATTGCTAGGCCATGTTGAACTTGCAACGCTCAACAAAGCGAAAGGTGTTGTTGAACCTATGCCTAGGTAGCCAGCACTGTTCCACGCACTATTTGCAATTCCACCAAATGAAGCGCCGTCACGGTACTGAAGCTCTGTCCCTGATCCTCCCGGCGTGCCCCCCGCTCCTCCCTGATCTGTCCCGCAGGAAAATTGCCCAGTTGTGGAGTTATACAGCACTTTATCTGTCGTGCCGTTTGAGCATGAAGTAAGACCCCCTCCGAACCACGATGTCGAGGATGCGTATGTCGTTGAGAAAAGCGTCGAGGTCGCGTTGCTGAATTGCTGGAGCGCAGTCCACGTATTCGCGTTTGCGAGGTTTAGGCCTATCGTGCGCGCGGTGCCTCCGTTATAAGTGCCGGAGAACGTGAGCGTGCCGTTCGTTGCGGTCAGGTCGGCCAAGTTCGAGCCGAGGGCTATGCCCGAGATAGTCGAGTTGGCGAGGCCTGCGTTTGGTATCGCAAGCGAGGAGCTTGCTGCGCTTACGAGCAAGCCTGCGGCGTTGGTGTATACAAATTGGTTTGCCGCCCACGGCGTGGTCGTCGCATTCCACGAGACTGCGTTTACCGATCGCACAAGCGGCCAGTTAAACGTGAGCGCGCTTTCTTTTGCGTTGAATGTGTTCCAGTCGGTGCCAGTGAGGCACCCGAACGTCGACGTGTCTGCGGTATTGCATACCACGTCCACGGTGTTGTCGGCGTCTTGATAAGTTACCGTGATGCCGGTTTCGGTGTTGCCAGTGAAGAAAGCGCCTGCAGTATCGGCTATGTACTCAGCGAGCGTATCAGCTCCCACGAATATGTTCGTAAACCATCCCGTCACTACTGTTGCGAGCGTTGTGCTGGCGTTTGAAAACTGCGACGTTCCTGATGCGTGTATGCCTGCGGTGAATTGCGTCTTGGTCGAGGTCGCCGATCCTGTTACACCGAATCCGATGTCTTGATTGTATGAAAAGTCCGGCGCGTATCCGTCGCCACCTGCTCCACCATCGTCGGAGCCGTCGCACAGGTCGGCCGAGCCAGTAATGCTCACGCAGAAGTCGTCCCACGAATTGCCAGTCACACCACCGAAAGTCAGGATGCTGGTGATGTCCATTGCGGTCGTTGTTGCATTGGTTGTCGTCGAGTTTCCTGCACGGAAATTGCCGGGGAATATAACGTGGTTTGGCAAGGACAGCGTCCATGTTCGGTTTGTTGAAATATCTTGCGCGCCTGCTGAGGAGGTTAGTTGATTTGCCGTCCCTGCAATCGTGAGCGTTGTCGCGCCGAGCGCTTTAGCATCGAGTGTGCTTTGGAGTGGTATCACGTATCCGGTATCGAGTGCAATCGCGGCATTGCCACCTATGACGTAGCGATTACTAGTCACGGTCAGTCCTGTCGGCACCGAAAGCGTGCCAGTTGCGACGGAGCCGAGCAAAGCAGGAAATCCGTTCGTTGTGGTCCAGTATGAAATATGTCCAGCCGTTTCTTGCGAGGACGTACCGACCGTTCCCGATCCGCCTCCGCCGGTGCACGTGCCTGCGCCAAGGATGCCGTTTGCGTCGGTGCCAATGCAGTCCAATGATTCAAGCCCTGTCAGACGCACGTCCTTGCCGTAGGAGCGCTGTGTGATCGCGCTTGATGGCGAGGTCGTTGATGTAAATTGCGGGAGTGTGCTTACGGTATCACCGAGCGGTGCTGATGTATCTGCTCCCTGAGGTTGCATATAGAAAATTGTCCCTGCAACAGTTCCGGCAAGTGCTGCGGCTCCGATGAATGCTATGAGTGCAATCGATACAAAGCCACGAGTCGCTGTCGGAATCCTTCGCCTCCGAGGAGGTACTACCAGTCCGGGATCGTTTGCCTCTATCTCCGGGATCGGCTCGGCTTCCATGTCTTCCGGCTTGGCAATCGTCAGAAATGGCACCTTGTTTATCTTTTGGATCATGCCATTCACTGATTCCGCGACTTTCCCTGCTACCGACTCCATCGTCGCTGACGCCTTGCTGATCGGTTCGAACAGTTTTGCCAGCGCTTCCCTGATCGTGTTGCCTTCCTTACGTACTGCATCGATGACCGGCCCCACATCGGTCTTTTCGGTCACTGGCTTGGCGTCTATTGCCCCTAGAATGGCGTTTTTGGCGTCTACGCTCGCCTGTGCGAGGCGTTCTATGGCTTCTGTGTGGTTTGGCACCTCTATGCCCTGAACCGCTGACAGGACGTCATTTACGGCGCCGAGGATGCGCTCCTCCGTGCCGGTCAGGTCTACTTTTTGCGGTCTTGGCACCTTGACCGGCTCTTGCTCCTTCAAAATCCCGCGAAGCATGTTGCCGAGTCGCTTGTAGTCGATGTCCGGGCCGCCTCCTGCCCCGAATGGAGGGGTTGCCCGATCTTGCACAAGGTATACGGCGTTCTCGCGTCCGTAGACGTCGCTCACGGTCGAGTACCCGGAGTCCGTGTACACGATCGTTTCGATGTCGATGTAGAATCCCTCGCCCGAGGTGTCCGCAGGTACTTGCCAGTCGCTACGAAAACGCTGACCGCCCTTGTCGCTCAAGTTGAGCGTTGCGAGCAGCGTATCGTCGTGCGCGTTTCGGATCTTCGCTTGAACGTAGTACGTTCCGCTATCGAATGGATCCGAGAGTTGCCTGACGACTGCGAATTGTTCCTGCGGTTTGAGTTGCATAGTTTAGTACAATTCTACCAGACGTATCGACGCTCGACACGCTTCGCCTTGCGTTTCGGAGTCTTCTTTTTCCCGGTTTTCTTTTTCATGGCTAGGCAGTTGGCGACCAGATCACCGTGACCTTTGTCTGATTCGTCAGGTCGAGTGTGATGCCTTTGTGGAAGTGCGCGTTCACTTCGATGACGCCGTTTGAGGTCATGAGTGTCGACCCGGTCACTTGGAGCACGACGTTTGCGTCGCCGTCCGAAGGATGGTCAGACACCTCGACGTCGCCCGAGGCAACGTCCGCGCCGATGATGATCCGGTGAAGAATCGCCGCTTTCGTCGTCACGACTTTGTCGGCGCCGGCGGTTGCGAAGTGAGTAATGGTTCCGTATTGCATGTGAGTTGTTGATAGTTAGTAAGTTTCGGGGCAATCCGTCCCGCAGAAGTGACCGTATGATCCGCTCTGCGGGACGGACTGCTGTCAGTCCGTCCTTTCCCTATCGCTCGACTCGGTATGAAACCGAGGTCGTTGCTACTGGGAACGATGACGTTGCAGCACCTGTGTCATTCATGATGCTGAACGTGATCGTGTCCGTTGATGCGGTGCATCCGGCGACGAACAATCCGCCGAATGGTAGATCGTAGTTGGGAAGTGTGACGTGGCACTGATCGCCTGCCACTGCTCCTGTGACGGTGCAGGTGAAGGCATCAGTTGATGTTGCTTCCAGCGGAAGCAACGCCGTTGCTGCGTTACAGGTCCCTTCGATCACTTTCGTCTGACTTGACCCGCTGTCCCCGAGGGTAAAAGCGGGATTGCCTGACGTGCCGTCGAAGACGAGATCGCCTGCGACCCGAAGGCCGTTCACGAAGTCGGTTTGCTTATGCTCGAGCACTGAGCCCGAGAGTCCGCCTCCGCTCGTGAATGAGAGCACTAGAGCGACCACGGCCACCACGAGTCCGAGACCCGCTACGAATCCAGTTGTTTTAGAGTTGTCCATGGTCGTTACTTGTTATCCATTCTAGCGTGAGCTAGAAGGCGTCGCTTCTAATGCCTACGTCGACCAGTTGGTCGGCGCCCTCTGAGAAGGTCTTGAGGCCGAACACCGTCCACGAGACGACGTCCTTACCGATGTATCCGTCGCGTTCCTTGATCAGCATGTTCGGACGCTTTTGGATCACGAGGTCGATCGGCTTGCCCTGACCGAAGAGGTTGTGCTGGATCTGCTTGGCGAGCGTCCAGATGTCTGCAGCCGCGGTGAGCGTTTCCGATACCGCGATGTAGCTGTACCCGAGAGCAGTGACACGAAGACCTCCCGAAATTGCTGCCGCGCTGATGCCTTTCAGAAGGTTCTGATTCGCTGTCGAGAGCGCTTGGAATGTTGCAGAGGTCGTACCCGGTGCGTTAATCGCAGACACGAGATAGCCGGCCGAAACCGCACCGCTCGTTTCTGCTTTCACCTTTCCAGCAGCGTCGATCGAACCGGTTTCGAACGTGAACGTCACGCCGTTGATCACGACAGTGTCGCCGTCAGTCGGGGTCGTGCCGATCAAGAGGTCGCCGGTCCAAGCGAGCGCGTTCGTGCGGATAAGGCGGAAGCCGCCCCAGTAGCCCGAGCGCCCACGCACGCCGTCGCGTCCTGCCTCGTCGCCGAGCATGGATTCACGACCGCCGATGCGCTGCCAGAGGACGTTGTAAAACTGCGGCGAGATCATTGCCCATCGATCGTCCATATCGATGTCGAGCGCGTCGAGCGCTTCGTTCGCTTCGCCGAAGATCTTGTCGATGTTCGACGTAGTGAGCGTGATGCCGTTTTCATCCGTGCCGCCGATGTCACCATCGTCGACGTCTGACGTTGCCGCAGAAAACTGACCGAGGACTTCTCCGTCGATCGTGTTTCCGAGCTTGACCGCTGCGTCGTCGGCATAGCGGTTTGCAGTCGGATAATTCGACTGCATTTCGTCGATTTTGCGGATGTAGAAGGATACTTCCTTCTCCTTGTTAATGACGAGCGACTGGTCGGTATCCGTGACCTCCTGTCGAGAGTATGCTCCGTCACTGGAAAGGTCATTCACTACAAGGTTCGAGCGGCTCGGTCGGTGAACGGTGTCACCTCTCTCGAGCGTTGCCTCTTCCTCCATCGAGACGATCTCGCGGTAGCGATCCGTCTTATAGTGCTTGCGCTGCATTCTTCGGGACCAGTATTCCGGGAATGATGCGCTTACGTTGTTTGCCATAGTTGTAGGCGGTTTAAATAAAGTGGTTAATGAACCGCCGTCAACGTGCCGTTACCTTCGATTCTTCTTGTGGATCTTAATGCTCGGGCCGGAGCGCTTTTCAAGTTCAGCACTGACCTCGTCGAATTCATCGTCCGAGAGGTCTGCCCACGGTATTGAGTCAGGGTTTGAGAGATCGTATCGCTTGCTTGCCTTCACCTTGGTTGCACCCCTGTCGCCAGTACTCTCACCGGTGCGTTTCTTGTCTTTTGGTGCGAGCTTCTCCTTGTTGAGGAGAACGATGTCCCTGAGAGAGTATTTTTGGTACCTCTCGGTGTATGCCAGCTTTTTGACTCTCTCCTTGATACGAGCAAGGTCTTTACTTCGTACTTCAGGGAAGAGCTTGCGAATGGTCTTTTCCGTTTTCGACATTTCGCGGTTGAATTGTCGTTCCTCTTCTTGATCCGCGACCTGCTTGCGCAGTTTTTTGATGTCGTCTACGGAGATCTCCTTACTCATCCGTTTCGTTGCCGCCTTAATGAGCGCCGAGACGAATTCCGGTCCCTTGTCTTTCGGCAAGCCGTACTTCGTCACGATTTCCTGCACGTCATCAGAGTCCTCATCCACGTCGTCGGCAGTTTCGGAAGCGTTTTGCGCTGCCTTTTGTAGGTCGCGCTTCATACGCTTCTCAAGCTGTTTCATTTCCTTTTTGTGTTGCCACAATGGAATGAAGCGCTTTGTGCGACCTTGAGGTTGGTCGTCTTCTTCGTCTTCGTCGTCCTCTTCCTCCTCGTCTTCGTCACCCGCGTCGTCGTCATCTTCGGAATCTTCTTCGTCATCATCCTCGTCCTCGTCGACTTCCTCTTCTTCGTCTTCGTCGTCGTCAGATTCCTCATCATCTTCCTCTTCGTCCTCCTCGCCGTCTTCTTCCTCTTCATCGTCCTTCTTCCCTTTAGATGCCGCTTCCGCATCGTCATCGTCATCAGCGACGGTCGGAATGCCCTCATCTTCCATTTCCTTGAGTATTTCGTCAGTGTCCTGATCGGGAGCTCCCCCCTCGTTTTTGTTTTTACCCATGTCGTTTGGCCTTTTGGTAGCCCGCTGGCACTCGCGGGGATCTTATGGAGCGGATGGGTACCCGCCCTCTTAGTACGGTGTTAGTTTTGGTCCAACACTCAATGACGCGCCTTTCGGCGTCATGTGCTTAGACGATCAGTGTTGTGCGGCCGATCGCCCTCGCCATGACGCCACAAAGCGCCGGCTACTTCGCTTCCTTGAGCGTGTAACCTTTTGACTCGTTTTTTTCAACGAACTGCTTCGCAAGATCGCGGAATCCTTTTCCATGATTTTTCTCCGTGTACGTGCGAACGTGCTTCCCACCTGCGGTGTAAACATGCACGCCTTTGCCTTTCGGCGTGTCGCTCTCTGCGACGTCGACGTCCACCTCATCCTCTGCATCTTCATCCGTTCCAGCGTCACCAGCGAGCGCTGCGTCTGCGAGTGCCTTTCGGCCATCAGCGACGAGCTTCTGAAGTTTCTTGAGCGGTGTACTCTCATCATATCCTTCTTCAAATTCCACCGACTCTGAAAGTACCTTCAGCTCCTCCAATGCTTCCGGTGCGGTGAGTTTGGATGGCGCCTTTGGTCCCTTCACTTCTTCTGTCTTAGCTTTTTTTGCCATGATCGAGTGTCTTTATTTTTTATTAATCGTCGACCTCATCGTCGGCGCTATCGCGTGCATCTTCCTCCTGATAGCGTCGTGCGACCTTGCCCGGCTTTGCCGTGCCTTTCTGTACCGGATTCGGATCCGCCACAGAAACGCCGACAATGTCGAACCCCGCCGACCCGCTTCGTTCATCCTCGCGGATCGAGCGTTGCGTGATGCGCAGGGTCACTTCGTAGGTGCTGCCGTTTTTCCACTTGCGTGCTTCCGGCAAGTATTCGAGGTCAATGTCGAGATGCGGAAAGATCAGCTTTTCCTTGTTGCCACCAATAACTGATTCCGGTCCGTACATGCGCGAGTACGTCTTCCCTTTGATCGTGCGCATTTTTGACTTTTTAGGAGTTTCCTTTGCCATATATAAATTATAGACCCATGCCATGCATGGCACCACCGTATGTTCTACGTTCCTGTGGATTCTTTGGTGTGAGCTCGCGCTCTGCCTCATGCTCGAGCATCTCTATCGCATTCTCTCGCGGTACAAAAATTGCCAGTGCCTCAGTCATCATGCCCCGCTTTTCCATAAGGATCCGGCGCTCTTCCTTCTCGAGAGTTGCGTCATTCAAAAGCACGTCATTGATTTCGCGCACGGTCTTCGTGCAGTACGCTATCCACTTTTTCACGACTGGATGCTCGGCAAGAGACGCCTGTCCGCGTATCTCCTCCAGCATGCGCTCCCACGCATCCATCGTCTTCAAATCAAACGGATGCCACCGCGCGTGCTGTTCACGGACTGCGCGGAGCTTTGTCTGTACCCGGTCTATTTTCGATTTAAGGCGTGCGCTCATGGTGTTACTACTTCGGTTATCTCATTACTAAGTTGTGCCGTCCCCTCAGGTGTGCCGGGAGCTGGTTCGTCTGTTGCTCGAGGAAATGCCGGACGGCTTGGCGCTCCTCCCGGTCTACCGTTCCCCACCGCAGGGTCAGCGCCTGCCATACCCTCTCCCATGCCTCCTGCAAGCTGTTTTTTGATCTGTATCTCACTTGCAATCATGATCGCGTTTTGCTGTGCGTAGGGAATGTGTTTGCGGGCAAATTCGACGAGCTTCTCGTACATTTCGATGTCCTTTGCGGGGTCAGTGCTGAATGTCGTCTTCTGTGCAAAGCGGAAGATGTGCTTCACGAATGCAATGGTCGCGCCACGGTTTATCATCGGCTCCTTGCCCGCTATGATCTCTTGCATTGCCTTTTCCGCCTCGCCAATCATCTCCGTGTCTGCCGTGTCCGAGAGGTCAAGCGCTTCGGTTATTTCGTCAGCGTCCCACTCGCCGTTGATGAGGAGCTGTCGGATTGCCCACTCCGGGTTTATACGGTTCGAGAGGTTTGCGTTCACGAGTATTTTTGCGAGTGTTTCGTCACGCTTCTGCTTCTTGATTGCGTTCTCACGGAATTCCGCTTGTCCTCCGGTTGCTTCCACGTCCCACTCAGGGTTTATGTCTTCCGTGAATGTGAGGTCTGCTTCAACGCCTGCAAGTCCGAGCATCTCGACTGCGGTTTCGTCGTCTAGGTGCTGAATCATGCCCCACAGGAAGCGCACGCCGATCGCCTCGTGGTATTCGGTATAGCTCTTGTTGTAAAGCCCGAGACGGTCTGCCACCTGTTGCAGGTTGCCATAGTAAATTCCCACCTTGCTCTCTTCGCTCTCGCCCTGCGTGTCGCTCGTGATGCCGGTCTTTTTCCCGGTGTACGCGTCCATGAACTGGATCATGTCAATCGATCCGCTCACCTCAGGCGTCTGAAATTCGTAAATGCCGGACGATATCTGCTTGAGGCCTCCCATGGTCGTCGCTTCAACGATGCCGTCAGGTCGCCACTCCAGCTCTTCCGGGTTCGGGAAGATGTTCGGGTCAAAGGCACGCATGCCGAAGTTGCGCTTCTGCCGGTTGTCGAGTGCCTGATTGAAAATAATATCGATCGCAATTGCTACCGGCCGGAGGTCGTCTGCTGGCGACTTTGACCAGAAGTTGAATTCGTCAGGATGCGTGTGCCACGCTTCCCACGGCCATAGTCCCGACTTGTCCATCTCCTTCAACGGCACAATGCGGATCCATGTCCCGGTTTCGTAGTCGAGCGTCACGAGGTAGCGCTTGCCCTTGTAGGTCGTGCCCCACCACGTCAGGTTGAAGACGCTGTCGCCGACGTAGTCGTATGAGTCAACGTCCAAGCCGTAGCGTGAAAAGCGCTCGATCTTGTTTTTGTACAGCTCCTTGTTTTTCTTCTTCTTGTCGTCAGAGGTCGCGCTCATCAGCTTGTTCACCTGATCCTTATCGTAAAAGCCGGACTCCACGCCTTCCTCAAGCTCCCACTCGCCTTTGAACAGGTTAATGCGCCCGCAGAAGCGGTGATTCTCGAGGTGCTCTCCTCCCATCGGCTCTGCGCCGAAGTCGTAGTGGTCTATGATCTCGTAGCGGTTTGCGTACTCAGGATCCGATTCGGTGTAAAACTGGCCGATTCCCACGCCGGAGAATGCAGCAAGCTTTTTCTGATTCCGATCCTTGGCGCCCCAACGCATCGCGCGTTTACGAAGCTCCTTTCTCACGATCTTGTTTGACATTTCGACCGCCTTCGAATCTGCCTTGTCGTCAGGGTTTGAGTAGGTGATGAGTATCTGCTCGTCGATCTTCGAGAGCAACGTGTCAACGTATCCGCCCATGGTAGGCAACGGCACGCTGAAACGTCCACGCAATCTCGGCAATGCTTGACCGTGATACAGGTCTTCGTTGATCAGGATCTCTTCCATGCGCGGTTGCTTGAAGCGGAACGCGGTTTCGATTTGCTTCACGCACTGTCGCGCGATGTCTTCCTTCATCCGTGCAGTCAGTCCATTTTCTTTTTTGGTTTTCTTAGCCATGGGTTTGCTTCTGTGTGCGTACACGCGAGATCTCTTGCAGTGCTTTCCACTCCTCGCTCATGCTCTTGAGCTGATTCTTTAGCACTTTTTGGTCTTCTACTCGTGCGAATACTTCCTCGATGCGTTCATGTTCTTTTTGTTTCGCTTCGGCTACGAGGTTGCGGATCTCCTGCTCGCGCTTTTCGTGCTCGACACGAATGCCGTTCAGAATTTCCATCGCCTCCTTGTCTTGAAAAACCCACGCACCGTTCAGTGCGTACCACGCTTTCATGTGCTTCATCACGCGCTCCATCGCTTTCCATACCGGCTCTTTTTCAAACTTAGTGTGCGCGTCTTCGCCGATGCCTCCACGTCGATTTTCCTTTGCGAGAGCACGTCGCTGTTTTCTGTTTCCAAGGTCAACAGGAATTCCGTGTGCATCAAAATTCTGAAGCGTGGGAGACATTGTTTGCATTGTATAAATTATAGCACCGTGCAAGTTGACTCGCTACCACTCCTGTGCATAGCGTCCGAATCCTCTTGTGTCCGCATTTCTCTGTCCCTTGCCGTGAACCGTCGGCGCTCTCCGGTCACCGCCTTCGTATGGTGTCTGCGGCACATACGGCTTCGGCTTGTATTCCTTCCGGTCCGGCTCTTCCGGCCACGCGAATGTCATAGCGAGTGCGTCTGCGGTGTCCGGGCTTTCGACCCCATCGTCGGTGTACATGTCCTCCTTGCTCTTGAGTGCGATCTTCTTGCTGTCCTTGACCATGTACCTGATGTCCTCCAGCTCTTCAAAGCCACGGTCGCGCTCTAGCTTGCCTCCTGCCTTGACCCATTCGGCACATTTCCAATACATGAGCGCTCGCAGGTTTTCAAATTCAAGCCCGCGCAGTGATGCGTCCGGATCCGGCTTGTCGCCTCCCTTAACGCCACGCACATCCTTTCCGAGCTGTTGCTGAAGCAGGTTCCACAGTCCGTGCCCAATGCCTACGTTGTCGATGCCAATGTTCCGGGACTTGACCTTGTATTTTTGCGCGTAGTGCACGATTTTTGGTGCTACGAGCGTGTGATCGCTCTCCCGCGTGCGGAATACCACCTTTGCCCCAGTAACCGTCCTCACGACGACCACAGTGCTGTTTCTGCCCCCTCCTGCGACGTCTATCGCCATCCTTGGCTCGCCCACCATCGGCGCCTCGTCTACTCCTGCCCGCTCAAGGTCTGCCTGCGTGAGAAGTGGCAGGTATCCGTCCTTGTCCGCTGCGTCTGCTTCAGGGAAGCGCACGTCGTATAAAACTTTGAAAATGTCGGGACGCATTTCGTCACGCACCTCGTCTATAAATTCCTCGGAGATTCTTCCTTCGTCGATACCTTGGCGCCAGTCAATGCGCACCTTTCGGTACGCGGGATTCTTGCTCGCCTTGAAGAAGTGGTTTCGGTAGAAAGGGTTCCCGATCTGCATCAGGAAATTGTCCTTGTACCCGCCGAGCATGCGGATGATGCCCGCGAAGTGGTCGTCCGACAAAAGCGACGACTCGTCGAGTATGATGTTCGGGCTCCCGAAGCCCATCACAGCGTCCAGCACGTTTTTCTTGCTCTTGCCCTGTGCGGAGAGGATCTGCACTCCTCCAATCGAGCCGTCTGCCATGCGGAATGTGAGCCGGTCCTTGCTGCGTTCTCGGCGGATGCGCTCTGCGCTCTCGTTCGGCGGTATTTCAAACTTCTTCGCTATCAGATCGTTGTCGAAGACGTGGTCGATGATGTACCCCATGATGATCTTCGCCTGATCAGCTTTTGGCGCCACAATCGTCCACTTCTCCGGGTAGTGGCTCACGCGCGTCAGCGTCGAAAGCCCCACGGTGAAGCTCTTGCCGTATTGCGTGTACGTTCCTATCCACGAGCGCGGGTCAGTGCGCCCGGCGATGATGTCGAAGATCTCAAGCTGTCCCGGGGTCAGCGTGATCGGGTTTCCGCTCTCGTCGCTGTAGAGCTCCTGCACCAGTTTGTCTGTGATTTCGTTGTAGTAGCGCTTCATGGTTTTTGTGGCATTGAACCTCCGGACGTTGGATCGTCAAAGCCGGATCGCGGCCATATGACTTCGAACCTATCAAACTCATGCGCCTCGAGCGTGTCTTCCACCATCTCCTTGACCATGGTGTCCACCTCCTCCCGGTCGAGGTCGTCCCGGTACGATTTCACAACGCTCACCACAAGCCCGATCGCGTTGATCACAAATTCCAGCGTGTCCTCGCACGTTGCTCGTGCAAACTTTGGCCCGGATACCTTAAGGCGCACGGACCCGTCATCGTAAATGTACCGGCGTATCAAAACGTCAGAGAATGCTACTACCTGCGGGTTTTTTGGATTGTCGCTCATGTCTTTTTTATTTTTACTTTTACCTTGGGCTTCCCGGCTAGTGCTTCCTTGGCGATCGCTGTGGTGCTTGTCAGTTGCTCGCGCACCTTGCCCGCGATCCGCTCTTCCTTCCTCGAGTACTTGCCTGCCAAGTCGAGAAGGTTTCGCACGTTGCCCTCGATCTCGCTCATCTGCTTTTGGTTCAGGTTCGCGGTCAGGTTCACTGAGTCCGGGAACAGCTTCTTGAACATGTCGCTGATCAGGCGCTCGTTTCCGCTCACGATCTTGAGCATCCATATTTCCTTTGGCGTGCATTCCCCAGTTGCTATCCGCTTTGCAAGCTCGGCACGATTGATCGGTGTATGAAAAAACTCCCACAGGAATTGCGCATTCGATAGCTCCTGATAGGCCGACTTGCGCCCACTGCGTGCTTTCTTCCCATGATTTCCGTTGTTCCCTATTCTTTTTGCCATTGTTGTGTTGTGGAATTAAAACCGTGGAATCGCTCACTTTCGCCACTTTTCCACATTGTACCCCTTATTTCCCCTGCATGCATGCGTGTTGCATCGCTCTCATGATTTGTTCTGCGACCTGTGGGACGATC
>Ga0075464_10000094_pt1 | contig 34906 bp, 58 predicted proteins | sample DEB19_08_DNA_5_FD_75068 | JGI IMG/M metagenome (GOLD analysis project Ga0075464, IMG submission 75068) | Aqueous microbial communities from the Delaware River and Bay under freshwater to marine salinity gradient to study organic matter... | ecosystem: Environmental > Aquatic > Marine > Coastal ...
CCATGAAACCGTTACCCATCATGTCACGCCTCCAAAGCCTTGCCGTAATCAACGAACTTAACGCCCGCGATCTCGTGGACCGCTTCGGGATTGACCTTCTCGACCTCATCCGCCATGAAGCCGATCTGCACCGGCCCTTCGCCAAAGTACCGGAAGGCATAGATCGGCAGGCCATTGTCCGACTTGCCGATTTGGCGGATGTCCGTTTTGGTGCGGCGATCTGACAGAACGCCCAGCATATTGAGGATGCCCAAGCCTGCCGTGGCACCGCCGACGATGGAATTGAAGGGCGACTGTTGGGGAAGGTCGGTCGTGCTCGACGTTGAGCCGCCGCCTGCGGCATTGAGTGCCGCCAGATAATCGACGGTGCGCTGCCAATCGGCATTGGAATTGTAGTTATAGCGTTCCTGATCCGAATTGATCAGGTTCTGCAACTGCTGTTCGCGGATCGAACCCACCGCACCCAACTGATTGATGTCGGTGTAATCCTGGTTCGCCAGTTCCGGCGCGAACATCATGCCCCGGATCATGTTGTCTCGTTCACGCCCGAAATTCTGGTAGGCCATGTTGCCAGCCATGTTCGACAGGGCTTCATTCAATCCAGTCGTGGCGCTGTTGATGGCGTCTTGATGCAGGCCGGAATTGGTGCGGCCCGAGGAAGCAAACTGCGAGGTGATGCCGGGCAGGACCGAATCGGTGAAGTTCCGCATCACCGGGGCAGCCGCCGCGTTGAAGGCGTTCTGCATGTAGGGGTTGCCCGCCATCAAATAGTCGCCGCGCATGGTCTGCGTCAACTGGTCCTGCGCTGCGGCGGTCAGGGGCGATCCCTGAAGGGCGCGGTTGGTCTGCCACTGCAATGCGCCTTCGGTTTCCGGCGCGAAAGGAGCAACGGTGTTGCCGGGGTAGTACGCAGGCGCACCCTGCCCGTAAAGCTGCTCAAGATTAGAATAGCCGCGTTCAAGATACGGCTTCAGCTTGTCCCAGGGTTCCGCAGTCGTGTTGGTCGTCTGCGTTCCGCCGCCGCCTTTGCCACCGCCCATTTACGCCTCCGCCAAGTCCTTGACGAGAATCGGCAACCCGGTTTCGGGATGCAGCCCTCGTTCTTCAAAGCCAAACCGCTTCCAGCCTCTACGCCCGCTGCCTTCCATGAACCGGCACTCGTGGTCTATCGCCCATGCCGTGAGCATCCGAAGCGCCGGTTCGATCCATTTCCGCATCGACCGCCCACCGATCCACGGCACCCGGCAGACCTTCACCGGGCTTGGGTCGTAGGTGATGATTTCGGTGATGATCGCGGCGGCTACAGTGTCCTTGTCCGTATCCCACGCGATCCACAATTGCCGCTCGCCCGATTGCAGTGACCAGAACAGGGACGCTGCCGAAGGTCCGTTGGAAAATCTGTCAATGGCCGGTTGCAGCCAGTTCCACGCCTCTACCCAGACATAGGCCACGTTCTGGCGCGTGACGCCTTCGAAGATCATCCCATTACCAGACACACATACCCCCGCGTAGAAGCCGAAGCCGACCGGGATGGATGTGTCAGCGTGAATGCCCCCGCCGTCCGCGTCGAAACATAGACGCCGGTCAAGTCCGTCGCCGACAGGTTGCCGGTTGCCATCAGTCCTACCCACACGTCTGGATGTGCGTCGATACATGAGACCGTCGTGCTGGTTGCATTGGCCTTGAGCGTGGCTGTGATTACCGAATTGACCTTGCCCCGCCGCAGGGAGTTGACCGCTTCCGCCACTTCGCGCGGGGTGCCGCCGCCTTGAGGAAGGACGCGATAGCCTTTTTCGTTCGCCATCAGCGCACCCCGTTGGGGTTGATCTCTAGATCGATGCCCTGCACCTGGCTGAACCCGCCTGTAACCGCCAGCCTGACGCGCTGGTAACGCCCGTTAGCCCTGAGCGGGCAGCGCCCGATGGCGTTGCGCGTCGATGCCGTGGTGTAGGCCACCGTGTCTGTCAGGGTTTCCCTCTGCCCGACGCTGACTTCGATGCTGCTGCTTGAGCCTTCGACCAGCGGCGCGGATGAGGTTATCCACGTCCTGCGGCCCGGGGTAAGCTGCGCCTCTCCGGTGATGAACTCGGCCTGCTTGTAGCTGCCGGTGTTGAACGAGATCAGCTTGTGCGTCGAATCAAACCCCGCCAGCAGCTTCAACCCACCCACCCACGCTCGGGAGTCCAGAGAATAGGGCAGGGCGTCGAGGCTGGAACTGATCGCGTCCAACCCCTCAAGCGTGTAACCATCGGTCAAACGGGAATAGATGAACTCAAGAACCTGATCCGCCGTCGCCCAGCGCCCGGTTGCCCAGTTGTAGATGATAAGCCGACTGCACAGGCCCGAGGTATTGCCGCGACCGGGATAGGAAACGATATAGAGCTTGTTGAACGGATCGATGGTCGAGGAAATGCGATAGAGATAGTTGCTGTCCAGATCGTCAAAGAACGAGCGGTCAACCTGCCCGTTGCCGATAGGCCGCACGCTCTGCCCGTCGCTGGTGAAAAACCCGGTATCAGACAGGAAGAACGTCACCCCACCAGAACGAGCGACCGAACCGGAGGCATAGCAGCCGATGGAACTCTCAACCTGGTCGAACTGGAACACCACCGGAGGACCGGCGTAGGTCATGCGCCAGACGGAGTTTTCCGTCAGCACCAGACCGAACTCCCCACCCACCACTTTCTGAACGCGGCTGTTGTCGCCAATCAAATCCTGATAGTCCGATTGCGTCGTTGGCGAAACATTCCAGTCCAGCGGATTGGAGATTGCCGACCACTGCACCCGATTGGGCGCGCCGACCATGTTCCCGCCGACAACGAAATCCCGCACCGTCGCAATGTGCGCCATCAACGGTGCGGAACCGGAGAGCGTGGCGAACCGTGTCGAACTGCCCAGCGACCAGATCTGGTTGACGTTGCCGCCGACCGCAATAACCGTGTCCTGAAACACGGCAAATTCCCACACGCCCTCGGTCCCAATGGCGTAATTCAATGCCGCACTGCCCGAGGCGGAGAACCGAGTCACGTCCGACCAAGACGCGGTGCCCAGCCTGTAGAGCTTGGTTTCCGTGCCGGCGAAATTCGTCACCGCTTCCGAAGTGTCCCGCGCGGCAAAGGCAGAACGGACCGCCGCCGCAAGGGCATCCGAAGCCGTTGCGGGTTCCGGAAACGGACCATAGCCCTTTTCGTAGGGGATGCAGTTGTTCGCCGTCAGCAAGCCGCCGTTGTCGAGTGACGGCTGATCGGGCGTTAGGTTGGTGAAGGCAACCCTGAGCATCAGCCGTATAGCTTCTGCCAGTCGGAATCAGTGCGAAGGTCAAGCGGACCAACGGCCGATTTGATGTCGGGACTGAACCACTGCGGATCGAGCGTCGCCATTCCCTGACCTGGCAGATAGGCATAGCCCTGCGTCATAAGCTGGCGGAACGGGTCATTGGGCGTATTACCGCCACCCGAGCCGCCGCCGCTTTGGGTTCCGACGGTCGGTCGCCAGCCGGTTGCCGTGCCGCCAGCCTGTCCCGCCTGCTGCATCTGCCAGCCCGGCAGGTTCAACATGCCGCCATAGGGCTGCGGGTTAGGCTGCTGCGCCGGTTGATAGCCGCCGGGCGCACCAAGGTTGAACTGCGGCATGGAGCGATGCCACGTATAGGCTGGCATCTGGAAGCCTGGATAGGACGCGCCGCCCTGCCCGCTCATCGGCGTTCCGCCCGGCAAGCCACCGGCACCACCGCTTTGCTGCTGTCCGCCCTGCTGAAACTGATTCAGGAAGCCGCCCAGCTTGCTTTGCAGTTGGGGGAACATGTTTGAGAACAGTTGCGCGAACTGCCCGCCGCCGCCGCTGCCTGAGAATCCACCCATGTCAGAACCAAGTCGGGCGCACTTTGCCCGATCCTCTTACGTTGGATTTTGCCTTGAGGTAGTCGAACGCTTCCCTTTCGCGCTGCTTGCACTTGGCGTAGTTGTCGGCGTCCATCACCACGTCCAAGTAAAGATTGGCCTTGGCGCGGTTGCGGATCAGTTCTTCCGCCTCGACAAACCATGCCGAAGTGTCGGTCCCGCTGCTGGGCGCGGTGAATTTCTCGGTGCCGCTCAGATAGATCGTATAGTCGGCATCGCTCATGCAGTCGTAGATGATGTTGCCGCCGAACAGCGCATATTCGGTCGGGCGCGCGGCGTGGGTTATGTCCTGCGTTTCCAGAAGATATTTCGCATCACGCGCCACAAGGTTAAGCTCGATGGCGGCTGACCGTACCAGCGTGATGTTGCTCAGGTGCAGGACATTGCTCGGCAGGGTCGTGGCATAGGTGCTGACGCTGATCGAAGCTGTAGAGCGGTATAGCCGATTGAACCAGAATTCCTCCGCCTCGTAAGCCTTGATGGCGTCCAAAATGGCGTACTGAATTTGCGACGTGAGATCGGAGCGGGCGATCTCGTCCGCAATGCGCGTCTGCATCGTCGCATAGGTGGTCATTGGGCAACCTTCGCCTTGCGGCCACGGCGAGGCTTCATGGTCTTGTCGTTAACCGAATTCGGTTTGTCGCTGGCCGAATTCGGTTTTGCCTCGCCAAAATGCTGGCGGAATATTTCGGCCATGCGCTCGGCGTTCTTCGACCGCCTGCGGCCTACGTTGGTGGGAAAGCCTGTCTGGTACATCAGTCAATGCCCTCGTAATGGTTTGCCAAGGCCAATTCCCGGTTCCAGACGCCCGCGTAAGGAACATGCTGGTATTCGGGAAACCACGGCCCGCCCTTGGTGTAGTGAACCGCCTTCGGATCGCCTTGGGTGACGCCCTCGATCCAGTTCCAGCGCGCGTCCAGATCGCCGATCTCGTCGTCCTTGAGCCAGCCGAAGCCGTGCAGCCACGAGCCAGGCTCGCGGTTGACCGCATCGACCGTCAGCAATTTGTTTGTCGGGTGGCCGCAATTCCACAGGATCAGGCTGGACCAGTTCTTGCGCTTGTAGGTGGACTGCAACATGCCGTCCATCTTCACCGCCTCTTTCGGCTGGTGAAGCTGCTGGCAGACCATTACCGCCTTTGAGTCATCCGCTGCCGCAAATATCTCCGCAACGTCCGCCATAAAGGCGAAATCGCAGTCAACGAACATTGCCCAGCCGGAATATTGCTTGAGCGCCGGGACGAGGAATCGAGTGAAGCTGAAGTCCGTCGAAAACGGCTTGCCATCCAGATCATCAATGCGCTGGCCCTCCACCTCATGCCATGTCCGACGAAAAAGCCCGCTGTGTTGCAGCGGGCCAATCTTCAACGGCTGAATGTGCAGCGGGCTATCCGATCTTCGGATCAGCGACCTTCGGCATACGCGATAGGCCTCATCCTCTCGGGCATCATACCCGATGAAGATGTCTAGGATTTGATCGGACGGCATATAAAGAGAAACTCCTTCCCGTTGTACCATTCGCTTTTCAGCGGCTCGAAATACTCGACCAGTTTCGTTGTCCACCAGCGCGAACCCTGCTGGATCAGGTGGGCATTCCTGCCATCGGCCAGCACCTTGCCCGCCGGGCCGGTATGGACCACCAGCAGCGCGATTTCCCTAGTCAGCCGCGCCAGATCGGCCAGCACGGCGTCGAGGCATTCCGGCTCGATGTGTTCCAGAACGTCGGTGCAGACCACCACATCGGCCGGCTGCGGCGGCGCATCCAGTCCTTCAATCGCCGGGTCGTAGCAAGCCACGTTGTAGGCAGGTCCGAGGGCCTTCTTGAGCGTCTGCTGCCCGCAGCCATAATCCAAGATCGACTTGCGGCCCGATTGGGATAGCTGGCGCACCGTTTCGGCCCAGTGGAAGCCGACGATTCCATATTGCCCGGTTGCGTGCAGCGCCTTCTGCTGCGCGAGATAGTCGTCAGTGATTAAGGTCACTTGCCACCCTTGCGATAACCTCCGACCATTTTTGGTCCTTGGCCTGCCGGTACATTTCGACCGAGCCGTAGAACGGATTCGGCCCCTTCAGCCCGTAGCGCCACGCCGCCGCGAAGGGCGTCAGGCACCATGTCTTGACGCCCATCGAGCCGCACAGATGCACGATGCTGGTGTTGATCGTGATAACCAGATCAAGCGCCTCGACCAGCCCCGCCGTTTCGTCGTAGCTGTCGATGGCGTCCTGCCAATGATGGATCGGCACACCCCAGGCCGCGCCCATCATCGCCGCCTCTTCCGCCGCCCATTTGTGATATTGCAGGCTAACCAGTGTCACCCCCGGCACACGCGCTATCGGCTCCCAGAGCGGCAGCGGAATCGATCTCAAGTCAGTGCGCGTGTATTTCGATCCCCCCACCCAGCTGATCCCAACCTTCTTGCCTGGCAGCTTGTCCAGTTCGCCCTTCCAATACGCGACCTTCTCGGGATCCGCCTTGATGTAGGGCACCTTTGGAAAGTCCGAATCCTTGGCGCGGAACCAGCGCCCTAGGCTTCCCATTGCAATCCGATAGTCGGGCGGGTCGTCCTTGATCCAGGTCGGCTCTTCCGCGCTTGTGGTGTAGATCGTGCAGTCGGGGAAGGAACGTTTGAATAGCTGTTCAAGTCTCTTGTCGCAGTCGATGATGACTCGGCCCGCCCTCGCCTGAAGGTCGGAGATCATCGAGGCGAACATCAGTTCATCGCCAATGCCCTGCTCGCCATAGACCACAACCGAAGCCTTGCGCGTTCGCTTGCTGGGAAACCATTCCGGCTTGCCGCCATAGTCCCGCAGCTTGCGATCCGCCGCTTTGCCCTGATCCGACCGGAACCCAGCCTTGTCGTAGGCATCGAAGCCTTCGACCCAGCGGCCCAATTCAAGATAGGCGATGCCCCGGTTCCACAGCGCGAAGCGGTGATCCGGCTCCAGCGCCAGTGCCCGGTCGCACAGGTCAACCGCCTTCTGCGGTTCGCCCATGTTCACATAGAGCGTCGCTTCGGCCACCAGCGCATCAGCCCGGTGTTCGTCGTTCTCCGCTCTTTGATATGCCTTGCGGAAGGCGGCTGCCGCCTCATCCGTCTTGTTGTCCGCTCGCAGGGCATTCCCGAGATTGTGGTAAGCCTCGAAGCGGTCATATCCCTTGTCGATGCCGGTCTGCAAAAGGAAAGCGGCGAAACCGCTCCACCCCTTCTGCGCCTGTATTGTGCCCAGCGCCTGAAACAACTCGGGCCGCTGCCCGAACGTCGAAAACAGGTTCTGAAAAATTCCTTCGGCCTTCGCCATATCGCCCTGCCGCATGCTGGCGATGGCGATCTCCATTTGCTGTTCGTAGACTTTTTGCGCTTCCAAAAGAAAAGGGAGGCCGGTTGCCCGACCTCCCCTCCTATCTGTGGGGCTAGGCCCCGTTGCAGATGTATTTCACGACCCAGGCAAACGAATTGGTCGTGGTGACCGACGCGCTCGCCGTGGTGATGGATGCCAGCAGAGTCGCATAGCGATTCTGCGCGTCATCCGAGACGCTCACCGTGTACGGCAGGGCCGTGGTGACGACGACAACGGAGCGAGCCGTTGCCGACGCCGTGGCCGAGCCGAACGTGGTGGTTGCGCCGCTGAAGCCGAGAGCGAAGTGGATATCGCCATCGGTCACGACGCCGTACTGCACGATGTCGGTGATGACCGCCCCGTGGGGAATCTTCACCAACTGGATCGAGTCGCTGGTCGTGGGCTTGGCCGTGGTCGCGTAAGAGGCGACACGGGTAACCGTTTCGCCGCCCTTCGCACCACGAGCCGAACCGCCGCCAGCAGGAACCGCGCTAGAATAGAAAGTAGCCATGTGTGATTACCTCCTATCAAACGGGGCTGGTGGCACGGGTGGAGATGACAATCGACCCGAAGTCCGACCCGTTGAAGCGGGTCTTCTTCATGCCGAAAATCGTCTGCCACGACACGCCGAAGCGACGCTGATAGTCGAAATATTCTTCGACCCAGTCGCCGCGCTCGGAGTAGCCCTTGCCGTAGGCCATCAAGCCAGCCTGCGCGCCGCAGAAGATGGCGCGGCGAACCGTAGTGGTTCCCGGTGCCAGCGGAACACGCCGGTTTTCATGGATGACCGTGTTGTTATAAACACCCAGAGCGCCCGTGAAGATCGGGTTCTCGTTGACTTCGCCGCCCATCATCGCGGCCTTCTGGATGTCGAGCCATCCACCCGTCGAGGTCGTGGTCCGCAGGGACCGCGCCTGGTCGGGGTGGATAAAGCACACGTAGTAGTCCTGGTTGCCGACCTTGATCGGACGAATCGGGGGCGACGTGCGCTTGGCGAGGTTCACCGCCACGTCAATCGAGGTCAGGCTGAACGTGTCAGCCGTGCCCGACGCCGACAGAGAGTTCTCCGTCGTGTGGTTGCCCAGCCCGCCGTAGATGATGCGCTGTGCATTGGTGTTGCCCGCCGAGGACGAAGACGGGTCCAGCGGCGAATTGAAGCCGTTGTAGACGCCTCGGGTCTCGGTTGAAACGCCAGCAAGCTGGTTGAAGAACATCGTATCGATGCGATTCGCATACCACTGCTGGAGCATCATTCGCGCATCTTCACGCAGGCGCATCGGAACGCGCTGCTTGTCGATACGCTCCTTGAGTTCCACCGCGTGCGCCAGTTCGTTGATATAGAGGCTGTCGCGGTAGTAGGTGAGGGCCTCTTCGTTGCCTTCCAACGAAGTGCCCTCGGAAACGCCGTCGCCGGTCAGATCGACCAGCAGCGGCACGTGGACGGTATCACCCGCGTCTTTCTGAGTTTCGGTCACGACCTGCAAGAGGCTGCCCGGATCGCTGCCCATGAACTGGGAAGCGTGCGTCTGGGACAGGGCCTCGTAGAAGGTCTTTTTGGACCAAAGCTCAGCAGCAAGCGGATGGCCGACCGGGAATTCGGTCGATGCCATTGCATTGACTCCTGTGAGATTGGGTTAAGAGACTTTGAGACACCCGGCATGACGCTGCCCGGCAGGCGACTCGGCATTTAACGTGTGCCGTCACGAATCGCTGCTATACCCCAGCGAGGGTTTACGCTTGACGCTTACCGGGAACCGCTGCGGAACAGCTTGTCCCAATTCTTGCCCTTGGTCTTGGCGATGAACTCTTCCGCCGGAAGGTTCACCAAGTCCCGTAATGTGGTGTTCGACGGGGCCTTGCCCGCCGCATTCGACAATGGCGACATCGCCTGTTGCCGCTTGTTCTGAAGCTCGACTTCCTCGCTTGCCGCCGCAGCGGGCGCTTCCGCCGCCTTGGGGGCATAACCGCGCAGCTTCGCCATTTCATAGACGGCCTGCGCGGGGTTCTTGCCCATCCGCAATTGGGTGGCGACGAATTGCAATTCGGTGTTCATCAGGTGGTTGCGCCGGGCGTTCGGATCGCCCATGCCCTGCATCGCCAGTTCCTGGTCGAGCTTGGTATACAGGTCGTTGTAGGCGTCCAGAAAATCCGGCGTTGCCGCCTTGAACTGGTCCGCCGCCGCCTTGTAGGTGTTCGCCAGCATCGCAACCTGCTGCTGCTGGGCAATGCCGTGCGTTTGCTGCTGGAATGTCTGCTCAAGCCGGGCGCGGGCTTCGCGCTCCTGTGCAAGCTGGTGTTCCAGATACCCCAGCGGATCGCTGTCGCGGTCGGGCACCTGCGGCTGGGGCTGCTGCGGCTGCTGGACCGTCTGCGCCTGCTTCTGGGATTCCTCCCAAGCCTGCTGAATGAGGGCCAGACGCTCGCTTGCCTTGGCGAACTCGATTTCCTTCTCGCGGGCGATGCGCTCGGCCTCTTTCCGCTTGCCGCGTTCGGCCTTTAGCGCGCGGAGATCGACCAGGGTTTCGGTTTCGCCGTCATCTTCATCGTCCCAGCCCTTGGCGGGCTTTTCCTCGGCCTTCGGTTCGGGCGCTGCGGTTTCGACCGCTGGGGCCTCTTCCTCAACCTCGGGCTTGGGCAGCTTGTCAGCCGGAATTTTGGCAACGGCCTGCTCTACCCAGTTCCCACTGGGTTTTTCAGTCTCGCTCATGTCTGTCCTTGAATGCGGGAAACGGCCCGCGCCGGATCGGGAGTTAGCTGTCCCGTGCAGCCTCACGCGCCTTCATCACGTTGCGGATATAGGCTTCCGCTTCGATCAGCACGTCCAGAACCTTGGTCTCTTTCGAGACCGCAAGTCTCATGTCCTCAACTTCGTCGCTCGTGACAATCACGCCGTTAGGCGTCCTGACAATGTGCAGCATCACGTCACCAGCAACAAAACGTCTTCGTCGTCGGCCTCAAGCTCGGCCTGCCACAGCATTTCCCGCACGGCGGCAATCTGCTTCAGCATCCGGTCGATGGCCTGCCGCGTCTGCAATTCCCTGTAGCCGTATTCGACCGCACGCAGTTCCGCTTCCAGCCGGGCGATGCGCTCGACCTCCTCGGCATCCAGTGCCGCCAGAACCCTCGGGGCGGCCTGTTCGCGATACTGCTCGACTTCCTTGGCGAGTTTCCTGTCCCGGCGCAGCTTGCGCGCCTTGGACCACTCAACCCACCAGTCGGTAAAGTCAGCCTTGCGCTTTTTCCATCCACCGCCGCCACCCGTGGCGACCACTTCGGCCACCACTTCCGCAGCGGTAATCACGGCATCCATGCTGGCCGTGGCCGTCATTGCCGCCTGAATGGCCGCGTCCATGCTGGCGGTGACGGTGCCGCCCGCCGCTGCCGTGGTGATCACAGCATCCAGCGAGGCCGTGACCGACCGCGCCGCCTGGATTGCCGCCGACAACTGCGCCGATACGCTGGCGTTGATCTGAATCGCCGCGTCCATTGCGGCTTCTGCCGTCTGCGCCTTCTGGACCACCGCATCGAGGGACGCGGTTTCCAACATCGTCTGTTGCAGGGCCGCATCCAGCCCCGCACTGGCCGTCTTTGCCGCTTGGATCGCTGCGTTCAGACCCGCTGACGCGGTGCCCGTTTTGCTCACGGCGGCGTTCATGCCTGCCGTTGCGGTGCCCGTTTTGCTCACGGCGGCGTTCATGCCTGCCGTTGCAGTGAAGGTCTTGCTGATCGCCGCGTTTAGGGACGCCTGCGCGGTCTGCGCCTTCTGTACCGCTGCATTGAGGCTGGCGGTCGCTGTGCCGGTTTTCTGGATTGCCGCGTTGAGCGAGGCGGTGATTGTGTAAGTCGTCGGCGCGTCGCCAAGTTGGAGGCCGGCAAAAGCGGCGTTCTTGATGTCTGACTGAGTTGTGCCGGATTCGGATCTGTAGCGAATCAACCATGTCGTACTGCTGGCCGTCAGGGTCGATATGGCTCCGTAGCCGTGATCATACCAGTCGGGCGTACCGTTCGATTCGCGCTCTGCCTCGACGCTGATTGCCGCGCCGCCGCGCGTGTAGTCGGTGTAGGCGCTGGTGGTCGTGCTCGCGTGACGCCGCGAACAGGCGAACAGTTGCAGGTAATCCGCTGCGACCGGCGTATCTGTCACCGACAGTTTGGTTTGCGCGCTTGTGCTGGTGGTGCTGGTCACCCCAAGGCTGTCGCCATAGATCACATCGGAGAATTGCGACAGATCGAGGGCAATCAACGATGTGTTGCGCGCTCGCGCCGTGGCAATGCCGTTGCTTTTAAATCGAACCTTGTAAGTCGTGCTGCTCGCCGGGCTGACCTTTACGATCTGCCACCACGGTGTATAGTTGGTCGTGTCCTGTAGATAGGCGTCGCCATTCACCGTGATCTGGCTCGTGCCGTTGTGAATCTCCCACTCGCAGCCCGAGTTGGTCGCGCTTTGGTTGATTTCCGAAGTGACGAGAAGCAGCCAATCTCCGGCCCCACAGGTCACACTTGCGCCAATATCCCCCATAGAACCGACGGCGCGCGTCTTCTCCGCCAGCGTCGTGCTGGTCAGGTCCGTACTCGCCAGTTCCAGCGCGATCAGGTATCCATCCTGACAGCCGGCCGTGCTGCCGCTGGCCTCGTGGCTGTATTCAACACTGAAGGTCTGCGAAGTCGGACTGGCCGATGCGGTGTATATCCATGCCGCCGCGACCTGAAAGTCGTCGGTAGTGTCCTGCGCTTCAAAGTTGAACGTGTTGAACGCCGTCGCCGCCGTGTCGTGATACAGTCGCGCCCGAACGTCTGCCGTCCTGCTGTCGTTGTCCAGCAGGCAGCCCCACAGCATCAGGTATTTCTTGTTTGCCGTGCCGGTGAAGGTCAGCGAGACCTGATCGCTGTAGCTGATCGTGGTGCTGGTGTTCCGCCCGACACCAGTCGAAGAATAGTAAACTCGCGCCATCAGAACGTCGCGGCCAGTGCAAACAGATCGTCAATCTCGCGCTCAGTCTTGCCCAACTGCGCGCCCATCGCCGCTACCATCGGATGCAACCGCTCAAACTGCGTCGCATATTCCCACTCGATGCGCGTGGCCCGGTCAGCGCCCTGCATTGCGCCATCGACCGTATCCAGCAGGCCCGATTGCAACAGCGCCAGCCGCAACTGCCGGGCAGCCACGACCTTCACCCGCGCCTGTTCGTATTCGATCTCCGCCCGCCGCGCCTCGACCTCGGCCAAGGTCGGCTTCGGCCCGGTGTAGTCCGCGCTCCAGACAATGCGGGACTGGAAGTCGGCGTCATCTGCAACCGGCATGTTGACCGCGCGGCACTGCGCGGCGGCACCCGGCCAGCCTTTCAGCAACAGATCGAACGAGGTCAGGGCCATTTCTTTTCCCGCGTCAGGCGCACGCCGTCAGGCGTGACGTAGCAGAACACGCCGTCCAACTCGCCCACCAGCCATGTCACTCGGTAATTGTCGGGCGAACCAAAGTTCTTGATCGCATGACGCATGAACGCCTGCCCGCCCTCCGCTACGTCCAGCGACGGCAGGCCATCAAATCTCGTCGTAGGCAATCGTCATTGTCTCCGAGGACAGAATGCCCGGCTGCACCGTGCTATCCACGGTCAGAACCATCATCAGGTAGTTCCCCACGTCGCCCGTGGCGCTGTAGGGACCGGCCCCAATCGTGAGGGGCGAACCGCTGGTGTAGGTGAATGCGCTGGTATAGGAGGCAATCGAGGTTTCTTCCGCCGGGGTGGTGTAGCTGGTGGTGGTTTTCCACGACAGGGAAACACCCGCGCTCCAGGCCTTCGCGCCGTCGGTATAGGCCACGATGTTGCTGATCTTGTCCGATGCGGGGGTATCCAGCTTGACGCGGATATATTTGATGTAGCTGTAATCCGTGCCAGCGCCGGGCACGACCATGGGATTGTTGGAATCAACCGTGGCGTTGTCGGCGTTCTTGAAACGGATGGTGCCCGAGGTCTTGTCGGTCGCGGTCTCGCCTGCGCCGTTTTTCTCGCGGATCAGAACTGTTGCGACCATTACTGCACCCCTATCGCTCGCCCGTCAGGGCCGCGCACGACCTGACGCATGACATCGCCCACCTGCACGCCCATTGCCTTGCCGTCAGGCCCGCGCACAATCGAACGCGGAGCCGACTGCATGGCCTTGTTCTCTTCCAGACTCCGCCCAATCGCCGCCATCTGCTGCTGGATGCCGTCCAAGGCACCACCAAGCCGCTGGTCAAGCATGGACATGGCCTGCGCCATCACCTGCCCGACCTCGGCCAGCGCGTTGGAGTGGTTAATCAGGTCTTTCTGCTCGGGCATCATCATCTGCTGGGCGTTCATGGCCCGCTCGTCTGCCCGGTCGATAAGCTCGATCTGCTTGACCTGAAGTTCCTGCTCCTTGATGCCCAATTCCTTGAGTTTCAAGGCTGCGTCGATCTCGAAATTCTTGCCCTGCATCAGCGTGGCCTGGGCGTCTGCCTCATCCTTCGACGCCTTGGCCGCTTCCTGCCGCAGCTTGATCTGTTGGGCCTGCTGCTGCATCGGGTCGGGCTTCTGGCCGATTTCCTTGATCTTCTCGACCAAGCCTTCGGGCAACGGCGTGTATTCCAGCAGCAATCCCACGACGGGCGGGGTGAGCTGGTCCTTCAGCACGGGGAGAAGGGCCTGCAACACGCCAAAGACGCGCTCTTTCTCGTTCGGGCTGGTCGCCGTCTGGTCAACGATCACGTCGTACTTCACAGCGTCGGGTTGGCGAACGAGCGGGATATACTGCTCCTGCCCCGATTCCTTGCCGACAATGCGGATCAACCGGCCGTCCGAGATGTAGTTGGTGATGAAGTGCAGCAGAACCCGCCCCGACATCTTGCGGAAGCGGCGCAGGCTGTCGAACAGCGGCGCAAGGATGGTGATTGCCGCCTGTTTACGCTGGTACTCGAGCACGCCGGCCTGCTGCCGGTCGGCCATGCCCATCATTTCCTGGTTGACGCCAGAGACCTCGCCGAAAGCCTGCAAGGCAAGCTGCAACAGGCGATCCAGTCCGGTCGGAAACTGCGCCATCGGCTTGGGCTGGATTGCGCCCTCTTTCAGCGCGCCGGGATTGACCCATGTCACAGCGTCGGAACTAGTCCAGCTAGCCTCAAATTCATGCACATCCGGCACGGCGGATTTTTCCGCCATAACCCCGCCCTTGGCCTGCGTGTTCAGCACGTGCATGGACTGCGACAGCCACTTGTTGGCCCACTCCTGCGGGTCTCTCAGGGCGCGCACAACGCCGTACCAGAGATTGCGATTGCGGTCGTACTTGCCTGTGATCGCGCAGTAGCTGAAATGCTCGGGATCGGGCGCGGGGCCTTCGCTCAGAATCTCGCCGCCAGCGACGAACACGCGACAGACCTTGGTCTTGCGGAACTTCGCCGCCTGCAAACGGTCCTTGCCGAACATCTTGAGCGACTGGCGGTAGATGTCCTCGTCTACTTCCTCGGTCACGCCGGTAAGCGGGTTAACGACCTTCCAGCCCGTCGCCGCTTCCTTGTATTGATATTCCCAAACCCGGATATCGCGCTGTGCAGGGCTGTCGCTCATGCGGTTCTGGTAGGCGATCCGCTCGGTAACGCCCGTCTGCGTGTCGGCCAAGCTCTCCTCAAAGCCCTTCAGCGCATCGGCGCTGATATCGGCATCGGGAAACTGGGCGCGGAACTGGTCCTTGGTGAGGAACTTCTCGCGCAGCACCCAGCGGGCATCGTCCAGATTGGGTTTGCGTGCCGTCGCGTCCCACGCCATCTCCAGCGGATCGACGCGCTCGATCGCAACGTCCGTATCGGGGTTTTGTTCGTCGGTCAGACGAACCTCGGCCCAGCCCATGCCGCAGATCACCGCGTCACGGAACGCTGTGCTTTCCTCGGTATCGGCGTCGGTCTCGTCACGCACCCATTCCGCCGCAGCAGTCAGGATTTCGTTCGGCCGCGCATCGCCCTGCGTGCGCGGAATGAACCGCACTTCCTGGCGGTTGTTGATCTCAAAGCCGACGATGGCATCAACCACGGGAGCCACGCGGTTGAACACAATGGCCGGGCGCTGCTGCTGGGCAAGCATGTCGAGGGCTTCAGCGTCCCACTGCTCGCCGCTGTAGAAGTCGTAGTCCTTGCGGGCTTCGTCGCGCCACGATTGCTGATGCTCGCGCGCTTCCTTCCAGCAAGCCTTGATCTTTTCAAGGAGGTCGTCGTCGCTGTCGTAGTCGTCAGCCATTACGCCTCCCTAGGCCGCCTGCCATGATCTGCCGAGATTCTTCTTCTTGCGCGAGTAGGCGCGGTACTTGTCCACGGCAACCGCCTTGTGATAGCCGCCCGCAAGCGTCAGCAAGAACGCATCGGCAAGGTCGGGGCTGTGAAGCCCGCGCTTTTTCATGTCGTCCTTGCTCTCAACGACGATCTTGCCCGAGCTGGTGAACGTGTATTTCGGGGCCGTAAGTTCTGCGATCAACGCCGGATCATCCGGCATCATCACGTCCTTGGCGTCGAACCACTCGCGGCCCTTGAACCAGAGTTCGTCGCGGAACCGCATGTATCGTTCGTTGGAAGAAGCAGCTTCACCCACGTTGATGCCACGGACAGGGAGGCCAAGCTCGCGCAGGCGATCCACAACGCCAGCACCAATGCCGATAACGTCCACCAGGATTTCGCCGGGCCGTTCGTCATAGGCTGTCTGGTCCCATTCCGATTTGATCCAGCCCGCCGTCTGCATCAGGTCAAACTGCCGCTTGAACTTGATCGACTCCAGCAGGCGATTGCACTGGCGCTTGGCTAGTGCTGTCCGGTCGTCGCCGAACCGGGCCACGTCCACTCCCCACACCGGGGCAAAGGTTTTGATGGGTTCGATCTTGCGGGTTAAGGCCGCCTCGACCAGAGACAGGCTGATAACCGCATCGTCCTCGGTGTCGGGAAATTCCCCCAGCACGCGCACCCGATAGGCGTTCGAGTCCTTACCGTATTTGGTTACGATGTCCTCGATATGCCCTCGGGCGTTGGGCACGTCTTCCGAGTTAACACGCTGGGTCCAGAACTTGGCCCTGAGCGTCGTGTGGCTGTCGTAGAAATATCCGCTAGTCCGAGTCGGGTTTCCCAGCATCAGCAGCTTGGCTCCAGGTGTGGACAGGGCACCCAACCCGATCTCGAACACGATGTCGGGAATGCCCGAGGCTTCCTCGATCCAGAAGAACAGGTTGTCTTCGTGAAACCCTTGCAAGGCTTCAGGATTGTCCTTGCTGGCCGTTCGGGCCGTGGCAAAGGCGCTGTCAGGAGCCGATTTGCGCCGGATGCGCTCGGCGTCGATTACAATCTGGTCCTTAAGCTCGGCAGGCAGGTATTGCGCCTGCTTGCGGATTTCAGGCCAAACGATGTCTCGAAGCTGGTCTTGAGAGTTGGCCGTGATCGGGATCTTGAACCGGGGTCGCGTGAACATGAACCAGAGGATCAGCCACGCGCCAAAGGTGGTCTTGCCTACGCCGTGACCCGCTCGAATGCTCAGGCGGTCATGCGTTCCAGCAGCCTCAAGGGCCTCTGCCTGCCATGGGTATGGGCTCAGGCCAAGAACGTCAGTGACGAATATCCGAGGGTTGTTCTTGCTCGCTATCAGCGCAAGCTGCCACGGCAGCCGCGATGCCGGCGCTGTCGAGGCGGTCGATGATTTCAATCAGGCGCTCCAGCGAATCCCCGGCGTTGACGTTGAGATTGTTTTCCTTGGGCAGCAGGCCGGCGACGACGCGCACGTAGGTCGAAGGGTCTTCGGCGCGCAGGCTGGTCAGAACGGACGGGCCATGCTGTCTCCAGTCGTCGTGCAGATCGCGCACGAAGGCATCGCAAAGCCCGTTGCGGTCGCCCTTTGGCCTGCCGCCAGGATTGCCCGACTGACCCTTTACGAAAGGCATTGCTGTCAAACCCTAAGCCATTGAAAGGCTTACTTGCCCTTCTTGGCAACGGCCATCTGGGGCTTCTTGCCGGTCGAGTAGGTGACGCTGCCGCCCTTGCCGGTGGCGTTGGAGGGCTTCTTGCCCATCGAATACTTGGTTGCCATGTCGGTCACTCCATTGGTTTGACGAAACGAATTGCCTTGATCTTGCGGGACCAGTTGAGTTCCAGCCGGTTGACGCGGCCATCCCTGAATCGCCAGCCTATCCAGGCATCCCACCAGCCGGGCAGGACACGATGAAAGCCATAGGTCAGCATAGGGTCCGGGAATCAAAACGCCTGCTCGGGAGGTTCCCTGCGGGCGCAATTCTAATCGTCGATATTGTGTATATAGGCACATCTGGCGCTTAATGTCAACCATTTGCATCCTTGGCGCTTAACCCAAGGCCCTTGAAAGCGATTGCCCGCATGTCGTTCAAATGCTTCCGTTGAGCCTCCATCACCGTCGCGCCATCCAGGGCAACAATGCCGAGGCGCGCGGCCTCATCCACAACGGACTGAAGAAACTGGCGCATTTGCCACTCATCCAATTCCATAGTTGGTTCAACAGCCACCCCTCGCTCGCGTGGCTCAATTGAAATCCGCGCCACCGATTCTTCCGTCACCAGCCAGAACCTATGCGTCAGCGTTTCCATCCGTCGCTCGACGTGCGCCTTCCATGTCGGGATTTTAATCATCATGCCAAGCTCCAATCATCCAAAGCCCCGCGCAAAAGCCCTATTGCCTCGCGGTCGAATTGCCGTTCCATCTTCAGCCATTCCACCACCACATGCGGGCGGATGTTCCGGCGGCGGATCAGGTCATTGCCCCATCGGACATACTGATCCCAGAGCCTTACGGCCTTCCTGCCCATGGAGCCCCTGCCCCGCTCGATTGGGGACAGATCAAGTGGCCGATAGCCCAGAACGCCCGTAATGACCTCGAACGCCTCCATGATCTCCCAAGCTGCCTCGTATTGCTGGGAATCGATGCGGAAGGTCACGTCCTTGGACTGGAATAGCCTGTTGACGATACACCCCCTCGCCTTGGCTAGAGTCTCAGGGGTGGCCGCTACCCGCTCCTCGGTGTTCACGATCAAGCGGAACTTTCGTTTGGGCTTTCTCAAATGTTTTTACTCCTCGGAGGGTGGGGGCGCTGGCTGAACAATATTCGCCGGTACGCACGCAATTTCGTCGTACCATGTTCTCCCGTCCCAATAGGCTCTCCGAAAAACGACTGGTTCGTTGAGATACCAATTCACCCAGTACCAGCCAGGCACTACTGGATCCTCGGCTAGTAGGCCAGCGCGGACGAGCAACCACGCCAATCTGGACACGTCTCCGCCCGTGTCTCCACCAACGCGGCCCGCTTCCTCTGTCCAGTAGACAGACGAAACAAATGGCCTCAGCGCCTCTACCACCTGCTGCTTTGTCGGCTTGCTGGTCATGGGACGGCCTCGTAGGTTTCAGCGAAGATGTCGGGCTTGCACGGGTAGAACTCGCCCTTCACACCCTTGATAATCCAATCTCCCGGTGACGCCTCCATCTCTCCCTCAAGCGTGGGGATCATCAGAAACCAGAGGCACCGCAGCGGCTCGTCTGGGAACACCTTCTGCTTGATCCAGATGCCGCCGCTCTCGTCCCGCCTGAACAGCGGCTTTTCCCAGCCACCTTGCGCCCAATCCACAATTGCGTTGGCGTTCTTGCCGTCCCATTGCATCGCTTCGACAACAACTGGCTTCTTTCGATACTTCTCCATCACCTATCCTCCTGATTTGATGCTGATGGGGATGGGATTAGATGCAACGCTCGCTGCGCTCGCTGCCCGTTGGGCCACCCGAACGGCGTTCGCGGCAACTAAAGCCGCGCGCATCTCCGCGAACACTAATTCTCGATAAGCTCGCCACGGCTCCGCTCTATCGGCCAACTCAAGCAATTCGCCCCACGATGTCTCTTCCATGAATCGCGGGGCGCGGCCAGAATTGCGCCATACATTCCATGCAGCCTCGCTTGCGGCTAAAACTTCATGATGTGTCGGAGCGTTGCCATCCGCCTGCGAAGCGCCGTCAGTTCCTTCCTTGTCCGTCATGCTGCCCTCGCAATCTGTGGCCTCGGTTTCTCAACCCATTTCCAGCCGTACTCGGTGCATAGCTGGTCTATCTGGTTCTTCCATTCTCCGGCGTCCGTGTGGTCCAGCGGTCCAAACCTCTGCGCTCTGGTCTGGCAGATGAATCGGCGCATGAACTCCTCCCAATCCGCTTTGGAAATTCTCAACGGTGCGCCAGCGGCCACGGCTTCCCGAGCCATCTCCATGGCAAAAACCTTCATGCCCGCAACCAGATCGGCGGGCTTTCCAGACAACTTGGTTTGGCTCAACCAGATTTGGTATTCGCCGTGGATCCTCTCCCGGCGTCGGTGCGCGTCCGCATGGGCTTTCGGGGCCATCTCCTTGTCGGTGGCGCTCATAGCATCGCCTCCTGCTTTGGCTTGGCAGGCGGTTCAATGAACATATCGGGCTGCTTGTAGGCTTCCTCGATCCGCTTGCAGGCAATGTCGAAGTAGCGTTCTTCAATTTCCACGCCGATGAACTTCCGCCCCAGCTTGGCGCAGGCTACGCCCGTGGTACCGCTGCCCATAAATGGATCGAGGATGGTTTCGCCTTCAAGGGAAAACCGCTGAACAAACCTGAGCATCACGCCCGGCGGTTTGGGGCAGCAGTGCGTTTTAGCCAGATCCCCGTGCGCCGGGATGACGCCGCCGCCCGCGAAATGGAAACGGTCAGATTTAATTATCCCGTTTACGTTCCCAAAACCGGGCAAATCCTCCCCATAAAACAGCACCGGCTGCCATTGGTTAATTCCAAGAAACCCATAAGTGCTCGTGGTTTCCCAGGTCCACGCCCCGATCCATTTCGGAGTCGGGTAACGATGAATATTAGTAACTCCCGGCGTTATGATTGCGCGGCGAGCGGAAAGCACATAAGGGAAAAATCCATCTATAAGGACATCCAGATTTTCAGGTGTGTCCTCATAGGACAGATAATCAAAATTCAGCCCATACGGCGGATCGGTCACCACAGCATCGACCTTGCCCAGCGTCGGCAGGATTTCGAGGCAGTCACCAAGGTACAGCGTGGCGTCGCCTATGCGCTCAATGCGGCTCACAGTCCGGCCTCATCATGAAACCAGCCCAGCTTGTTCTCGCGGCTGATCTTCTCGCAGAGACGGGCAGCCTCGATGTGCCCCTCAGCGCTGGGCGTCCTTGCCGCCGAGACGGTGTTCCGCGCCGTCAGTTCGTCCATCGAGCAATGGCTGGCAAGAAAGGCTTCCATCGCCGCGTCCGCGTTGCGTGGGTTTTTCAGCCGCTTGCCCGCGCCGATTTGCTTGAAGCCGCCAGCGACGATCCTGGTTTGCACAGGCGGTGCGCGTCGCATGAACTCGGGCAGTTCAAGTCCGTCATCTTCCGCCTTCCCGCTTTCCTCTTCAAAAATCTTAGAAGGTGATTGTGTATGTGACTGTGATTGTGATTGGTTGACTTGCCGTTGAGGTTTCGTTGCCCCTTCCGTTGGCGTTTCGTTGGAACGGGAAGGCAACGGCTGTTCAACGGGTGTTGACTTGCCGCTGGCCTTCTGTTGAGCAGACGCCTTGCCGGCCGTAGATTTCTGCGCAATCAGGCCCTTTGCCTTGGCGATCTCGGCATCAACGCGCTTATGACGCCACACGCCATCGGCAACCGTGAAAAACCGGGACAGCCTCTTGCTGGCCTTTTGGAAGGCTTCCAGAGGCATCCGGCAAATTGCCGCCAATTCCTCGTCATCATCCGGCAACGGTCCCTGCTGCTGCCAATAGGCCATCAGAAGCAGCAAATAAGCGCCGTGCTGTTCCGTGGTCAAAGACTGGGTGTCCGCCAGATAATCGGGGACGTAGAGCGGGAACCAGAGAACCTTAGCCATTGGCGCTCCCGTTCAGCAGAAGTCGAACAACCGTCTCCGCTCTCTCCGCGAACATGGGGTCCAGCTTCATCAGCCTTTCGGCCTGCGTGATTGCCGCCTTGACTGTCGTGTGGTCGCGGTTGCCGAAACTGCGGCCGATGGCCGGGAGAGAAACCGAACCCGGTTGCCAATACTTGCGGGCAAAGAACATTGCCAGTTGCCGGGGCCGGGCGAACACTCTCTCCCGGCTGGTGCCAATCAAATCGGCGGGCTTGACTCCGAAGACGCTGCATACCGCGTTGATGATGATTTCAATCTCGATATTCGGCCCGATCTGCAAGACGCGCTCTGCCCGCGCCGCCAAGGCATCCGCTTCCGCCTTTCGTCTCGCATCGCGCTCGGCTTCCAATTCAGCCAAGGCAGCATTCAGCTTGGCTTGCAGGCCGTTGACCTGGGCGCACAGAACCGCAACCCTTTCCCCCCGTTTGTCGGGGCGGGACAGCAGCGGCCGGTAGTCCTTTGGCAACAGCCTTTGTCCGTTCCTAATTTCCATCCCCTACTGCCTCCAATGCTTCGATCTTCTTTGCCTGCTGTGATATGATTGCTCTCAACCGCTCGTTAGCCTTCTTCATCCGCTTGATGAGAAGCTTTGCCTCCGAGAGAGTGCTGGGTTCGTTCACCGCTGTTTCTCCGGTGCCATCAGAACCCCCGCCAACCGCACCTTCTCTTGCCCGTCAGAACAGAAGCTCTGGCCGTTGGCGATCAAACACCGCTGCATTCCGAAATCCTTGGAACGCATCAAATCAGCACACGCCTCAATCGTGCAGGCCGTTCTCATGGTCCAGCACTGGGCATTGGGCTTGACGACTTCAATCGGGCAAAATGTGAGGTAGAGGATGAAGGCGGCGGTCATGTGCTACGCCCCTTCGGGGCTGCCTGTCGGCGTACTGCCCGATATACCGAGCGTGCGCCGTTAAACAACGCGCGTAGAATGCAGTGTGCCCCAATCACTGCCGCCAAGATCAGCAGCGCCAAAGCAGCTGAGAATCCGACCTCGCCCATTCGACCCTCGTAAGAAAATCATCGGCGGCAGCCGATAGCCGCGAAGCGGCGTTGCGCCTGATTACTTCACCACCCAAACAATCCCCTTACGCCCACTCGCCAGCTTCCTTGTCTGGCCGCTGTCCCTGACCAGCCCTCTATCGACCAGCTCAGATCTCCGTGTACGGAAGTGGCTCGACCTGCTGCCCATGGCTGCAAGCAATTCCTCATCCGTTGCCCCGTTGGGTTGCTTGCCTAGCCAGTCCAACACCTGTTGTTGTGCATCCCGTATTGCAGGGCTTACCGATTCAGCAGCCTCTACGGATGTACTTGGATCTGTACTGCGATAGCGCTGGGGTGGAGGCGTCCAGGCCAGGAGATCGGGTTGGTTCATGTCACCACCTTCATGATTGCCCTGCCGATGATTTCCGGGATTTGCGGGACGACGGCGTTGCCGAGGGATTTGACGCCCGAGGCGATTGCGCTTCTGTCCAGTTTTGTGGAAACCCCATCATCCATTCCACGAAGCGCCTCAAACTTGGTTTGCCAGTGATCGGCCCACCAAGCTCCTGTACGAGTTGCGTCATCAATCCGTCGCCGGATGTCTCCGAGCAACCGCGGCGGTTCCAATTGCCAGACACCGTTGGCGTTGCTAGACGCTTCAACTTCTTCCGCGCTCCAGAGCCACCATCCAGCGCCCGCGTTGCGCCTGAACGGCCGCTGGAACTGGTTGGCGTCGGCAATGGCGATCCAAACGCGGTCACGCCCGTGGGGCGCGCCGAGGTCGGCAGCCGAAATGCAATCCCATTCCGCATCAAGCCCGTCCTCGGCCACATCTCCGAGAACTCGGCCCATCCCGAAACCCAACAACGCTGCCACGTTTTCCAAGATCGTGAACTTGGGTCGTACCAAGCGAATGGCTCGTAGTACCTCCCGATAGAGTCCTGAACGCTCCCCGGTAACGCCGGCGCGTCGCCCGGCCAAGCTAACGTCTTGGCAAGGGAACCCGCCGCAGATGATATCTGCGCTGGGAAACTCTGCGTGTCGCACGTCACCAAGGATGGGAACGTTGGGCCAGTGCTTGGCGAGCACTCGCCGGCAGAAGGGGTCGATTTCGCAGAAGGCGACGGTTCGCATCCCGGCCCGTTCGAGGCCGAGGCTGAAGCCTCCGATGCCTGAGAAGAGGTCCAGGACATTCACTTCACCCCCCATGCCTCTAGCGTGCCCTGTACCTCTGCGAGAGAGCGGCAGAGGGCATAGAGAGCGCCCGCTTCCCTTGCCTGCATTTCAAACACCGCTTGGGATTCCGATTGCCGCCCGGCGTCGGACTTCAATTCAATGAACGCAGCTTTGCCGCCGGGGAGAATGAAGGTGAAGTCGGGAACACCCGCCCTCCGGCCCATGCGCTTTGCCTTCACGCGGGCAACGACGGACAGATGGCCTTGCTGGTGCGAATGCCACCAGACCAGCTTGGGAAACTGTGCCCGCAGCCAGTCGGCTATGGTGACGTGCAGGCTGTATTCGCTCATGCCGCCAGCCTTTGATAAGCCCGCGCAACGTCGGCCGGCGTGACTGTTGCCAGAAGCGCAATAAACCGCTCGGGGTCGGGCAGTTCTTGAATCATCAAGGCCAGTTCTTCCGCTGCCGAAAGACGAGCCCCCTTGTCTGCCCGCTGCGCTTCCTTGATGCGTTTTTCGTCGGCGTACTGGCGAATGATCGCGGCCTGCTGCTGCGCGGGAGCCTTGGCGGCGGTCAGCAGAGCCGATTGGTTATCGTCAAGTCCAACATCGCGGGCGGCTGCCTTAGCCTCTGGCGCAAGGGAGGCGATCTGCTTGGCGCGGCGGATGTACTGTCGATCAACATCAAGATCACGGGCCGCTAGTCGTTCGCCGCTGGCTGGCCGCCCTCGCCCTATTTTTGGTTCAACTTGAACCGAAATTCGGTGGCTCAGACATTGCCTCGCTCCATTCCGTACGTTTCGGGAATGGACGAGGTTGATGAACGAGACGACGCGCCGATCAGTTGGAAGCCGGTGGGCGTGTTCGTCTCTCGCATCGTTCACGAAATTAGGGAGGCCCGACTGTCTCAACTCGAACGCGAGACAGCCGGGCCGGGCGTCGCCATTGGCCGCAATAGTGAGATTGCGACGGTCGCTGCTGGGGGATGCAGGGGCGACCTTGGCGACAGCGAAGAAAAGCCCCGTACGAATCCGGGGAAGGTGCCCGCGTTGGGGAGGAGAGACGCGCGGGGATGAAGGGCTGTGGAGCGGGCCGGGCGCAACTCCGACTCTGTGGGGAGGGATACCCCTTGGGCTTGTTACGAGGCGCGTCCCTTCGCCCAGCCCGCGTGTCTGCTTTCCACGCCGCCGCTCCACAGGAGAACGGACCACAGACGGGACAACCAAGGCAGCAGCTAAAACAGCGCCAGCCCCTACGCCCGTGATCCGCTCACCAATAGAGCGATATGTTGCCCCCCGGAGCATGGTTAGGAATGCTCCGCGATGAATTGCAGAACCCGTCCAGCCGACCGAAGCGTTGCCCTGCCCTCGCGAATCCGCTTGATGAGCTTGTGATCCCGCGAGGTCTCCAGGCTCAGTTTGCGTTCGCTCATCCCAGACTTGGCGAGGAAGCGGTCTATCTTCTTGACGGCGATCTGCTGGAGTTCGTTTTGCATCGTGGGGTATTTAAACCCGACACGGGGGATAATGCAAGACCTTTTTCCCCCGCCATGCCCTAGGGGATTTTATTATTGTCCCCCGGAATGAGGACAAAACCTGACACCCCTCTCACCCGCGCCCTGATTGCCTACATGGCAAAGCAGGGTGTGTCTGCACGCGCCCTGTCCCTCAAGGTCGGCAGTAACGATTCACTGGTGAAGTCGATCCTTGATGGTCGCTCGAAAAATCAGAGAGCCGACACACTGGCAAAACTCGCAGCCGAGATAGGGCTTTCCGTTGCGGAGTTGACCGGCGAAACTATTCAGAGGGAGAATAACCCCTCTCCGAATGCAGTGCCTTTATCCACCGAATCCCGACCTAGGCTCAAGGACTTGCCCGTTTACGGGGCGGCCGAAGGGGGTGACGGCGTCATGATTCTTGACAGCGAACCCATTGAATATAAAGAAAGACCTGCTAATCTACTCAACGTCAGAGACGCTTTCGCGGTTTACATCGTCAACGACAGCATGGCCCCGGCCTACGAACAGGGGGACCAGGTTAACATCCACCCACGGAAGCCGGTAAAGCCCGGCAAGGACGCGCTTTTCATCCGCCGCGAGAGCGACGGAACCGAGCATGTCATGGTCAAGCGCCTCGTGCGCGCGACGGATAAAAGCTGGCGAGTGAAGCAGTTCAACCCACCCAAAGAGTTCGAGTTGTCGAAAGACACATGGCAACGAGCCTTAAGAGTGGTTGGCTCCGATAGATCGGATTAGAAAAACTCCAGCAAAACCGGCCCGCTAACCCGCGCCGGTTTATTTTTATCCACTATGGGGTAAATATCCCTTGACCATAGGATAAATATACCCCACTATCCCCCTCAGAGACAGCAGCCCACCACGGGCGAAACACTGGAGTGGAATGAAATGAACAGACGAGCGCCGCTAACGGCCGATGAGGCTCGCGAGATCGTTCGGGACATGCGCGCCAAAACCAGCCGCAAGGCGGCCGCGGCGTTTCTCAAGGCCGCCTTGCGCATCGGCAATCTAAGCGCAGACGCCACAGAAATTTACAGCACTGAGCTGCGCCGCTTGGAAACAGAGCGTCCGTAATTCTGGAAATGCTAACCGTGCTTTCCCTTTGCGACTACACGGGCGAATGGTCCCGGCCCTACCGGGAGGCGGGCTACGAGGTCGTGCAGGTTGACATCAAGCACGGTCGGGACGTGCGACTGCTGGAGTTCATGGGCCCGGTGCGCGGGATTCTCGCTGCGCCACCCTGCACGGAGTTTGCGGGATCTGGCGCTCGCTGGTGGAAGGCCAAGGGCGAGGCGGCCCTGCTCGAAGGGCTTTCAATCGTGGACGCCTGTTTGCGCATTGTCACGGTGCACAAGCCGCTCTGGTGGGTGCTGGAAAACCCGGTCGGCAGGCTCAACCGTTTTCTTGGGCCGCCCGCGATGACGTTCCAGCCATCCGACTATGGCGATCCCTACACCAAGCGCACCTTGCTCTGGGGCCGATTCAATCCGCCAGTCAAGCGCCCGGTTGAACCTGTCGAGGGCAGCAAGATGCATCGCCTTCCGCCGTCTCCAGAAAGGGCCGCGCTCCGCAGCATAACGCCCCCTGGATTTTCAAAAGCGTTCTTCGAGGCAAACCCGTAGGAGGGGATGATGGAGAGATGGTTCTACCAGCAGGCGTTCGATCCCGCCCCAGTGCGGGGCGAGCCTCGCAAAATGTCCCATGAAGTGCATGACGCTCACGGCGAGCCGATCTGCGTCTGCAAGACCGAACGGGAGGCGCGCTTCATCGCCAACGCTTTGAATGAGTACGACCAAGCAGGTGACGCCCCTGATCTTCTGGAGGCGTTGAAATTGATTGCCGCGCATCCGGGGCCGCACGCCGACGAAAGTGCGTGGTATCGCGTCGATGTCGCCCGCGCCGCCATGGCCAAAGCCGCAGGTGCCGCATGAACCACCACCCCACCGGCTACCTGCGAAACGGAAGGAGCCCGCACATGGCGCAGATCGACCGTCTGGAAAACGACCTCGACAATCTCGCCGACCAGAAAGCGGAAATCGAGAAGGCCCGCATCGCCTGCCGAGAAGCCTGCTCGTTCGCCCTTACGCAGTTCGCCAAAGAGTGCGAGCGCGGCGGCGGCAATCCTGGATTAGAGGGCACGTTGAGGGCGCTCGATGATCTTCTCGGCGACATGGAATACGACAGCATGGTGAAGCTGGGCCAGGAAATCGACTCCATAAGCCTTTCTCTGGGTGTCGAGTACCGCAAGCAAGGTGTCGCATGAGCAAGGACATTGATGCAACGCCGCCGCAGACGGCGACTGCCGCAGGCGCTCCGAAGCATACACCGGGACCGTGGCGCGCTGAACGGTCAGAGCATTGGCCAAACGAGTTTGTCATTACCGGCAGCAACGAACACGGCGGTTCCGTTCTTCCGATACTCGGGCGAACGCACAATTGGCCCAACAATGCAGAGGCCAACGCCCGCCTGATCGCCGCCGCTCCTGATCTGCTGTGGGCCTGTCACGTCGCGCTTGCCGCCATGGGCAACTCCGACGCCGGAAAGGTTGTTCGCGCCGCCATCGCCAAGGCGATAGACGCGCCGCAGGCAGCGAGTGAAACGAGCGTCACCCCTACTCCTGAACCCAAAGGTGAAGCATGAGCGAGAGAGATGATGGTGGGCCGGCGTTTCCTAGACCGCACGGCGTAGTCGGTGAATTGACTCCTATGGACGGCATGACCCTGCGCGATTACTTCGCGGCCAAGGCGCTGCCATGGGCTCTCGCCCGTGACTACGGCAACGACTGGGGAGAGCGCGGTGTAAGGCATCTTCCGCTTGCGGCCAAGGCTGCATACAAAGCAGCCGACGCCATGCTTCTCGCTCGCAAGGAGGGTTCCCATGACTGACGTAACAGACGCGCCGGGCGGTGAGATACCGGAGGAGGTGGTGCACGCGATGTGGGCTCATCTGTCTGTGCGGTGCTGCAATTTCTCCCCTGCGTCCATGCTGATCGACATGGACGATTTGCGCGCCGCCCTCTCCGCAGCAGGCGTGGGGAAGCTGGTGGAGGCGCTGGGAGCCGCCCCGATTTTCTCCAAATATCACACTGGCAGCGGGTTTGATTACATCCGATTCGCGGACGACTACCACGCGTGGAAAAAGCAGGCCCGTTCCGCCCTCTCCTCTTTCACCGACACCAGGACAGCCGTAGCACACCCTGCATCCGTCAGTTCCAAGGGAGACAGTGACCATGGCTGATCCAGTTAAATCCCTTCTCTCCTACAAGTCTGGATTCTCTCTGATGCTGATTACAGGGGCGATAACTGCTCCTCAGAGGGTGAGGAAAAGGAAGTGGTGGGCAACGGCCCTAAAGGGCCTAATCGGCTACCGCCGATTGATTTTCTTTCGAGGAGGAAAATGAACCCGCATCGACTGATGGACGATATCGACCTTGCCATTCACCGGCTTCAACAGGGCGAGTGGGCCGCAGCACGGCAGATCCTGTTGCGCATCCAAGACGAGGCGGAACGGGAAGCCCTCGAAATGGACCGCTGGGGCGATCACCACGCAGAAGCGCAGGACGTGCTTCGCGAATACCGATTCGATTAGGAGGCAGACATGCAACGCAGCGAGCAAATCAACGAACTAACGGCGGCGCTTGCCAAGGCGCAGGCGGCCATCGAGGGCGCGGTTAAGGACAAGAAGAACGATCACTTCAAGGCCAGCTACGCCGACCTTGGGGCGGTGTGGGATGCCATCCGCGAACCGCTCACCAAGCACGGTCTTTCCGTGGTGCAGTTCCCGCGCGCCTGCGAAATGGGCATCGAGGTTGAGACCACACTCCTGCACACCAGCGGGCAGTACATGTCCGACACCCTCGCCATGCCTGTCGGGCGGCGTGATGCGCACGGCTTCGGAAGCGCCATCACCTACGCGCGCCGCTACGCCCTCATGGCTGTGGCTGGAATCGCTCCGGTGGATGATGACGGCAACGCCGCAACGGCTCGCACGGATAACGTCGAGCCGATGGGCAGCGGCAAGCCCCGCGACGACATTGGCAAGGCCGATGCCTGGGAAGACTGGGCGACCGCCGGCAAGGGCAGCGACTGCGAAAAGTGGCTCAAGACCGCCAAGGCCATGATCGCCCAATTCCAGATTGTCGAGGATATAGACGGCTGGATGACGCAGGCCGAGGCCGCCAAGCGGATCAAGGCGCTGCACGATCACCACCCCGAGCGATACGACTGGCTGATGAAGCTGGTCAACGACAAACGCGACGAACTGCGGGCCAAGGAGGCCGCATAGCAATGGCATTTGAAACCAGAGACAACAGCGGCGCGCTGTTCAAGAACAGCCGCAAGGAAAGAGAAAATCACCCCGACTATACCGGCGACGGAATGGTCAACGGGCAGAAGGTCAGGATCAGCGCGTGGATCAAGAAGGCCAAGAGCGGGTCTACCTTCATGTCCCTCGCCTTCTCCCCGCCGCGTGACGCCCATACGGACGGAGAGCGCAGCTACGATCCGCCGCCCCAACGGAATGCGCCGAACAGCAAGGTTGCTGGTGCGCTAGAGGATGACGTGCCCTTCGCCCCGGAGTTTTGAGATGGACAATGGAACTGACGGCGCTAAAGCGCCTGCCGCAGGCGCACCGGACGGAACGCCCAAGCCAATGAAGGATGATCTTCTGCGGCGGATGGACGATGCAGCCGCGTTGATGCGGCAAGGTCACGCCGTGTTCGCTCATCGCGTGATGGAACAGGCGGCCGCCCGCATCCGAGAGCTAGAGGCCGAGAGCGAATGGAGGCCAATTGACGAGGCGGCAAAGAAGGCGGGCCGCGTCGAACTCTACTACCCGTCGCAGAATGTGGTGAGGATCGGACGTTGGGACGAGCAATACAACTACTGGTCTGCGGATCAATGGTTCCACGAGCGCCCGCCGTCGCACTACAGGTTTCTACCAAAGCCGCCGCCCGTCAATCCAGGTGGCCCAACGGGCAGGCCCGAAGGGCCGTAGCACATGAAGCCCCGCATAGATAAGGGCCTATCCAAGCCTACCCGCAAGGAAAGGCCGGGGATGAGTGCCAGTCACCTAGCCATGGTGAGGAAGCTGCCGTGCTGTGTGTGTGGGTTGTACGGCTACGACATTCAGGCTCATCACCTCCTGAGGACTGGCGAGCATGGCATGGGGCGCAAATCGTCGGATCGGTACGCAATAAGCCTTTGCCGCTTCCACCACGATCAGCTGCACGCGCACGGTGACGAAGAAGATTATCTGATGCGCTGGGGGATACCGGGGCGAGAATTGGCCTCGGCTCTCTGGTCCAAGCGCGGCGATCTTGAGGCGATGTCTCGGGTGCTTTTCAACTTCCAACAGCAGGCACAGCTAAAGCGGAGGACGGCATGAGTGAGTGGCAACCGATAGAGACGGCACCGAAGGATGGGCGCTATTTGCTGTTGCTAGCAGACAGCCAGTTCCACCGCATTGGTTTTTGGAACGGGTCGTCATGGGATGACGGAGATTTCTACGACCACATGGCCGACATCACCCACTGGATGCCCCTGCCGGAGCCGCCCAAGTGACCAACGCCCCCATTCTCGACGCCAACAGGATCGCCGCAGAACTGGAACGGCTAGGAACCGAATGGGCAGACAATCAGGCTGCCGCCTCAGTCATGGAGGAAACAAAGCCCACTCTGCTTGCCAAGATCGCCAAAGAGCATATGGCCGATGGAGCCTCTGCGACCAAGGCCGAACTGCTGGCAAAGGCCGATCCTGTCTATGAGCAGCACGTCAGGGACATGGTTGAAGCTGAGAGGAAAGCGGTGCGGGCGAAGGTCCGGTACGACACCTACAAGATCAAAGCGGAGTTGTTGAGGTCAAATGCTTCGACTGAAAGAGCCTTGGCTGTTCTGAAATAGGAGATAGCGATGACCGATAGCATGGTGGAGAGAGTGGCGAGGGCGATTTGCCCAGAATACGACGAACTGCCAGACATAGCGTCGTACAGCCAGCGCAAGCGCGCCCTGCCAGAACAATACTGGAAGGACAAAAGTGAGGTTCGCGACGATGCCCGCGCCGCCATAGAAGCGATGCGAGAGCCGACGGCGATCATGTGGAGGCGTGGTTCGGAAACACGAACTGACGATCATTCAACGGGAGAAATCTACCGCGCCATGATCGACGCCGCCCTAGACGACGGGACCGGACCTATCCCGATCTACGGGGCTAAGAACAAGGAATGACCCTCCCCGCCATCTACCCACTGGACGAAGTGGCCGAGAGATTCGGGTGGGGGCGGCAGACCTTGACGCGCGCTCTTGCTCGGCATGGAATCTCGCCGGTCGGCAAGGGCCGCAGAGCCAGGCTTACCGAGGTTGACGTTCTCAAACTGATAGAGGCCGAACGATGCCGTTCAAACTTGTCCCTCCCGGCAAGCGGGGAAGGTTCTGGTACGTCCGGGGCACGCTCTCCGGCAGACGCTTTGAGGTCTCAACGGGCACGACAGACCGCAAGGGCGCTGAGGGCTTCGCAATCCAGTACGTCGCCCAGCTCGAAGGTGATCCCATTGCCGGGGCCGGGGCCGCGCTAAAGTACCCGGAAGCCGCCGCAGCCTATCGAGCTTACAAACCACCCCGAGGCAAAGAGATCGCCCGGCATGACAGGCTCGATGTCTATTTCGCCGGCAGGGACATTCGAGACCTGAAACACGCGCATCTTGTCGAGGCCGCGAACGCGCTGTTCCCCAAAGCCTCCAACGCCACCAAGAACCGCGAAGTCATTTCGCCAGCATCCGCCGTCCTGCACTACGCCGCCGATCAGGAGTGGTGCACCTATCGCAAGTTCCGCAGGTTCAAAGAACCGCGCCGGTCAAACCGCAAGCCCGTAAGCGATGAGGATATGTCCCGCCTGATAGGAGCCACTCGCGGACACAAGCAACTGTTCCTGACGCTGGCCTATGAGACCGGCTTGCGGTTGGGGAATATCCTTGGATTGCGCGAAAGCCAACTGGACCTGACGGCAGGAACGCTGATGGTGGACGTGACCAAAACGGGGGAGCGGATCGCCCTGCGCCTATCCCCGTCCCTTGTGGCCGCGCTCGCCAATACGAAGCGCTGCGAAGGGGGCCGCCTTCTTCCGTGGCGCACAGCCTCCGGGGTTTACAAATGGCTGTGGCCGCTTCGCAGGGCCTTGGGCGTGCACTATACGCCGCACCTGTCGCGGCACGCGTTGGCGACCGATCTGCTGAAAGCCAGGGTACCCGACAAGATCGCCGCCGCTGCCGGGGCATGGCAGGACGAACGCAGTCTGCACCGCTACCAGCATGTGGGAACGGACGATCTGCCGCTGCGGGATTCGGGGGCAATTCGGGGGAAGGACAAGGCAAGTGCTTGAAAGGACTTACCAGCGCCGCCCCTTCACACGGGGAAGGTCACAGGTTCAATCCCTGTCGCGCCCACCATTTTCCGGCGGAAAATCTGTCCACACCTGTACGAACCCACCAGAACGTTTCTGGAATCTGGGGGCAGAGTGGGGGAAACTGTTGCTATGATGTTCATGGCCGTTTTGCTCGCCCAACTGACGGCTACCGAGATCGTCGGCCAAGCCTCAGTAATTGACGGCGACACGATAGAGATACAGGGACAGAGGATAAGGCTTCACGGCATAGACGCCCCGGAATCAAGCCAGACTTGTTCTAGAGATGGCAAAGCCTGGAGATGCGGTCAGCAGTCAGCCCTAGAGCTATCAGCCTGGCTAGCCCGCTCGCCCGTTACCTGCTCTCCGGTTGCTACGGATCGTTACAAGCGGATGGTGGCAAGATGCTCAAAGGGCGGTCAGGACATAGGCTCTTGGCTGGTATCCAATGGCTGGGCGCTGGATTGGCCGCAATACTCTAGGGGTGAATACAGTAGGGATCAGGAAGCGGCCAAGGCCAAGGGGCTGGGGATTTGGCGGGGTGAGTTCACAGAACCATGGCTATGGCGAGCGCAGCGCCCTGCACAACGATAACGAAGGCGAACACCTTTGACGCCCTCTGCGGGTCGCGGCGCGTCCATTCCGTTGTCCGGTTCTTGTACCAGTGCCAGAAGGATCCATCCCGCGTAGGCTCGGGGTAGGTCTCACACCAGCCCAAGAGATTGCGCCACCGCTCCTTCTCCAGCGTGACCAGCCCCCATGCCGAGCCTATGATGCACAGGGGTAAACGCAGGGTGCCGCCCAAGGGAGTCTTGCGATCAAGCGCGCCCAATAGGAACAGGTAGGGCCATTGAAGCCATTTCATTTCGTCGGTTCCTTCTTAAGCGCCCAATCCACTAACGACTGATGCCTATAGGCGCAGTCCCGATTGGCGAAGTGCAGTTCGGCTATCCATGTCGCTAGAAGCTGGTCGTCTGCGTCATTCCCCGGAGGGGTTGGCAGAGGCTTGCAGGCTTGGGTTAGAGACGCATCCGGGGTGCGCTCAACGAGTTTGACCCCCTCCGTCGCGCAGGCCGTTAAGAAGCTCACGCATAGCAGGGCTAGAGGCACACGCACGAGTCGCTGGGACCGCGCGGATACGGGCGATGAGGTCACGGGTTTTTCCTTCCAGTTCTGAAATCCTGGCGTCACGGGCGGCGATGATGGTTCTCGCCAGTTCCCTGTCCGCCTGTATGGCTTCGATGGCTGCCAGAGCATCGTCCGCTTGCTTGCGGGCAAGGTCTCGCTCGGCAGCGAGTTGGCCGTTTCGGAGGTAGAGCCCGCCAACGATGAGCACGACAACCGCCCCGCCGATCAGCCAGAACTTGATGCCGGAGGCGAAGCCGAGAGCGGTCCTGCCCCAGCCGAGGATGGTTGCGATCATCGCCGTCCCTTCCTGCTATCGTCCCAGCGGGCGTAGATCGTCATGCCGATACCCACGAGCATCAGAACCACACAGACGATCTTGATTATCTCCGCATAGTCGGAGACCGACTGAAGCATGTAGCCAGCCTCTTGCACCGTGCCACCCACTGCACCAAGGCCAGTCATTGCCGAGCCTGCAAGGGTGCGGGACTTGTAGAGCGGCTTGGCAGGGTTGATGCCCCACGCCCTTGGGTTGCCCCACGTCCTTGCCGGTCCTAGGTCAATGTGCATGAAGTTGTTGTGCGGTTCTGGATAGAACCCGAAGCCCTTGAATCCTACTGCCTTGGCGGCTTCGTAGAACTCCGCCGGATCGTGCCCTACCATCGAAATATCGACGGCGGTTCCTCTGGTGTGCTGACTGTCCTTCGCTGACCCGGGGAGCGTGGCGTTATACTCTGGCGTTCTGTAGCCGGAGTTGATCGTCATCGGCCTGCCCAGTTGAGTGCGCAGGGCTTCCAGCTTGTCGAGCAGTTCGGTTGATACCTTGAGGCTGTCCTTGCCTGGCTGTCCACGGCAGGCAAGCTCTTGGGGCTGGAAGTGCGGCCAGCGCCAGCCGACTACATCCCGCCAGTGATTGGCTTCGATAAGGCTCATCGTTTCCTCTGAATGTGACCGCACAGCAGCTTGGCCCCCATGCTGACCAAGGCAGCCAAGTGGCCGGGCTTTAACGGGATGGCGTGGTGCTTGCCTTCAATGACGACGCAAAGCTCTGCGCCGGTATCTCCCTCGCGGAAGAACGCGAGCGTTGGGGTGTCAAGTTCGGGGAACTCTCGCGCGAGATCGTTCTGGCGCTTCTGGTAGGACCAGCCGTCACCCATTAGGCCGCGCTCCTTTCGAGATATTTCCGCCAGTACAGCGGAAATGGATAAAGCTCATCGGCCCAGCGGACCGGCGGCGTGTACAGCCGATAGCCGCAGGCGATGAAATTGTTTGCGCTATGCGTGTTGTCGGGGCGGCAATCCGAGATCATCGCAAGCCACCCCAGCTTGCGCGCCTTGCGTTCGCGGACGCCGATCAAGCGCCGCTGCAACCCGCGCCCTCGATAGATCGGATGAACGGCGGCCCTCGCCAAATAGCCAGTCAATGGCGTTCGCACCGAAGGCCACAGCGCGGCAAAGCCAACAACCTGCGTCTGGTGTTCCACAACCCACCAATAGGTGTCCGGCAGGCCGAAATTGATCATCTCGTAGTCGGGAAACGCGA
>Ga0075464_10000096_pt1 | contig 34739 bp, 54 predicted proteins | sample DEB19_08_DNA_5_FD_75068 | JGI IMG/M metagenome (GOLD analysis project Ga0075464, IMG submission 75068) | Aqueous microbial communities from the Delaware River and Bay under freshwater to marine salinity gradient to study organic matter... | ecosystem: Environmental > Aquatic > Marine > Coastal ...
CAGGTGCGCTTCGTCTCGCCGTGGCCAAATTGCCAAGGCTGCACCGATTGCGCGGGTGGCTGGTAATTCGCGATCAACGCCTTGGCGTGCTTGTGCATGACCGGGTTTTCAATTGCGATCCGCTCAATCGGTGCGTTCCAGAAAGCTGAAAACAGCGCCGCACCATTGCGAAGCTCGTGCTGCATGTTCTCAGCGGTGCGACCCGGCGGCGGCACGGAAAGCCACCGCACGCCGCTGTTGCACAGGCGTGTGCAAGGCGGATGAGCCACCATGAGCAAGTCCCAGCCGTCGTCCAAAATGTCGCGCGCATCGCCAGTTATGTGCCGATTGCTGCCGTCCTCTGCCGGCAGCAGATCGCATGACCAGGCATCATACCCAACGCGGCAAAATGCCGACCGGACAACGCCGGAAAATTCGCAGGCAACCAGAACCCTCACGTCGCCTGCTCTGCAACGTCCAGATGCGCTGTCACCCTGCGAATGGTCGCCAGCGTGACCTTGCCGGATCGCAGGCGCTGAATCAGCGTGCTGCTCTTTGCGGCCTCCCTGCCGAAGCGGCTGGGGGTCTTCCCCGTCCGCTTGAGGTGGCGTTCAATCCGGCGAATTAGTGGAGGGCATGGGTCTTTCATGGGTGTAACCTACGGGATAAAAAATAATGCGTCAATGGCTTGACGCAGAAATTATCCACCCCTAATATCAGGGCGTCAACAGGGGAACATCAAATGACTAACGCAGAACGCCGCATCGCCTCCAGCCTACAGAACGAGTGGCACATCACCCATAGGGTGCAATTGTCGGCCATCCGCGACGCCGCCCTCGCGCTTCTGGCCGCGCTGGACGTGCAACGCGACTGCACCTACCGCGCGGAGCTTGTCAGCGAGATTGACGGCTATGCGGCTGACCTCGGCGGCACGACCATCGACCTTCTGGCTAACTTGCATGGCAGGCTTTGCAAAGACGCCGACGAGGCGGGCGTTGCGCCGGAAATGCTGGCGTTCGACGCCGCCGTTCTGGAGGCAGCCTACAACAAGTGGCAGTCACGCCACGACGCGCGGAGGATGGCATGAGCAAGCACCGCATGACCGCATACGCGCCGTTCGGCCTTCAGCCCGATTCCCTCGAGTGCGTGATCGAATACACCTACTCGCCGGGTTCGCCCGCAGTCTACTACGGTACGCCGCAGCCCGCCGATCCTGCGTCAATCGACTTCGTGTCGGTCAAGCTCGTCCACCACCAGATCGACACTGGCTTGCAGTTGATGCTGGATGAATGGGCCGGGGAATATCTCAGCGAGGACTACGGACGCGAGAAGGCAATCGACAACGCGACGGATGACGACCGATGAAAGACCTCTGGTTCGCTGAAATGGAGCGCCTTCTGGCCGAGAAGGAAGACGCAGGCATCCCATTCGACCAAGCCTATGAGCAGGCAGGCAATGAGGCCGGTCCTGCACTTGCAGAGCGTCTTGCCGACATCGCGGACATGGAGCGCAAGCGGCGTAGGGAGAAAGGCAAATGAGCGAACCCCGCGACATTGCCGACCAGTCCGCCGACCCGCGCACTGGCTCCTACGTCCACCCGGAGTTTATCCACGCCAACCCTGACAGGTCGATCCCTTGGCCTGCCGTTGTCGTGGTTTTCTTTGCTATCGCCTTTTTTGCTGCTGTTGTTCTTTTGGATTGAGGAGAGAGGCAATGACCCTTTCAGAAAAGATCGCCGCCGCCGCAGAGCAGGCCAAGACCAACGAGGCGGAAGCCTACAGCACGTTGGAGTTCATCCTACGCCAGCGTCAATGGCCGGGGTGGCTTCAGAGCGTCGCGGCTGACATCGACAGACCTATCAACGTGGAGAACAATCAATGACCGGCAATATGCGGATTTGGGATGCCGTTTCCAAGACGGACCCGAAGCACACCAAGCATTTCAAGCGCGCGGGCGGGTTCTCCGGTACCGCCATCAAGCCGATTTGGCTTACCAAGCGGTTGACTGAGCAGTTCGGCCCGGCTGGCACCGGCTGGGGCATGGAGAAGCCTGAATTTCAAACCGTGACAGCCGGCGACGAAATCCTCGTCTTCTGCACCGTGGGGCTTTGGTACACTGAGGAAGGCAAGGGCGGCGTCCATACCGTCTACGGTGTCGGCGGCGACAAGGTGCTGGGCAAGAACAAGTACGGCCCCTTCACCAACGACGAAGCCTTCAAAGCATCCTACACCGACGCGCTTTCCAATGCCATGAAGCAGATTGGCATGGGTGCCGACATTCACATGGGCATGTTTGAGGACGAGAAGTACGTCCGCGAGACGACGCGCGAGTTTGAGAAGCCGGCATACCCGCCCGATGAAGACGCACTGGCCGGCGCTAAGGCGTGGGTCGCCTCGCAGTCCACGCTGTTCGACACCCTAACCAACGAGGAGGAGGTCCGCGCCTGGAATACGAAGCACGCCAAGGCTTTGAAGAAGCTGGAGGCTGCGTCTGAGGCTCTTTACGAAAAAGTTATGCTTGAATATGGCCGCGCTCTTGATAGGTGCCGGAGGCCCGCTGCGTGACAACAAGGTTCCTCGAAACCGACCACGACCGGCGAATGTTGATCCGCTTTCTGGAGGACCAGCCTTTGCCGATCACGGTGGCGCTCACCAAGGGCGGCAAGCGTTCGCTTCGGCAGAACAAGCTCCAGCGATTGTGGATCAACGAGATAGCAGAGCAGCTTGCGGACCAAAGCCCGGAGGAGGTGCGAGGCTACTGCAAGCTGACCATCGGCGTTCCCATCCTGCGGGCTGAAAACGATACCTTCCGCGAGCGGTACGATGTTATCGTGCGCCCGCTGCCCTACGAGCAAAAGCTGGCGCTGATGATGGAGCCGCTGGACTTCCCCATTAGCCGCCTGATGACTACGAAGCAGGCTACCGCATATCTGGACGGCATACACCGGCATTTCTCGGAGAAGGGGATTGTCCTGACCGATCCGGGCGACCTGATTGCGCGGACTGACGCATGAGCCGCGCCGAGTTCTCCAAGCCCACGAAGCGGGAAGCGTTGCGGCGATCTGCCGGCCAGTGCGAGGCGCGCGGGACCATGTACGGCCTGCCGCTCGCCATGCGCTGCTTTGCAAATCTGGCTTACGGCGTAGAGTTCGACCACATCATCCTAGACGCCAACTCCAAGGACAATAGCCTGGAGAATTGCGCCGCCGTTTGCGTTAAGTGCCACAAATACAAGACGGCCAAGCATGACACACCGCTGGCTGCAAAGACTGTGCGCCAACGGGACAAGGCGAACGGCATCAAGAAGCCCTCGCAGTGGCAGAGCAAGTGGCGCAGGAAAGTAAACGGCAGAACAGTTTTACGGGAGAACACATGAGCGATGAAGCGAAAGACGCGGCAACGCGGATTGTGGATGAAGCCGACGATCTGTTGCGCGGCGATGTAGAGGTGCGCGAAGCGATGTCCGGTGACACACTCACCGTCGCCCGCGCATATCTCGACGCCGCCACCGAGATCGAGCGGCTGCGGGCTGCTCGCAATGCGGTGCTGGAGGAAGCGGCGAAGGTTTGCGAGGCTGCGTTCAGTGACGATGGCTGGCACCCATTTATGAAAAGCTCTGCGGAAGTATGCGCTGACAATATCCGCGCCCTGAAGGCGGAAGCCACCAACCCCACCAAGGAGAACACATGAGCGATGATCTGGTAGAGAGGCTGGCGAGGGCGATTTGCCTAGACCTTGGCGACGACCCCGACGAATTGTGCGTGCTGATTGCGGGCCGTGAAGGAACGCGCCCAGCATGGGAAGGCTTCGTATCGACCACAACCGCCGTCCTCGCAGAGATAGAAGCTGCTGGCTATGCGGTGGTGCCGGTGGAGCCGACGGCGGAAATGGAAGCCGCCGGAAACGAACCGCTTAGCTGGGTTATGACCAGCGCCGGGACTGTCTGGAGAGCCATGCTCGCCGCCAGCAGGAAGAAAAGCACATGATTAGCGAAGACGCTCTAGCCGTCGCTGCGCGGATCGGCATTGTCGCCGCGGTTCTGTTCGTGGTGGCGCCAGCCGCGATTTGGGCGGTGGTCCGGTACGTCGAGTTCCTGGCCTGGGTGGGCTAGGGTTTGCCGCCTCTCACGAATGAGGCCAGCGCGTCATGCCTTGCTGCACATGCGAGGTATTTTTGCACCGCGTCAAGGAATGAGAGGGCAATTCCGGTATCCGTGGGCCTTTCGCCGCTAGGGGGGCTAGGTGGCTCGCAGGGCAAAAGTAACGATGCGTCGGGCATCCGTGCCACCGGGATCGTGGAAACGCTCCCACACCCCGCCAAAAGCCCGCAAATGAGGGCTGCCCGGATCACTTGGGAGCCAGGAGCGCGCGGACGCCAGTGATAGCCTCCTGCATGGCGGGCGTCTGGACACAGGCGGTGGTCGCGGGGAGTTGAATTATTCTTTCGCGGACGGGGGCCGCCGTCGCGTTGATCTGCTCAACCTTGCCGGCCAGCTTGGCAATCTCAAGAGCCGACAATTTCATGTCTTGCTCTCTTTGCTGGATGACCGCGTTCGCCCCCGCCAGCTTGACCTCCAGCGCGCCGTTGGCCTCGTAGGACGATTTAAGCAGGAAGCCCAGCACGCCGATCAGCACCAGGGAGACGGCGCCGACGATCAGCAGGGGCTTGGTGAACATCAGGGATATTGCGCGACGAAGTGGGTTCCCTTGAATTGTTCGCGTTCCCCGTTCCTGCGCCGGGTGATTTCCGGGGGAATGTGCCAACGGTCGAATTGTGCCGGTACTTCCGCAAAGGCTCCTGCGTTGATCTTCTTCAGCAGGGTGGACGATGTGAAGGCACCCACGCCGACGTTGAACGCGAAGCTCACCAGCGCGTCGAACTGGTGCTGCGTGAGCGCCACCGTGGCGGCATTAACGGCAGCCTCAAAGCGGTCAAGGTCGGCACGCAGGGCGTCCGCAACCTGTTCGTCCGTCCAGTGAAGGCCCATGTGTACTTCTGGTCCGGTGTGGCCGACGCCTATCGTGGGCAGCCCAACGCTATCAAGGTAGGCATCGTTGCGCTTGCCCTCTCTCTGGGTCAGTAGGTCGATCCCTTGGTCGCTGATCTTCACATCAGCCTCCATGTCTTAATCCACGCGACTACCCGGTCATAAACCGGAGCGATGTAGTGCCAGCAAACAAGAACCGCGACGGCAAAGAGGATAAACCAGACAAACTCCATCGGATGCTCCTATGCCGCCACCGTCGAGAACAGGATCGCCGCGACCAATACCGTCCCCCATACCCAATGTCCGCACTGACGATAGGTCGCCGCGCCGACAAAGAGGCAGGCCCCGATGATCTGAAGCACCCGCGCGCCGGCCGACCATATGATCGCTTCGTCGGACCATACGCCAAGGCCCCAGATCAGGACCACTGCCTCGCGGATCGCGGCGCCGGTCAGATACACCGCGAAGGCCACCAGCACGCCTGCCCGGACATTCCCCATCGGCAGCGGGGCCTCGCTACCGTTCCCGTTGCCGTCTCCGTGGCGGCCCAGCGAGGCCAGCCGGAACACAGCCACCAGCACCGCCTCGATGCTGAGGAACCCAAGGATGGCCGACATGTGCATGATGGTGAAGTGGAGCATCAGTGACCGTTCTTCTTGTGGTTTGACAGGTCGTCCGTCAGGCCCAGCAGCGCTTTGTCCAGCGGGGCCTCCTCGATGGCTCGCATGAGCCGATGCAGTGCGCCCTGCCGCTTGTAGCGAGCAATATCCAGCTTCTCCGCTTCCTCGTTCGCGGCCTGCTTTTCAGGGCTTGGCTTACGCTTCCACCAACTCATTTCCCCAGTTTCCCAGCCAGAGCATTCAGCGCCTGGGCCATGTCGTTCTCTGCCTCGATGGCCTTTGCCGTCTGCTCGATGAGTTTCCCAGTCAACTCTTTGCGTTCCACCCGTTCCTGCCAGAACAACCACGCCAGCAGTCCGACTACCGGACCAGCCGCGCCAAAGCCAGAAAGCGCGTCGATGAACGGCTTGAGGCTGTCCACCGACTATGCCTTGGGCGCGCATGGCTGCCGAAGAATCGTCACCAATGTTGACGCGAGGCCGGCACCCACCAGCCCCATCCCCAACTGAAGCAACGCCGGCACGGTGGTATCACGCCACCACGCCTCGGCCAAAGCAACGCCCGCCATGAGCATCCCGGCCCCCACCGCATGGCGTGACCACTTGACCGCTGGCACGGCTGCCACAGGCAGCACACCCGGCGTTAAATACACAACGCCACACCCCAGATAGATAACGGCCAGCAGCAAAGTAAGCATTATTGCACCCTGTTCATTTCCACGCCTTTACAAGCGGGCCTCTCCGGCATGTTAGGTGAACATGCCGACAGCAACGACGGACACGTTCGCGCCGGTCGTGATCTTCCATGCGCCCGACGAACTGTTCGCGCCGACCTCGATCACAAACGGCTTCAGGTCCGTTCCCACGGTGCCGCCAAGCCACGGAATGATAGTGGTTGCGTTGTCGATCAAGGTCACGACGCCTGGAGCCACGGTTGCCGGCGTGATGATGAGGCGGGCCATGTAGTCGCCAATCGCGCCAGTCCCGCCGATCACCTGTGCCGTCTGCGATGCGGCGACCGTTTCGTACTGGTTGCCGCTGTTTCTGAGATCAGGATACATCGTCAATCTCCTATGGGAGCGAATCGCGGGCCACCCTAAAGGCGGCCTTCAGTTGCGGGATTGTCTTGCCGTTCCATTGGGCCACGACGAGCGCCAGCGCCTTGATGGACTTCTCGGTGTTGTCGAGGTCGGATTGGTCGATGGGCGGCGGGTTGAGGAACGCGACCAACTCGGGGCTTGCGTCGTCGATGTATTCAATGGGCGGGTTTTGCTGGACGGCGAAGCTATCGCCGAGGCTGCCGTCCGACTTTCTCTCATAATAGCGTCCCATCATTTCCTCCCTAGTCGTCCCGTCCGCGCCGGTCGGCCCACCCCGCCGTATAGACTTGCAGCGATCCCGAGGCTTGAAGGGCTGTAACCGCCATATATATCTGTGCGCTGGTGTCGGTTGGCGGCCCTTCAAAAGCGGAGCCTTGATTGTTGCTGTTAATACCGCTGCCAATGTCGTTATACACAACCGTTCTGTAGAGTGCAGAGTTACTAGCGGGTGCCACTCGTAATACCGTGCCGTTAGCGGAGCCGCCGATACTCAATGTTCGCATTTTGGGCTGCACAACAACGCCAGAAGGCACGCTAAGAGCACGCAACGTCATCGCGCTCGTCGTCGTGGGCTGAAAGTCGTTGACCTCGGCAATGTAAAAATCATCACCGCGTTGGATAAACGACGCCCATTGCGCCGAGCCGTTCGTTTTCATCGAGCCGATGCGCCGATAGTAGGTATAGTTGGCCGGCAGCGTTGGCGACGAGGCGCTGGTCGAGAAGATGACATCGACAACGCCAGTATCGGGCCGCTGGATCAGATAGACGTGATACCAAGTGGTATTCGCGATGGCGCCGGTATCTATCGCACCGTTGCCTGTGCCAACGGCCCATGCGCTCGTCGTCTTGGTGTAAGCGGACCCAAGAACCATAGCCAGGACGTTCGTGCTGTCCACCGCGACGCCTACCGCAATACCAAAAGTGCCTGTGCCACCAGCCGCCGAGAGTGTCAGGCCGGCGAGGTAAGAGCGAAGGCCCGCGCTGCCAAGCGTGCTGACAAGAGCGTTGGCGACAAAAGCGGTGGTCGCAATTCTGGTTGAACTGTTGCCAACTGCCTGCGTCGCCGCAAAATTTGCGCCGGTCTGGAGATGGAACACAGGCGTCGTTGCCTGTACGTCCACCTCGATCATGGCATTAGCCGGCAAGTCTCCAGCAGACAACGCGGTCCCGTTCGGCCATGTCACGGCCCCCGCGCCCACGCTGTTTACGTTCAGCGTCACGGCTCCGGTGTTCGTGTTTGCAATCTTGATGACGAACCGCTGGCCGATGGCATATGCCGTGATGCCAGGGGATGGGGTGATGGTGATCGTGTCCGTACCGGAAGCGAGCGCGTAGTTTGCCGCGCCGCTCACAAGCTGGCTCATGTTGACGGAATCGGTGGCTGCCGTTCCCGCGCCAAGCCCGGTGAGCTTGTTGCCGGCCATCGGCTGGTTGCCGGTGTAGGTCGTCTGCCCGTCCTTGCTGATGCTCTGCGTCAGAGCGGCGGCAATGTCCGAAAAGTCGGAATTAACCGCCGTCGAGCTGATCGTCGTACCAGTGACGAAGGGAGCCTGTGGCAATGAAAACGTGCCTGAACCATTACGGGGCATTTTGCTTCCCTGTGCCTTTCCGTGCTAGGCTAGCGATTAAAGGAGATCGCCCATGCCCTTCAAAAACCCGCACCCGCTTTACTCGGTATGGCAGGGAATGCTGCGCCGCTGCGATAACCCCAACTTCAAGCAATTCGCTGATTATGGAGGGCGGGGAATATCCGTCTGCCCGCAATGGAAGCGAGATTTCGCGGCCTTCGTATCTGATATGGGGCCACGCCCGGCGGGCCATATGATTGACCGGATAGACAATGACGGGAATTACACTCCCGAAAATTGCCGCTGGGCAACTCGCGCGGAAAGCCAAAGCAATCGCCGCATCACACAATGGATTGAGCGCGATGGCGTTCGCTATTTGCTGGCGGCGCTCGCCAAAGAAACGGGCCTTAAGCCGGACACGATCAAGGCGCGGGCCGCGAAGGGACTTACCCTCGCTGAAATTAAATCCCCTCAAAGAACTTGGAACCTTGCGGGGCTTGCCCTTGGCGGGCGTGCGAGCGGCGAGGCGCGACACCGCCAAGAGACTTGCCCGGCGGGCCACAGGCTTACGGACCGCAATACCTTCTACGACAAAGGTAATTGGCGGCGGTGCATCCGGTGCCGTGATGCGAAGGGATAGAGCGTTCATGGCGAATTGCTGAAGGCACCGCCGGCAGCACCGGCAACGCCAGGGGAAAGACGAGGGGCTGCGGCCTGCCGCTTCAGCAGGGCTTCCACAAGCGAAAGGGTTTCGGCGTTCGCTGCCGCGTTTGGATTGGCGAGGAGATCGGCTAGGCGCGAGCGGACGGGACCGCTGGCCCTGTCGGTTTTTGCCAGCGTGTCCTTTACGAAGTCCCAAATGCGGCCAAGGTCGCCGCCAGAAGTTGGGACCGGAGACAGGGCAGTCTCGCGGGCGAGGGCCGCCGCGCGTTCTGCCGTCTGTGATCCTGCCGTGACGCGACCCCGGCTGGCGGCGTACTCACGCTCTGCCATGCTGCGCTTCATCAATTCCTGCGCGCGCTCGGGGCCGTAAATCTCCGTCAGCTTTTGCTGCATGATCTCGTTGTCGGAGATCGTCTTGGCAAGCCGGCGCGTAGTCTCCGGTCCACTTGCGGCGGCGTCGCGCATGACGTTCGATGATCCGACGCGGAATACCTGCAACTGCTGCGGCGTCGCGCCTGGAAGATCGGCCGCAAGGGCTGCGGGCGACACATTAACCGCCGCCTCTCCCTGCCCCATCTTCATAAAGTCGGCACCGCGCTTCAACCAGCCTTCGCCGGTCGTGGGATCGTAGAGCGAGGCCAGCTTGGCATAGGCCGTGTCGGCTTCCTTGATGGCGGGGTTAGCCTTCCAAAGCGCCTGTTCCCACTTGTCGCCAATCTGACGAACAAAATCCTTGTTAACTGCGTTCCCGCTTTGAAAGGCTGCATCCACGTTTTTGTTTAACTGTTGCTTGACCATGTGCGCCGCTTCCGCCGCGCCGACCTCGATGCCGTTCTCCGCGCCATCCTCAATTACTTTTGCCATCGCCTTTTTGACGGCAGGCACTTTCAAAAGGTCGTCCATTTCGGGGGAAACATTGAACGAACCCTGCCGCAAAACGGGGTCATAGATTTCCGACCCCTTGGCGCTTCGGTACTTGGCAAGGAAACCCTGCGCGTCAAACATGCTCGGCACGTTCGCTTCGTTGCCCATCGCGTTTATAAAACGCTGGCCGGTGCCTCGGTCGCGCGCCCCATAGGCTGCAACGTACTTGTCTGCCGCGTCATCGCTTGTCAGGTATCCGACGTTCGCAAGGCGCTCTGTTCCCTTCCCGGCGTCGGCAATGAAAGCGTCCTCGCCAAGCGCCGCAAGTCTGGCGCGGGCTTGCTCGACGCCCTTTCCAGACGCGATGGCTTGGGCGAGCCGCTTGATGGCGGCGTCTTCCTCGATGCCTTGCGCCAGACCGCGCGCACCGTCCGCAATCTTCGACGCGAGGCTGTCCTGGGCAACCATCGTCCCCTCTGGGGCGGCGGCAGACAGAGACTTTAGCGGGACTTGCTGAACAAACTTGTCTGCGATGGCTCCGGTCTTGTTTAACACCCACGGGGCGACCTTCTCATAGGCGGCGCCTATACCCCTTCCAACAACGGGAAGAGCAACGCCCGCACCAAGTCCAATCGCGGCGGGGATGGCGGCATTGTATGCGCGGTTCACGAAACCGCCCTCGCCTTCGTTGAAGCCTTGCGCGCCACCCAAGGCCGCGCCGCCAATGCCGCCCTTAATCATGTTCCCGGCAAGTCCAGCCCCGCCGCGAAACAGGGGACCAACAACGGGGAGCGCCGTCAAGGCTGCCGTGCCGGCGACGTTGCCCACTATCTCGCCCGCCATCGTCCTGTTGGGACTGTCGGCCTTGTCTGCCTTCGCCTGCGCTCGCGTGCGGGCCAGTTCCTCTTCGTAGCGTTGGCCCCACGTCGGAGCCTGCGACCCTTGACCAATCTGGCTTTGGTCGTAAGAGGCAACTAGGCCAAGCGGATCGTTGTTAGGGCCGTCCACTTTCTTGGCCCAATCCATGACGGATCGCACCGCAGGGCCGACAGTAGCGCGGAAGACAGAGCCGATTTCATCGGACGAGCCAAAAGACAGGCCGCGAGATACCGCGCTTCTGTCCATAGCGGAGGTGTCCTGTGGCGAGACGGCGGGGCCTTCAAGCTGGGCGAGCGCAGTCTCGATTTCCTGCGGCGGTGTGCCGGCGGGGAAATTTGCTTTACGCCCACCGGGGAGGTTGACAACAATGTCGCTCATTTGCGCGGCACCAGCTTGCCGCCCACATAATCGTATTCGGTCACGCCGCCTGGAGCGGCGGCACCCGGCATCGTGGCGCGAACGTCCTTGGCTGTGCCTCGTAAATCGGTCATCGGCTGGCCCGCCAACTTCTCGCGCATAGCCAATCGAGTTTGCAGAAGGTCAATGACCTTGCCCACCGCAGCATCCGCATCGGCCTTTTCAGCCGCAGCACCCCGGAACGTCGAGGGATCGGGCAGCGTGCGGCGAATAATGTCGAGATCGGGGCCGTTCAAGACGCCAAGATTAAAAAGCTCCTCGCCCTTCGCCAACAGCGCGGCCACGTTGTACGAAGTGTTAAGCGGCGTAGTCGCGCCTGCAATGGACTTGACCGAATCCCTCGTCCCGGCCTTCTGAAACTCTTTCTGAAAATCAGCCAAGGCGGACACAATCGTCACCGCTTCCCTGCGGGCCGTGTTCAGCTTCTCCATTTCCGGGCTGACTTTCGCGGGCATACCCGGAATAGGCGTCGCCACGATGCCACTCGGCGGGGTCTGCGGGGGAGCTCCCTGCGGCGGCTGGGCTTGCAGCGTCGGGGAACCCACAACGGTATCCGGCGACGGGGCGGGCGGCGCACCCTGCGGGGTGGCTGCGGCCTGTGGCGGGGCGGCCTGCGGGGGCTGTTGTGGCGCACCCTGCGGAGCGCCTTGCGGCTGGCCCTGGAACCTGTAGGTCGGCGTCGGGAAGGCCGAAAGGTCTTCCGGCGGCATCTGAAAGCCGTTCGCATCAAAGCGCGGCTTGTTCAGGTTTCCCCATAGCACCGCATAGTCAACGCTCCCCCTGTACGCGGGATCGTTTGCCGCCCTGATGATCGCGCTCCGGGCTTGGTTCTCAATACCCTGTCCAGGGATGCCCCCGCCCTCTGCCGGCGGCTTCTTGGCCCCGCCCACAATGCGGTTCACAGGCTGCCCGGTGCGGGGGTTGTAGAATACGAGGTCGCCCCCTTCTTCTCGCGGGATCAGCGAGACGCCGGCTTCGCTCTTGGCCGCAGCCTCGCGTACCGCCGTCGCCTGCTGGATGTATTTCAGGGCAATGTCGCCCCGGCCAGCCGCCTGCGCGCGTTGCGCCGCCGCCTCGTATTGCGCGCCAGGATCGGCTCCCTGCCGTTGCGGAGGCAGGGGATTGCCGCTGCCGTCCGCGCTGCCTTGTGCGAGATTGACGCCGCCTGCGCCGGGGGCGGTGCCGCCTTGGCCTGTTAGAACCGAATGGTAGGCTTGCACCGGGAGAGCCACGTTCGCGCCCTTCTCTGCACCGTGGACGCCTCTAGCGAACTGCGCCGCAATCTGCGGATTGTTGAGATCAATCGGCTGGTTCGGGTCTAGGCCGCCGATGCTTGCCACGTTGCGCGCCCATTGGTCTGGGTCGTTGGCGCCGTCACCCTTTGGCGCCCACCGCTGACCAATCTGGGTAAGCGTCATTGGCTGCCCGTTGTTGAACGCCGCCGGGTATGCGCGAGCGTTATTGACGGTCAGGCGAATGCCGTCCTCAAGCGTGGCGGGCTGCTGAAATCCGGTGTTCTGCCCGGTCGGGCGCACGTTGCCGATATTGTTTGGATTGACACCACCGCCGGCCTGCTGGGTGGGGTTGCTTCCTGTGCCAAGCAGGAAACCCGCCGTCATAGTGTCATCTGCGCGCTGCGTTCTGGTTTTCAATTCGTCGGCAGCCGATTGTGCCGAATACTTGATGCCAATCGACGGGTCTATGGCCGCATAGGCCGCCAGCTTGGCCGCAGGGTCGGTTAGCTTGCCCGCATCCGCAATCTTGGTGGCAAGGGCTGTCCCCGCCTCCTTCTCGGCGGCGTCCGCAGTGTAATTACCGTATGCCCCTGCAAGGGCCTGTGCGAGCCTTCCAACACCCTGCCAGGGGGATTGCACCGGGGAGGTGTCCGCACCCTGCTCTGCGAGCTTCTGGGCAAAGGCGCGGCGGCTGGCGAACGGGTCGCGCTTCCGCCCAGCCATCAAGTAGGCAAGCGAATTGTCTTCGTTGAGGATGGTCATCGTCCGACCTCCCGCTGGAGGTTTGCCCAGTGCGGGGCGACTTCAGCCGCCACAAGGGCGAGTTTGATTTGATAGGCCGCGTTCAGGACCGGGTGATGCTTGGCAAGATAGGCAGCGCGGCCCTCGCTCCACCATGCTGGGCATGTGGCACATTCGGGAGACTGCACGCCGTTCTCGTAGACGCGGCAGATGGGAGCGCCCACCTCGCGGAGATAGGCAAACACCTCGGCGTCGGACCATTCCAGCAAGGGCAGCCAGAGGTCATAACCAAGGCCAGTTGGGCCGTTCTCATGCGGCAGGCGCTTCATGTCTGCCCGTTTGGTGCCGCGAATGACAAGAGTGCATCCGTCTCTTACGGCGGCGTCGTGCATCGGCACCATGATATTAAAGGCGCAGCACTCAAAGCGATCCACGATGCGGCGGTCGCTCATGCCGATTTTCACGCCCAGCGGGGTGCAGGAGCTTGGCACAAGGTCGCTTGGCAGACCAAACTGCTGCTGCCAGTCGGTGGCGCGCGTCTCGATCCGCACAAACCTGGGGACAAGCGCCTCGATCTGGTCAACGATTTCCACCACCTCTGGCAGTAAATCGCCGGTATCCACATGATATAGCGTCAGCCGGTCCCAATGCGGGCGCAGCAAGTGAACAAGCGCAAGGCTGTCCTTGCCGCCGCTAAACTGAAGGGCCACCTTAGCGTGGTTTGAAAGGGGGTCGGTCATGCGACTTTGGATTGTGCTTGTTCTGTGCGTTTCCGCATGTGCGGGGACAGCGACAGTCGATGGAACGGAAAAGGGCGGCGTGGCGACTTGGTGGAATCAGCCAGACCCTGCGCTTGCGATGCAGGCTGCCACAAAGCACTGCGCTCGATACGACCGGATAGCGAAGCCGACGCAGGTTGACTGGACGGGAATGCTGACGTTTTCATGTGAATAATCACAGGGCCGCCAACCCAAAATAAGACCCGGCAGCGCCAATGCCTGCTCCACCCAGCCCGAATAGGCCGCCCATCATGGCGTCGTTCGACTTCTGCCCCTGCTGCCACTGGGCCATCTGGCCCTGATACTGTGCATTGTAGGGTGCCGACGTATCGACGTTCGCCACCTGAACCTGTGGCACGTTCTGAAACTGTGGGTTCTGCACGCCCTGCCCGGTGCCTAGCAGCGCCGCCACCTCGTTGATGGGCTGCGTGCGGAGGTTGGCGCGCTCTTGGATCGCCCGGTCGCGCGTGCTGGCCTCCAGCCCGTAGGTCTGCGCGGCGGCGTTGCCTGCCTGCACATCGGCACCTAGCCTAAAGTCGTTCACACCCCGGTTATAATCGTCCTGAGCGCCCCTCCAGGCCTCGGACCCTAGCGCGATGCCCTGATTTGCCAACCGCTGCTGTAGGGCCGCCTGATCGCGCTGCTGAGAGGGCGCGTTGCGGGCCTCGATAGCCGCCAACTGCTGCTTGCGGTAGTCTTCGTTGTATTGCGGAGCCGCAGCCAAGCCATCGTAGTTGAAGGGTGTCGCGGTCGCGTCGCCAATCCGGCCTGTGTACTTGTCGGCCAGATCGTAAGCGCCCTGCGTCACGCGGGTTTGGGTGTTGTAGAGGTTCTGTTGCTCGGGGCTGAGTTTCGTGGTCGCGGTGTAAAGCGGCACCTCGTAGCCCGGCATGTTCACCGCGCCCGTCTTGTCGTAGGTCAGCGTGCCGTAGGGCGTCACCTGATTGACGCGGTTCATCAGGCCTTGCGTCACCGCAGTCTGCGCGTTGCTCTGCGTCTGCTGCTGGTTGATGAAACTAGGGTCAGGCGCTGATGGTGCTGATCCGCTCTTGCTGCCCATGTGTCCTGCGTTCCGGGTGCGGCGTGGCCTTTTTCAAGAAATGCGCCTTGAACGTATTACGGTGAAGACCCAGAACGTGCGCGTGTACACCTTTCGCATAGTAGTGAGCGACTGTACCGCGAGACGTGAAGCCGATCCCTTTCACGAACCGGAGCGCCCGGTCATTGATGGAGGGAACGGATAACAGGACTTGTGTTACCTTGAACTGATCGAAGGGAATTTTCAATAGGTTAGTAATCGTCCTGCGGGTGGCAAACCGGGGGTTGGCAGCCGCAAAACTCACCTCAATCGTATTGTACCATTCCTGCCCCTTAATCATCTTGGGCGGGATGTAGTTGTGATAAACGATGGCGGCCAGCACCTTGGCGTCGGGGCCGTCACCATCCGCCAGTCCTACCGCCCTCATTGCTGGGCTGTAGCTCATCCAGGGGATACGGGAGCAGGTCCACTCGGCAAACTGCTGGTCAAATCCAAAAAGCAACGTATGGGCCATTAGACGTGGCTCCAGCTTTTTCGCGCGCGTATTTTAGATACCGTGTTCGGGCGAACGCCGTAATCGGCGGCAATCATCCATTGGGGGCGTTCATCGCTCCGAATGGCGCGCACTTGGTCATTTGTGAGTTTGGCGAGGCCGTGGCTCTCTCCCCGTTCCTGCCGCCCCTTTGACACCTTGTCCGCCATGTTGTCGGCTATTGTTCCTAGGAACAGATGAGCCGGATTTACACAGGCAGGTGCGTCGCACGCATGGCAGACGTGGAGATGGGCGGGCGAAGCTCCATAAGCCGCCTCCCACGCCAGCCGGTGCGCTTTCCGGGGCCGACCCTGCCAGTTTAGCTGACCATATCCGCCGCGATATGTGCCGCCATTCCAGATGCGGCAGCCCGTTTCCGCGTTGGGCGTGCTGTAGTAATCCAGCCTCTCCGAAAGCGTGGCCTTGCGCGAAACCTGCGGACGGTCCAATTTTCTCTTAGCCATTCCAGCACTCCTAATGCTGTTAAGGTCAGGGATCGGCCAAGCATTTCCAGTGCTTGGCGGTCCCGAATTATAGCACAACTCGCTCACGTCGAGGTCACCGTCTGCCAGCCCGCGCCGTTATTGATGCAGAGCTTACCAAGGGTCGTATCATACACCAAAAGGCCCGCAGAGTTGGCTAGGGCGTTCTTTTGGGCCGTGGTTATGGGGGAAAGCTGGACCGCCGAAAACACGCCCCCGGTGCCCATTCCGGCCGATTCAAGATAGGCGCTTAACTGCCGGCGAAACAACTGTTCGTTGCCCTCGTAGATCGGGATAACGGGCATGTTTGATGCTACCCGAAAGACAAGGCATAATGCGCGGGCCGCGCGGCGCTACCAACGCCGTCACGGCCCTGACCGACAACCCTTTGTGTAGAAAGATTGCGGCTATGACCACGTATCGCGGAATTAATGTTCGGCGCAACATGCCACTGGGGGAACGCTTGGCTTTCCGCTCCCTCCGCGCTGAAAATGGATGCTTGCTCTGGACCGGCTCTCTTTCCAACGGCTATGGGAGCATGAGATGGGATGGGCGTCCGCAGCTTACGCATCGGTTGGCCTGGATTAACGCCAGCGGCCCTATTCCGCAAGGCTTGTACGTTTGTCACAAGTGCGACGTTCCGGCGTGCATTGAACCTAGCCATCTCTTTCTTGGCACACACCAAGACAACATTAACGACATGGTGGCTAAAGGGCGCCGCACATCTCTGCGCGGCGAATGCCACGGAAAGTCCAAACTCACCACTTCCGCTATCCTGAGCATCCGCGCCGACGCAAGGTTTTTGCGCGTGATCGCAGCCGACTACGGCGTCAGTCAATCGCTTATTCACGCCATCCGCAAAGGTAAGGTTTGGCGCCATCTTCTTCCCTAAAGCGCTCTCGCTTGAGACATTTCGTAAAGCAAATCAAAGGCATTGAGTTTGACTGAAAACCCACTGCTGCTGGTCAGCATGTGGAGCGATGCCACGGTGCCGATGCCCGTTACTGCCACCCAATTTGCATAGGGAACATCGCTGGCTCCCCATACGCCAACGTCCCAAAGGGAAATGTCCCATACGCCACCAGACGACCCGGCAGAGAGGGGATATTGATCCGTCGTTATGGGCTGGTCGTCGCGGTAGTCCACGTTGATCCGAATGGCCGGCACCACCTGTGCGCCCGCCGTGAACAGCCCCCGCGCCATCGTGAGGCGGTCGAGAGAACCGGGGCTGCCGTAGGACTGGAAGCTGGTTTTCATCTGCGCGGTTATTGCAGCGCTAATGTCGGAATAGCCGCTTTCCGCAAGGTAGACCGTGCCGCCGTCCGTCCCGTAGTAGGGGGCCTCGTTGAAGATGCCCCAGCATGTCGCGTTCAAGGGCGAGTTAATCAGGCCAAAGGTACACCACGCGCCGGTCTGCGTGTTCACGACGTACTGAAACGCCGTGGTGGAAGAGGTCGGGACGTTGAAGATTGCCATACGATAGCGGGGATACGTCACGGCCTGCCAGCCAGTGAGCGCGCCATAAGAAGCAAAGGCTGCGATGATGCCTTGGTCGATGCGGTTGCTGATCGCCTGCCGGTTGGCGGTGCTTTCGCCGCCTGCCATCAACTGGCGAACGCTGACGATGGCGGATTCGGTCAGGATCGCCAAGTCGCCATCCACGCCAACGGTGCAGCGGTTTCCAATCGGGGGCGCGTTGTTGTAGACGCCCACCAAGTCCCATGTGTTCGCGGATGCGGGGTCGCTACCCTGGAAGACGACAACCTGTCCGTGGCTGGACACGAACGCGAGGAAGTCATCGGACCCGGCCCCACCGTCCCGGCTTACCGTTCCAATGGCGATCAGCTTGCCGCCGTTCGTGAACCGCTCGCCAAGCTCGAAACCCTGCGCTGCGCCGGCAATGCTGGACGTGGGCAGATACCACGCCTTGGTCGAGTTGTTCTGGACAAACCAAAGGCGCGACTTGTGCGAGCATACGGAATTGAGCGTGGAGCTTGTGACGTTGGTAATGGCGGGCGTCGTCCATGTCGTGCCGTCGTAATTGCGAACCGAGTCGGAACCGTTGCAGAGGACCAAAAACGACCCGCCAGCCGTGGTCATGCTGGTGGTTTGCCAGTAGCCATTTGTGAGCGCGGAAACGACCGCAGCCCCGACCGCGCCCGCGCTGGTCACGTCATAGATGGCCGTAGCGGTCGCCCCAAACATCTTGCGGCTGGACGGTCCCGCCCATTCCATCAAGGATTGCACAGCAGAGCCAAGGCCGGTGACATGCGAAGTCGTGCCACCACGGACCCGGAGATAGGTCGCCTCGGGGAACCAGTTGTCGAGTATCAGCGCGTCGTCGGGCTTCATGGCCGCGATGCCGTCGTGGAGGTTCAGGCCGCGCGTCGGGGCGGGGATTTGGTTCGTCCCCATACGGGGGACGCGGCGGGAGCGTTGACGCTGGGCGAGGCCGGTGGAGAGGAACATTAGACGGGCCAGGAACCTTCGCTTATGACAATGCCCGGTCGCATCCGTCGCCAATCCATCGGACCGGCCATGCTGTGCGTCGAACGCGGGCTATCCTGCGCCAGCGCCTCGCGGGTCTGCAATTCGTATAGTTGGTAGTCGTCATCGAAGGCGAGGCCGCGCGCCTGCTTGTAACGCCAGATAATGCCCAGCGTCATCAGGCGCTCGGACAGAACGCCGGTATCTGTGTCTGCCAGCCATTCGCTCTGGCCCACGCTCGCGTTCGACTGGCACCACAGGTTGGACGTGTACTCGAAAGCGTAGGTCTGCCCAGCCGCAGGGACGGGGTTTACCAGAATGTCAGCGCCGCGCATGTAGAACACGTCCATGATTGGGAACGTGTTAAACGCCTTCCAGGCTTGCCACTGTGCGGATGATACGGGGCCGTAGAGCGGGCGGCGGCTGCTACGGTTCCAGAATGTCTCGTCGATCCAGTAGCCGAGATCGGTCGGGACCATCGCCGTCTGCGTTTCCTGTGCAAGCGTCGTGAAGGTCTTTTCCTTCCGCAACGCGCGCCAGTCGCCCATCTTCATCAACTCCGTGCCTTCCTCGTTGGCGAGGGAGAGGAGTTGCGTGACCGTGGGATCGGTCGCCGTGTAGACGACGTTCGGGACCGGCTCGCCAACGCGGCGGCAGACGTTGGCGATGACGGTAAGCAGGGTCATGTCGGGTACTGCCAGTTGTTGAACGACCCACGCCATTGTTCGGGTAGATAGCGCGGGTCCGTGTTCGCGTCGTAGGGCGTCGGGATCGAACTAGCCAATGGATCGGGGCCGCTGTAGCCCTGCCCGCCTGTCTGGACCGGCATAGCGGGGGCCGGAGGGGGCCTGTAGGCTGCCGGCGCGGCGGGGGACGGGGAAGCAGCTTCAGGCTGTCGATAGTACCAGTCAAACGGCAGCGAGCCGCCCGGTTGCTGGTAGGGCGGTAGGGCCATCTTCTGCGGCTGGAATGGGAGCGACTGCCCCGGCTGTTCAAAGGGCGGCAGCCACGGCGTCATTCCACCCTTCGGCATTGGGGAATAGTTCTCCTTTGCCGGAAGGCCAGCCAGCATCCGCGCAAGGGGGCTATTCCCGGCCATGTCAGGCCGCCAACTTGCGAGGACGGCCAGGGCCGCGCTTCTCGATGCCGGTGTCCGTATTCGATGCCATGTCGCTCGGCATGGACGGCTCGGGAAGGTTCTGCTGGGCGAGAAAGGATTTCATCGCCGCGCGGTCCTCTTCCATGAGACGGCGCACCTCGGCCAGTTCCGCCTTCATCTCCGCGTTCTCCTTGGCGAGCTTGGCGCCCTCGCCATTCAGGGACGCGACGAAGGCCCGCGCGTTTTCGCGCAGCTTGATCGAGCCGTGGCCCAGCTTCTCGACGGCGGGGTCCGTCGCCTTCGCCAAGTCCTCGACCGAATAGATGTGGATCGCCTTGCACGCCGCGATCTGGCCCTTGGTGATGCCACCGGCCCAGCCCTCCAGCGCATAGCCGTCCGTGATCGCCTCCTGCCCCGCCTTCCACCGCTTGTAATGCGGCTCCAGGGCATCCCACACGGTCACGCTCGGCTCGGGCCGGGAGCGGTTCTCTTCCGCCGACTTGATAAGCCGCGCCACCTTGTCGGCGGTTTCGTGGTTGGCGTAGCCGCGCTTGCCCCACTTGGCGTAGTCCACCGCGCGGAGTTTGCCATCGGGCATCTGGACATGTTCGGTCCAGAAGCTGTCAGGGAACACGACCACGGCAAGGGCGCTGCGGTCTTCGGGCTTGGCGTCAAACATCTGAACTCCTGTAGGAAAATCGAGGCCGATGAGCGGCCCCAGTCGTGGAGACAGTCAGGCGGCTTGCTGTTGGTCGCCCATCAGCATTTTAGCGCGGTTGTAGGCTGCAAGATACTCTGCCGTAGCCGGTCGCGGGTCGCCCTGCTGGGCCTCGATGTCCGCCGGCACAAATTCGGGGTTTCGGCTAAGGCTTAGGTCGTCGGGATCAGCGACCGGAGGCCAGCCAAGACGCTCGGCAATACGGGCCGCTTCCGCCTTGCGTTCGTCGCGCCGGCTCCAGAAAAAATCATCCCAAAACCCAAGGTCACGCATTCGGTGCGAGGCCACGCCCTTGTCAGCCACCCAAATGTCGATCCGGTCGCCCACTCGCCCGGTAGCGTAACGCTGGACCTCGATTAGCCAAACGTCGTCGTACCAAAACGGAAAATAGTCGGTGTAGAGCCTGCCGGCTGCGGCGTGCCATTTGTCGGACACGATGGCGAGGGTTGCGCCGTTCTTGCAGCACCACCACCACAAGCCGTCAGGTTGAGCCTGCCAAGCCTCGGCAATGGTGGCGTCCCATTTGTCCGTCAGTACCTCGATGTCGTCGCCCATCGAGACGTAAACGTCTGCCGGGTGCTTCGCCGCGAGCTTGTTGGCTAGGTCGCCCAGGGACTTGCCGCGTGGCCCCACAACCGGGAGGACCGGCCAGCCCTTCTGCCATAAGTCCATGCTCATGGAAATTGTCTCGGGGTCGTCCAGATCGCAGCCGACGATGTAGCGCACGGTATGCGCGCCCGATTCCTTGCTTCGCATCGTGCCGATGGTCCGCGCCAGCCCTTCCGGGCGGCCTCGGCTCGGGATCAGCACTGACATCGTGATCGGTTCGGGCATGATCTCTCTGTCGTTGGAGGTAGAGCGGGCGGGAACCGAAGCCCCCGCCCGTATCGGTTAGAGCGTGCGACCCGCAGCCGGCCAGTTGAGGATAGCCGCCTTGGTGGTGGCTGTGCTGGCAGACACCGCCGTCTGAATGACGTTATCCGCCACCTTCAGCGAGGCCGTGGTGGCGTCATCGAGAACGCCGGCAACGCTGGTGAAGGTCAGTTCGACGTTCGGCGCACACAGCGTTGCGACGTTGATGGTGCAAGGCCCATAGGTCTGAAGCCAACCGTAGTCGCCGGAAGCGAACGCCACCGGAGCCACGCCGATCTTGTCGCCGCGCGCCGCGTTCGTGGTCGTGGCCGGAGCCACGGTCGTGATGTACGTCTCGTCGTAGGTGACGACATCGTAGATTGTGATGGCGGCAGACGCCTTGACGAAGACATACGAATTGCCCGCAGCGTCCTCGATCTGGTCGCCCGGCGAGAAGCCCCGCCCATCCGTCAGGATGGAGAAGGTGCTGGTGGGGTTGATACCGATTGCGAAACCCATGTGAGTTCTCCTTCTTTCCTAGTGCTACGCTTCGTCAATCAGGATGCCCTGGAGCGAGCGATTGCTGCACACCAGATTTCCCATCCACAGAAGCGGAATGACCACGGCGTCCTGGTTGACCGACATCTTGTCGTCCAACTGCGACCAGTTGGCGTCGCGGTGGATGACGAGGCCCAGGTAATCCGTGTTCAGGAAGTACATCTTCTCGGCGGTGGTCGAGAAGTTGCTGTTGCTGTCGAAGATCACGTCGGCATCGACGTACTTCAGGGCGCGGAAGCCGGCCGTCGCCTCGTCGCTGCTGGCATAACGCTGCAAGTCTTGCAGGCTCTCCCAGTAGAACGAGAAGAAGTCATGGCTGGACACGATCAGGTCGGGCTTGTCGGCGCCACGAACCTGCCGCAGATACAGCGTGTTCATGTGCGTCTTGATCGTGGTCTTGCTTGGCGCGGTCGGGCACTCGTAGAACTGGTTGCGCCAGAACGTGTAGGTGGCCGAGTTGATGCCGCCGACGGTGCCTTGACCGTTGGTCTGGATGATCGACGCGAGGCCGCCCATCTGGTTGGTCAGAGCGCCGTCCGAATACACGTCGATGGACATGTAGTTCGCCGCCGTGCGGACCGCGTTCTTGAGGCGGGCCTTCGACAGATTGAAGATGGCGTTATCGCCCGAATTGGACCGCAGTTCGCGGCCCGAAGCGGTGACGTTGACCGCCGCCTGCATCCAGTCGTACTTCGCCGCCGACAGCACTTCGCTGGCGCCGATGTTCAGGGTGTCGTAACCCGAATACCGCTGGTAGGTGCTGTTGTTGGCGTAGTCGAGGTTGCGGACGATTTCGTATCCGCCGTCCTCCAGGTCGATCTTGCCCTTGCGCTTCAGGTAGCGCCACAGGGCGTTGTTCGTGCTCACGTTGTCCGAAATCTCGGACGGATGGTTACGGAGGGTCGAAGTGACCAGTTCCGTAAAGGTGCTGTTCGGTGAAGCCATTGCGCGTATCCTTTATCCGCGCGCTTTGATGCTCCTGAACTGTGCCGCCATCGAATCTTCCCAACTGGCCCCCGCTTTAGCCACCACCCCAACGCTACCCGGTCGTCGGGAGAGCGTGGTGAGTTTGGCTGCCGCTGCGGCTTCTGCCTTCTGCTTTGCAAGGGCGTCGGCTTGCGCCTTGGCCGCCTGCTCCGCTGCTACGAGCTTGCCTACATCCGGGTGGGCTTTTGTCGCCATGTCGTAAAGCTGGTCCAGTTCCATTCCTGGCTCGTACAGCTTCGCCATGAGCGGCTCGACCTGATCGAAGTGCGGGCGGTCCTTGCGGAAAGCCTCGACCTTCTTGCTGGCCTCTGTCAGCCTCGCCGTTTCAGCGGCTCGTTCCTGTGCAGTGAGATGGGATTTGATGGCGCCTAGCTCTTGGGCAAGCGCGCTATATTGCGGGTCCATCGGTTGCCCGATGTTCTGTTGCGGGTTGATGCCGTACATTCTTGCGATTTCAGCAAGCGCAGCCGGTCCTTGGGTTCGTAGAGCGTGGTCCGCAGCCGCGAGACGCCGGATATATTCCTGCCTCGGGATTTGGTTCTGCTCGATGAACTCGCGGGCCGGTGCCAGCGCCTCGTCAATCGCCTCGTAAGACTTCAGCCGCTCCCCATCGGAAGTGATCTTCTTGTGGACTTCGCTTTCCCGGTCGGACCAGTACTTCTGGACCGTGGGTGGAAGCGCGCTCCACTGAGCCTTCACGTCCGCCGGCAGGGACTGGGGAGCGTCGATGACCTGTGGCACAGGGTCGGGCGCACCAGTCTGGGACTGGCCGGGTACCTTGAGTGTCGGCGTCGCGTCGGTCGCGCCAGCCTTCACAATGAACTTGCCGTCGTCACCCTGCTCGGGCCGGCGGGACTTGATCTCTGCCATCGTCGCCGCCAGGGTATCGTCCATAGAACGATCTGCGGGCGGTGTCTCGACGGCAGGCGCTTCGATTACAGCGGCGGGCGTCGAGACTTCGGTGGTGGCAGCAATTTCTTCAGCCATAGGTTATCACCCCTTTGGGTTTACGGGCAAGCGATGAAAGCCCTCGCCGGGTGACGGGGCCTTTCGCTGTTCCCACTCTCCGCCGGCGCTCTCGGCGTACTTCTTGTTGTGGTAGGTCGGCTTGTATTCGGACGGATCGACGGGCCGGGAGCCGGAGCGCGCCAGATCGTCCCGGCGTGCACGGCGGCCCTCCACAGGCTTGTGCGTGATGGGCGAGACGTAGCTGGGTAGGTCGGACTGGATCATCGGCACAAACACGCCAGCGGGCGTTTTCATGGGCTTGCCGGTGGTCTTGCTGATCCATACGCCGTCAGCGTTGAGGGTGTAGCGTTCGATCATTGGCTTTCACCCAGTGTGGGCGGGCGAGGCGTAAACCCTTCCGTTGCCAGAAGGCCAGCAGGATCAGCCGCCGCGCAATCGACAGGTTCGGCCCCGCTGAACACCTTCAGCACCGCAGCCGTGCCGATCTGCGTTTCGACCGCATCCAAGCGGGCGTTACGGACCAGAACGGAGAACTGGAAGGCCATCAGTTAGCCCGCCCATTGGGCTTCTTGCGCGAACCAGCCGCGCGGCCATCCGGTCCCCGGACAAGCTCGGTCGGGGCCATGATAGCCTTGCCAAGAGCCTCCAGCCCGCCGCCGATAGCTTGGCCTTGCGCGAGGATGGCCTGGATCAGCGCCTTGTTCTCGTTCTTGTCGTCGGCCTCGTCGGCCTTTTCCTGTGCCGCGCTTTCCATGCCGCGCATGGCGTCTTCGTCGGCCATCGCGCGCTCCCGGCCAAACTTCTCGCGCTCCATGCCCATCGAGTGCTGGCGGTCTGCCTGCTTGTGGAAGGCATCCACGGCCAGCGTCTCACGGTGCTGCGTCGCGCGGGTGGCAATGTCGCGTTCCTTCAGCGCCAGTTCCTTCATCTTCAAGTCCAGTTCCGCGCCCTTGTATTGGGCCTCAAGTGCTAGGACCGCCTGCTGGTGCTGGGCCTCCTGCTGGAGCCGGGTCTGCTCGATGGTGTGCTTGCCAAGGGCTTCCTGCTGGTCGAGTTGCAGCCTGCCCTGCCGCTCCATAGCGTCGGCCTTGGCCTTCTCGGCCTCGATCTGGATTTGCGGGTCAACCGGAGGAGGCTGCGGCGGTTCCTTGGCCTTCTGCTCCAGCCGGCGCTGCATGTCGTCCAGGATGTTCTCCGCCTCGCGGCCCAGCTTGAAGTTGCGGGCGAATGTCCTCAACAGGCCCACCGCCTCCTCGGGCGTAATCATGCCCGCCTGTACCGCAGGGCCGATGGACTGGATGAACTGCCCGAAGCCCGTCACGAAGCCCGCCACGTTCTCCTGCGCGCGGCCCAGATCGGCCTTGATCGTGCCGTCCGTCTCAATGTCGATTGAAAACTCGCGGGCGAGGTCGGTCTTCATCAACTGTTGCTGCTCGGGGGTCAGCGCAATCCCCGTCATCGCCTCCCATTCCTCTGGCGTAAAATGCTCGGCCATCAGGTCGGAGGTGAGCCTCATCAGGTCGCGGGCATGGACCTGTATGTCACGCTGGGCGCTCTGCAAGCGAAGGCTACCCCACTCGGCTTTCAGCTTCTGTGCGCCCAAGGTTTCGTTCGCCTTGGTGCTGCCCCGGAGAATGTCAGCCACGCCGGTCAATTCATAGATCGTCTGCTTGCAGACCTCGCGGGCCTCATACAGCGCCTTGATCGTCTCAATGGCTTGCTGGATGGGCATCAGCCAGAAGGCCTTCTCGATCTGTCCTTGGACTAGCGCGCGAGCGGCGTCGGGGGCCGGTGCCATCTCGCCATCGTCAAGGTTCTTCATGGCCTGCACGGCCTTCTCGAAAGCGCCGTCGTACACGCCTCTCCAGCGGATGACCTTGATAAGCGCGGAGATACGCCGCGTCAGGCTGTTCATCTCCTCCTGCTGGGCCTTCCACACCACGAACGGGCAGATCGGGACCATGCTGTCGGTGGTTTTGATGGCGTAGAGCGGCTTGGGGACGGGGAAGAAGCCGCGCAGCTTGTACGGGTCGTCCTCGATCTTCAGCGGGCCGTCATCGTAGCTTTCCGCGAGGTAGATCACCTTGCGGGTGCCACGGTCCCAAATCTCCCAAACGCGGGCGCGCTTGAACGTGTCGGGCGTTGAGGCCGTCTTGTCGGGCGCACCCTCGACCGTCGCGTCGAGGTTGACCTTCTCGCCAATGGTCGGGTTGAGGCCCGTCAGTTCGTCGCGCGTGTAGAGCCACAGGAACGCGATCCAAGGCATATCCTGCCAGCGTTTGGCGGGGCCGATGCGAAATTCGTCCCAGATGACCGGCTCCCAGCTTATGTGCTTGGAAACCACCGCGCCAGGAATGGCGTTTCCCGTCTCGGGGTCGGTCACGTCCGGGCCGTTTACCAGATTGACCCGCAGGCGCGTCACGGCGCGACCCAGCAGTTCCCGGTCCTTCACCGCCGACTGCATGGCGTCGTCATAGTCGTACATGTCGGACTGGACGGAGATAGCGCGCTCGATGCTCTGCGATACGTTGCGGCGGTCGGCGTTGGTCTTGTCGGCAATCGCCTTGGCCTGCTCGATCTGCATGGCTGCCGTTTGCTGGGCTTGCTGCTGGGCGGCGGGGTCTTGCATCTCGGGGCCGCCGTTGTGGCCCATCATCATCGGCGGGGTGTTCGGCGTCGCCTCTCCAAATCGCGGGCGCACATCTGCCGCCGGCTCGCTGTTGTAGATCGCGGGGCAAGTCGTCTGGATGTTTGCATAGAGGATGTTGAATTTAGGACCGCGATAGTCCGTCTCTGTGCGGAACTGGTCGATGGCGGCCTTTGCGTCCTTGCGCCAGTCCGTTTCGGTCTTGGTCGCAAGCTCGATGGCGCTCATCCAGTACTTGTGGAAATCGCGCTGGCTCTTGATCGTCTGCTGAAGCGTTTCGACTGTGCCGGTATCGGCTTGGGTTACTTCATCCGCCATGCAGCCTCGCAATTGACAGCCGCTCGCGCAGATGCCCCATTTCACCGCATAGCTCAGCAACAACCGCGTGGGCGTCGGCATCGCGCGCCACCACGTCGAGGCCGTGCTTGCCCAGAACCGATAGAACGCGCTCGCAGCCGGTGTCTATGCCCATTTCGGACAGGGCCGCACCCAAGCGGACCATGTATTCGCTTCCCATGCCCATGTCGTGAAGCGCGTGGATGGGGATGGTCATGCGCGGGCCTTCTTGCGGGCGCGGCAGGCGCGTTGTTTGTCCGCCTCGGATGCGTGGATGCGAGGGCGTCCGCCCTTGCCGGGTTTCGTAACAGCGCGCGCTAGTTTCGTGACAAGTTTCGTGACAGGGCCACGCTGGATGGGTTCGCCGTCGCCCTTGATCTTAATCACGCTTCCGCATCCTTCCGGCGCTTGGTCTGTCGCTCAACCATCTCCTTTATGGAGAGGTTGCTGGAGATTGTACCATCTCCGGTGCCAATGTAGAAATCGACCGGGCTTTTGGGCGCCGGCTCGGTCGCGCGCAGTTCCCGCCAGCCGATCGACAGGTATCTCCAGGCGTCCGCCGCGTGGCTCGACCAATCGTGCAGCGGCGTGGGTTTCAGCACCTTCCGCTCCTCGTCGTATTCGGCCCTGTATTGCTTCAACGCCTCGATGCCTTCAGCGCATTTGGTGCGGTCAAAGCGGGCCAATGGGATCGTTGTGCGCCCCGCCTGGATGCCGTCCATTAGCCTGTGATCCGGCACCACCCAAGGCTGGAGGTTGAGGTTTTGCATGATCTCGATGCGCGTGCGGCCCGATCCCCATTCCTTGACCTTCGCGTCATGCGGAACAAGGCAATAGCCCAGCTTGTAGCCCTTGCCGTGAAGCACCTCGGCATAGTGATCGACGCCAACGCCGGAGGCTTCGTAGTAGTCCACCACGTTTACGCCGCCCATCAAGGGCTGAAAAAACCAGATGGCGGTGCTGTCCCGGACGCCCAAGTCCCATGCGGTGTAGACGGGGCTTTCCGGGTCTACAGGCACGTTTGCAATGCGCCCTGCCGTGTCGGCCTGCCCCATCTCGCGGCCCCAGTAGGCCCCTGTAATGGCCGCCTCAAACGAGCATTCAAATTCCTGCTCGTATTGCTCCGGGGACATGAGCTTGCGGGCGCTGTCCAGTTCGTCTTGTGCCACAAGGCCCGTCTCGCTGGCCTTCAGCATCACGCCGTACCATTCGTCGTCGTTCTGTGACGCCTGCCACGCCTTGTAGAAATCGTTGTGGCCGCGCGGCGTGCCGATCAGCGTCAGCGAGCCTCTTCGGTCTGACAGAGCGGGCCGGATGATTTCAGGGAGCATTCGTGGACGCATGTCAGCAAATTCATCGAGTACGCAGTCATCCAGGTATATCCCCCGCATTCCATCGGGATTATCAGCGCCATAAAGTCGAACCCGTCCGCCGTTTGGGAGGTCGATCCTGAGTTCGGATTCGTTGGCCACAGTCCCCGGAATGACTGCACTGAAGCGTTTGAGATAGGTCCATGCAACATCTTTGGATTGTTTGAAAAGAGGCGCGACATATGCGGTGCGGGGTTCTGGGTGCTGGCATGTGAGTGCAGAGCGGATCAAGTGATTGATGCAAGCCACAGTCTTACCCGCCCGCCTGTGTGCCACAATTACCCGCCACCGATGCGGGGTGTTGTGGAACGCCATAAAGTGCAGCCTCGGACTGTAAGGAATAATTACGCGTTTTTGGCCTAAGACCGGCATGATCGCGGATGCCCCTGATTTCGTTAAGAAGCGCGAGGCGCGCATTGATCGCGGCCTGCCCAGAGCGGATGCCCGGTCTACCCGGCGGTAGGTCAGCGAAGCGAAGCGCGACCTCAACCTGATCTGCTTTCGCAATCAAATGCGGCTGTATCTCTCGGAGAAAGGCCGCCGCTATGCGGGAGCAAGCGACCCACGCAGAGCAGGATATGGTTTTTGAGTGCTGAACGCTGCCGCCAAAGCGGGCCTTGATAAGCTCAAGGGGCATCGTATCCCGTTGAACAATTTGGCACCTCAACTCAAACAGCATGTAACGGCCAGCATGAGTGCGAAGTAAGCGGATATCAACAGTGCCTTCGCCGTCGAAGAAACCGGCGGTCCAGGCGGGGGTCACTGCGGCGGGAGCCACGATATCGCCAATGCAATCGGGCCGCCGTCGTTACCCGTTACGGCTTGGGGAACCTTGCCGTCTAGGCGGTCGCCAAATTCGCGGGCAGCCGCTACATCGCCATTTGCTGCGGCGTTTACCAGCGCACGCGCGGCCATCTCCAGCTTCTTTGGACCCTTGCGACCCTCGGCAAAGTCGAGCGCGGCTTTTCGTAACGCATTAGCCCAAATGCGGTCTGTCTTTGCGCCTTTTGGTCTACCAGCTGGCATTTAATTACTGGCGTCCTAACCCTTTGTAACTAAACAGCGTTCAGTGATTGAAGCTTGTCGGGATGGCGCGAGCATACAGCGAAATGCCCGTTCCCCCAAACTTGGCCGCATTCAACGCATGGTCTCTTGGGACGGCGGCCATTTGTGGCGTCTAGGACTGCCTTTGCTTCGTCCCGATAGGCTTCCCATGCGGGATACGAAAAGCTGGAGCGGTGATAGTCCTGCAAGCGGCGGTCTGGGTTTTCCCCTCGCTTCACGCAAAGGGCGCGGGCCGCTTTTTCGATCTGGTCGCTCATGTCACGAAATATCCAGCGGGGGCTGCGTAGGTCCAAAAGCGGCGGCGGGAGATGGTCATGTGGCGTTCAGTGACGGATTGCGCGCGCGATTTACCGCGTCGGCCAGCCTCTCCAGGGCCTCTGCGATGCGCTTGGCGGTTTCCTCGCTGACGATCACGCGGGTATCCTTTCAAAGCGTTAGCTGCTGCGGGCCGGGCTTGATACCGGCTTCCAAGGGTTATCTATGCCTTGGGGTCCGCCGGGTTGCACGGCGACAGTCCGGCCGCTTGCGCGACGACCCTCACCTCATACCGCGTGTCCTTCCACGCCGCCGCAGCTTTGGCATGTTGCCTGCCTATTGGGGGGAAATCAATGGGGATTGGGGGTTAGCGTCGCCCATAGCTCCAGTTAGGATCGACCCGTATCTCGGGCTGCGGCACGTCCACCACCTCGCCCGTCTCGTCCAGCACGACAACCCAAATCCTGTGGCCGTCGATGCCGCAGCGTTCCCAGGCGTAGCACCATCCGCGTTTGCTGGTGGCTTTCACGCCTTTCGGCAGGGTCTTGGCCGTGATTTCGACCGGGATGGGTGGGTCAAGCCGGTGCATTGATTTTCGGCCCTACGCGCCAGATTTTGCCTCGATGCAATTCAAGATAGCACGCCATGCGCCAGCGGAAACCGTCTTGGGGGTAGGCTGTGCATTTACCCCAATGAGCGGGCTGCCAAGGCTCGTCAGATGTGCGTTTGATCCAGTACCATCCGGCGGGTCTATTCACACGTCCGCTCCCTTTCTGCTCCAGCCATAGACCCGCACCCGCTAATGCCTCACTAAGTCGTAATCGTGTAGCGCGTCGTTTCTTCGTTCCAAATGCCTGTGATTTCACCGGGCCTGCCGATGGCGTTGTGGTAGCGCGATTTTACCACCCGAATTGCCGTGTCTTTGCTGGTCGCCATGTCCTCGCGGTGGATCACAATCCCCACGTCTGCCTTGTTCGACCAATGCGCCGAATCGCTAATATCGTACAGGCCGGGAAAGGGGTACTTGCCGTCCTTGCCGCGCTGCATCTTGGCCGGATGCGCCACCACGATAAGGTGGATTTGATACTTCTTGGCAAGCTTACGGAATTGACGGATCGCGAACCCGACGTATTCCGTAAGGCTCATATCCGGCGGCCGGGAATGGTCCATTTCATTCCAAGGATCAATCACCACAATACTGGCGTCGTAGCGGATGATCGAGGCGGCGGCGCGTTCTAGCACCCACTCTAGCGAAACGTCGTCATCCTCGGCGGGGACGATAAAAGCAAAATGCCGATCAATCCAGCCATCGGCCTTCGCCAATTCCTCGGCCTGCATCGTCTTTTCCAGTTTGCCCGAATAGAACGACCGAAGCGCCCTGCGGTGGTCTACCTGTGGGTTTTGTTCAAAGCTGGCAAATACCGTGTTCCACTTGTGCGTCTGTGCCATCCGGCAGCAGACTTCGTTGACGAAGCTGGATTTGCCATGCCCCGGCAAGCCGGTCACGACGCAGAAGTCACCCCGCCGCATCCGGTAATGCTCCCACAGGCTCACAATACCAATGTCCAGGGCGGGCGGGGGCGTCATAGGGGGCAGTTCTGAAAGCCGGTACACTCCGTCCACCCGGCACCATTGAGCGCGCCTGATGGTTTCCTGAACACCCTTTGGTCCGTACAGTTTCAATGCATCGTTTAGGTCTTTGCATTCCTTTGGATACTTGACCCACTTGCAACGATGCCGCCCCAGCCTTAGGGACAGGTCATGCAAAAGATTGGCGCCAGGGCCGTCGCCATCCACGGCTAGAATGATTTCGCGCACGTCCCGCAGCAGAGTCTCGGCTTCCTCAAGAAAAGCGTATTTCTTGCCGCCGCCGTCCTCGGATCGCTCGCTGGGAGCGCCGCCGGGAACACTGACCGTCCGTGGATATCCGCACTGGATCGCCGAAAAGGCGTCCATTTCGCCCTCTGTTATAATCAGAGGCTCTGTCGCCAGCGTCTCATCCCGAAGGCAATCCAAGTTCCACAGGATTTGCCTGCCGCCCGCGTCCTGAGTAAATCGCTTTTCACCGGCAATCGTTCGATATTTAGTCGCAACGCGCACCCCGTTGTCGAAATACGGAATACCTATGCAGTCACCAGCTAGCCGACTTGACGCGCCGACGCCAAGATTCGCCAATAGCTCGGGATCGAGCGCCCGCGCTTCTATGGCCGCCGTATGGCTTGACTGGAAGGGACGCAGGATCGCGGATGCCCCCTTTCCATCCGCAATGGTGACAGAGCCATGTGGCTCCATCTCGGGAAAGGCTGACGGATAGGCATCGGTCGTTTCGCGCTTTGCGGTCATGGCTGCACTGGGGGCAAGTTGTTCTCTGGGTGCCGGTATTGGCGTGGCGAAGTTGGATGCCTTGGGCATGAAGGGCGGATAGCATCAGTTCCACCCCTGCGGCTTGTCTGGCGGTTTCAGAGCCTTGGTCATCCAGGCAACGGCGTCAATCGGCCCCTCGCGCTGGGCGCGCCCCAATGCTGATATCAGCGCCTCATCACCCGATTGCTGTCGCCACTTGCCGAGTAGGGCGCGGCAGGCAGCGTCGGGCTTCCCAGTAGATTGAGCCAGCCACCTCAGACCGACGCCGAAAACGACAGCGGTGATATCCTCCGTTTTTGACGGCGAATGCCCGTTAGCTTTAGCTAACGGAATATCTGTATCTGTATCTGTCTCTGAGGGCGCTACTGTAACGTTACGATGCCGTTCCCTGTAGCGTTTCACTCTCTCATTTGAAACGTCACTCTTGTATTGACGGCTGTTCCAATTGTGCGGAGTGACGCCGTTATCGTCGCGGTCAAGAAGGCCGCCAGAAACTAGCGCGTCCAATAGCTTAGTCGTCTCCGCATCTGATTTACGCAGAGCGAATGCAATGTCCTTGTGGGGTGGCAGCCTGCCGTCGTGGCGCTTCGCTAGGCATAGGAGGTTGATCCATCCCTTAAACGTCTCGCCGGTCAGCCGCTGGACCTTCGGATCGTCTAAGGCGCTCTCGTAAAAGCGGAACCACTGGCTCATCACTCCCCCCTCAGGCCGTATTCGGCTATCAAGTCCTCGGCGTCTCTAGTCGAAATCAGGCCAGACAAGGCAGCGTCAACGATCACGGCTTTGAGTGTCGATTTAGGCAAACGGATACGCCGCCGCCTTTCAGGGCGTGGTGTGGGCGGGGGATTATCGAAGGGCATTTCGTTTCCTCAAAAGTGGGTGCGTAATCCGCCTGTAAATCGGGAGGAAACGACCGATTTGCGAGCGGCGGAAACAGGAGCTACCCGCTGTCCGCACGGTTAAATCATCGTCTATTGCAGAGCTTCTTTCAAGTCTAACGCGATCCGCGTTTTGCCTTTGGCTCTGGCGTGGCGAATAGGTCGGGCGTCATTTGCCACCCACCCACAGCAGCCAAGGCACAACCACGATCAGCCCCACCACAACGCCCAGCAGCAATATGCCGGCGTGGGAGCGTTGACCCTCTCCGGGTGGAGGGGTGATGACGCGGGTAGCGAGCGCCATGCGGCACCAAGCGTCTGTGAGGGGGACGGGTTTGGTCATGCTGTCCTCGCGTGTAGGGGTGTGTCCATGCAGCTTGCAAGAGCCAGCGCAACGTCGTCCACAGAGCGGCAAACGAAATACATGCCGCCCGCTTCCGTAAACGCTTTTTCGACCGCCTTTTGCTCTGGCGATTGTCTGCCCTTTCCGGCTTTCAATTCAATTCCGGCAATCTCGGCGTAGTACGGGGAATGACCCGCCGCATGAATGATGATAATATCCGGCCATCCCGGCTGGACGCCCATCGCCTTCAATTGAGCGCCGCGCACCTTGCCGCCGCCGCCGTGTCCGATGGTCGTCCAGATCGTCGGAGGCTTGAGGGCGACGGACAGGAACGCAGCCACCGCGCGGTGTAGTTGGGCCTCGGGGTTGGCGCGCTTCACTTCCCACCCGCCAGTCTGTATTCGTAGAGGCCGCCGCCAATATGCTGACGCTCGATGATATGCGAGCCAAAACGCGGCTTGCGGAGGTGCCTCAATTGCGCCGACACGCTGGGTGTAGGATCGCCGGTCATGCCCGCAATGGCTTCCAGCGTGTGCCAGCGGTTATCCTTCATTGCGTCGTAGACCCGGCCAATCTGGGCGGTAAGCCGGGGCGCGTCGCGTTCATGCTGGTAGTCCACGCCGTTAAACCGGGAATTGGTCGGGGGTCGCCAATCGAGGAGCGGTAGTCCGTCAACGTCGCTCATGTCTCCCTCCGTCCCGGCTTGTGAAATACCAGCGTGCTGCCGGTTTCCCTCAACTCGCACGCTAGGGCGGCAAATCTGCCCGGCAGAAGCCGTCCGTCGTTTTCCTGCACCAGCACCCTCCCCATAGGCAGGGCGCACACTACGGCCACGCTCTGCCATTCCTGGCGGGGGTTGGCTCGCCACAGAGTGGTCATGCCAGCAACTCCTTCGCCCGGTCGTACCAGCCGCGATGCGTGGCGCTTTCCTCGATGCGGGTAAGGGTTTCGCTCTCGCCGTGTCGAACTGTAGTATGGTCCCTATTGCCGAATAGGAAACCGACCTTTGGCTGTGACAAGTCCGGGCGGTATTCCCGGCACAACAGCATGGCAAGATGGCGAGGATGGGCGAACCGTTGCTCCCGCGAGGCCCCGCACATTTGCGCGACCGTGATGCCGGTCACGGCGGCGACGGCGGCCATGATGTCGCCAACGCGGACCCGGCCCGCCATCGGAGTGACCCGCTCCGCAACAGCGAGCGCGTGCTTGCCGGCGTCGGTCTTCCAATAGTCGTTGAATTTGCTTTCAGGGCAAGAAGCGCGACCGGGAGCGGGCTGCGGCTCTACGGGGCGAGCGACCGGCGCGGGCTTGGGGGCCGGTTCGGGCTGGGCGATGCGCTCGAAAGAACGCTCGCCGGTCGCACAGTTGACCGTGATATGCGTCTCTTTGGCGTTGAGGAAAACCGGGCGCCGCCCCATAATCTTGCGCTCCAACTGCGGATGCCGAGTGGCGTAGAGGGCCGCTCGCAGGCGCGCTTTCGTTACGATCCCAAACTCGTCTGTTGGTTGCATGGCGTTTCCTTCTTTGTGAACGGGTGGCGCTACCATCACCAGGGGAGGACAGATGGTAGCGCCCTGCCAGCGCGTGGGGCGCGGCAGATCGGGGGCGTAAACGCTCGACCCGATTTGGTGGGTGAAATTCATACGCTGCCGCCCCACTGGCTCGCCATAGCATCGGCAATGCCTTGGAATGTGCGGCTGCGGTTCTTCCATCGGTCAGGGCCGGGCGCCATCCGGTGAACCCGCGCCTCGCGGCCCTCGACAATGTTCGTGGGGGTGAGCGGTTGCAGGTTCTTTAGCCACAGACAGGTGCGCTTCGTCTCGCCGTGGCCAAATTGCCAAGGCTGCACCGATTGCGCGGGTGGCTGGTAATTCGCGATCAACGCCTTGGCGTGCTTGTGCATGACCGGGTTTTCAATTGCGATCCGC
>Ga0075464_10000100_pt1 | contig 34111 bp, 48 predicted proteins | sample DEB19_08_DNA_5_FD_75068 | JGI IMG/M metagenome (GOLD analysis project Ga0075464, IMG submission 75068) | Aqueous microbial communities from the Delaware River and Bay under freshwater to marine salinity gradient to study organic matter... | ecosystem: Environmental > Aquatic > Marine > Coastal ...
GGACGAGCGTTGCGTCCGAATCAACTTGGGATCACCGCCCATGCCCATGTCTTCCAGATGGACGCCGTGCACAGCGTAGCCGCGTTTCCAGAATTCACAGCCCGGCCAGCGACAGCCGATGCCGTCGCGCACCCGTAACTCAGTCTTGACGTTCTGGATGCCTATGCGTCGAGCATTCCGGCGTCGCTCACGGTACTCGGCTAACGTCTCGCCGTCTTTGAACTTCTCGATCATGCTAGGACTCGCCGCGACATGGACGGCACACCATTTTCATTTCACCGTCGATGCTGCATTCTTTTCCGAACGCCATCGTTCGCTGACACACCGCGCACGTCAACACACGCAATGACTTCGAGAATGGTTTAGAAGACTTAATGGGAGTGGCACGGTTGTCCTGACTGGACGAGTATTTCCCTTGTGCCTCCGCAACTGCTATCTTACGTGCGCGTGATTGACTCACATTTCACCATCCCCGTAAGTGATTGAGCGCGTAGGTAACTTAACGCTTGACACGATTTTAACGGCAGAGATTCATTCGCCCACCATGAGCCGATAGGCTCGCCATCCTCGAAACGCATTTCGAGCGAACATTACCGCGTCCTGCTGGAACCGATAGAAGTGTGCGTCTCGCTGTAGATTCCCCAAGGCATCCGGGAGCGTGGCGTACATCATCTGCTCGCGGCAGTAGTTCCCACGTTCACGGGCATAGCCTTTGGCCGCTGCTGGTGTTGACCGGAACCAGGCGCGGTCACGCTCGGCTTTCTTGTACTCATCGACGCCGATCTCTGCCACGGTGAGTTTCATGCGGCCATCCATCCTGCGATCTTCTCGCACTCGGCTTCTACCTCATCCAGAAAGGTTCGCACGTCTTGCGCGTACTGTTCAAGCGCGGCGTCTTCGCGTGTGACCCGGATGGTCACACTTCGTAATGGTTCTGGAAAGTCAGGGTGAAATGAGAAGTAATCACACCAGGCCGCGCCCGTGACGAACAGTTCGTGACGAATCTGAGCGAGATATTCAGGCGCGATACAACCCCTAACCAGTCCGACCTCTCCCGCGATCGTTGACTGCGCGGCTCTATGACTAGCGACGGTCGCGAAGTGCGTCGCCTGCATCGGACACTTCGCCTGCACCAATCCCTCGAAGTCACCGATCATGCCGTCCGGTGAACACCCCACGGGTATCTCGTTATCCAGCACGAACCCCACCGAGCGCACTAACACGCCGTGGATGTTCTCGTACTGACGGAGCGCCAGTGCTTCGCGCTTGATGCCGTCGAGCATGGCTTTCGACTGATAACCGTCTTCGGTCGGCTTGCCGGTTACTCGTTCCAGGACGAGCTGTGTCCGGTAGTTCCGGCGTTCGGCGCGATACTCGCCCTTTTGTGTTTTCCAAAAGGCATCGTGTGCTTTGCTCGCGGTGAAGACGCCGGCACGGGATTGACGCCATGCGTCCGAGCGTTGCTCGCAGTTGACGACCGAGAACGGCTTAGAGGACGGCATCTCGCGCCTCCGCGACGGCTTTCAGGTCAACCCATAGCGAGTTCGGGACAGCCGTCCGTAGAGCATTTGTGCCGTTCGACCAGGCGTGACCCAAGTCCATCATGCCTACCATCGCCGCCGAGCGCAGCGAGTTCTCGAAATCGCGATAGCCTTCCGGCTTCGGAGTGGTGTCTTCTGGTGGCACGTCTACTGAACCGTCTGAGTCCGCTCCGCGCTGGATCAGGTTCAACAGGTCAACGGTTGTGTACCGATGCCCGTAAGACATCACCGACCCGCGCCCTTGCGCGTCCGTCTTACCGCCGCTCATGTCCACGCGAGCTTCGTATTCGGAGAACTTGGAGTGGCCGTCTTTGTGCGCCAGTTCGCCCGTGACCTTCACCATGCCTGGTGCCGGATACGTCGTGGCGAAGCTCAGGGTGAATCCGAACTGGCGGCAGATCGGCCCCACGATTTCCTGAATCTCATCGTTCGGTGCGTACGATCCAGTACGCCCGTCTTTGAACGTGATCGTCTCGTTCTTTTCGATGATCGGGAGCGCCTGTTGCAGCTTTGCGAAGGATTTCTGATACTGCCCCTTAGCCCACTCGATGTAGACCCGAGAGTTGTACTCGATCAACGCCTTAAGAGACTCAGGCGGTAGACCCTTGGCCTGCTCAATGAGGGCCGTGACGGTAAGAGCTTTCATTTCGCACGCTCCGCTAACATGGCGTCGGCCAGTGCGTAGCACTCTGCCGCGAACAAGGCCGCATTGCCTGCATTAGTGGCGCGGGCCGCGAGTCCTCCCTGTAGCGCCTTCGCCGCGAAGTAATCGCGGAGCGTCATGCCTTTTTCCGGCACCCACGTCATCTGACCATTCCACGGGAAGGCTGGCGGATTATACGGCTGCTTCATTCGCGTTCTCCAATCGCCACTACTTCACCACGTCCTACACGACTCCGATAGGCCGAGACGATCTTTGAGTCGGCGTCCTGCTGCTGCCGCGCTTTCAACACGATGGCCTCCAACGCACCTGGCGAGTCCTGATCGATCTCGTAGAACCGAGAGACTTCCGCGCACACGATCCGCGCTTGATGCCGATACCGTTGCCGGCGCATGGCCGCGAGGACAGCTCGCCTTTCCACTGACAGCCCACGGTGAATCTGGTTGTCGCAGCTCGGCCACATGTCGCCATTCGCGACGGCCAGCACTACGGCCACGCGCTCGACCACGGCAGCTCTCGCGACTGAGCGTGATCGCTTATGCGCTCCGGCAGCACGATACCGCGCATCGACGCGCATGTCTTTCGCGTCATCCGAGTCCCATGACGGGAGGGGTTCTGTATGTTGAACTTGTGTCGCTTGGTAGAGATGAAAGGCTGCGAGTTCGAGGTGCTGACTCGCTTCCAGCGCGACTTGGACGGCAGTTTTATCGATCAACGGTTTCCCTTTCGACAGGAACAGGTTACTCAGTAAATGACGCCCGAAGGTACACCCTTCGCACCGTAGGAGCATTCGGATCGCGGAGGCATTTTACCGTCGCCCATGCACAAATGAAACGACGGCCCCGGCGCTGCCACAATCCACCTTGCGTCAATGGCGCATGTCGGAACTCATGCGCGGCGTCGAACTCGTTTACGGCTGCGGGTAATGCTTGGAGCGCAGCACCGGCTCGACCGGCACCAGTCGCCCGCGACCACCGCGTGACACGCGACCGCCGATGCGTCCCGCCTCCGCTGCGGCCTTCGCGTCCCACTGGTGCGCTACGCCCTGCTTGTGCGCGGCCTTGCCACCGAGACTCGCGATCCGCTTTTGCGTTTCTGGATTCATTGCGGCGAATCCTCGCCTGCTCTTGACGTGCTTAACCATGTGACGCGATCTCCCCGCGACAGTCGCCGCGCTCGTTCGAGTAACGCTTCTCCCACCGGACAGATGTCCTCAGTGGCCTTGTGGAATTCAATCGACCGCCAGCCGCACCGACAGAAGCTACGATAGATGCGCTCGATCACGCGGCCTTCCCGATCCTTCACTTCCCGATACTTGCTGACCACGACGTGCATCGCTTCCGGTGTCCACCGATCCAGCATGAAGTGATCGTCTTCAGGCTTGGCTTTCGGATGGCGCAGGATAAGCGGACGATCCGGCACTAGAACACCTTATCGCCGTTGCCGTACTTCTCGATGAACTGGTCGAGCAACCAGACAGCGGTGTGGCCTTCGTCTTTCGCCCGAGCGCGGAACCGTTCCCACGACTGACGATTGATCGACCGATGCGTGTAGGTGACTTTCTCTGGGGTCGGCTTGGATGCCGATTTCTTGCCTTGCGTTTTCGCCATACGGAGACTGTAGGCGAATTGCCTTTAGCTTGTCAAGTGGCTATCGCGAGAAGGCTACCGACACTCCGCCCTCAATGGGTTTCTGCCAGCCGGACTTACCGACGTAGGTGATGACTTCCCACTGATCGTTGAACTTGTGGGCCACGGCGAGATTCAGGCCTGAGCCGGTCTTGACGTTCAGGATCGCCATCGTGCGACCCTCTTTGACGCCTTGCAGCGCGGCCTCGACTTGTTCCTTGATCGACAGGTGGACGGACTGCGGGGCAGCAGTCACAACACCCGCGAAGGTCTGCGGCGTTCCGTTGAGGTTGGACACCGCCTTAGTAGCCTTTCTTGATCCGGTCGTCGGTATTCTTCTTTTGCACGAACGACCACGCGAGCATCGCGGCAGCGAACGCACCGCTGACGATCTGAGTCGCCGCGTCGTTGCTGACGGTGATTTCATGCGCGGCGGCGAACGTGACAACCCACCGAACGGCTGAACCGAGTAGTGCTGATACCAAAGGATTCATCACGACTGTCTCTCCTTAGCGAAAGTTTCCGACCAGTAAACCCGTCCCACGCGGCGGGGTGCCCTTGCCTCCGGTCGTGCGATCACCGGAGAACAATGTCCATGTCTCGACTTCACGCGGCGGCGTCGTATCCCACTCGCTCATCGTGAACGCGGCAAAGCGTCCGTCCTTTGTCCAGTATTCAATACCGCCCCGCGCATGTTCGCGCTGCCATGTCGCCACATCTTCCGGCAGCATGTCGAGAATCTTGGGTAGCTCCGTGAATCCCCACTCGCTTTCGAGCGGTTGATTCGAGCGCACCGCTGCGCCTTGGAATCGGTTACTGGCTTGCCCGCTGAGCGCATGGGCTGAGTAGAGCGCCGTGAGGTTAGCGGGGTCGTCCTGCCGTGCGTACGAGTCTTGACCAGGGCCAGCCGGTTCGCCTTCCCAGAACGCTTTTGGGAACGCTCGATAGTTTCCTTCCCAATAGACGATGCCGTAGGTGTGCTTCATACAGACCATGAACGGATCGCGGGTAACATGCACCGCGCAAATGTCGCCGTGCGTCGATGCCTTGTGGAGACTGTCTGGTTCTTCGTTCTGGGGAATCGCGCCTTGCGCTGTCAACACGTTCGGGAGAATCGCCTTGACTTCAGCGATCACGCGCCCCATCTGCGCGATCGACTCCGCGCTGTCGCCACCGTAGCGGTTCAAGGGGAACTCGTTCGTGACTTCCCACAGGGCGATCACGTCCGCGCCGCCTTCGTCTGCGGCGATGCGAGCGCATCGACGATGTAGCTCGATCTCTCGTTGACCGTCCGGGCAGATGATCTGCATGTCACCGAACGAGATGTGTAGGCGCAACTTCCGAGCCTTGCACGCCCTGAGTAGGGTTCTCAGCAGGTCGTCGTAATCCGGCCACGCTGCGATGTCTACGCCGTACTTGTCCGTGCGGAGATGGTTGCCGGTGAAGAACCACTTCCTGAATCCGACCGGCGCGACTTCTCGACCGTCCCAATACTCAGACCAGCCGCCGACCGCGAGGAAGACACGGATGCCCTGATAGCCCGCCACCGCGATTGCGTTGATCTGGCGCTCAAACTCTTGCGGGTTGTCGCGGAGGATGCGGAGCGCCGGGAACCACGAACAGAACAGCACTCGACGCCATCCCGAATCGTCACGGAACATCTTGTCTTGAATACGGAGCGGCCCGACAAGTGGCCGGCGTGTGGGTTCGCCAGGTTGCGGTTGCGGAGTCAACCCCAGTTCGTCTTCACACTCGCGGATGTGCTTCGCTGCCGATGCATCCGGTGACAAGTCCCTTAAATCGAATGCTGTGCGTCCTCTCCAGACGAACGTGTCGGGATCACCCGGATCAGGCCATGCGCGTCCGACCTTCGCGTAGCGTTGCCGAATCTGTTCGTCAAACTCGCGCCACCATGTACGCTCGTCAGGGTAGGGATACATTTAGTCCTTCAGGCACTCGCGCCGATCAGCCAGCGTCTTCGCGTCTTGCACGCACAGTTGCCGCACCACATTCAACAGCTTTTGATTCGCCATGTAGGTTCGCGCCATGAGGTCTTCAGTGCGCTCGGAATGCGTCGCCATCGTTTGATGCTGCACTTCGACGGCGTGGAGACGCGCATCGAACTTATCAAACCCTTGCGCGAGGTTGTAGACCAGAAAGCACGCGATCACTCCTGGTATACCTACTTTCGCGACGGCGTTCCAGTCGATCCGCATCACGGCTCTTTCGAGAGCGCGAGAATGGATGCGCTCAACTTGCCGAGGTCATGCGCGAGTTTCTCCGCTATGTGCGCGGCTTTCTTCTCGTCCTTCAGCAGATCGGTCAGGACTTTCTTGAACGTCTCTTGCTGTTCAGCCGAGAACGGCGGGCAGCAGATACCGAGCAAGCAGCATGTGATGGGATCGATGGCGGCACCTACGGTTTCTGTTTTTGCAGTTCCTGCGCGAACACCATGTTCGCGTTTCGCAACCCTGCGGTTTCGATCTTCGCTTCAAGCGCCCGTAATCGCTGCTCTAAGGCGTCGTCCGAGAGCGTCTTCATCTTCGATTCGTATTCCATCCGCGTGAGAATGTCTCGCACGTCGGACTGAATTTTCAACTGCGCGTCGCCGCGCCCACGGTCGAGCACCAACTGCCCGCCGACGATGGTCACGCACCCGACCACGATCGAGATCACCAGTTGCAGCGGAAAACTTAATCGGCTGGCATCGGTGACTCGCGCTGTTTCCCTTGGACTCACGTCATCAACCCCGAGTCGTGGTGACGGATATTCTTCTATGGGATAGACGGACGCGGGCGCAGTTCCTATCATGTCAACACCGATTCTCGACGCCGAGGGCCGGTCGGCGGCTGCTCATCCTGCACTTCCGCGAGCCGCTTGAGGGCCATCTGTGACGGTTCCGCCTCTCCGTTTTCCCATCGTCTCACCGTGCGATTGCTTGCGCCGATGGCCTTTCTGAACTGCTCTCGACTCAGGCCGAGACTATCCCGTAGCTCACGGACGTTGATCCGAGTCGCCATAGACCTTACGCGGTGCCCCCAGAGACAACTGGTGGATACGCCTTATAGGTCACTACCGCCCCTTTATCGATTACAGCTTCGCTCTCAGGTAACGCAAAATAGCGCACACCCGTCGGCCCGGTTTCGTCTGGAGTGACGTACACCACTACCGTCGCTCCCAAGCGCCTCGACAGATACCGCGCTTTCTTAACTGTCTTCCCATAAAAGTGACGACGACACGCGTCCGCTCTCATGCAAGCCTCTTTACCTACTGACCGCGCCGACGTGGGCCGCGAGATGTCTCCATCGGCGGCTCGTCATCCGGTTGACCACCCATGTACTGCGCTGCGGAGCCACGTATCGCCTGCTCCAGTAGCGGGGCGATTTTGCTTTTCATGTCCACGCCGAACGGGTTTGACAGCGCCTGTCCCATTGCCATCTGTCTATGCGGGCGACGAAGGAAGTTCATTACGATTTCATTCAACCAGCCAGAGTCCCGAGATGGCGCGACCGCTTCACCGCGACGGGACTTGCCCATCGCATCTGCGAGTTCCTCTAGGCCGCCCGCGCCGGTCTGTTGCGCTTTGCGGCGGATTGCACCTTCGCTTGCCTTTGTGAGTCTTGCGCCTTCCTCTTTGGCGAGCTTGGGTAACATCGTGATTGAGGCGTCAGTCGTCTCCGATGGATTCAGACGCAACGATCTCAGTATCTTCGAGTCACCAAGATCGCCAGCCCACTCCGCGCCCTTGCCGACCATCCGCGCACCAGCGCCAATCGCGCCCTGTGTGGCCGACTGCATGGGGTCTACGTTTAACGGCCCTTTCGTGACGGCCTGCATTACGGCGTCGATAATCGCCGGGATCGCCGTCGCCGCTTTCAGTCCACGACCTTGCGGGACGAGTGCCGCTAACATGCCCGCGACCTGTGGAATACCCCTGAGAATATCCGCGCCCGCTTCACCCGAACCTGGCGGCAATTCCACGCCAGCAAACTTATCGCCCACACTGAACCCAATCCGACGAGCTGGATCGTTCTCAGTCGCGTGCTGCTTTCTCGCCAACTCTATCGCCAGCCCTGACACCTGATCGGGGTGTGTGCTCCGTGGGAGTTCGACGACAATCGGTTCGGTGCCATCAACGCCGATCATTGACGGAACCACCCCGACGCGAATCGTGTCCTGCGCTTGCGGCACCTTATCCACCCCCCGGTCGTCGGATGCCGTTCGGAGTTATCAGGATATCCACAGGCGGTGCGGGCAGGTTGATATCGCCTGACTGCGCTGGCTTCCATGAATTGACGATTGAGTTCATTTCCTCCGCAGTGATCGGCTTCGATCCTGGCTTTTGGCGCAGCGCGATAGATGGAGCGGCCATGAACAATTTCTCAAGTCGCGTAAACTTGTCTTCTGCGGTGCGACCACCATTGGCGGCGTCGATCGAATCAGGCGCGATGAATCCGGCGCGAGCTTGTTCCTGCTCAGTAAAGTTGCCGACGTTACCCATCGCCCTAGCCAATCTAGGCCGAGCCGACTCCAGTAGGTCGAGATACTTACGCACAGACTCCGGTTGCATTGAGCGCGGAACATAGCCTTGCCGCAGTTGCACCAGCCAGTCCGGGTTCGCCTTTAGCTGCCTCTCAAGCTCCGGTTGTGCGTCTGACCACAAGGCTCGTAGTTGCCCGATAACTGGCATCGCAGTACTGGCAGCCACTTTCGCGTCTGCAATCTGCTTACCCCACTCGCCGTATTCCTTCTCAGTCGCGACGGTCTGCATAGAGGCCATCGCCTTTTGTGTTTCAAAGTCGATGAGTTTTGAGGCATTCGCGAGTTGCGCGTTAATCTCCGCCACCTTCGATGCGCCTGCCCTACGCCCCGCTTCGTTTACGCGAGCCGTCACGCGACCGGGAGTATTCTTAGCGTCCTCGACGGCACCAGCTTCCAGACCTGCCTGACCTGCGAGTGCTTTACCGGACGCTTCGAGTTCAGCGGACTTCTTGTTCCCCAACAACGTGCCCTCTTGAGCCGCTGTCGGCCCAAGCGAAATGCCACCGTTCTTCAGCACCGGATCGTAGAGCGAGAGTGACTTCTTGCCCTTCGCTCCGGTTGTGGGGTCTACGAAGTCCACCAGTTCCGGCTTGTCCATCAACGCTCGACGGCGTGCGCCTGCTCGGTCTGCGAAGTCCTTGACTCGCGAGTCGAGATTCTGGAACGGATCGGCAGACCCATCACCTGTTGCGGAGTCTGCGGGAATCATTCCGGCTGACCAGTCTTCTGGCAGTGCGCCTCCGCGACGACGCCCGACATTCGCCACGTCGAGGTCGGTCGGCACTTTCTCGGGAGTATCCGCGTCCATCAACGCCTTACCGAGAGAGTTTTCGAGACGACGTGGTAGCGGGTTGATGCTCTCGAAGGCGTTATCCGGGACATTGCGCCCTTGCAGCCGCGCCAGCTCGCGGATCGCGGACGGATCGACATCGCCCGTCTTCGCGGCTTCCGTAATCAGCGAATTCAACGCCTGCATGTCGGCCATGTCTGACTGTCGGCTGAGGATGGCTTGCTGACCCGCGAGCGCACGATCGTCAATGCGCTTCTGTTGCCGATCTTGCAACAGCGTACGCATCAACAGGCCAGAGGTATCCTGCAACCCCTGACCAATGCCGGCCAGCACGCGATCACGCATCCGTCGTCTCGCCATCTACTCTTGATCCTGTCGAGCGCCGAGCATTTTCAACATCTGTAACATCTGCTGATCGGACTCGTTCGTCGTGTCCTGCATCGGCCCCGGCTGTGACCCCATCGGCATCGGCGGATCGGGACGACGCGCCCCGCCAATCGGCAGACGCACGGGCGGATTACCGTCAGGCGGTGGCGGTAGCGGGAATCCCCCACTCGGCCCTTTCGGGATCGGAGCCGAGCCGTAGCCCATCACGTTCATGCGACGTTTCGCCATTTAGACATACCCGCTATTCGACATGCCGCCGAGTTGCAGGAACGCTTGCAAGAGCGGGAGATACTGATCGATCTGGCCGCTCTGCATGTCGTACATCACCTGATCGCGCTTCAAGCCGAATTCCGCGAGGAACTGTGACCACGCCATATTGGTCTGGAGTGAGCGCAACGCGAGGTCACTGAGCGCGGTCTGACGGGCGGTGCCTTCACCGATACCCGCGAGCAGGTTCCGAGCTTGATCGGTCGAGAATCCAGTCGCCAGTTGCAACGAAGTCATCAACCTCGCGTCTGACTTCGCCGCTTCGTCCGAATAGATGTCGCGCAATGCCCGCGAGAATTCCGGCGCGAGCTTTTCCGTGATGCGCTGAATGCCGCCGATCTCCGAGCCTTGCGGGATACCAGGTTCGCTCAACAGGTTCCGGCTCGCGAGATCGCCGCGCATGTCGTTAATCATCGTGCGACGGCCCTTGTCGAGCAGTTCACGCGCTGACTCATACCGTCGAGCGACTTGACCATCGTCGAGCGCACCGCCGCGATTCAGCAAGCCCGCAAGCGCATCCTGCACCGTGCCACCGAATGACGTGCTGCCTTCGGAGCCGAGGAAGTTCGCGAGCGCACCCGTAATGAGCTGCGACAGCGGGTCTTGCCCGACCTGCTGTAAGTCGCCGTTGTTGATGCCCGCGTTGCCGGGACCACCGTACTGCTGACCGAGCGACTGATACAACGCCCGCACGTCACCCACGGTCGAACCTGCCCCTGACGTGCCTGCGCCCGTGCGCGTGGCCCCGGTCGTGGATGTCGTGCCGCTGCCGGCGTAGCGAGCGCGGGTCGCATCGTCGGCTGGAGTCGCGCCCCACTGTAACCGCTGCAACATCGAACCGGGAGTCGCACCAGCGTTCTGCGCGTAGTCCACTGTGAATGTGCCTTCACCGTTCGTGTAGGTGAAGCTATCCTCTCCGACCGATAACACCTTATGGCCGAGGGCGTCCATGCCGGGACGGATGTACGTGTTGAACCAGTTCGCGAGCTGCGCCTTGCTTCCCATCGGAGGCGCGGGCGCTTTGTTCGTCAGGTAGACAAATGCGTCCTTTGCGCTCTTTTGCGGGTCTTGCTGTCTGCCGGTATTGAACGCGGAGTAATCGTTACCTGACGTGCTGAATCCCGTGTACGGCGCGATCGTGGTCTGCGGATTAGCAGCTCGATTGCGGGCCGCTTCGTCCGACATGCTGATGCCGCGCTCGATGCCAGCGACGTTGTTCGCACTGCCCCACCCGTACGCGCCTGACAGCCACTTGTCGATCTCGTCAGCCGATGCTGACCGACCCAAGTAGCGCGTGTACAAGTCCGCGATCTGTTGCTGCGATGGATTCAGCGCGTTCTTCGTGCCGCTATTGTCACCACCACCAATGACGGTGTTGCCCCCACCAATCGGCATCGTGCCGTAGTTGGAACCACCGCCGCCCTGCACCTGGTAGCCGCCTCCATCGGTAGGTGGAGGGGCACTCGGTGGAGCGTTAGGCGTGATGACGCCGCCGATGTCCTGCCAGCCAGCCGTTCCGCCGTGCTGCGACGTGTATTCTGGCGACGACATAAACATGGCTCGTACGGAGTTCTCGTCAGGCGCATTCTCCCACCCGGAGACTTCCCCGTCTGAGCCTTCGCGTCCGAGCAGGTCGCGGTAGAACCCTTGAATAGCTTCGCGTCGCACGGCCACTACTGGCCTCCGTTCAACATGGCGAGCACTTCCTGCAACGTCGTGGGGCGCTTCTCGACCTGACCGACGATCGGAGTCGTGCGACGACGGAACGTGTCGGGAGACTCGCTCATCTCCATCGACTGATCGTTGTCACCATCGGGATCACCGTGCATCGTTTGCGAGCCGCCCTTCGGTGTCAACATCGACGCGGGCATCATGGCGTTGAAGACAGATCGGCGCTGCGCCATCATCGACCGCCGTACGCGTGCATCAACAGATCGACCGCGCCCATCGCTTTCTTGAGGTCGTCACCGGGATTCTGATCGGTCGAGAGTCCGAGGTCTTCAGCGCGAACGAGCTGGCCGTAATCGCCGGCGTCGCCCTCTCGGTAGATGCGGCGGCGTGGGCCTTCCGGCGCTCGCGCCTCCGCTTGATTGCCGCGCTGCGGTTCGGTGCCGTCCGTGGTGCCTTGACGATTCTCAGGCGTTCGCTGATCGAACGGCGTCTGAAAGAAGTTGTCAAACGCATCACCGAGTGGCGCATCCGGGCCGAGCGGCCCATCCGGGTCGATGTTGTTACCGGGGATGAACGAGTCGAACGGCGTCGTGGTTGATCCGGGAGGGTTCGACAGACTCGGGTACGTCGGCTGACCGCCCGGATCACCGAGATTCAATCCCGACATCACGTTCGCGAATTCGCCCATGCCGGGACGATTCAGCAGCGACGGATTCTTGAGCGCGGGATCGGTCGCCACCAGCCCGATCGGGAACGGCATCCCGCCGCCCGTGTAGACGCCAGGTTGCTGTGCGTACGCAGACGGCAATGAGACGGGCGTGTTCATCCGATCCGTCAGGGCTTTACCGAAGTTGCCGAGCAACGCCTGATTGGAGCGCATCATCGCTTCGGGGCTGATCGAACCTTTACCCTCGAATGACTTGCGCTCCCCGGAGTCGGAGCCGCCGAAAATACCGTTTAGGAGTGAGCCGCCGAGTTGGGCGATGAGTAGTGCGGTTCCCGGATCAATCGGCACGGCTGTCTCCCGTCGATGCACTTGCAGGACGGGTCAGCACGATCTTGGATTGAAAGCCGTAGTCTGCGAACTTCGCGGCGAATTCATCGGTGGGAGCCACCAGCATCAACCCCATGTCTCGGGGTAACTGATCGATCACGTCGTTCAACACCTTCGTCGGCGTGTTCGGCGTGAGATACAGGTGCACCGTTGCGGACTTCTGGACGATGGGCGAGAACATCACGAACCCGACCAGCGCGTTCGCGTCACGCACCGAGCGCAGATACGCGGTGCCATTCTGCTCGTCCGCAAGCACCGCCGCCATGCGATTGAAAAACGCTTGCGAGTTCGGGTAGTGCGCGTTCAGGAACGATGAGACGCCTTCGCGATCTGACCGCGCCCAATCCCACAACTGATCGAGGTCTTCGACCGTGACGGCGCTCAACTCGGTGGAGCGCACGGGTGGGGCGGCTGGCTTCGGCGCGAACATCAACGGCGTGGCCGTGGCCGGCGTCGGCGCAATGTCAGGCGCAGTAGCCGCGACTGGCGTCACGAACCGATGCTGTACACCACGCCGGATACCGGCTGCACTGCGAGGACTCATGGGATGCACCGAATTATGCGCCTACCCTAGTGCTTGCGTCAACCTACTGACGACCGAACATCTGGAGTAGTTTCTTGAACATTTCCGTGGGTTCCAGTGGGCCAGAGGCTTCCTGCGCTCCCGCGTAACCCTTGCCGCCCCCGAGCAGGCCATCGGCTCGACCGAATAGCTGCGACCCGCGCTGCTCAGAGAAGATCGCGGGGCTGGACTGGGACCGCCGCTGCGGGCCTTCCCCGGAGGCCATCATTGGCGGCTGTGCGGCCTGCCCTGCACCACCGCCCATCTGCGGGATCACGGACTGGCTCGACATCGGTGTCGGTTCGCTCGGCATCTCGGGGACGTGTGACCAGTGGGATTGACCTGCATCGTCTGATTGCGAATCGTTCACGGAGACACCCTGCGGAAGACCGAACGTGTTCGGTGACTTCGGCCCCATCTCTCGCGCCGTGGTCGTGCTTCCGACAGAACCGCCTTCCTGAGTCGGTAGTCCGTTTCCGGTCATGTTGACGCCTTCGTCCAGCGTCGGCTCTTTCACGGCCCCGATCCCCTCTGCCGGAGACGGTTCGCCTCCACCGAGCAGACCTTCAAGCCCACCCATGAAGCCGCCGCCCTGGAATCCGTTTTCCATGTCGTCAATCGGCATACCGTCTTCGCCGCGTCGTCTCGCCATGATCTATTCCTTCCCGAGTTCGTGTTTCACGCGACGTTCGGTGATGCGATCAACGTGTCGGTGATGCAGGGTAAACAGTTCGGTCAACGTCTCGCGCAATGTCTCGATGGACTGGCCTTGAGAGGCTTTCAGCCATGCGTCGATCCAGTCCGACGTGGAGACGGGCACGCCCATGTCGAACGCCACCTTACGGTTCTCGTCACCCAAGATGAAGGTCAATGGGCAGAGAAAGCTGTGCCCGTCCGACTGCCCGCAGTACTCGCACGCTACGCCCATTTGATCTCCCGCCATCTCGTGTTCAAGTACATCAGCATGACCGACTTGCCCTGAGCAATCGCGAGGTCAGCCCCGCTGAAGGTCAGAATGCGGTTCCGGTCAATGCTCGACGCGCTCTCGTTTTTCAACGTGATTGTCGCAGACCCAAGCACGAAAAGAAACAGGATCGTCGGCTCAGTCCGCGCCTGGAATCCCGTGACATTGATCGCGGTGGAACCGTCGAATCGCAGCACGGTCGAGAGCTTCGTGTCGTAGTCGTTCTGACTGACCGTGGGTGACTGGATGATCTCTTTCGGGCACATCCGCTCGATCGCTTCGCGCACCCCGGCTCGCCGTGACGCCGCTTCATCATTCGCCACCAGCCACAGCGATTGAATGCCGTCCCGCGTGGCTCGACCCGCTTCGCGGTAGATGTAGTCAAATTCCGGCGAGTCGATCGTGAGCTGATTCGCCACTGGACTAATATGCTACTTTCGCAGACAATAACGCATGGGCCAAATCAAGGACATGACCGGATTGCGCTTCGGGCGTCTCGCTGTTCTGCGTATGTCGAGACGGAGAAATGGGACGCTGGCGATGTGGTGGTGCCGGTGCGACTGCGGCAACGTCAAGACATACAACGGCTCCGATCTTCGCAAGGGACACTCCCGTAGTTGCGGGTGCCTCCAGCGCGACACCGTATCCGCGATTAGAGGGAAGCATCGCGATTGCGCTTCGGCTGAATTTCGGGCATGGGCCAATATGCTCACGCGCTGCTACAACCTGCGCCTTCCAGCCGCGAAACACTACTCCGGTCGCGGCATCGGCGTGTGCGACCGATGGCGACACTCGTACGAGAATTTCCTGGCCGACATGGGACGAAGACCATCCCCTGAATTGAGCCTTGATCGCATCAACAACGACCTCGGATATTCTCCGGATAACTGCCGATGGGCCACGCGCTCCGAACAGATGAAAAATCGTCGGAAATTCAAGACGCCTTGGTTGAAGCACCATGCTAAGGATTAAGGCTGGCACCGCGCCTCCGCTGAAGACCGGGTAGTATCTGGTAAGCCAACGTGAGTGCTTCGACAGCCCATGACCCAGTACTCAAGGCGTCACCAATCCTGAGCCTAATACCGGAGTCGTGAACGTAACGACCGTTGATGTCTGCGAACCGTGCTCTCATCTGCGAGGTTTCTAGCGCGACGTTGATTGTGTCTCCGTTGAATGTGAGAACCTCGTCGCCGTCTGCCGATGCTAGCGCATCCGTGCCTGGCGAGATCGTGACGCTGCCAATCGCGTCGGCATTGTTCGGCGCATCTCCCTCCAACCATTCGACGGTGATGTCAACGTCCTGGTTCGTCTTAAAGAGGAGGTCAGCCCAACGGAATCGCTTTTGGTACGCCGGAACAGGTTGCCCCTGATCGGATACACCGTAGAGTGTCTTAGTGCACCATTGCGCGTCGAACCCGACTCCGTTGAACGTGTTCGAGTTCCACAGCTCGTAGGCGATGCCGCCCGCCGTCAGCGAGGACGAGCCACCGATCAGCACCGCCGCCTCAGTCGAAGTCTCCAACTGCACGGCGCTGGAGAATGTCCATTCGCGCTCGTACCAGACCCCCCACCGATAGTTCCAGACGACCGCTGTCGATGGCTCGGTCGCTGAGTCTGCCGCGAACATCCAGACCACTTCATTGCGCGTCGTGTCGTGGAGCGCGTGCGTCTTCTGGCGCGACCCGTAGTTCAACGTCGCCGTCAACTCGCTCATCGGGTGCGAGATGATGATGTCGTTGTCGCCATCGAACAGGCGGATGTCTTTCAGCGGCGTGAAGTACGCCAGTGTGACCGTGGCCGTGGTCTGCGTCTTGCCGGTTTGATCGGTGTAACGAGCGCCAGCCGGCAGTCGCACGATGGCGCGGTTGCTGACTGCGCCGGTCTGCGCGTTCGTGCGCGTCCGGTTGAAGTCGGTCGTATTGCCGATGATCTGTCCCGTGCCTGAGATCGTCCAGATGGAGCGTTCCTCGAAGACGGCGAGCATGCCTTCAAAGTTCCCGACTGCGCCCGTGATGAGATCGCCCTGCGTCTCGGCGTCCTGAAATTCGATGTAGTTGTCGGCGTAGACGGAATCGGGATCGCCCGCGTCCGAGTATGTGCCGCGCTGCGGGTTCGCGTCCGTGCGGAGCCACCACATGCGCTGCTTGTGCGCGGTGCAGAGGTAGGCCGTGGGCGGGGCGTCTCCGTGTTCTTCGAGGGTGCGGTTTTCCAGAATCAACAGGTCTTCGTTGTTGTCCGTCACCGTCACGACCAGCCGACCGTCGATATAGTTCGAGAAGTAGAAGACATCACCCGTGCCGGTCGTTCGGTATTCTTCATAGCCGACGACCGTCACGTCCGAGTCTGCGACCCACGTCACCAGCATCGCATCGCCTTCCAGCGACAACGCGGTTGACGTGAGCGATCTGGCCTTGCGCGTGCCGTCCGACTTGCGCGGAACAATCTTGACCTTGTAGGAGCCGTACAAGACGCCCGTGCCGCTCGCGGAGGTCGTAGGAGCCGCCTGCTGAGTCGAGCCTGCCGTGACAATCGACGTGCCGTTCCACATGCGCGGAGCGACGACACCATTGGCGATGTACAGCTCCGTGCCGAACTGCGCGAACGAGCAGATCGAGTTGATCGACCCTGCGCCGAAGTCTTGGATGAACGTCCACGACACGCCTTCGTTCGTGGAATACCAGAGTTCGTATTCGTTCGTTGCGTCATCGAACGAACCGATCATCTGACGTACGAACGATCCGCCTGACGTGTTGCGGTATGGGAACAGGTTCCGAATGCGCGTGGCCGAGCCGCCGCCCTGCGTCGTGACCGCTGCGCCCTGCGCCTGGTAGCCGAGAATCCGTCGCACGCGGGCGTACTTATCCATGTAGACATTGATCGACCCGCCTGACGAGAAGATGTCAGGCATGATGATCGAGTGAATGCCCTGCTGCGACCCCGCGAAGGAGTCGATCAACTGGATACTGAGAGGGACGCTGCTCATAGCGTTTTGTAAATCGCGATGATTCGGTTTTTCAACTGCGCCTTCGTCATCGTCGGCGCCGGAATGCACTCCCAGAGGGCCAGCGCGACGGCTTGCAGTTTCTTTTCGTTCGTCTCGCGTTGGGCTTGCTCATCGAACAGGACAGTCGTAGTGGGATCGGCATAGGCGTCGATCACAGGCTGCGCGGCGGCTTGCAGATTCGACGGACTCACGCGCCACGTCGCCTTGTTAGATGGGTCGCCAATCGACACGCCGTCAATGGCGACGCCTGCGGCCTTGATCTGCTGATCGAGTCGTTCTGGAATCATCGCCACCATGTCCCCATCAATCCACTCTGAATGAAGTTGGCCGACGCCCCGTACCACGTCGCGGTACCGGATGCCGACGAATACTCATTCCACGAGAAATAACTGTAGCCGACCGCTGGCACCACATTGATCGATGCGGAGACTGGAGTGTTGTAGCCCACGTTGATCGACGCCATGCCAGATAGCAGGCCTGTTGACGTGTATGCCGACGTGGTGTTCTGGCCGATCCCGACGCTGGCACCGACGCCAGCACTGGTGTTGCTGAACACGGCTTTAAGGTCGAGCGCCAATGCCCGCTCTGCGACCCCCTGCACCACTTCTACCTGATTGGTCGTCGAGTTGTTGGCCTGCCGGATCGTCGCTGTGGTGTACGTCCACGAACCTGACTCGAAGCGCCGAATGACGGACGGCACCGCATTGTAGTAGTTGTACACGTGACGGAGACGTTCCGTGTCGTTGAGCTGTGATGCGGTGACGGTGCGAACGCTGCCGACATACCGCTTTCCAGTGGAGCCGGTGAGCACCAAGACGCCATTCTGGGTCGTTAAGGCAGTGGCGCGGTTCGTGTCGTTTGTCCACGCAGTAAGAGTCAACGCTGGCGTTCCGCTGTTGTAGTCAACAAAGGCGTCGTACATCTGGTTCGCGGCGGCTGGAACCGAGATCGACAGTTGCGCGATCTCCATCAACACCCACGTTGTCGCGTTGTAGAGCGCAATCCGATTCCCAACATACAGCGCGTAATACAGCGTGCCTGCTGCTGTGACATCCGTGACCGTGACCGGGGTGGCTGTCGTGAGCGTGAGACGCCCACACACGGCGCTCAGTGGAGTAACCACACCCCACGTCGAATCACCGCGCAATGCTGTTCCGATGTTCGCGGTGCCGCTGCCGAGTCTTGCTGTCGGCACGGTGCCTGACGCGAGGTTTGATGCGTTCGTGTAGTAGGTGCCCTCCTGACCGTCGAGTAAATCTGCGTCAAGGTTCGCGACTTTCGCCGCACCTGAGACGACGAGAAACGGAGACGACGCCCCGAGGTCGAAGGTCTTCTGGCCGGTGATGGTTTGGGAGTCTTCAGCCTTGAGCAGCGTCTTACCGCTGAGACTCGCCGTGGTATTGAGAACCGTGACGGACATGGAGCGACTTCCCCCTTAAGGAAGACAGGGACAGTGCGAGTCGAACACGGGTCTTACAGAACGACGCCTGACTCTAACAGTTGCAGGAGCTTCGACAGTTCATCATCTCCCGCGAGTTGATCGACCGATTCGTCCTGAATCGGTGCGATACGCCTGCGCGGGCCTTCCGGCGCTTGAACGGGAAACGCCTCATTCGCGGCGGCGACGTAATCGTACGGCTCGGACTGCTGCGACGCTCGCGCTCCACTCCCGGACGACTGCACGGGTGTCTGCGCTTGCGATTGATACGTCGTCTGTGGCTGCGTCGTCAGCCACGGCTCGAATCCATTCTGTCCGCTCCAGTGTAGAGACGAATCAGCGGACGCGGCGGCTGGCGTTGCGCTTCTTCCGATCGACTGCAACTGAGACAACGGAGCATAGCTGCCATTCAGCATGTAGGCCGGCGTCTTTGACGCGGTGCCGTTTACGCGAGGGAGCGTGCTGCCCGCTTCGTTGCCTGGCGTCAATCCGCTCTTGTCGTACGGGCTGGCCCCGGCTTCGTTCGTGTACGGATTCTGAGTGTTGTTCGCGGCGGCGTACGCCGCATTTGCGGCCCAATCTTTCGGGCCTTGCGCGACACCCATCGCATCGATGGGCACCCAGTCTTCGTTGTACGAAACGCCGTTCCAGACTTTACCCATACAGCCTCAATAGGCGAAGCAGATGTACGAGACGATATCTGACGCCACGAACGCAGTTGCCGCACCCGTGGAGACGGTCTGCCACTGCAACGTCGCTGCTGTGGTCGTGGACGACTGCTGCACCATGTGTAAATTGGCGCGGTTCGCCGCTGCTGCCGTGATGTTGTTGGAATAGCAATTCCAGCCCGTCGTGGCCGTGGGCATAGCGAGCACGATCGTCGTCGCCGTGCCGCCCGTGCCGACGTTGACGCGGCCCGTGATGCTTCCGTTCGTCGTGATGCTCGGTGACGTGCCAGCCGAGGTCACAGTAATCGCGGTCGAGGATGCGTAGATGACGTTCGCCACCCGCATTGAGCCGCCACCACCTACGAGGTTGAAGCTATCGCCCGTGGCGAGCGCCAGCACGTCTGCGGCACCACGCGACAGCGACACGTCCGACCATGCCAACGCCAACGTGTCCGCGAGCAAGTGCTGAGTCGCTGAAGTCGTGACCGCCAGCGATCCGCCGACGCACGTCACCGCTGACGGCGCGGTTCTGACCGCGAATCCGGTCGTCAGTTTCGCTGCACCGCTATAGGACGGCGCGGAGCAATCCGTGTCGAGAGTGCCGATCATCTGGCCGGTCAACGTGAACGTGCCAGCGCAATTCAGATTGCCAGATGCGTCCGCGCAACACTTTTCCGTGCCGTTGGCGCGAAGGCTGAGAATCTTCTGCCCCGATGCCGTCTGGTCGATGATGACGAGCGGAGCCGTAGGGCCGCTCTTGACCTGCATCGAGCCGTTGACCTGATCCCATTGCTGCGCGTACGCGGGGCTGACCGCGAGCGCGAACAGAACCGCGATGAGGATGCGCTTCACGTCAGTTCTCCCACATATCGACGGAGACGCCATCGGCTGTTGACACAACGGTCGTGCCGATGCGAGCGCGGATGGCCCCGAACGGCCCTGTGCCGCGCCACGAGTCCTGACTGTTCGCCGCCGCCCAGGTGAGCGTGGTCAAGTTCGACCAGGTGCCGGCGTAGTTCGCGTCTGACGCGCATTCCAGAATGACGCTGCCTGCGGACGTGCCGGTCGGCCACTTAACGAATACGGCGAAGTGAGACGACCCGTTCAGCGGAGTCGCCGCACCGCTTCCCGTCAGAACGTTCGTGAGCAGGTTGGTGACTTTCAGTGCGCTCATGTCGTGTGTATCCGTGAATATTGACGGCTCTGTGGCCGCTGACGGGTCGGCTTCCGCAACATGCCGATCACGGGCGCGTACAGTCTGGTCGCGAGCTTTTCAACGGTGTCGCTCGGGTCGTCGATGCCGATCTTGAGGTATTCGACGGCGACTGCGGCCATCGGAGTCGCGACTTGATCGGGATACTCAAACGTCTGCGTCCGCGTGGTGAGATCGGTCTTCGCGACCAGCCCGTAGGCTCGCAGCGTGTAGACCTGATCGGGGATCGGACTCCAGAACAGGTATTGCCGGTTCGTGTACGCCTGTGTCGGCGCTCCGAATCCTTGCGGCGTGTATCCGATGATGCCCGACAGCCACGGCACTGGCGCGGCGTACGACTGACCGCCCACGTCCTGAATGATGCGGACTTCCCACGCCGGCACGTTCGGCGTAACTTGGGTATTCATCATCCACAGCGTGTCGAGACGCAACAGCGATGTGGGCCACGTCGTGTATTCCTGATTGGCCGTGGTCGTAATCGTGGAGATGGTTCCGAGCGTATCCGGCTGATTCGCGAGGATCGCTTCAAAGGCATCCTGCGCCATATCAAGGGCCGTGATGCAACGTGTCTCGTCCGCGCCCCCGACTGCCGTGTCGAGTTCGTTGTCGAACACCTGCATCTTGCCCATGATGGTGGCGACGGTCACGACGCTCTCGCCTCACGTTCGCGGCGTTGACCAGCGGTGACTTCGCCTGGCTGCATCCGTTGCTTGCGCTCGGCCAGCCAGTTCGCCTGCCCACGCGACGGGATGACGGTGCCGTCGTGATGCAGCGAGAACTTATTTCCGCTGCCGATGTTTTTCACCTGCGTGAACTGCCGGTAGTCTTCCACGCGATCGTGGTTGCCCTGGCGATGCACTTTCTCTTTCTTCGCCTTGTCCCGGTTCATTTCTTCGACGCAATGCTCGAAGTAGCGACGACCGCCGCCGAACGCTTCGGCGCTCACAGAGTAGAGGTAGGAGAACACGCGGCCATCCAGCGGCAGCGGTTCGCCCTTGCTGTCGCGCCAGTCGCGCAACAGTAACCATCCCGGCGATAGGTAGTGCAGCACAGACGGCTTTCGGTACCAGACGAGGTACGCACGCGGATAGACCAGCGGAGCGCCTTCAGGTGGACGCACCACGCGCACGCGGTCGTAGTGATCGACCATGCGAAGATCGCGCATGAATTCGTCCGGCGCGGCTTCCACGCCATCGCGATCCGGGTGCCAATAGAAGTCCATCGCCTGATCCGGCAGCTCGCCGGATGGCGTGACAACGGGGGTGCGAAACGGTTGACCGTTCGGGCCGAGTTTCATGGGCCTATTCGACGGGCACGTTCAGGATGGCGCGGTGACGCGACTGCTCTTTCGTCGCTTTCAGGCAGTGATCGCGAACGAGCTTCTTCGCCTTGTTACGAGCGCGAGTGCCCTTGTCCACGTCGAACGACGCGACGACCTTCGCGCAGATCGTACAGGTGTAGGTGCCATCGCCGTTGTAGGCGATCTTGTCGTCCGTGGTGTTCGTGACGGTCTTCTGACCCCACATCGACGTGCGCTTTTTCGTGTCGATCAGCTTCACGCCGAAGGGACGGCGCTCGCCGCCTGGCAGCAGCTCCGTCCGCACCATCTCCGAGTTGTCGGAGCCTACGCCGCCGCGACTGACCGCGCCCTGCGAGTCCCACGTCATGCTGGATGGATGGCGCGGTTCGCCGTACGACTGACCTTCGATGCACTTCTCTTGGAACGCGATGAAGCGGTCGATGGAATCCTTGATCGGCTCGTAGCCGGCCCACGCAACGCCGCGCACGCGGCTGAGTTCGTCGAGTTCCGAGAATCGACCGAGCGCGTCCCTGATCGCCACCGGGTTGACACCGGGCGGCACCTTGCCGTGCAGCGCGACGTTCGGACTCTCGCCCAAGTGCTCGCGCATGAACTGCAATTCTTCGATCGAGTATTTCGCGGGTTCAAAGATTTCAACAGCGACAGCCATGTGATTGTTCTCGTTTCACGATACGGGTTGAAATACGAAACGCGGGGCGTGGCCGTTGTAGCCAGCCCCGCGTTCGTATCAGACAGTCGATCCTTAGACGACGGGATCGAGGATGCCGTTCTTGTCCACCAAGAGGGTGGCGAACGTCTGGATGTGGCGCACGCCAGGCAGGTCGTTGATGGTCGTGACCACTGCCACGTCCGCGCCGTAGTTGTTGTAGCAGGACATGCCGGTCGTGGTGTTCAACGCCAGCGTCACGCTCAACAGGTTCGCGGAGAACCCGGTCATCTTGACCGTGTTGTTCTCGACGAGAATGTTCGTGCAGGTCACGAAGCGGAACACACAGCTCGTCGCGCCATCCTGCAACGCGAGGAACATCTTGTTGCCGCTCAAGCGGAACCGCGTGTTGCTCGTCGCGGCGATCCACTGCTGCGCGGAGCCGGCGGCGGTCGCCTGATAGTGCGTGCAGTTCTGGACGGCGCAATCGGTGCCCGTGGTGAACGCGGCGAACTGAATCGCCTGCACCGACGTGGTTTCAAAGAAGTCCACGCGGTCGAGCACCACGTTCGAGCCGGTGATGTTGAACATCGACACCACTTCGTCGATCGACACCGTGCAGCGCACGTTCGACAGGGTGTTGTTGCTGCCGCTGATCGCCATCGTCGCGGCAGTGCCGGACCAGGTGAAGGTCGGACGGTTGGAGCCGTTGCCCAATCCGATGACGGTGATGCCGCTCTGCGACCAGGTGATGCCGCCCGCCGCAGAGATCGTCTCGGCGTGACCAGGGGCGATGAAGATGCGGTCGCCGGCCAGCGCAATGGCGAGTGCCGCCGCGAGGGTCGTCTTCGCGCTCTGCGGAGTCGCACCGTCACCGCCTGACGCCGCCGCGCTGTTGACGTACCAGTCGTTGCCGAACTGAACCGCCTTCAGAATGCCCGCTTCGAGGGCCGGAATCTGGCTCTGATCCAGATAGGGCGCTCGGTTCCGGTGCCCATATGCGAGTAGGTTAGCCATATCGAAATTCTCTCCCTTACCAGACCGGACGGTTCAGACGGTTCAGGACGACGACGATGTTGACGCCGGTAACGGCAGTCATCGTGCCTGAGAATTTCAACCCGATGCGCTGACCAGTCAGGATCGAGCGATCGGCGGCGAGCGTGCCGGGACTCAGCGAACGCTTCTGGAGCGTGTTGATGGTCGATTTCAGGTTGAACGTGGACGCCAACAGCGACGTGCCTGTCGAAAGCGCGGCACCATCCGCCACTTTCACAACATCGACCGTGACCGCCGAACCATCCGTGCCGAGCGTTTCATGGATCTCGCTGGCGAACACGATTTCGCAATTCGAGTCCGCGACCCACAGCCCGACGTTCGGGAGCGTGAGCAGGGCCGCGTTCGGCCCTGCTGAGAAGGTCAGCACCAGTGGTGCTTTCCATGCGACTGCTTGAGCAATCATTCGTTATGCCTCAGTGGTTGGACGAATCAAATTTCTACGACTCGGCCAAGTCCGAGATGCGGACGGCACTGGTCGGCGCGTCGCAGATCAGCTCGCCCTGCCAGTAGTATTCGAGGTCGAAGTAGGCCGAAGCCGTCTTCGTCAGGTACGGCACCTGTCCGTCGAACACTTCCGACAGCACCTGCGGCACTTCGTTTTCGCCGTGACCGATCCAGAAGTGCTCGGTGTTGAAGCCGATCAGGTTGTTCGCCTGGAAGAACGGATCGACGTAGATGCGGGTGCCGCTGAAGCGGTAGATCGTCTCGCCGTTCGAGTTCTCGCCCTGCTTCATGCCGGACTCGTCGCGACCGATGCCCACGCCGTCTCCAAACTCCTTTGCCTGCGACAGCGCAAAGAACGTGTCTTCGCGAAGCGTCTCATGGTAGCGGCGAACGAGGTTCAGGTTCGTCATCCACGCATCGACCGGCTTGCCGCCGCGCTTGCGAACCGAGTCCGACGCCTGAAGCATCAGGTCTTCGGTCAGCGGACGGTTCGTGCCCGCGCCTGCGGGGTTGGTCAGCAGCGTGGCCTTCCAGAAGTCGTTGCCCGTGGTCGAGCGGTTGATGCCGCCCAGGTTGCCGACGACGGCCTTCGGGTTCGCGTCCGAAATCCACGCGAGGATGCCCGCCATGTGCAGCGAACCCGCCGAGGACACGGTGCCAGCAGCAGTGTAGTAATCGCCAGCCGCTGTGCCCGCTGCCGCCGAGGTCTGCGTGATCTCGTTCGTGATGACGTTCACCGCGAGAACCGCTTCACCGCTGATGATCTTGGTGTTGTCGTCCGAGTCGTCCATTAGGTCGATAACCATGCCGAGGTCAGTCAGCGGCATCGAGCCGACCGTGACGGTGGCCTGATTGTCGGCGGCAGGCAGAATACCCAGTTCGCCTCGCCCGTAGCCGAGCAAGTCGGCGTTCATCAGGCGGAACATGCGAGCGCGGAACGCGGTGTCGATGAAGTCGATCGCCCGCTCGAACGAGAAGCGGTCGTTGCGAGCGTCCTGCATCAACTTCCAGGTCACGTTGATCGCGCCGTAGAATTCCTGCAACGAGAACGACGCTTCCTGCGTATCCGCCTGAGCGCGAGTCGTCGGCAGGGTGCCGCCTTCGGTGATACCCGCGAAGATGCCGGCGTTCTTCGTGCGGATCGGCATCAACTGCTGACCGCGACCGCCGAGGGGCATCTGTTTCCGCTTGAGGATGTTCCACAGCGCCACTTCGAGGGACGCCAGATACAGCACGCGATCGGTGCCGTACGTGTACTTGAGCATTTCGAGCACGTCGGACGTGCTGACGGCGAAGGCGTGACCTTCACCGAATGCGAAAAGGAAAATCAGGCTCAGGAATGCCACGGCCAGTTTCGGGCATCGAGCGAGAAGGTAAGTCACCATGCGTGTCGCACTCCCTGCGAAAAACAGTACGGGGCGGGCTACGGTGAGCCACGGACGGTACGGGAGGCGATCAGATGATCGCGGCGACGGGTCGGAACTAACTAGGTGTTCGCGCTTGCGCCGTTGCGAGCGCCGAACAGCATGTCTGCGATCTGCGTCTTCGAGGTCGCCGGGTTGTAGCGAGCGTTCCCGGACGGTGAGGCACCGCCACCGGGACGCACGAATCGGCGTTCCTTCGCACGCTTCAAGTCAGCCTGCTGCTGCGCGGTGAAAAACTTCTTCATCGCGTTCACGCGGCTCTGAAGCATCTGCGTAAATTCTTCCGGCTTGTCGAATTCCCAAGCGTCGAGGATGTCCTGCGCCACATCCTGAAGGAACGGGTCTTTCGCATCGTAACCTTCACCGAGCGCGGCAATCGCGGACGACACCCGCGACTGGCGCTCTTGACCCGAGCGTTCCTTCGCGAGCGTGCCGACGCCACCTTGCAACTTCTTGACAACGCCAATGAGTTGCTGATTTTGCTGCTGGAGATTCGCGACCGCCTGAGCCACCGGCCCGAGGGTGCCGTCGAGCGCCTGCGCGAGCTGCTGACCGCTGAGAATCGGCACGTCACGCACGCCAGCGAGCGGATCAACGCGCTGCTGCGGCTGCTGTGGCTGGCCGTGCTGCTGCTTCTGCTGCTGCAACGTCTGCGCGAGCTTGCGAAGATTGTTTTCGATTTCCTGGCGGGTGAGTTGCTTAACGTTGTCGTAGTCCGACTTGGGGACGTACTGCGATGAGATGAATTCCTTCATCGTCATCGTTTTGCCGTCGCGGGTGATCTGCATGTCGTCGCTATACGCGACTGGAGCCGAGCCACCCTGCGACGACGAACTCTGCTGCCCACCGTAGGACGCCTGACCGCCGCCCTGTTGACCGGCCTGCGATCCGCCGCCTGAACCACCCGCGCCTGACCCTGCGTCAGTGCCTTCGTGCGACACGCCTTGCGGCATCGAAGCGAGGTTGAGGTTGAGCATGGGCGAGATTATGCGGTAAGTGCTTGAAACGTGTCAATCCCTGGTCAAGTGTCCACGATGAGCTAGGTCTGTTCTTCGCCCTCGAACACGTCCTGCGCGGATACTTCCTGCGCGATCGGCTTCATCGTCACCATCGGACGAATCGCCTTCAATGCTTGCGCGACGACGGGATGTGTTTTCGCAACGTAGATTTCGCGCTGCGGTAGTTGGCCGCTAATGTATTGCGCGTATTCGGTGGCCGTGAGCGGCGTGCGATACGGAGGTTCGTTGTAGGCGGGAGGCGGCACTCCGCAATCAGGGCAGCGCACGTAGTTCGCATCGTACAGAAGCCCGTTCGACCAGAACGGTGCGCTGAGAATCCAAGTGTTGCCGTGGCACGTCGCGCACTCGTTGCGAGTCTGCTCGTACTTCGACATGCGCGACCGGATTGCATTCGTGATCTTTCCGAGTGCCGGCCAGAACGTGTCCGTCGCATCTTGAATCACCTGGTCTATCGCATTCGACAGCACATCGACGTGATAGTGCGACAGCGCCTTAAACCAGTCGCGCACGATTTCGTCGTGGTCGTCTTCATTGATGCGAAAGTGTTTTTGTAGACGCCCGAACTCGCGGTGAAATTCGTTGATCGTCATCGTCTCGCTCCGTTTCGTTTGTGGGCTTGTTCGGCTTTCACTTCGCGGTCAATGCGAGCGAGGTCTTCGGGTGTTAGTTCGCGCCGTTGCTTTTTCGCCTTCGTCGGAGCTGGCGCAATCCGACCAATCTGAATCAGCCACGCATCGAAGTGTTGAAGGAGCCACACCATGTCGCCCGGTAGTTTCCCTTCGGGTATGAGCGCCTTGACGTGTTCGTAGAATGAATTGATCGCTTCGCGAGTCTCGCCTGGAGTCTCGCCGTGGTATTTCTTCGCGAGGGTGTCGTACTGGTTGTAAGTCAGACAGAACTTGGAAGTCGGCCCACCGCAAATCGTGTGCTTCGCGTGATCTCTCGGGAGTGAACCAGGCTCATTCGCTCCGTCTCCGTTCCTTCGTTCAGCGAATCGCCTGTCGTGACCGCCGCCGTGATTTTCATTCGGCGCTGTTGACACGGAGGTTTCTCTTACTGTACGTACTGGTACCGCTTCAACGGTACGTACCTCTGTATCTGCTTCTGTATATGTATCTGTCTGTATTGACGTCGCTTGACAGTCATTGACAGTCAAGGTTGACAGACCTCGACGTTGGCGTGACTCGCGTTGCTTCTCTCGGTTGTATGCGCGAAGGGCTTCATCGTCTCGCATGGCGCGATAGATCGCGTGGCTCACAACGCGATACTGGAACTGCCCATCACGAATCAATCGGCACCCATCGTGATCTGGATTTCTACTCTCTGGGTCAGGCTGGCAAAGGAAGTCAATCGCCTTCCTTACAGACTCCACGTCGGCACCGATAATTCCAGCCAGTAATCGCGGATTTAGCTCTATAGAACTCTCGTATGTGTTGGCGATGACGTACGACCACACCGCGAAAACAGTTGGCCCAGAGCCACACAGTGAACCAGTAAAAGTTGACGCAAACAGTTTTCCGTACATGGGTTATTCGTCCCCTTCGAGGACAAGATTTCGACGGCATTTTGTGCAGCGGATCAGACGCGGTAGGGCGCGTTTTCCAGGCTCAAAAACGAGGGCTGACGAGCTGTCGTCGTTGCCAATTTGGGCCATAACCAGCCCGACAACAGGCAGGGGGGCTACAGAGCCGCAAATACACTCGTAATTGATTGAGGGTGAGTCACTTGGGACGTTTCCCCAGTCGATAACTTGCCATGACATGATCGCGCATCTTGTCAAACTTGACATCGCGTGTCAATACGATTGTCAAGTTTGACAGTCACGCCGTGACGCTACATCGGCCCTCGACCGCCACCATTACCACGCTGCGCGGCCTGACTCCGCATCAACTCTTGCATCGTCTCCACCAGTGAGGGCTGGCCGTTGCCGCCTTGTGCCTGGTCGCGTTGCAGGTCAACCTGCGTGATCGCGGCTTCTGTGGCTGTGGATGCGGCTTTCGCGGCGGCTTGCTGCGTGGCCATTGCGACCGCGTTCTGCATCATCTTCGAGTCCATGACGTTTTGCTGTTGATCGTGCAGGTCTTGCAGGAACTTCTGGCACTTGTTGTAGAAGTCTACAAAGCCCTGTTTCACGGTCGTAGAGGCACGTAGCCACTCGGTCGTGGACATCACCGACTCGAATTCGTCCATCAACACGTCGTGGTCGTAGAATGGCATGGGGAGGTTCGGGTCGAGTTGTTCGCCGCGCTGAAGCACCATGATGAATTCGCGAGCGAGCTTCCGATACTGAGACTCGCGATCTTCGCGGTTCGTATCGTTGTATTTCAGGTCGTCCGCGATCTTCGAGATGTCGATCTTTCCAGTGCGCCGGTTCATGTAGAGCGCGGCCAGTGGGCCTTCGAGACGTTCACGCACGCGAGCTTCGCGGAGTGACGCCAGTTCCGGCAGTAACGTCGCCCGGTCCACGGAAATCTCGTAGTCCCATCCATCTTTGAGAATCAGGGACTTGTTGAACACCATCACTTCGTCGCGAAGGTTCGCACCCGTGTAGTGCAGCGTCCGAATCGGCTCGTAGAACCGCTTGACGAGGTTCACGCGCTTGTTATGAATCTCCGCGAGCTGTTCGCCTAGGTGCGTGAACACCGGCCCGTCTTCAGAGTCGAGAATTTCCTGCAACATCGGAATCGCCATCGGCCCGCGCATCTGACCGGGGAATTTCCGCTGCGACAGGAGGTCAGCCGACCCCAGTGCTTCGATGAACTCGGTCGCGATGTTGATCGTCTGCGGAAAGAATGCGGGCAACTGTCCACGTTGAACGACCTGGACAAGGTTGTTGCCTTGATCGTCGATACCGCCTTCGATGATGCCGTGGTAGTCAGCCGGAATGTCTTCGCGCTTGAGGTCGCCGCCGATGGAGATCATCTCGTAGACCTGCGCGTTCGCGGCTTCTCCCAACTGCGACATGCGCTTGTTGAGGAACTTCTGACCCGGCACCATGTCCGTGATGAAGTCCGATGACCAGAACGACGTGGCGTTCGGTCGCCAGTGAATGTCGGTGCAGGGAATCTCGGGATAGTCCGCGAGATCGCCCTTGTCGAGAATCGCGCCGTCCGGGGTGAACATGCACCGCGACCCTTGCGGGTTCTTCACCGAGCGCGGAGCGTAGCGCGTCAGGACGATGCACATATCCGGGTCGCCGGGCATCTGCGTTCCCTGAATCGCCGGCACCAGGTCTTTCAGGTTCATGTTCGCGACCACGGGCGAGTTGCCGTCCTTGATGACGGTTCGCACGATGTTCAGGTCGCCGTTGTATTGCACCTTCGCCGCAATCTCCGGGCCGAAGTTATCCTCGACCCATCCGCGAGTCTTCAACTGCGCGAGGTAGCACGCCTGATCGCCTGCGAGGTCACGAATGCGCTTCACCGATGCGTCGATAAAGAAATCCAGCGGGGAATACAGTTCACTCCCTACGTCGCCGGTCATCTGGACGGTTTCCTTCGGCTTGAAGCGTTCCTGCGGGGCACCAGCGGCGATCATCTTCGCGACGACAGACTCAGGGACTTCCGCGTCACCCTGCCACTGGTCTAGCCACACCAATTCCTTAATCGGCTGGCCCAGTTCATCGACTTGGCCGGTATCGACGTACTCCGGGAGCGATTCGTTGCCGACCTGTTCCATCCACGGCGTGTGCTCGATGACGACGCCGCCGATGAGTAGCCAGAACAGGCGATTCCAGTGCTGCTGACCCTCTTTAACTTTGCGGTTCAAAGCAAGAATCAGTTTCGAGACGACATCGGCCTGATCCCACGCGGCAGGGTCGAGCGTGTTCGGCACGGCCTTGAACTTGTTGTCGATTGACCACAAGCGCCCGATCTTCCGCCAGGTCGCCCGTCCGATCATGTTGAAGACGAGAAATAGCTTGTTCTTGTCCTCATCGTTCATCGGACGCCCGACGAGGTTGAACCCGTTCTGTTGTACGAAGTGCTCACCGAACACCATGCACAGGTTCGTCAGGACGCGCATCTCGACGCCGCCGGCACGACGCGCTTTCTGGTTCTGGAGTCGCCGCCAGTCCTTCGTGTATTCGTCTACGAGGTCGGCTTCGATCTTGTCGGCTTGCGTCTTACTGGTGGGCTGAGCTTTCGCCATAGGTCGTCTCCGTGACGGAAATCAGGACGGAGATGTCCACGGCGCGTAACCCTGTCGGGGTCGCTTTAGCCATGAACTCGACGGGCGAATGCTGTTCGAGGGCGTGGAAGGCGTGCGGGTATTGCATGAGCGACGGAATGAAAAAATAATCTCTGAGGTCGTCACCCATGATGACCCCAAAGATTTTCCCGTGCTTGTGAATCAGCTTGACCTTACCGCGAATGCGATGTGTCACTTGGAACCGAGATGAGGGTCGTACGTGACGGGTCGTTCGTCTTCATCGTCAGTGTTTCGTGGGGGAGGCTTCGGCGTCTGCGAGGGCTTGATCGGCAGCGTCGTGGTTCTCCCCGTTAATGGTCGCGGGGGCGACGCTGTGGCTGGCTGCGGCGGCTTCTGCTGCCTGTAGACTCGCGGCACGTCGATCCTCTCGTTCTTTCAACAGGGCGGCTCGCCCGACTTCGTGATAGACCTGCTCGGCGTTCTTCCGCACGGCTTCGGCCTTCCCGTCCAGGCCCACGATGCCGCCGTTGACCGGCGCGGTGATGTGGATGGTTCGCATGAGGAACGTGATCTTCAGGTTCAACTCATCGAGCAGGGCATCGGTCATCTCGACGCCTTCGCGACACTCCGCGTGATTGTTCACGATCGAGGTCGCGATTTCCTGCAAGCTCGGGATGCGCGGCAACGTCTTCGGCAACGACTTCAACGGATCGCTCAAGTTCACACTCCTGCACAGTCAACGGGTTAGCCACCGAATCGCCGCACCGCTCGGTGAACACGGCACCCCCGGATCGTCTGAGAGGGCGATCCTTGGCGGACACTTGCGAACTACCTGTCAACTTACTTGTCTATCGAACAGGTGTTAGCTTGTTAATTAGCTTGTAACGAGTGAAAGTCTAGCATAAATTAGGGTCGCCGCGCTCACCCGTTCCGTCTATGGCGGGGGTACGTAGTGGTTCGACTCCACGACGGGCGCACTGCTGCGTGACGACGCAGGGGGTCGCCTGGACGACGTTAGAAAGATGGCGTATGAGCAGCCTGACGCGAAAGCGTCGTGAGCGCGGAGTCTACAATTTCCCGAGATGTATGTCTCGACCGTCTCGCTTCTCGCCTGTCTGCATCCGCTGTTCGATCCAGTGGGTCGCTGGCCGCTTCAAAATAGCCTTCGCGATCGGTCTACGCGAGATGACTTGTTCAAGGGCTGAGAGCGTGTAGTCCTGTCCTGTGGCCCTGACTTTGTACGCCGAGGATTCTTCGGGGGGCCAGCGAGCGCGTTGAATTTCGTTCGGCAGGACGGTCAACCACGGCGCGAGGAAGATTTTGTTGTCGTGGAAGTATTCTCGCGTGACTTCGGTTCGCAGCTCCGCGCCGTGCCCGATGTTGCGCTTCAGGCGCATCTTGCAGCGTTGCATTTCCTTCGAGAACTCGGTGTCAGGGTCTACCCACGCAGAACACCGCGAGTCTTTGCCGGCGTAGCTTCGCCAGGTGCGAACGACTAGCTCGCCCCACTCGACGGTCGTCAATCCCGATAGTTCGATTTCTCCATCACCTACGTAGTGATAGTTCGGAATTTCCTCTACCACAAGCACCGGATAGCCGGGAAGCAAGGCGAGGATCGCGGCAGACGAAAACCTCCCGACAGACGCACCCAGTTGATACTCGGTGTGTGCCGGGAGGCGTAACAGATCACGGGTCATCGGGCGTTACTTCTCGGGGCCAGCTTCCGACTCAAGCTTCTGGTGCAGCTTGCGGAGTTCGTCCGCGTCGTCGTGTTCAGCGGCCTTCTTCTTCGGTTCCGGCTTCTCGTCCGGTGTCTCGTCTTTCTTGCTCATCACTACCTCCAGCGATTGATTGTACGGCAACTTACAGGAACATCCACCACAGCCACGGGAAAAACACACGGATCGGCCACGGGCCGGTGAACTCGCGGCATTCGCCCGTGCGGGAGTTGCAGATCATCGGAACGACAATTTTCTCGTACATTACTGGATAGCCTCCGCTGCGAGCCTGATTGCCTGTTCATCCCACAGTTGAGGAAAGTTCAACGGGGAGAATATCTGCGCTTCCTTCTCAAAGTCGTACACCGCGCCGATGTGTCGATTGACCTTGCCGCCCCACGCGACCGCGAACCGCTCCCGCGTCATCAAGCCACCTTTATCAGGATCATCACGATCTTTGGCGGCTTGGTCGAACGTGAACGGGTTGCATTGCGCGTCAACGTCGCATGAGCAGTGATAGTAAGGGTCTTTCCCGTGCGCTTTGTCGTGAAGTTCTCGCACCCAAGCGCGGTCAGGCGTTGTAGCGAAGACGCCAAAGCCGTCACGCTGGCGGACGTTCTGCGCGACGTGCGTCCAGACATGCAGACCTGGTAACTGGTACGCTTCGGCAAAGTAGTAGGCATCGCGAGTCTTGCCCTTCATCGTTTCCGACTTCCGCGAAGCGCGGTAGCTCTTGCACTCGAAGTGAGCGCCGTTTTCGAGTGTAAACCACATCGCGCCATCTTTCTTATTGTTTCTTAGCGACGTGGTGGCAAGTCCTAGACCCCTCTCGGACAACAGAAACTCAAGCAAGTAGTTGAATTCAGGCTCGCAGGTGTCGTATTCAAGGCCGATGATGTCTACCGCACCATCGACGCCAGCGTAGCCGCTCATCCACATCGCCCCGCTCCATGACTTCCCGCCCTTGAAGCCGGCGAGGTCAGCGAGAACGTGAGCCGGCCCACCGGGACGCGGCACAATCAGCCGTGGTTCGATCGCCTCATCTTCCAGCATAACTAACTGCGATGGTTGGCCTGGTTGCGGAGCCTGATCGGTCAGCGTCCAGCCCTCACCCGCGAGAATCCATTCGGCCTGATGGGGAAACGGCGTGATCTCGTACTTCGACCAAACCTTGCGGCGGAACTCGTTGACGAGCGCGTGACGACGGGCATTAACTGATTGACGTGACGGCAAAATCATAAGGCGTAGACGTAGCGATGCTTGGATGCCCTCGGGAGTCGGCGCAGTTCAACGGACGCTGGAGCGTGCGCTGCGCGTGAATAACGCTTCCGCGTAGGCCCAAGCAGATCGGATGAATCCTCTACCATGTCGAAGCGAGGTGTCCGCCGGTTGTCATCTGTGCGCCCGTCCTGTTTCCAGTTAGACGCCTTATAGATTAGACCCTTATGTCCAAACGACGGGTCGGCGTAGCTAACGAGCAGGCCAACGTCTCTGTGGTGCGAGCGAACGTAGCGAATAGCCTGACCAATCACAAAGCTCTCAGTGTTGGCAGGTAGTAAGTCTTCAAGATAAAGCCGCGCCAGTTCCCATACGACGCATCCATAACGCCTCGCCGTCTCACGCGGTGGCATCGCGAAGCACACCATGCCGCGAGAAACGCCATCAATGACGACAGCGAGAACAAGTGTGACGACTGCTGGACGGCGGCGGAGGTAGTGAGCGCGGAAGAAGCGATCGCACTCGGTGATGGTGCTGGGGCGAATAACGGTGCGGTGCCGCCATGATGAGTCGAAACACGGGCCAACGGGTCGGGGCATTGTGAGTGCGGAGTGTAGCACGATGGAGTGAAATAAATAGATGTTGACAAATCGAAAGTCAAGAGGGTGATAATAACGAAGGTTAACATAACGTGGTAATGACCAGATTATGTAAACCAAAGGCGAA
>Ga0075464_10000101_pt1 | contig 34029 bp, 34 predicted proteins | sample DEB19_08_DNA_5_FD_75068 | JGI IMG/M metagenome (GOLD analysis project Ga0075464, IMG submission 75068) | Aqueous microbial communities from the Delaware River and Bay under freshwater to marine salinity gradient to study organic matter... | ecosystem: Environmental > Aquatic > Marine > Coastal ...
CGCTACGGCAAGCGCGACAGCAGCACCTCCGGCACCGGCTCCCCGCACAACGGGACCTCTTTGGTACAGAGCCATTTTTCCCGCAAGGACTGCATCCCAAATGTTCGCCCAAACAACTTGCCACCATGCCCAACCATCCGGTTTGGGCATTTTTTGCGCCCGCCTAGATTCCTGCTCAGTTTCAACGCATCTTCACTGATGTGGCGGAACTTTGTGCAAAGTCTGTCGTCAGGCGCTTTGTTGTGAAAAAGTTTTCAAGACACCTGGAGCTCGCCATGCCTGTTCAAAAGTCCAAGAAGCCCGTCAAACCTGTCGCCAAGGTTGAAATCTCCAAAAAGGCCGTCATATCCAACAAAGCCACTGATCGACCAGCCCCAGCGGGCAAAGCGCCTGTCAAATCCGAGAAGATCCTGAAGAAAGAACCGTCCGTGCCGTCCAAGACCAGCCCTACCGCCAAACCCGTCGCCGTCAGAGTGACCGCCAAAGAAGCCGCACTGAAGGCAACGCCTGCTGCTGCCGCCGTTGCTACTGTTGCAGAAGTACCGGCCAAGAAAAAACCAGGCCGCCCACCCAAAAATCCTGCCGCTGAAGGCGACTCGCCAGCCACGGGTGCCAAGCGCGGCCGCAAGCCAAAGGCCTCGCTCAAGGGTGACGGTGACGAAGACATGTCGGACATTGAAGACGACTTGGTCGGCGAACCCGTGGTTGAGACGACCGAGAAGGTCAAGCCGCTGCGGATGAAAATCAGCAAGTCCAAAGAACGCGCTCTGATGAAAGAGTTCGGTCTTGACGAAGCCGTGCTGTCTGAAGAAGACATGTTGAAGCGTCGCCAGCGTCTGAAAATCCTGATCAAGCTCGGCAAGACGCGCGGTTACCTGACGCATGGCGAGATTTCCGATCACCTGCCCGACAAACTGGTCGATGCTGAAACGCTTGAAGTGGTTGTCAACATGCTCAGCGACATGGACGTTGCCGTGTTCGAGCAAGCACCAGACGCTGAAACCCTGCTGCTGAACAACACCGGCTCAACCGTCGCCACCGAAGAAGAAGCCGAAGAACAAGCTGAAGCGGCACTCTCTACTGTCGACAGCGAGTTTGGCCGCACCACCGACCCGGTCCGCATGTACATGCGCGAAATGGGCACGGTCGAGTTGCTGACCCGCGAAGGCGAGATTGAGATTGCCAAGCGCATTGAGGGCGGCCTCATGCGCATGATGGAAGCCATCTCGGAAAGCCCGGCCACAATTGCAGAAATCTTGCGCTTGGCCGAAGAAATTCGCGAAGGCAAGATCGTCATCTCCACCGTGGTCGATGGTTTTTCAAACCCCAACGAAGCCGACGATTACGTGGCCGAGGAAGACTTCGACGAATTCGATGAAGAGGACGATGACGACGGCAAGGGCGGCTCCAAAGCGCTGACCAAAAAACTCGAAGAGCTGAAGAAAGAAGCTCTGAGCCGCTTCGACAAAATTGCCCAGCACTTTGAAAAAGTCCACAAGACCTATGACAAAGAAGGCTACGGCACGCCGACGTATTTGAAGTCGCAAAAAGCCCTCAGCGATGAGCTGATGACGGTTCGCTTCACAGCCAAATCAATTGAGAAATTGTGCGATTTGCTGCGCGGCCAAGTGCTCGACGTTCGCAAAAAAGAACGCGAACTGCGCCGCATCATTGTGGACAAGTGCGGCATGCCGCAAGAAACCTTCGTCAAAGATTTCCCACCCAACTTGCTCAACCTGAAATGGGTTGAGAAGCAAGTCGCATCGAACAAGCCTTGGTCGGTCGTGATGGCCCGTAACATCCCGCCCATCCAGGAACTGCAAACCAACCTCGCCGAGCTGCAGTCGCGCGTGGTCGTGCCTTTGACGCACCTCAAAGACATCAACAAGCGCATGAACGAAGGCGAGACCAACTCGCGTGACGCCAAAAAAGAGATGATCGAGGCCAACTTGCGGCTGGTCATCTCGATCGCCAAGAAGTACACCAACCGTGGCCTGCAGTTCTTGGACTTGATCCAAGAGGGCAACATCGGTTTGATGAAAGCGGTCGACAAGTTTGAATACCGTCGCGGCTACAAATTCTCGACCTACGCCACGTGGTGGATTCGCCAGGCCATCACCCGTTCGATCGCCGATCAAGCCCGCACCATCCGGATTCCGGTGCACATGATCGAGACCATCAACAAGATGAACCGTCTGTCACGCCAGCACTTGCAAGAGTTCGGCTTTGAGCCGGACGCCAGCGTGTTGGCCGAGAAGATGGAGATTCCTGAAGAGAAAATCCGCAAGATCATGAAGATCGCCAAAGAGCCGATCTCCATGGAAACGCCGATCGGTGACGACGACGATTCTCATCTGGGTGACTTCATCGAAGACGCTGCCAACACCGCCCCCCTCGAAGCGGCGATGCAAGCGGGTCTGCGCGACGTTGTCAAAGACATTCTCGACAGCCTGACACCACGCGAAGCCAAAGTATTGCGTATGCGCTTCGGCATTGAAATGTCAACCGACCACACGCTGGAAGAAGTCGGCAAGCAATTTGACGTGACCCGCGAACGGATTCGTCAGATCGAAGCCAAGGCTTTGCGCAAGCTCAAGCACCCTTCGCGCTCGGACAAACTGCGCAGCTTCATCGACACGATGTAACTGACCTCAGCGCTCAAAGCGTTGTAAGCGCCTGTTGCCTTTGAGGCAGCAGGCGCTTTTTTTTGCGCTGGCATCACCGTTCCCACACCGGCAGTCGACTTGCACTGACAGCCTTGACGCCAAGAAACCGGAAAACTATGCACTGATAAGAAATCAAAAACCAGATCAAACAGGCGCGGTTTGAATCAGCACCACCGAAGGACTTTTCATGCGCCGCATACTGCTCACTTTAGCCACCGCTGGCAGCCTGACCGCTGGGGCGTCAAATGTCCCGCCAAGCCCCCCGGATCAGGCGTCTGTGCTGACCCAAGTCGCTGTGAACGATCGAGTCGATGACCAGCGTGCTCAGCCTGGCAGAAACGTCATTGCAGCAGCCTCAGCGACACCTGCGAGTTCCAAGCAAGCGTTGGTTGGCGCTGAAGATGACAGCAACTGGAGTATCTATGGGGCTCTGTTCAGCACCTTGATTGTCATGGTGACGATTGCGTTCAGACGCACCCGCCCACGCAGGTCTTGATCATGAGTGGTTTAGGCATGGCTGGCGTGGCGGCAGTGAAATGGAGCACCACCGCGACACTTGCCCGCTTCGTGCTTCAGTTGTCCGCACAAGTGGTGCTTGCACGCACTTTGGGACCGGAGGTTTTCGGCATCTTTGCCATCGGCGTAGTGGTTCTGACCTTCGCCGGTTTTATGACCAGCTTTGGCTTCAGTTGGAGCCTGTTGCAACGCGCCACGGTGCAGAGCGCAGACATTCGCTTCGCTTGGACGTGGCAAGTTCTCGTCGGTCTGCTGACCATGGCGAGTGTTTATGGGCTGGCACCGGGGTTGGCGACCTATTTCAGGGAGCCCCAAGCGCAATTCGTCATTCAATGGCTGTCTTTGGCTTGTGTGATGACTGCCGCCGCTGGACCATCAACTTACCTGTTGCAACGCGACCTCAACTTCAAAGCCATCGGACTGATTCAGGTCGGCAGCTACGCTGCTGGCTACCTGTTGGTAGGCATTCCCATGGCTTTGCTGGGCGGCGGCGTAGCGTCACTGGTCGCCGCTTGGCTGGTGCAAGCCGGCGTCGTGCTGGTGGTGAGCTACGCGTTGAAACCGCATCCGCTGCGTCCGCTTTTTTGGTATGCGGGCGCCGCCAACACCGTCCACACAGGGCGGGCGGTTTTCTTCACCAACATCGTTAATTGGGTGCTCAACAACATGGACCGGATCTTGATCGGCCGCCTGCTGAACACCCAGTCTTTGGGCCTATACAACGTGGCTTACAACATGGCTACTTTGCCAAACTCGCTGCTCTTAGGTGCGCTGCAGCCGGCCTTTTTAGCGGCGGGTGCACAACTTCAAGATCAACTCCCGCGCTTGGGACGAATTTACCTGAACATGCTGTCAACGGTGCTGGTGCTGGTCTTGCCAGCCTTTGTTTTTCTGGCCTTGATAGCCGAGGATTTGGTGCGCTTGTTGTATGGCCCGGCATGGCATGAAGCCGGCTGGGTGCTGCAGATTTTGTTTGTCAGCATGCCGGCTTATGTCATTTGGGGCTTGTCGACGCCAGTGCTGTGGAATACAGGCCGCCAGCACTTTGAGTTTGCGCTTCAACTGCCGCTGGTGCTGGTCGGTGCCGCAGGTTTTTATGCATTTTCAGGCGACGGTCTGCGCAGCGCAGCTGGCGTTGCGGCGACGCTGTTGGTGTTGCGCGCAGTGGTCATGAGTCTGGCCGCCATGCAGGTACTTCAACTTCGCTGGCGAAGTTTATCAGCGTACGCCGGCCGCGGGTTAGCGCTCAGCGGCCTCTGCGTCTTAGGGGTTTGGACGGGGCAGAGGATCACGACTGGCTTTGACAGTGCATGGCTGTCGCTGCTGATGAGCGGGTTGCTGAGCCTGTGTGCCGTAGCGGTGCCGGTCGCGTGGCGACCTCAATTACTGGGGTCCGCCACGATTGAGATGGTGCTTCGATTCATTCCGCAATTCAGTCCATGGATAAAACCCAATGACACACCGCCTCTTACCGGGGTCATTGAAGAGCAGCGGATTTAAAAACTCAAAAATTTCCTATGCACACCACACTGAGCACACTGGTATTGGTCAGCGGCGCCATGTTGGCCGCGCTGCTCGTCACGATCAGCATGACTGGCGCGTTTCACTTCATAGCGCGGCGCGAACATGGCTTCATGCATTTTATTTTTTACGCCATGCTTTTCGCTGTGGCCGCCGGCAGTCTGTTGTCAGGGCGTGACATGACCAGCCACTTCCAGATAGAAGAGACCGCTGCCAAGAGCGTCATTCACCCATTGATGACCGTCCTGCAACCGCTCACGTCACTGCTGATTCTGGCGGTCTGCGGGGAGCGCATCATCGCGCATGGGTTGCAGCGCCGCACAGCGCAGCCGCCATGGCTGCTGCTCATCGCCTTTCTGGTTTTTTGGGCTTGCACGGTGGCTGCGCCAGCCTTGTTTGGCGCTCACCCGCAACTGTCGCATGATGACGTTTACCCCTTGGTGATCGGCATCGCTGCAACTATGGCCTCTGGCTTGGAGCGTGATCAAGCGCTCAAGGCCGCACGCGACGCTATTTTTATTTTCATGTTGTCAGGTTTGCTGTTGGTGGCGGTCAGTCCCAGCCTCGTGTTGGATCACGCTTACACGCAGGGCCTGATTCCCGGGCTACCGCGTCTGGCCGGACTGTCGTCGCACCCCGTCGGCATGGGCTTGCTCTCGCAGCTGGGGCTGCTTTGCTTGATGGCGCGCCCCTACCGCCGTCCATGGCTGCAACGGCTGGCTTGGACAGTCGGGCTGACAAGTCTTTTTGTCGCGCAATCCAAAACCGCTTGGCTGGCATTTTTAATCTGTGGCGGTACCTTGCTGGCAGTGCAGCAGGGACCTGTGTGGTGGCGCCGTATGACCGACCCGATACGCCCTGCTGTCGGTATGACGGTGATGGTTGGCTTCATGCTGAGCGTGCTCACCCTGGTCGCCGTGCTGATCTTTGGCAATTTAGGCGACCGCCTCGACACCTTCATCAATACGCCGGAGGGGGCGCAGTTGACTTCTCTCACGGGGCGCGACCGCATCTGGGCCATTGCCTTTGACGAATGGCAGCGCAACCCGGTGTTTGGCTACGGTCCTGCCATTTGGGGTGATGCCTTCAGGACCAGCATTGGCATGGCCAACGCCACCCATGGACACAACCAATTCATGGACACGCTGTCGCGGGCGGGCACGGTAGGAGTTGCCGGCTTGACGCTGTATTCACTCCTCTTGCTGGCCCTGTCGATGCGATGGGCAAGGGCGACACAGGGCTTGTCTCTGGCCCTGTTTTTAGCTTTGATGTTGCGCGCCATCAGCGAGGTTCCTTTGCTGATGTTCGGTTATTCAACGGAAATGTTTATCCATGTGCTGCTGCTGCTGGTGCTCGCGGCGGCAAGCCAGGAAACACGTCCAGAAAAGCCGCTTTCACCGACCGGTCCGGAGGCATCGAAGCGGCCACGATCACCCACCCACCCTTCATCACCATTGCACAGACCGCCCGGTGGTCCCTTGGTCACAGCACGGCACAGCGTATGAAATTCACTGTACTGATTCCGCTTTACAACAAGGCCTCCTACATTCGCAACACCCTGGAGTCGGTGTTAGCGCAGACCTTCACCGATTTTGAGGTGCTGGTGATCGATGATGGCTCCACCGATGCAGGGGGCAAAATAGTGGCGGAATTTTCAGATCACCGGATACGACTGATTCATCAGCGCAATGCCGGGGTTTCAGCTGCACGCAACCGAGGCATTGCGGAGGCACGCGGCGACTGGGTGGCTTTTTTAGATGCCGACGATTGGCAACACCCGGCGTTTTTAGCCGGGCTGGTATCAGCCCAAATAGCGTGTCCACAAGCGCGTGCAGTGGCCACTGATTTTTTTCGATTCCCACACACCGAAGGCGCATGGCCACCCAGTTGGTCTTTGCCAGGCGGACAGCCCGTCATCGAGCGTATCACCGACTTGTTCTCGCGCTGGATGCACGGCCCGTCACTTTGCAGCAGCGCGGTGGCTGTGCGGCGCGACTTGCTGCAAGCCATGCAGCCGTGTTTCCCCGTGGGTGAATCGGTCGGCGAAGACCTTGATCTGTGGTTTCGGCTGAGTGAGGAAACACCCATTGCACTGATTCACCTGCCGCTGGCAGCCTACCGTGAAGCGGTCGCAGGAAGCCTCAGCACGCAACACAAAATATCGTGTGTTCCGCCGTTTTTTGAGCGTATCCGCAACCGCGCTCTGTCGGAACAAATGACGCCATCGCAGCGTCGTTCGGCCCTGTGGCTGGTGGCTCAGCATGAAGTCACGCTGGCGCGGATGGCGGTCACCGCAGGCCAGCGCACACTCGGCTTGCGTTGGCTGCTGCGCGGTCGGCATGCGGCGCGGGGACGGCGCTGGTGGTTGACACTGGCCATGACGCTTTTTTTTCCCGACCTCTTGGTCAGCCGCTGGCAGAACTGGCGCATTCAACGAAGTCGCCAATTCTGCCCTGTGAACGAGGTGCGATAAAGTCATGCAATACAACACGCTTGCAAAAAAAATCAGTTCCAGCCAACACGCACCCAGCGCAGATGGGCCTTGTTCAGTGTCCATCATCGTCAAAGCGCTGAACGAAGAAGACGGTATCGCAAAGACGCTCGAAAGCGCGCTGCGTGCGGTCCAAGTTGTTGGTGGCGAAGTGATACTGGCCGACTCGTTTTCCACCGACCGAACGGTGCAAATTGCCCGTGGCTATCCCGTGCGTATTGTTCAACTGATGCATCCGGACGAACGTTGTTGTGGCGTCGGCCCGCAGCTGGGCTATCAGTCGGCACGCGGCGAATTTCTCTATCTGGTAGACGGTGACATGCAGCTCGTTGACGGTTTTCTGGAACAAGCCCTGTCGTTCATGCTGCAGCACCCGGACCTCGCAGGCGTCGGCGGACGGGTGCTGGAGATGAACCTGGACAACCCGGAATACCAGACCCGCAACGATAAATGGGCGCAGGCGAAATCGGGTGCATCGACTCGACTCGACTGCGGCGGCCTCTACCGGCGCAGCGCCATTGAGGCCGTGGGTTATTTCTCTGACCGCAATTTGCACAGCTACGAAGAATTCGATTTGGCGGCGCGCTTGCGCACGCTGGGTTGGGGCCTGTGGCGCCTACCGCTTGATGCCGTTAGCCATTACGGTCACACAACGCAGCCCTACCGACTGCTCTGGCGACGCTGGCACAGCGGCTACCTCTGGGGGCTCGGTGAGTTGCTACGGGCCAGCGCTCGTGGTCCCCGGCAGCGGCTGCGTCTGGCATTCCAGGAGATCCGCGAAATTCGCCTTTATGCGGCCGTGCTGATGTGGTGGTTGGTGTTGTTGGCGCTGCTGTGGTTACCCGCATCAGCCACTGTTCGCACCGGCGCTGTGACGACCCTGCTGCTGGCACCGCTGGCACTGATGACGTGGCGCAAGCGCTCGTTGGGGCGTGGACTGTATGCGATCACCGCGTGGTGCTTCAATGCCGCTGGCATGGTGCGCGGCTTGCTGCAAAAACCACGCTTCTCGCAACCCGTCGCTGACAGCCGCCTGTTGCAAGATGCGAGCCCTGTCCAGCCGCGGCCCTCCGCAACAACATCAACAACCTGCCCTGAAAGCTTGTATGCCCATTGACGAGCTGCCGCATCCGGCGAGGCCTAAACATCAGCGCCGCACCATCTTCATCGCCGGTCCCTCCACGCCTAAAGGCGGCGGTATGTTCAAGGTCGCCGACTATCTGGTGCAGTCGCAGGCACGCCCCATGTCGACCATCACCCAAACGGCAGAATTACGCCTGCTGGACACCCGGGGTGACGGCAGTGCACTGTCGTCTCTTGCGGTGCTGACACTGGCGCTGGGCAAGCTGCTGCTATGCCGACTGCGCGGTGAGCTGGTTGGCGTGCACGTGAATGTGGCTGAGCGGCTCAGCCTGTTTCGCAAGGGCGTGGTGATCGTCGCCAGCCGGGCGCTGGGGGTGCCGGTCGTGCTGCATTTGCACGCAGCCCAGTTGCATCATGTTTACCCTGACCTGCCCCGACCGCTGCAAGCGCTGACACGTTGGGTTTTCTCCTTGCCCCAAAGCTGCGTGGTGCTGGGGCAGGTCAGCCGACAATTTGTGATAGAGCAACTCGGCGTACCGGCGCAACGCGTGGAGATCATCAACAACGGTGTACCGGAACCGACCGAAACCAGACGACGCTCAGACCCGGAGGCCGTACAACGCGTCTTGTTCGTGGGCAACCTGTCTGAAAGAAAAGGTGTTTCAGATTTACTCGATGCGCTGGCCCTGTCCGGCTTCGACAGGCGCCAAGTGAAAGTTCAGATCGCCGGCGGCGGTGATGTGGCGGCTTATCAAGCCAAAGCCAATCGCTTGGGACTGAAGCACTTGGTGCATTTTTCAGGCTGGGTTGACCAGCCGGAAGTGGCACGCCTGATGGCGGCGGCTGACGTGCTGGTGCTGCCCTCTTATGACGAAGGCCTGCCGCTGGTGATTCTGGAAGCACTGGCCAATGGTGTCGCCGTGGTCTGCAGCCCGGTCGGTGAAATCGACTCCGTTCTCACCGACGGCGTTGACGCCGTTTTTGTGGCGGCGGGTGATCCGCGCGGATTGGCAGCAGGTTTGCAACGCGTTCTGCGAACCCCCGTTTTGCGGGAGACGCTAGAGATAAATGGTCGCGGCCTGTATGAACAAGAATTTTCAATTCAGCGTTTTTTTTCTGAAGTGGCCCGCCTGCACCAACGCCACTTCGGCATCTCGGCCCAGAGCCGATCAAGCGGCTACAACACAGCAGCAGTCAGTGCTGTGGAGCCCACCTGAGTCGCAAGGCACGGAGCAGAAAAACAGGATTTCCCAAAACATATCGTCGAAACAAGCGCACCGGCTCTTGCACCAGCCGATACACCCACTCTAAGCCGAAACGGCGCATCCAGTGGGGCGCACGCGGGGTCTTGCCCCCCAAGAAGTCGATGATCGCGCCGCCACACACAATCAAGCAAGGTTGCGTCAATGCAGCACGCAGCGCGCAAGCCACTTCTTCTTGGCGCGGCATGCCCATGCCCAACACAATCAGCTCGCTTTCATGGGCCCGCACCAAGGCCAGATAATAATTCTGACCCATGAAACCGTGCGCTTTGGCAGCGCGTTTGTCATGGTCTAGGTCGTCCTGCACGGCACCGGCAGCCCGCGTCAGGTACGGCTCTTGTGTGCCCAGCAAAGCGATGGGCCGGCCATGAAATTGACGAATCAGACGCGGGATCAGATCAGTGCCATTGAGGTTCTGACCAGGCGCTATGCCGAGCATTTTAAAAAGCACCGACATGCCAGCGCCGTCGCGCAGCAAGGTATCCGCCGAGATCAACGAGTCAAAAAAATCAGCATCGCGGGCGGCTGAATTCATGGCGTGTGCGTTGACAAAGGCCAGCACCGTCGGCTGTGTCGGCTGGCTCAGCTGTCGCAGCAAACTGGCGTCATCCGCATCAACGGGCACGCGTTGAATTTTTTTCAGCAAGGCCTCCCAACGTTGGGGCCACGCAACGCCATCGGCCCAACGGTAAGCCAAAACCAGCCACAAAGCACCGATGGAGCCCCCCACCAGATCGGCGAGCAGGTCTTCCAAACCAGCATTGCGACCTGGCAAATGCAACTGGTGTAATTCATCCATAGAACCCACCAGCAAGGCTCCAGAAAGACTACATAGCAGCAAGCGCCAACCGCGCGAACCCGATGCCATGCCCGCGGTTGCACCAACGACAGCAAAGACACTGGCGTGTGCCAGCAGATCCCACGGCGGCGTGAACAAGCCAACCGCCACAGGCAGCGCGCCACCAAAATACAAGCCCGCCGCGACTGCAACCGCGCAAATCGCAGCGCCCCATCGAAGACTGGCTGGCGGATGGAAGACGGGGCTGCATGGCTCAGACATCGTTGAGCACAGAACCAAGAACCGTCACACCAAACTCACGCAGACCCTGCGTCAGCTGAGCCATCTGTGGCACTGAACTGCTGCCTTGACGCGCCACCAACAAAGCGGCACCCGCCCGCGCGGCAACGGTGTGCGCATCAGCGTAAGCACTGGCCGCAGGTGTGTCGATGATGATGACGTCAAAATCTTCGCCCATCGAGTGCAACAAGGTTGAGAAATGATGACGGCCCAGCAATTCCTGCGGATTCGGGGGGATCACGCCGGAAGGCAATACCGACAATCCACGCAGCTCAGGAATGTCGACCACGGCGTCGGGGCCAGCCCGACCGACCAGCATATCGGACAGACCCGCACGCGCGCCCAGGTTGAACAGCTTGTGCTGACGGGGGGTACGTAAGTCAGCGTCGATCAGCAGGGTGCGCTCACCCAGTTGCGAAAACACGATCGCCAAATTAGCCGCCAAGTAGCTTCGTCCCTCACCCTGGCCCGGGCTTGCAATTGCCAAGATTCGGCGATCGGCACCTGTGTCAAACCAGCGCAACATCAACTGACTGCGCAATCCACGCAGATCTTCCGTCACCCGACTGGCCGGCTCGTAAGCAGCCACCAGTTCGCGACTCAGCCGGCAGTCCGCTGGCAAGTACGAATAGTCAAACTGTACTGACAGAGCGTAGCGCACGTCGTCTTCCGTCAGCAAACCCAAGGCTTGGCCTGCATCGCCGAAACGCACACGGGTGCCTTCCTGAAACGACATGATGCGATCGACATCGACAGACTGCAGACGCTCTGCCTCCACCAATATTTCACCCATGAATCGACTGGCGTCGGTGGCTGGTTGACTAGGAACCGCGACCGGAACCGATCGAACAACTTGCGTGTGGCTGAGAGTCATAAGGCTTTTCCATTTCCCAATTTAATCGCACCGAGTGCCAGTCGACTTGGACCTGACAAGCGCGGCTGGCTACGCTTTGACAACACCATGGGCGCACGGCTGATCCGACCCAACACCGGCAACTCCACCATGTGGGTGATGTCTTCCACCGAACGAACGCGGCGGTTTGAAAACTCCACCAACAACACAACAGCCACACCCAAAAGAGTCCCGCCAAAAGCGGCGATCACCAAGTTCAACATGGTCTTGGGGCTGGAAGGCAGCAACGGCTCCAGAGCGGTATTGAGCCGCACCACATTGGTCTGGTTGGTCAGACTTTGCAGTCGCGTTTGCGAGGCATTTTTGCTGACCTCCTCATAAGCGCGTTGAGCCGCCTCAACATCACGGCGGTAAACATTCAGTTCATCGCGGTCTTTATTGATCTTCAAGACGCGCGATTTTTGCGAAGCCACAGCCCCCTGAAGCTCTCGCTCACGGTCTTTGCCAACTTGGAAGGCGGTGTTGATGGACGCGCCGATGCTGCGGGTTTCAATGGCGAGCCGCTGCCGTAACGCCGCCAGCTCTGATTGCATGCGCTGCAACTGGGGATGGTTGGGTCCAAGATTGACACTGGTCTCCTGCACCTTGGCCTCCAGCCGCCCGATGTCTGCTTTCAGACCATTGATCAGCGTGCTGTCCATGACCTCGGCCACACTGTCGCTCCGTGCATTGCGCTTGCTTTGACTGTCCGTTGTCGCCACCTGCACATCGGTGAGCTGTGCGGAGATTGAGGCGAGCTTGGCGGTTTCATAATCCAGTCGCTCGTCACTGGTGACAATGCCGGCTTTTTGTTGATAGTCCGACAAGCGCGACTGAGCGTCTTCGAGCTTGCTGCGCGATGCCTTGGCCTGCTCGTCAAACCACTCCGCATAAATACGTGCGGGCTCAGTCTTGAGAGCCAAGTTGGTGTCTAAATAAGCCTGCGCAAACGCATTGGCAATTTGCGCTGTGCTCTCAGCGTCACCGCCTTTGTAGCTGATGTTGATGACATTGCTCTCACGCGCCGGACGCACGTCGAGCCGTTTTTGCAGAGACTCAGCCAACCAAGCTTGCAAGGAACCGCGCCCCTGCGTCGCCTCCAGCCAACGTTGACGGTGCTCAGATTTTTCGTCGAGCTTGAGCATGCTGACCACCCGTTGAGCGACCCGATCGCCGGTGATGATGTCTACCTGGGTGGCCAGGTAACTAGGCGCCACCACGCCTGCCAGCGAACCACCGGCGACCGGGTCTGGCGTGCGCAAATCCACCAGCACGGCAGTTTGAGCGGTGTACTGTCGCGGCAGCAGCCAACTCACCACCAATGCGGCCACCACGGCAAAGACAGCGATGCAAACCGCCAGCCGGTAGCGTGACCGCAATATCAAGAAAAATTGATGCAGTGACATGAGTCGCGCTTTCTAAAAAATACTTTCACGCACATAAATAACGTCCTCGGAACGCACCACATCTGTGAGCTGCGGGACAGTTTCAATGACCTTTCCATTCGCATCACGGCGGTGTAATTTAAGCCGGTTCTGGCTGCCGCGTGCCGTCGGACCACCGCCTTGCGCCAAGGCCTGCATCACCGTCATCCCGCGTTCAATCCGATAGGGGCCAGGCCTTTGCGCTTCGCCGTAGATGTAGAAAACCGGCGCCTTGTTGACGTAAAGTGTGTCGCCGCCAGCCACCACCATATCGTCTGCTGACAGCTGATTCAGAAACAACCCAGGGATGTCAATCGCCCGACGAAATGGCTGGCCTTGGCGCTGACCGGAGAGGATCAATACATCATCGCCCGCCGGCGTCACGCCACCGGCCGTTGCCAACATATCGCTGACCCGGGTGTTGCCCGTCTCAAGCGGAAATCGACCGGGCCGATTCACCTGACCCAGCACCGCCACCTGATTTCCGCGCACTTGCTTCAAGCTGATGTTGACTTGCGGTGAACGCACGAAGCCGCCCGAACGAAGCGCGTCAGCAATGGTTTTTTCGGCCTCTGTCAAACTCAAGCCGCCAATTTGCACCGTGCCAATCAGCGGATAGCTGATGACGCCCCGCTCAGACACACGGGTCTCAACAGTCAAATCCGGATTCTGGAAAACTTGCACCCCGATTGAGTCGCCGGAACCAAGCCGGTACTCCTGATCAGATGCAGCCGGCGCGCTGATAGACGCGTCGCGTGCCAGCGGATCTTGCGCAACAGCGTTCAGCTGTGCATGCGCGACCATGCCAAGACCAGCCCAAAAGACTGCCATCATCAATTGCCTCAAACATCTCATCGTGCCACCTCAAGTCTTTCATCAAAATAAAGCTGAAAAGTCAGCGCATCAAAACTTAAGCAAGGCTGATAGGTCCAGCACATTCGCCTTGTAGTCCAAGTTTTGAATGTTGGAGCTGCGCTTGTCTAAAGCCAGTGACGCCATCAACTTGAGGTTGCGTCGCGGCTCCCACTCGAGGCTCACGCCTTCCTGGCTGAGGCTGTCGCGGCGTCCGGCGTAGCCCGGCTCCAATGACCCTTTGTAATACCGCAGGCCTTGGTCGAAGCGCAGGCGAATCGCTGTTTTTTCTGTCAGATTCCAAACCGGGCTGACGTAAACACGCCCGCTCGTGTAGTAACTGGGAATGATGGCATTGGGCTGATAACTTGAAATTTCGCGGATCACGCCGGCCTCAACACGCGTCTTACCGGTGACAGCCCAGACCATGTTGACGCGGCCGACCAAGCCTGAAAATTCACGCCCGGCAGAATCGTCGCGCTTGCGTTCTAAATGCGCCAAACGCCCTTGCAGAGTGGTACGACCCGTCGGCGTCGCCTCAAAACTCAACTCGTGCTCAACATCTGAAAAATGTCTGGACGGCAGCGTGGTGCTGGGCAGACCGGTGTATTCACCGTTGCCTTTTCTGTAGCGATAAGCCACAGAGTTGCCGGTGAGGAAAACATAGCGGGCACCAACGTCAGCACCCGTGACCGACGTGTTGACGACCGCACTGGCGGCCGTGCTGTTGTTGATGTTGCGCTCAAATACGCCGCCCAACAAGCGCACGGCGCTGCCCAGTTCATACTCGCCATCGAGCCGCCTGACTTCTTCAGTGCGGTGGTTGACCACACCGCTGCTTTGCACCAACGACGTGTTGTCGATGTACTCACTGCGGTCGGCGGTGACGTTGCCAGTGAAGCGGGGCGTCAAACTCCAACGCCAAGCTGCCGCGTAATTGATCGCCGTGAAGTCCAGCACCGAATAGTTTTTATAGCGGTAGTCCTGCGCGTTCAGCTCCAGCTCAATGCGCTGCAAACCGTAGCGCTTGTCAAACTTCATACCCAGCGTTGTCACCCCATACGTGTCCGCCTGCCGACTTGAACTGGCGGGTAGTCTGAAGATATTGCTGTCATGTTCTATCGATTGGCCGACACGAAATTGCAGCGTGTCTGGAAGCTGGAGTTGGGTACTCAAAGGCGGAAGGTCAGGGAGTCGAGGCTGTTGCACCCAATTAGGATCGATCGGGCTCTGCTGCGCCAGCGCTAGCGATGGCATGGCAATGGCAAGCAGACAACTCAGCAAGCTGAGCACACATGGAGGCGACGGCTGAGTGAAAAATGCGGGACGGGTGGATGCTGCCATGGGAAGACTCCTGTGGGTTGAACGTGTGAAAAAGGATGGATTCATAGTCATCAGTGACTCAATACGCTGTGCTGTCTTTGAAGACCAGTCGTATCGTTTTCAAAATAATGTAAAAGTCCAATTGCAAGGACCAGTTGCGCAAATAGTCCAAGTCAAAATCGATGCGGGCTTGCATCTTGTCCAGGGTGTCGGTCTCACCGCGCTGACCATTCACCTGCGCCCAACCGGTGATACCGGGCCTGACCTTGTGCCGCACCATGTAGCCTTTGATCAGCGTGCGGTAGAGCTCGTTGTGGGAAACCGCGTGTGGCCGCGGGCCGACCACACTCATACGGCCTTGCAACACATTCAAAAATTGCGGTAACTCATCAAGCGACGTGCGGCGAAGAAAGGTGCCTAAGCGGGTGACTCGCGCATCATTTTTTCGAGCTTGAACAATCTGATCGCCGTCTTCACTGACCACCATCGAACGAAATTTGTAAACAACGATTTCTTCGCCATCCAAGCCGTAACGTCGCTGCTTGAAGAACACCGGGCCAGGCGAGTCGAGCTTCACGAGGACGGAAATGAGTAGCAACAGCGGCGCGATCAGCAGCAATATCAGCAGAGACAACAGCACATCACTGAGCCGTTTGAGAAAACCGTTATAGCCCCTGAACGGGGTGTCACAGACCGAGATCACCGTGACGCCGCAAACCGCATCACTGCGCCCTTGAATCAAATCGGTGATGAACATGTCAGGTACAAAATAGATCGAAGCCGTGGTGTCTTTCAGGCCGTCAAGAACCTGCAAAATACGCGGCCGCGAGGTCATCGGAAGTGACAGGTAAATGAGCTGCACCCGGTTTCTTTTGACATACTCAGGGAGCTCATCAATTTTCCCCAGCAACTTGAATTTCTCTTGTTTACCGCACCGCTTCTCACCTCGATCGTCGATGAAACCGAGCAATTGAATACCGGTATATTCAGAGCCCGTGATGCCACGGGCCAACGCTTCTCCCTGCGGATTCATACCGACAATCACGGCCTGCGGCAAAGCGCCTTGCAAGCGAATCAAATGCGGCGCAGCACGCCGCAAAGCCATGTGTGCCAGCACTTGGGACAGCGGCACCAGCCACAGCCAGTGTCCGATTACCCGGATAGAAAAAACATGGATGTAAGCCGTCCCAAACCCGATCAGCAACAACAGACCGGCAATCCAAGCCCAGTTAAAGCACATGTTGAAAATTATCCGCAACGCAGAAACGTGCAATTTCGAAGCGCCCGGAAATGACAGGGAGAAAACAAGCATCCCCAAGATCAGGTAGGCAGAGCTCAAGCGACCAGTCAAATAGATCGCCAACGCCCACAGCGTGAGCACCCATATACAGGGATCGATCGCCGCCTCAATGACGCGAAACACTTGGCTGCGGCCCCTTCCCGCGGCAAGCGGCACGTGGCCAGCAAACCAAGTGGCGGCTCCGAGAATCGGCGGGCTATCGGCCATTCGAAATTTGGCTGAAAGCCGAAAAATAAACTGCAAATTTAACCAACAAGTAAGCAGTCGATCCAGCCGCTGAATTCCCTGTGATAAGTTGCAAAAAGATGCTCATGGTCAGCCGGCCCCTTGATCTGGTGTGTTTCCAGATATGGGATTATTCCGACGCCAAAACTCAGCCGTTGTAGGACAAAACCCGATGCCGTTGACGGGCGGACACACACTTAACAGACTGCTGCAATTACTTCGTCTCTTGGGTTTTATAAAGTCTGATCAATTCTGTCGGCTCTGTCGGATTTGTCCCCTCAACCCAGTCACTGCGATGTTATCTTTCGCTGGCTGCGACGGGATTTACTTGCTCGTAATGTCAAGCTGCTTAACAAGCCTGTTAAGCCTTGCCGTGACGGCATGTGGATCAAGGGCCGACGACAGCGCCCGGCTGGATTCGACTGGCTTGCAGTGCTGCCTCCATGCGCTCTACGCGTTCTAACAAGTGGCTGTTTTGCGCTTGTTCGTTCGCTTGTTCTGGCGTTGGTAACTTCGCTGGCCCGTTTTCTTGCGCCAGCTTGGCATTCAGGTACGGACTGGTAGTCCACCAATCGATGCCCATTTCTCTGGCTTTGTCGACTGAACAGACCAGCAGGCGAATCTGAATCGTCAACAGTTCAATGTCAACAATTTTGATTTTGATGTCGCCAGCGATGACCAAACCCTTGTCCAGAATTCGCTCCAACACGTCCGCCAGGGTGGCCGACTGAACCGAATGAGTCATGCTGCGTTGTTTTTTTTGCGGTGCATCCATTTTTTATCCTTTGAGTTCATCGGCGTTGGCGCCGCAATAGCGGATAGCCATCAGCCTACACACAGCATTTTTTAGAGTAATTTTCCGAGGGGGCCGAGATCCAAATTCAGATCTTTGTCGGTCAGTCCAAACTCTTTTTTGAGCCAAGTCATCTGCCGATCCAGTTCGAGGAACGTCAAGCCCAAGCGCTCAATTTCGTCCTCTGTCAGCGAGCCGCCTTCGATGCGCCGCATGGCTTGTTTTTCCAACAACTGCCGAATCAGCTCGACCAGCGTCAAGACCAGTTGTCCAAGCCCGTTCTTGACACTCTCAGGGTCTAAGCTGATGCGCGGCGAGCGCTTAGCAGACGTCAGGTCAGCGCTTGGCGGCTGAGTTTCGTCCTCCGCAAAAAGAAATGGGAAAATTTCTTTCATACTTTTTTCAACAGCTTAGCTTGCACCATGGCGGTTTCAACCGAGGTCAGCAGCAGGTTCAAATTGAGATAAATCAGGTCTACACCGGCGACTGAAATCACAATTTCGCCCATCGCGACAACACCGGTGTTGAGCACGCGGTCCAGCAGTTCACACAACGAGGCGCTGCTTTGCGGGGCGCTTTTTTCTACAGGCAAACTCATGCAGTTCTCCAAACATGTCTGGTTCGTTCAAGCCCCAAAAAAGCCAGATCAATCTTCCAAGTCCATCAGTTTTTCGTACATGCTGCGCGCCATGTGCTGGTTGCCGGCACGCTCATAACCTTCAGCCAAAGCCAACAATTCAGCTTGTGCGGCAGCCGCTTCTGGGGTGTCGGCATGGTCATAAACCAAAGTCCAAAACATCTCTGTGGCTTGCCGATAATTGCCCTCTTGCCGGTAGCGCTGCGCCATCAGCAGCAAGCGCCCGAGTAAGGCTTGGCGCAGCACTGAGCCAGCCGCAACCGGTGCGGCGACCGACGGAGCGATGGGTGCTGCAGCGGTTACAGCGGCTACAGGCGCGATGGCTGCAACACTCTCAGTCTCTTGCAACAAGGCCTTGGTTTCAAAGTCTGTGATGTTTTCCATTGCATTTCTCCCGTGAATTAATGACGACTAACTTGTGACTTGCGCGGCATACAGCACCCCGCCCAGCGCCTGCAACGGACCCATACCGCGCGGCTCTGGCTGCTTAAAAACTTGCGCGAGATGACGCCCCGCACAGACCGCTTCGTATTGCTGGCGCACAAGCGCTTGTGCCTGCTGGAGGATGGAACACACCGGACACGCTGAAGGGGGTACCAGCAAATTCAAAAAAACGTGAGGGACTGCGATTTGCAAGCGCTGACAGGCTGCAAGCAAATCGCTAGATTCTGCCAACGCCATCTGTGTTGGAATGGCGACGGCCATCAAAGCGGTTTGACGCGGGTCGCTCATCAAGCGGCGAAAAGTTTTGATGCGTTTGGACAACTCGATCATTTTTTGCGTGATGCTCGGCAGCCAGAAAATATGCCGGTACTTCAAAAATAGGGCAAAAAATGTTTTCAACCACTTGTCAATCAGCTCTGGCATCTCCAAGAACCGGAGCAAATGCCCGGTTGGTGCGGTGTCCAGCACGAACAAGTCGTAGCGACCGCGCTCCATCAAGTCAACGATGCGCGTCAGCGCCAGCATTTCATCCAGCCCCAAAGGAGCGACGTCCAGCATGCGTTCCATCACCTCGCGGTCGAACGCGAGCGCGGCACCCGACTGCGCGTTAGCGCGCTTAAAAACACCCGTCAACTCAGCCGCATAGTCACGCTTCAAAGCCGCGTACTCATCTTGCGCGTTCAGCTCAATGGCGGTCAATCCAACACCCACACGGGTTTCCTTGGGGCCGATCGAACGCCCCAAGCAAGCACCTAAAGAATGCGCTGGGTCAATCGAAAAGAGCAATATTTCTTGGCCGGGACGAGCCTCTGCCGTGCGCAATGCGGAGGCACAGGCCAGCGTGGTTTTGCCAACCCCGCCCTTGCCCGCGAACATCAGCAGTTTGAGGGCAGCACCTGGCAAAGGCGGGGGCTTCGACACTAGATCCAGCGGCCGATACGTGGAAGGGACGGATGAAGTGCATGGCGCTAGGTCTGTCCCCAAGCGGGCACGGGAGGTCCAGAAATAATCCAGCGGTTGAGAGGCAGGCCAGAACGCCAACAACCTGTCCGCACCGCGAACTTCCGCCATAAAAAACGGCAAAGCCCACAGCGGGTGCGACGAGAATTGTTGGCTCAAGGCCACAACAGCGCGTGATTGCCGAGCGAAGCTGTCGATGCAAACAGGGCATGTGGTGCTGGCACTCAGCAAGCGGTTGACGACGATTTCTTTGACCGGAAGTCCCAAGCGGTTCAGTTCGTCCAACATGATGGCTGTCACGTTGATACTTAAATTTTCTGCCAGCATGACCGGTACAAATCGGCATGTTGTCGGCGAACACAAGAGCGCCCAGAGCTGCTCTAAATCTGACACCGTCTCTTCCAAATACAAATCAACTGCCTCTTTGTCGTAACGACCGCGGTAAAGCTTGGCCATGTAACGATGCTTGGCCAACATGGCGTCCAACGCGGCAACCCACTGGCGCATCAGGGCCGGCAGCGCCAGCAGCCTAAGGGTGTGGCCGGCCGGCGCGGTGTCCACCACAATGCAGGCGTATTGGTCAGCTTTGACCCAAGCGACGATGTCCAGCAAGGCCATGGTTTCATCCAGCCCAGGCATCGACAAATCAAGCAGCTGGTCAATGTCGGATTGGTCTAAAAAAGTTCCGCGTGCGGCAATCGTGCCCAAGTGAGCTTGGTGCAGTGCTTTAAACCGTGCCAGACATTCAGCCGGGTCAATTTCTCGGACCGTTAAATTAGCCGGTGCTGGCGAGCCCGCCAAGCTGTCCAACAACGAATGAGCCGGGTCGGTGGACACCAGCAAATAAGCACGCTCAGGATGTTCCCGAGCTAAGTGAAGGGCTGCAGCGACCGCAGAGCTTGTCTTGCCGACGCCGCCCTTGCCGCCAAAAAGTAAGAGACGAATGCCGTCGTCCTGCAGAAAGCCAGGAAGCATGTGATTGTCCACGGTCAGTCTCTTTTTTCGATCACGGGATGAGGAAGGTCTGGCACAACAGGATCAACTGCAGCGGCATCACTGACCGACTTGTCATCCTCGTCTTCGTCTTCGTCTTGTTCGTCGTCTTCTTCATCATCCTCATCGTCTTCAAACTCGTCATCGTCATCCTCATCCTCATCGCCGTCTTCTTCATCGTCCGACTCATCGGAACCTTCGGTGCGCTCCCGAATCGCGTCCAGCCGATCCAACAACGCCGATTCAGCCACGTCAAACTCCGCTTCGGTGATGGAGCCTGTCTCAAGCTTCATGTACAACTCGCTGAGCGAACGCGTCACTGCATCAGCTTCTCCTGCCTGCTCTTTCTGAACCGTCTCGTTGATTTCCCTGAAGATCCACAACAAGGGAGACAGCAATAAATTGTCCAGAATCAGCATAAAAGGCTTTTATGCGGCCAAGGACATGGTGACGAAATGATGCGGCGCCCAAGGGCCGTTGAAATCAAAAGCGAAGTTGTTGTCAAACAGCTTGGCGGCTTCAAAAACACCGTCCTCAAAATCTTTCAGCGCACCGCGCTCAACCAGGCAAGCGAGGTGCATGACTTCCTTTTCTTCACGCGTCGGGTTCTGCTTGATGTCGACACAGCGGCTGCTCAACACCTCCATCACGGAAGACGCGTGCAACTCGCGGTCTTGCTGCAACAAGTGGTCAAACAAGCGACCCATTTCGATTTTGTCGTTTTGCGACGCCCCATGTTGGCGACCCATGACCTCATCACGCAAATCAGCCAATTCTTGGTGGCGACTCACCATGTAGGCAAAAATATTCGGCACATCCAACACCACTCGCAGACCTAATTCAACTTTGCCGCGTACCACGTCGAGTTGCTCCACAAACGTCGCGCGGTTGTCTTTGAGGATTTTGACCAGCGACTGGTTGCTGCCAGCGATGGTGCCAAAAGCCACCGGCAGCACCGTCGTTTGCTCCATCAAGCGCTTGATCACCGTGTTGTGCGCAGCTAAATTTTTGCGTTCCGGCCGCAGTCTTTTTTCGCTGATGTCACTGACCACCGCCAGCACCGGTCCTTGCGCAATGGTGTAGACGACTGCGCCATTGATGCCCATGTTGCCGTAATCTGGATGTGGCTCTAAGGCGTCTGCAATGGCGTACAGGTAGTGACCCGGTTCAACGGGGTTGGGACTGGTCATGGCTGCATCCTTAGGATGGCACTGCTGCGAATCATGCCGCGCTTGGGCGCCGTCATCACATGGGAATAAGGGCGGGCATAGAGCTGCCGCAAAGTACCGATCGCGCTGCGTTGCAGATACACCAGGCCGCGTTCATCACGCATTTTCACCACCTGAAAGGCGGCGCAACTCAAGGATGAACGGCGCGTGGTCAACGTGATGCTTGTCATGGCTTTGCCCTCTTAGTAGCTCAACTGGCGGCGCTTCATGCGGTCGGTTGGCGCGTTGTGAATTGGCAATGGTGAAGCCGCGCCAAAGACTGGAACGTTGTACTGAATGTCGATGGTCGGGCGCTCAACAAACAACTGAAGCCGGTGTTGTTTGACCTCTAGTTCAGCCAGACGCGCACGAATCTCAGCGCTGCGCAGTTCCGCGCGCAGCATTTCTTTTTTAAGCCGCTGCTTTTCCATTTCGATCATCGACATCTCCAGCAGGGCTCCCGCTGAAGTGCGAATCCGACGGGCATCAACCAGTCCGGCCATCGTTTTGATGTTCAACACACCGCGTTTTTCAGCTGCCATGACGACCGCCCTTTTTATGCAAACTGGACACCTGTGGGGCCGATTCAGACGGTGCCATATCGGACGGCACCGGAACCAAGGCGGGCAAGACCGGGCAGCAACGGGTGATGATCTCGTCAAGCCGCTCAAGACCAGCAACTTTTCCGTCGTGCGTGACCTTCAGGCAATCGGCGTTCAGCACGTCATGGCACAGTTCGCGAAAAGCGTTGTCGCCGGCCGAGACAGTGCCCTGACGGTTGGCCACGATGCGGCCAAGCATGATGCAGGCGCGGATGGTTGGTCGTGCGTTGTTGACGCCCAGTTCTCGGAATTCGCGCACGATATCGACAATCGATTTCGACTGACGCCACGGCAGACCCGATTTCGCCTGCGTGATGGCGACTTCGGTTTCGTAGTCGTGATGCCCCACCTTGATCGTGATCATGCGGTCCATCAAAGCGTCTTGCGTTTTGTGCACGCCAGCGTACTCTTCCGGATTGCTGGTGAAAATCGCGCTGAAGTTCGGGTGCACTTGCAAATAGCCATCGCCATTGCGCGCATCAGGCAACTCCAGCAAACGCTCTTCCAAAATCGACAACAGCACGTTGTTGGCCTCTGGGCGCGAGCGGGTGAACTCGTCATAAATCAAGGTAAAACCATATTTACAAGCCGTCGTCAGGCGGTTGTCGCCCCACTGCTTGGAAACGGTTTCTTCCTGCTTCAAGACGGAGCTGATGTAGTTGTCAACCACCTTGGTGGAGCGGTAACCGGTTTGGCCACCGATCAAGTCTGAGCTGCCGAATTCGTCATCGCCGTGAATCAAAATAACCTGCCGACCGAGCTGCGCGGCCACGTGCATGGCCAAGGCGGTTTTACCGGTGCCAGCAGGGCCACTCAAGTGAACCGGGTAACCAGCCTTGATGTAGTCCAGTGCACGCTCCGACACGCCCTGAATGTAGGCCGTCTCAACGAAATTGGCTTTTTTCTCTAAGGTCAATACGGTCAATTCTTCTGCTTGGCTCATGGCACACACCCTTTAGTTGTTAAATTGATTTTTGGCACGGCACATCAGATCTGCCAGGCTGCTAATGACGTTGATCGACACGGTCACGTTGAGCGCATCACTTCTTTTTAGACTTGCCCGACTTAGCCGGCACCGACCTGGCTGGCACCGACTTAGACGCTGCAGCTTTGACGGGCACGGGTACGCGCGCCTGCTTCAGGGCACCCACCGCTTCAGCGACTTGGTCGACGAACAAACTCGGCTCCTTGTAGGCCGGTCGTGCTGCAATAGCGGTCGGCTTGTCTTGCACCGCCAGCGACCAATTGAAGTTGCTAGGCTTAGAAGTCGGCGTAGAGGCTGATGCAGAAGAAGATGCCATGGTCGGCGCAGAAGGAGGCGTTAAAGCCGCCTGAATAGAAGGTACAACGGCGGCGTGCACGGGCGCTTGAACTGACGCTTGAACGGCTGCCTGCACTGCGGTCTGAACCGGCGCTTTGACCAAGGCTTTGACTGTTGCAGGCACAGACACAGGAGTCGCTTTCAATGGCAACACAAGGGCAGCGCTGGCGTGAAAACTGTGCATCAGAGCGACAACGTCATGGGCGCGGTCTTGGCGCTCTTTCATCAACGCGGTGCGCTGCGCATGAGCCATCTGGTCATGCGATTTCGTGAAAGAAGCCATCAATTTTTCGACGGCATGTGACCGCTCGATACGATCTTTGACCAAGGCCTTGCGCTGCTGCCGCGACATGTGGCGGTGCGTCTTGGTGAAAGCTGCGCGCTCTTTGAAAAACTCAGTGCGCAAAGCGGTGACAGCACCCACCACGGCCAGTTTTGTCTCGACCAAACTTTGCCGCAAACTGTGGCCCATGCGATCGTGCTGGTCGCGAAATTCCAGACTCATCTGGATGGCGTTGTGGCGAATTTCGAGGACTTCTGCGGACCGGCTGGCGCGGTCGGCCTGCAAGCTGGATTTCAGGGTGTTGGCCATGGCCGTGCGCTCATGGTCAAACGCAAGCAGCGTGCTGGCGGTTTGTTTTTTAATTTCGCTGATGGCTTTTTTTCGCTCGCGCGCGTCGTTTGCAATACCGCGCATCAACTCAAGCATTGGGGCACTCAAAGTGTTCATGTGAATTTTCTCCTGGTAGGCTGGGCTTGCACCCATCGGCGGCAGAATGACGACTGCTCGAAATGACATCTCACACTGCTTCAAAGATAGTGTCTGACCAGCGAGAGCGTGAATATGGAATTGGATTGAGGTCGCCCAATCTGCCGGATGAAGTCACCCGCACCCGGCAGAAAAGACAATACTGTCTGGCTGATTAGGCCGGAGCTGCTGCGCTGGAAGTCAGGCCAATGGCTTCGGCGTACTTGAGGTACGTTTCAACCGATGCGATCACGATACGTGCTTCGATTGACAGCAACTCAATGCCGACCAAAGAAACTTTGACCCAAGCGTCAATCACGATACCTTTGTCAAGGATGCGGTCTACAACTTCAGCCAAGCTGGATGAGTCGGTCGACTTTTGTACTTTTGCCATTTTTTACTCCAAACAAAAACTCCCCTGATTAACGAATTTATCGACACGAAGTACGGGGTTAAGCCCTTCGTCATTCAGAGTGTTTGCAATAGGTGTGCCAGTGTTGTGCGGTGCATCAAAAAAGCTGATTTTGCTGCTAAAAAAGCCATCTAAGCCTTCCTTCGCATCACCTTCAATGCGCCACTGTCATCGACTTGAAATAAAGCCAGAAAAACTAGGGATTCAGTGCCACAGTTGGGCTTGAGATTCCTGTCATCAACACACTTGAAATAGCTCTGATGATGTCGTCGTGACGAAAGGGTTTGGTGACAAAAGCCGTGATGACGCCGTCGCGTAAATTACGCTGAATCTCGCTGTCATCTTTGTAAAAATATCCCGAAACCAAAATAACCGGCGCAGTGCAAGTCGTCAAAGTCCGGATTTGGCGGGCGAGCTTTACACCATCGACATCACCGAGTTTTGCGTCCAGCAAGATCACTTGGCATATCTGTTGCCCTAGCCAATGCAAGGCCTCGGCACCGCTGCTAACTTGCGCCACGCTGAAGCCGTTCTGGAGCAGCATCATCTCCAAAGCCCAGCGCACATCAGGCTCGTCATCGATCACCAACACGGTCGCGGTCTCAGTCATCGCGGGTCAGCCAGCCAGTGGCAGACGAACGATGAACGTAGTGCCAGCAGCTTCGTCGTTACTGAGCACTGAAATCGAACCGAGATGCTGCTTCACTATCGTGTGACAGATTGACAAACCCAACCCTGTGCCCTGTCCCGCAGGACGGGTCGTGAAAAAGGGATCAAAAATTCTGCCCATGTCGGCCAACAAGATACCAGCGCCTGAGTCTTGTACGCTGACAACGGCATCGTCCTTGTCACGCTCAACGGACAACGTCACATCGCCGCCTTCTGGCATTGCCTGAAAGGCATTCAACACAAGATTCATGATGACTTGTTGCAACAAGTTGGCGTTACCGACGATGGGCACATCGTTCTCTGCGTATGATTCCAACAGATTTATTTTTTGCAACTTGGCTTGCGGCACAAGTATCTTCACTGTCTCGCTGCTAAGCGTACACAAATTAACAGCCTCGGTTTGGTTACCCGAGGACGGCCTGGCAAATCGAAGTAAATTCTCAATGATCACAGACGAGCGCTCAATACCCTCCAAAATTTTCTGCACACAAGCTTGCCGAAAGTCCGGGTCAGTGTTCGGGTCCGACAAAAATTGCGCCGCTGAGTAACTCACCGACAAGGGGTTGCGCAGCTCGTGCGCGATGCCGCCAGCCATGACACCTAAGGCGGCTAATTTTTCTGTTTGATACAGGTGTTTTTCGAGCGCCTTTCGCTCTGACAAATCGCGCCCGACAGCCACCACGCCGCTGATTTTTCCGACATCGTCAAGAATCGGCGAGAACGACCAGTCAACCGGAATCAAAGCACCTGATGCAGCGATCAAATTGAGTTCACTGATCTCAACGACCCCGCCGCGCAGCAATTGATGAATGATCGCGGCGAGGTCTTTGCCTTGCGCCGATTGGCACAACTCGCTCAACAAACGGCCACGCACGCGCTCAATCCGATAGCCTGAAATTCGCTCCGCCGCAGGGTTCCAACTGGTGATGAAACCTTGCGGATCGGTCGAGATCACCAAGTCGTTGGCGCTCTCAACGACACTCGCCAAATAGCGCTCGTCCATCCGGGCTTTAGCGCTTAGCTGTACTTTTTCTGTCACGTCGTCCAACACCAACATGGCGTGTTCGACGCTGCGGCCCGACTTGATCGGGATCACGGTGTAGAAATAAACACGCATCGGAATGCCGGGCGCGCGGTACGTCATATTGGCCCCAGGCAGTGTCAGGCCGGTTTCAAACACGCTGCGGATTTTCGTCTCGAGCTGGGTGAATTCCAATATGGCATCGGGGAAAACATCGCGGATGCGCATGCCAATCGTGTCGGCCTGCGTGCGCCTGGCTTTCTCAATGAAGTTCCAGTTGGCTGACGTGACGCGCAAGGACGGGTCAATCAAGATCAATGAAAAAGGGATGTTGCGCCACAACATGTTGTAGAGCTTTTCGTACCAGCCCTCTTGCGGTGAACTTGAGTTGCTCGGTGAGCGAATCATCTGCGCAGCGGCCAGCGCCAGCAAACTGTCTGCCTCTGATTTTTTCACAGAGTTGCTCCCGACAGATCGGGACAAAAATTGTAGGGAGGCCACGGACCACGCAACTCTAGCGTCAAACCCATCGATTGGTAAGCCGCTTGTTGCTCTGCAACAGCCACTTCAAAATCAGCCTGTGCATCTTCAGACAAAAGAAAGCTGGCATTGAAAATCATCCGTTCTGGCCGCCCTGTCACCGCACTGCTGTGACAACGCAATGCACGCGAAGCCTCGGCTCGGTTTTGCAATTTTTGCAACAGCTCATCCGAGACTCGCGCCAATTCTTTTTCAACCGCCATCTCAATCAAGGCATCGATTTTCTTTTGCTGCATGTAGCGCGCGCCAGGTGAATCGGACAAGGCTGCGCGGCGACTGACAATCACCGCGTCTGCGGCTGCAATACTGCCGCGCGCCTGTGATTCCACCGCATAGGCTTTGACGCTCCACTCGGCCTTGCCATGCAGCGCATCCAGTGCCGACTCGATCGCCACGCCGTGTTTCGCCATGAACTGCTGCAGGCTGTCCAAACTGCGAAAAATCGTGGCGAACTTCGCCGGCAACACCGTGCTCACGCCCATGGCCACGGCAACCACGGCCTCGTGCTGAGCAGCCCGCGTGCCGACCCAGGCCAAGGTTTGCAAGTTGACTTCCGAAAAATCGGCGATCTTCACTTCACTGATCAGCGCGATCAGTTGGGCGGATGAACCGGCACTGTGTACAGCCGTCACCCCCACACCGCTCAAGCCATCATCGCTTTGCAAGCCCAAGCCAGCCATTGTGTTGAGGCGGGACAAGCCGTCTGGTCGGCTCAAGCCGTACAGATAAATGCCGCGCTCAGACACGATGTCGGCTGCGCTGTCGGCCGCAATGTGGGTCACGCGCCGGCCTGATTGTGTTGGCTGAGCGCAGCGACGAAATGTGCGTCGGTGATGCTCAGTGCCGGCGTTGTGGTGGCGGCTTTGGCGTCAGCGCGGCCCTGCTGCAGGGCAATTCTTTGGCGCACCGCCTGCATCGCCGCACGCTCCACCAAGCTGCTCAAATCAGCACCGGTGAAGCCTTCGGTGTTGGCAGCCAGCGCTTGCAGGTCGACCTGTTCAGAGATCGGTTTATGCTGAACATGCACCTGCAAAATCGCCAAGCGTTCAGCCAGCGTAGGGAGCAAAATTTGCACGACTTGGTCAAAACGGCCTGGTCGAAGCAAAGCGGGGTCGACCATGTCGGGCCGATTGGTGGCTGCTAAAACGGTCACACCGGTCAACGTTTCAAGGCCATCGAGCTCGGCTAAAAATTGGCCCACCACGCGCTCGCTGACGCCGGCGTCAGTCGCACCACTGCCGCGTCGGGGCACCAAAGCGTCGATCTCGTCGAAGAAAATCAAACACGGTGTGGCCTGCTTGGCTTTGTGAAAAATCTCACGCACGGCGCGCTCTGACTCGCCGATGTACTTGGACATCAAGGCCGGGCCTTTGACTGAAATAAAGTTGACTTGCGTGGCACTGGCGGCGGCTTTAGCCAGCAAGGTCTTACCGCAACCCGGCGGGCCACACAACAACACGCCTTTGATCGGCTTGACGCCCGCTTCTTGGAACAAGGCGGCGTGTTGCTGTGGCCATTCGAGCAGTTCGCGCAGCAGTTGTTTGGCTTGCGCCAAGCCGCCCACATCGTCCCAACGGGTGTTCGGTACTTCGACAAATACCTCGCGTAATGCAGACGGTTCAACCTCCCGCAATGCGGCTGAAAAATCATCTTTGCCAAGCGCCAACTTGTCCAACGACTCATACGGAATTGCCGCTTGTGCAAAATCAATCTCGGGCAAGATTCGGCGCAGACAAATCATCGCAGCTTCACGGCACAGCGCTTCTAAATCAGCCCCCACAAAGCCGTGCGTCAGACCCGCAAAATGGGCCAAGTCAACGTCTGTGGCCAGCGGCATACCGCGGGTGTAAATTTCTAAAATCGCCAGGCGCCCATGGCGATCCGGAATCGGAATCGCGATCTCGCGGTCGAACCGGCCGGGTCGGCGCAAAGCCGGGTCAAGCGCGTTGGGTATGTTGGTAGCGGCAATGACAATCACTTGGCCGCGTGCCTTCAGTCCATCCATCAAGCTGAGCAGTTGCGCGACAACGCGCCGTTCAACTTGATGCTCGCCCCCCAAGTCCTCACGCTTGGGAGCGATCGAGTCAATCTCGTCGATAAAAATAATGCTCGGGGCCTGCTTGGTGGCGTCGTCAAAGAGTTTGCGCAAATAGCCTTCGGACTCGCCGTAAAACTTCTGCATGATTTCAGGGCCGCTGATCGAAAAAAAGCGTACGTCGGTTTCATGCGCAACCGCCCGAGCAATCAAGGTTTTGCCACAGCCGGGCGGCCCATAAAGCAAAACACCTTTGGGGGCCTCGATGCCAAGCCGGGTGAATACCTCGGGGAAACGCAAGGGCAACTCGATGATCTCGCGCACACGCTGAACTTCGCGCTTCAGCCCGCCAATGTCTTCATAAGAAAATGTGGCCCGTCCGGGCGCGTGGGCTTTGTTTTCGGTCAGGGACGGCCCGACACTCAGCAAGGTTTGCGGCGCGATCAGCACCGCACCTTTGGGGAGAGTTTCGCGGACGACAAAATCCAGCGATCTGCTGCCGAACAAAGTGCCGCGTATGCGGTCGCCTTCGAGTACCGGCAGCCCATCCAGCCGGCTGCCAATGTACGCCAAGTCGCGGTCTGAAACGCCGCTGGCAGTCGGTGACAGCACGATCCGTTGGGCGGCTTGGGCGACGACTTTTTTAACCACCACTGCGTCATCGAGTGCCACACCCGCATTGACGCGCGACAAGCCATCGATTTGAATCTTGGCAACACCTCGCATGTCCACATAAGCCGGCATCAATTTACAAACCGTGCGTCGCTTGCCCACAATCTCGACCACGTCACCGATCTCTGCGCCCAAAGCCAGCATATCTGCCGGGTCCATGCGGGCCAATGCGCGGCCGACATCTTTGCTCAGCGCTTCTGTGACTTTCAGGCTCACAGCGCCGTCTTTCAAATTCTTCATGTCCAACAACCTCAGGCTTTGAGCAGTTGAATTTCCAACACCCCATTGCGGCATTGAAAGCTCATTTTGTTGGGTGAAAAAGTCGCCGGCAGCAGCACTTCTCGGCGGTATTTAGGCTCGCCTTTTTCGATCGATATCAGCAAAATATCGTCATGTAGTTCAAGCTGAACATGGGCCGGCTCGACTCCGGGGACTTCCGCCACGATCAGCACTCGGGTCGGCTCATCAAAGACATCGACCATGGGTTCGCGCACCTCATGAACGGCGACCAATTTGCCGTCATCACCGCGACGAATATTGCCAAAAGGCTCGACCTTGGAGGGCGCGTCGCCGACGGCTGACTTGACGCTAAAACCGTAAACACCCTTGCTTTTGGGCGTGGCACCCAGGTTGACGCGGCTCGAATGGCTGACCACCGCGCCGGCTTTTTCAGCTTGCTCAACCAAGGCACCGAGTTGCTCCACCAGAGTTCCTAACCCCGAAAAAAAACCGCCGGCTTGATCGGCTTTGCCTTTGTCTTTGCCACCAAACAGCGTTCCCAATCGTTTGCCCATCTCGTCGAGACGCTCTTTGCCCTGCTGAAATTGATTGCGTTGCTTGTCGTCGGTCATTTTTCTCTCTCCCTTGATGTCTTTGAGGCCCTTTATTCCTTCATGAATTGGGCGGTCGTGATCGAGTGTTCTTTGAGTTTTTTATGCAGAGTTTTGTAGTCGACGTGCAAGATGCGCGAGGCCTTGGCCTTGTTGTATTGAGTCAACAACAAGACTTGCAGCAGGATCGACCGCTCGACCGGCGCGCTGACGCGTTCGATCAATTCTTTGAGCGGTAAATCAGCGCCCGACGCCAGGTGATCGGCGGCCGACCGCAGCAGTGCGTTGGCGCTGTCCAGCGCCTGTGTGGCCCAGTTGCCAGTAGTCTCTTCAGGCGCTTCCTGCAACTCTGTTTTCCCGATGCTGCCAGTTGAACCAGCCGCTGGCAAAGGCCGTTTTTCAAGCGTACAACGGCCACCGATCACGCCCAAATATTTGGGCGAAATCATGCCGTCGGCTTCGTCACACATGAGCACCGCACGGCGCAGCTGGTTGCGCAGTTCACGCACATTGCCAGGCCAGCTGTACTCATGAACCAGGCTCCAGGCGGCCCCGCTGAGCCCTTGAACTTGGCGGCCCAACTCCTTGTTGGTTTGCGCTAAAAATCGTTCAACCAAAAACACCAAATCTTCTTTGCGCTCGTGCAAAGCCGGCACGCTGATGGTGTATTCGGCCAGCCGGTGATACAAGTCGCCGCGAAAAGTTTTTTTCTCGACCATCGTCAACAAGTCTGCGTTCGTAGCGGCAACCACCCGAAAGTCAACGTCAAGCTCTTTGGTACTGCCTATTTTGTGAATCCGCCGCGTCTCTAACACCCGCAACAACTTACCTTGAACCGACCACGGCAAATTACCGGTCTCGTCCAGAAAAATAGTCCCCCCGGCAGCCAACTCAAAAGCGCCGACTTTGGCCTGATACGCGCCGGTGAACGACCCTTTTTCGTGGCCAAACAGTTCACTCTCGATCAAGGTGTCGGGAATCGAACCACAGTCCAGGGCCACAAAGGTTTGTCCCGACCGCGAACTCGTTGCATGAATCGCGTGCGACACCAACTCTTTGCCGGTGCCAGATTCGCCCGTCACCAAGACCGAAAAGTTGGTATTGGAGACCCGGTTGACCTCGGTCTGAATGGCCAACACCGCATCGCTGTGACCCATTTTTTCTACTAAAGAATTGGGCAACAGCGATTTGTGGCGAATTTGTCGAATTTGACGCTTGGCCTCATGCTCGGCCAGCGCGTTGCGCACGGTCAAGGCGACCACTTCATTGCTAAAGGGCTTGGAAATATAGTCAAACGCACCGCAGCGGATAGCGCGAACCGCGTCTTGCATATTGCCCAGGCCGGTGATCAGCACCACGGGAATGGTTTTGTCCAATGCGTGGATGCGGGCCAGCACCTCGAAGCCGTCCATGTCTGGCAAGCCGACATCCAGCAGCACCAAGTCTGGCGAACTTTCTTGAATCCGGTGCAAGGCCGACTCGCCATTCACCGCCTCCAGCGTGGCTAAGCCGAGTTGCCGCATGAGGTTGGCCAGTATCCAGCGCGCATCTGGCAGATCGTCAACGATCAGAACCTTGCTAACGTCGTAGGGCGTGCCAAGCGGCGCTGTCATGTTGTCGTATGGAATCACAAAGTCCTGTCTAGGAGAGGGCGTTTTTCACAGTGATCGACCCAGATCATCGTTCAATATGGTCATCAATTACAACTATTGGTACTAAATTACATATTGAAACATTGCAATTTAAATGCCAATTTCTCAGAAAAGATTTAATCATTTTAAAAATTGTGATTATTTATAAATAGTGTTTTTATTTGGCGAATTTTTTCAAGACGCAAGATCTTGTCATCAAAACTCTGTATCGCGTGACGACAATTAGGTAATTGAAGCCCTACATATGGTTTTAATTCCTGTCATTTGTGCATCTGAATTCGACATGAAGATCTACGGACGTTTGACTTTCCGAGTTGTCCGAATCGGTCCGGCTAGTGCACACGGACCATGAAGCGATAAACCAGACATGCCGCCGCTGCGAGCGAAGCGTGGCAGTCCGTCTCCGTGCGCCTCATCGATGGAGGGTCACGCTATGCGCCCCATGACGCGGGCAATGGTCGCAGCGACGGTAGCAGCGGTCTGACCAAAATATCCGTGTCTAAAAAAGAATCGATCGAATGCGCCAGACCCAAAAAAAGGACGCCAATTTCGCCGACGAGCAAGGTCGAATTGATGCGTTTGGCGATGAATTGGTCGCGATCCAACAGTAATTTTTGGCTCAACTCAGCGCGCTGGTTTTCTTGCTCAGGCAGCGTGTTGCGCAATTGACCTTGGTGAAATCGGTACTCTTGCAACAACAAACCGGCGTCTTCGGTGCCTTCTAGCTTGGCACCTTTGGCCATCAGCTCCATCAGCAACTGATGGTTGGTGCTGCCCTGCGCGGCGACGTCGCGCACGATCTCCAATTCTTTACCGCACACCGGCAAACCGTCTTGGTAAAGTCTCACCGACACAAAAGGCAATTCCAGCAGCGACAGCATCTGACGAATTCCGAGCCAGACGTCGTCAATCGATTTCAAATGCGCCTGCCACTTGTCTTGACCAAAACGAGCAACGTATTCACGCTTGATGTGCTCTAGAAGTGTGCCCATGTCGTGCTCGGTATGAATGATGGGAATAGCCAGCAGTGTTCGCATTTTTTCAGTATGCGCCGGAAATTGTTACAAAACGATTACTTCAACCCGCTTTTTTTTAGTGCATATCACCCCTTTAAAATTGACTCTATCCGCTTCCAGAACGCTCTTTGTCATCCGCTGATTATTCAGACGCCAAAACTCTGTCACTGTAGGAATGCAAGCGGCGTCAATGGCAGATACGGGTTGCATTAAAGTAGCTGAAAAAAGCCATGATCCGTCACGGATATCGCGCCATGCATTGCTTTGCTTCCTTGGAGAACTGCCAGTGGCCACCCCTGTTTCTGACACTCTTTTGAACACCCCGCTGCATGCCCTGCATGCAGAGCTCGGTGCCCGCATGGTGCCGTTTGCCGGCTACAGCATGCCGGTCCAATACCCGGCCGGACTGATGGCCGAGCACCTGCACACGCGCACCGCTGCTGGCCTGTTTGATGTGTCCCACATGGGCCAGCTGCGCTTGGTCGGCACGGACGCCGCCGCCGCATTGGAGAGCCTGATCCCGATGGATGTGCTGGGCTTGACGGTCGGCAAACAACGTTACGGACTGTTGCTGAATGAGGCCGGCGGCATCATCGATGACCTGATGTTTGTCAACCGCGACGTGGCCCACGGCGGCGACCTGTTCTTGATCGTCAATGGCGCTTGCAAGGTCGACGATATCGCGCATATTCAGCAAAAAATCGGTCAGCGCTGCGAGGTCATCCCGATGCCGGAGATGGCGCTGCTGGCCTTACAGGGGCCGCAGGCTGTGACTGCTTTGGCGCGACTTGCCCCTGGCGTGAGCGCACTGATGTTCATGAGCGGCGGTACCTTCCAAGTGGC
>Ga0075464_10000102_pt1 | contig 33916 bp, 29 predicted proteins | sample DEB19_08_DNA_5_FD_75068 | JGI IMG/M metagenome (GOLD analysis project Ga0075464, IMG submission 75068) | Aqueous microbial communities from the Delaware River and Bay under freshwater to marine salinity gradient to study organic matter... | ecosystem: Environmental > Aquatic > Marine > Coastal ...
TAAGAAATGAATTAGTGGATAAAGAGGAGCTTCATTTAGTAAAAAATTATATGTTAGGATCCTTGTTAGGGGATTTAGATGGACCATTTCAAATTATTGGACGCTGGAAAACTTATATATTAAATGGGCTAACTGAGGAATACTTCTATAATACCATTCAAACGGTAAGAACCATTCAACCAGAACAGTTAAAGGACTTAGCAAATAAGTACTTGAAAGAAGAAGACTTCTACGAATTGGTGGTATTTTAAAACCAATTCAGGTAGCCATAAACTGCCATTCATCATTCCTATTTTGCGTTTGTAAAAATATATCATTCCTAAATTATTGTAAATCAATAGTTTAGGAATTTTTATTTCAAATCTATGAAATTATCTAGTACTTGGTGATACATAGTACCTTAAACTCCCTTAGCTTTGTGTTATAAATTAAAGTTATGGATATTCAAAACACACAAAGTCAAATGCGCAAGGGCGTATTGGAGTTTTGCATATTGTCCATCATTCAACAAGGAGAGGTTTATCCAAGTGATATTGTTGACAAAATGAAAGCGGCCAATTTGCAAATTTTAGAAGGAACCTTATATCCTTTATTGACAAGACTTAAAAATGCGGGGCTATTAAATTACAGATGGGTTGAAAGTATTAGTGGTCCACCAAGAAAATATTTTGTAATGACAGAAGCAGGAAACGAAGCATTTGCCGTTTTATTAAGAACCTGGAATGACATGGCTGGAGCGGTGAATCTGTTAACACAAAATAATAACCCCATTTCTACATCAGAAGCAAGCGCTTCTTAAACATATATTTTATGAACAAAGTAATTAATATCAATTTTCAAGGACGTATTCTTCCGATAGAAGAAGTAGCGTATGAAATGTTGAAACAGTATATTGAAAGCCTTCGTACTTATTTTCAAAATGAAGAAGGTCGTGATGAAATCATTAATGATATTGAATGTCGTATTGCAGAATTATGCGAAGACCGCTTAAAAAAAGGGGATGTTTGCATTGACCAGACTGCGATTAATTTAATTATTGCAAGTATTGGTCGTCCAGCAGATTTTGAAGCACAGGACGGCTTTGAAGCGAATACAACTGCTGCTGAAAATAATACCAATAGCGATAATGCGCATACTGAACCTAATGATTGGTCAAGTACACACCAAAAACGTTTATATCGTGATGAAAAAAATAAAGTATTAGGTGGTGTTTGTAGTGGTATAGCTAACTATTTTAATATTGATCCGTTGGTAGTTAGAATACTTTGGATATTCTTAATAGGGATTAATATTTTGGGATATTTAATTTTATGGATAGCTGTTCCAAGTTCTTCTGTGAAAGAAGTCGGAGGCCCTAAGAAGCGTTTATTTAGAGACGTTGATAATAAAATAATTGGAGGAGTTTGTGCTGGGTTGTCTAAGTACTTTGGACTTCAAGTTTGGATTATTAGAGTCTTATTTTTAATCCCATTTATTAGATTCGTTATTAATTTTAGACATGTTCATTTATTTCAATTCTGGGAATTCCCTGACTTCCCTAATTTCTTAGATCTTACTTTTAGTCCAGGTGCCATTTTTGTATATATTGTTTTATGGTTGGTATTACCGGAGGCAAAGACGAGTGCAGATAAATTAGAAATGATTGGGGAGAAAGTTGACTTAAATAGTATTAAGAATACCATTCAAAATGATATGGAAGGTTTTAGTAAAAGAGCACAAACTTGGGGAAATGAATTTTATAAAAAGTCTGGAACAACCAATACAAACAATACAAATGCATCGGAGTCGAATGAAGCATCTATAGCACCAGAGAGTAGATCGGGCTGTTTACATTTCATAGGCCGTGCAATTACTATTTCGGTTAAAGTATTTGTATATTTTGTTTTAGGAATTATACTTATATCATTATTAGCTGCTTTGTTTGGGATAGGGGTTGTAACTACTGGTTTATTACCCTTGAAGAAATTTATTTTAGAAGAAGGATTACAAACCGCTGCATTTATTGGTACTATTATTTTATTCATTTGGGTTCCTATTATTGGAATTGTTTCTGCCATAATTAGAAAAATTGCAGGTTTTAAAAAATCAAATATCTGGGTTAGATCAAGCTTTATTGCGTTGTGGGTGTTGGGATGGATCTGCTTTTTCTACTTTATTAGCAGTATCGGAAACAGCTTCTCTAAACACAATCAACCTGCGGAAACAGCAATAACATTAGCTAAGCCAGGCGTTGAGTTTCTAGAAGTAACAGCTACGCCTAGAATGAAATATTATGAAGAAAAATGGTTTCATATAGAACCATTTAATTTTTATGACGAAGACACGGTGTATGTAAGAAATTTAAAAATTCGTATTGTACAATCTAAGACAGATAGTTTTGAAGTGAAGTATGTAACTATGAGTAATGGTAAAACAGTAGTAGAAGCAAATACTTTAGCGAAAAAAATAAACTTCAACATTACACAACAAGATAGTTTGGTTTATTTAGATAGAGGTATTGCAATTACTAAGCAAGATAAATTTAGAAACCAACATGTGATTATGACCATTGCAGTTCCTATCGGGAAGCGTATTAAAATCACCAATAAGGGTTGGTCTCAAACTAATGTAAACGTTAAAGTTAATCATCGTGGAATTCAAGCTGAAACCATTGATAATATTGGACGCGACAATTGGGTGGACGAATGGGATGAAAACTGGGATAATGAATCTTATTCTTTTGAAAGAGGAGTGGAATACAAAATGACGACAACCGGGCTGGAAAAAATCAAGCGTGATGACGATGCAATTCAGCAAGACAATGACGACAGTCCTTCCGAAATGGAATCTAGATTAGAAGAACTTAAAAGAGAAAGAGAGCAATTGGAAAACAATTTGAATAAGTCTAGAGAAGAAAAACAAAAAGAGTTGGATAGGATAGATCGTGCCTTAAAAAACAAAGCAAACGAAAAAGCAACGGATAAAATTAGCACGGAGGTTTCCAAAAAATCAGCAATGAGTCAAATTCCAGATGCCGTTTCTAAACTAGGTGATTTGCATTGGGTACTTGAAAGATTTACCTATTAGTAGCATTTTTAGAAGCTTGTTTTGAGCTGAATATTAATTTTGATAACAAAAGCGCCCTTTCTGTAAAAGAAGGGGCGCTTTTATTTACCTTTGAGCAAAATTATAAACGATGAGTGAAGTATTAAATACCCCTTTTACAGCTAAGCATATTGCACTTGGTGCTAAAATGGCCCCTTTTGCAGGTTATAAAATGCCAATTAGTTATACTGGTATTAATGATGAGCATGCAGCAGTAAGAAATAATGCCGGGGTTTTTGATGTAAGTCATATGGGTGAGTTTATTTTAAGAGGGCCCGATGCTTTGGATTTAATTCAAAGAGTTACGTCAAATGATGCGTCGGTACTAGAAGACGGTAAAGCACAGTATAGTTGCTTGCCAAACACTACTGGTGGAATTGTAGACGACTTATTGGTGTACTGTGTTGAAAAAAACAAAGTATATATGTTGGTGGTGAATGCTTCTAATATTGAAAAAGATTGGAATTGGATTAGTAGTTATAATACGAAGGGAGTTGAAATGCTTAATATAAGTCCAAAGACGGCATTACTTGCAGTTCAAGGCCCCAAGGCAACTCAGATTGTTCAAAAATTAACACAGATGGACGTGTTAAATATGCCTTATTATAGTTTTGCAAAAGGAAAATTATTGGATATTGACAATGTATTAATAAGTGCAACTGGTTATACAGGTTCTGGTGGAGTGGAGATTTATTTTGAAGACGAAAATGACAATGCGAACAAAGTTTGGGATGCATTATTTGAAGCAGGTGCTGAATTTGGCATTAAACCAATTGGTTTAGGTGCAAGAGATACTTTAAGATTAGAAATGGGCTTTTGCTTATACGGTAATGATATTGACGACACCACTAGTCCTATTGAAGCTGGCTTAGGATGGGTTACAAAGTTTACAAAAGACTTTACAAATGCAGCTGCGCTAAAAGCACAAAAAGAAAATGGTGTTGCAAAAAAATTAGTTGGATTCGAAATGATAGACCGTGGAATACCGCGTCATTATTATTTAATAAAGGACGCAGCTGGTAATGAAATAGGTTCTGTTACTTCTGGTACACAAGGTCCAACATTGGGAAAAGCAATAGGAATGGGCTATGTAGCTACTGAACATGCTAAAATAGGTACCGAAATTTTTATTGATATTAGAAATGTTTTGGTAAAAGCAAAAGTGGTAAAATTTCCATTTAAATAAATCAAGCATTTTAAATTAGTTTTATACAAGGGGCTTTCGGGCCCCTTTTTTATGGAATAAACACTTCAAAATAATGTTTGAACTAGCTGCATTTTTGTGCTTAACAAAAAATAAATCTATGAAAGCAATTAAAAACAAAGTGCAATTAATTGGTCATTTAGGAGCAGCTCCAGAAATTAAACTGTATGACGAAAACAAGAAGTTGGCCAATTTAAGTATTGCAGTAAATGATCGTTACAAAAATGCTAAAGGGGAGTGGATTGACGAAACACAATGGTTCAATTTAGTGGCTTGGTCCAAATTAGCTAATTATGCAGAACTGTATTTGTTCAAAGGCTCGGAAGTGGCTATAGAAGGGCGTATTGTAAATAAGTCATATACGGACAAAAACTTGGTAAAAAGAGTCAATACTGAAATTGTAATTTCAGAAATTTTATTATTAAACAAACCAAAAGAGCAGGTTTAAATACATAAAAAATTATCCTAAGTTGTATCTTTGCAGTTATGAGTACTTCTAACAATAAACCCAGTTTACATACTATTTTAACACCTCAATTATTAGACCTTTACGATGTGAAGGATAGTATTGTTGTGATCATTGACGTTTTTAGAGCTACTTCTACAATGGCTACAGCTTTGTACAATGGAGCAACTAAAATTATTCCAGTTGATTCAGCGGAACAGTGTATTGAAATGGGAAAACAAACTGGTGGCATAACTGCAGGGGAAAGAGACGGTAAAATCATTCCAGGATTGTCTTATGGCAATTCTCCCTCAGAATATCCAAGGTCCTTTATTGAGAACAAAACCCTTGTTATTACCACTACAAATGGTACTAAATTATTGCATATGGCATTAAAGCAAGGTGCTAAGGAAGTGATTACTGGCTCTTTCCCTAATTTAACAAGGGTAGTAGACTATTTGAAACAACAAAAAGCACCTGTTATTTTAGGATGTTCAGGTTGGAAAAATAGATTTAATATAGAAGACGCGTTGTTTGCTGGTGCGGTTATTGAAGCCATTAAAGACGAATTTACTATCCACTGTGATAGTAGTTTCATGGCCAATCAGTTATATAATCAACATAAAAATAATTTACCAGAATATATTAAAACAGTTACCCATTGGCATCGTTTGGCTGCATATGGGTTAGAGGCAGATATGTTATACTGTATTTCTCAAGACACAGCTCCTTCTTTACCTATTTTTGAAAATGGGTCATTGGTGAATAGGATTATGTAAATAGCACACAATTCCGTACATTTGCAAATTGCCCTTTTCAAAGGGCGATTTTTTATTTATTATGGCATTACCCTATTTAGTTAAACACATCTACAGTTATGGCACCGAAGAGGTTATCCGCAGGGGTAAACGCATTTTCGCGCTAAAAAACATTGAACTTGTAAAATTCGATCCCTTAATTGGAAGTATTCATTGTCGTGTAAAAGACGACGGGTATAGCACTTATTACAAAGTGACCATTGAGAATTTTACGAATGCTGCAACCCTGTCTTTAAGATGTGGCTGTCCTTATAACTTGTCTGAAGTATGTAGACATAAAGCAGCCGCTTTATTTTTCATTCAAGACTTATTAGACAAAAATTTATTAGACTACCAAGCTGCTTCTTATAAAACTACCCATACTTTATTAAGAGCGAAAATTTTAGATCTAAAGACGATTCGAATGCTTTGTTCAAAATTCACTTTTGAAAAAGCGGAAGAAACTTTAAAAACTATTCGCCCACATATTACTTTTAGTGAAAACGAAAAGGTGGTTGCCGAGATGGATGAAAATGGAAAGACACATCATATTATAATTCAGAAAAACGAAGAACGTTTCTTTGATACTTCTTGTGATTGTTTGACAGAAACAGAATATCCACTTTGTTTACATAAGACCGTTTTATTATTACAATTATTTCAACTTAAAGGTTCGGACTATTTTGAAACTATTCGCAATTGGGATAGAGAAAAAAATATGTTATTGGCTTTGTATGGTTATACTTTACAAGACAATCTTAAGGATAAGTTTGAATTTACGTATCATGAAGGCAAGCCTTACCTAAAAGTCTTAGACAGTTCTATTCAAAAAGTAGATGGCTCAGGATCTAATACCAGTAAGTACTCTGACAAATACAATCAACCTGCAGCAGAACTTGTAAAAAGGCCAATGCGTCCTTTACCATTGCCAGACGTTATGGACGAGGAAGAGGAGGAAGTGGAAGCAAAAATTACAGAGCGATTTGGATTAGTAATGCAACATCATCCTACCGAGTATCCTTATATAAGTTTTAATGTAATTAAAGGAGAAGTAAATGAGGAAGGCACTGCATTTGTGAGTAAGGTGGAAAAAGTGGATATCATGAAATTTGTGACTCCTAATTTAATTAATGAAGAGGATAAAATTTTATTACAATTAATTAGGAAGTTACAGCCTGCTGAAATGACTAAGTACTTGAATAAGAATTCACCTTTCCAGGGTATTTGGGATACCATAGTGCATACAGACGAAGCTAGTTTGCCAGACGAAACAAAAGAATTAATTCAAGAATATTTACATCCTAAAATTGACAAAGTTTGGAAGGATCTTTCTGAACATCCATTCAATTTCTTTATACCGCACAATAAACCATTCACTTCTGCTAATATTCAAAAGGCAGACCTAGTGTATACTACTATTCAGCCAAGCTTTAAAGTAGAAAAGGCAGACGGAAAGTATATTGTGTATGCTCAAGTAATATTACCTAATGGTTTAGTAGCTATCGAAGACAATAATGCCAAGTCACATTTTATTTTTCAGCATCAACATCAGTTTTTTGCATGGAAGAATGCAGAGGACTTGAATTGGGTGGAGAAATTTATGCCAAAAGGATTTCACGAAGTGTCATTCTCTGAATGGCCTAAATATTTACAAACCACCATGTTGCCTATTGCTAAAAAGTATGCAGTAGAGTTTGATCAGATATTACAAGAAAAAATAAAGGGCGTAACACCTACTTTGCAAATTTTCTTAAAAGAGAATAATGATTATTTATTCTTTGAACCTTTATTTGTCTACAATGATATTATTGTAAATAAGGACGACAAGCCTTATGTAATTCAACAGGTAGGAGATAAGATAATAGTGTTAGAAAGAGACTTAGCAGCAGAGAGGCAATTGATGAACGTGATTGAGCAATTACATTCTGGTTTTGTAAGACCTAATGAAGGGAATGTATTGGCGTTGAAAGGGGCAGAAGTATTAAAGAATAATTGGTTTTTCTTATTTATCGACACTCTAAAAGAGCGTCAAATTCCTTTATTTGGAACAGAGTATTTAAAGCAGTTCAAATTTAATACAGCTAAGCCTGCTACCAGATTATATATTAGTAGTAACACAGATTGGTTCGATGCCAAAGTGGATATCTCTTTTGGTGACCAGAAAGTAACTATACAGGATATTAAAAACATGTTGAATAATAAGCAACAGTTTATTCCTTTAAAAGACGGAAGCTTAGGCGTATTGCCAGAAGCATGGTTGAATAAGTATTCTTTATTGTTTAAAGTTGGTGATGGTCAAGCAGATACCTTGAAATTAAGCAAGTATCATTTTTCTGTTTTAGATGAATTATACCAACAAAGAGATGAAGAAGAATTAATATTTCAATTGGAAGGGAAATACGAAAATATTAGAGAGCGTTATACTATTTCTAATATTGATCCTCCTGCACATTTATCACCTATTTTAAGACCGTATCAAGTAAGTGGGTTTCAATGGTTGAACTATTTGAATGAAGTTCAATGGGGTGGTATATTAGCGGATGACATGGGATTGGGTAAAACCATTCAAACTTTGTCATTCCTACAGCATTTAAGAGAGAAGAATGGCAAATTATTAGCATTAGTTGTTTGTCCTACTACCTTGTTGTTTAACTGGCAGAATGAATTGAAGAAATTTACGCCAACATTGACTTTCCAAATTCACCATGGTGGTTCAAGAATTAAAAAGAATTTAGGCGACGGAGCAGTTGAAGTAATTATAACAACCTATGGTACGTTAAGAAGTGATATTAAAATGTTCTCCGAGATTAATTTTGATTATGTAATACTAGACGAAAGTCAAGCTATCAAAAATCCTGCTAGTAAAGTAACAAAAGCGGCTAGTTTATTAAAGGCAAGTAATCGTTTATGTTTGAGTGGTACGCCACTTCAAAACAATACATTTGATATTTATGCTCAAATGAACTTTTTGAATCCAGGTATGCTAGGTTCGGTAGAGTTCTTTAAACATAATTTCTCTATGCCTATTGACAAGTTTGACGAGAAAGAACAAAAAGAACATTTAAGAAAATTTGTATTCCCTTTTATATTAAGAAGAACCAAGGAGCAGGTAGCAAAAGACTTGCCAGAGAAACAAGAAATGGTATTGTATTGTGAAATGGGAGACGCTCAAAGAAAAATTTACGAAGCATACAGAAACGATTATCGTGATAAGTTAATTGGAATGGTAGAGGAGAAGGGAATTCAAAAATCTCAATTATCTATTTTACAAGGTTTAATGAAACTTCGCCAAATATGTGATAGTCCCGCAATTTTAAAGGACGAGGCTTATCCAAACGAGTCTGTTAAGTTAACAGAATTGATTAGAGAGATCACAGAAAATATTGGAGATCATAAAGCATTGGTATTCTCTCAATTTTTAGGAATGCTTGGATTAATTAGAGCTGAGCTAACTAGATTAGGGATTGAATATGAATATTTTGATGGAGGTAGTACGATTCAAGAAAGAGAGCGTGCAATTGAACGTTTCCAAAATGAATCTACTTGTCGCGTATTCTTAATTTCATTAAAAGCAGGAGGAGTAGGATTAAACTTGACCGCTGCAGACTACGTATACATTGTAGATCCTTGGTGGAACCCAGCTGTAGAGCAACAAGCGATTGATAGAACGCATCGTATTGGTCAAACTAAAAATATATTCGCATATAGAATGATATGTAATGATACGGTGGAAGATAAAATCTTAAAACTACAAGACCGTAAAAGATCTTTGGCAAAAGACCTTATTTCAGACGAGGATGGTTTTGTAAAATCATTGACTAAGGAAGATATTAATTATCTTTTTAGTTAGACAACAGCGGCTAAATAATTACATTCATAAAAAACATGCTATAAAAAAAAAGAGTTCCTATTTAGGAACTCTTTTTTTTTATAGTAGGCTATTAATATTTTATTTAAGCTCGGCAGCTGCAATATTTTCCTTTGGATTTTTTAGGAATTCAAGCTTACATTCTGTAGAACAAAATCCTAAAACTTTATTTTCGTAATGTGCTGTATCACTAATACCCGCAGTTACAGGCATTCCACATGTAGGATCTTTTTTATTGTCAACTAATTTAATATCGTAGGTTTTTTCTGCAGAATCTAAGACGCTAAGGGTACTGTCTGTAGTAGCAGTTGTTGCTCTTTGATCTGTAGCGCTTGATCCACAAGCGGCTAAAAATAAGATACATGAAGTGCTAAAAGTTACCATGAATAATTTTCTCATAAAGCTGTTGTTGTAGTTGAGTTTGCAACAAAATTACGATTCATTCGCATCATATAAAAACTAACACTCATTATTTTTATCCATTTGCATACTTTGATTTCTTCTTGAACCCAAATTATAGGCCTATTTAGGCCTATTTTGTCTATTTAATTGCCTACTTTTATGATCTCATTCCTCAACAGGAAATTAAAAATGAAACAGGACCAATTACATATCTTATCAGTAGGTGCAAATTTTGCACCGGTCTCTGTATTGAACAGCACTCTCCCGTTGCCGCTTGCGGTTAGATTTTCACCGCGACGTGGATTCTGATAGGACGAGCAATTGGCACTTGCCCCTATCAGTGGAAAAAGCCCCGAAATTGTCTTTTAAAGCCAGAAGTGTCATTTTTTTAAATCTTATTGATCATTGGAACAGAAAATAATTGTACGTGTAGCCCATAGTGGTGATGTGTCATTCGCAATAGCTATTACAGACGAGATGGAATCTTCCGCGAAAGCACGTGGAACAGGTATTGCTAAGCGTAGCCCAGCATATGTCGCTAAAAAAATTGAAGAAGGCAAAGCAGTAATTGCACATACCCAAGACGGAACATGGGTGGGCTTCTGTTATATTGAAGCTTGGCAACATGGCCAGTTCGTAGCTAATAGTGGATTAATTGTTGCTCCAGCATTTAGAAAAACTGGGATTGCTAAAAAAATTAAACAAACCATTTTTCAATTATCAAGAGAGAAATATCCTAATTCAAAATTATTTGGGTTGACAACAGGATTGGCTGTAATGAAAATTAATAGTGAATTGGGTTACGAGCCTGTGACGTATAGTGAATTGACTGACGACGAAGAATTTTGGGCAGGATGTAAGAGCTGCGTGAATTATGAAATATTAATGAGCAAGGATCGTAAAAACTGTATGTGCACGGCCATGTTATATGAGCCAAAGGGGCCAAATACATCTCAAGAAACAGCTGCTGAATTTAAAACTAATTCAAAATTGTATGAGCGTTTTTTGAACATAAAACAAAGCAAATTATTAAACTGGTTTAGAAAAAATAAGTAGTATGGAAAAAGTAGTATTAGGATTTAGCGGCGGATTAGATACCACATTTTGTGTTAAATATTTGACAGAAGATAAAGGGTTAGAAGTGCATAGTGTAGTAGTTAATACTGGTGGATTTAGTGAAGATGAATTAAAAAAAGTAGAAGCACATGCTTATGCATTAGGTGTAAAAACACATACAACAGTGGACGCTGTAAAAGGTTATTATGACAGCATTATTAAATATTTAATTTATGGTAATGTTTTAAAGAACAATACTTATCCATTAAGTGTGAGTGCGGAACGTTTAAGTCAAGCCTTACATATTGCAGCACATGTTAAAAAAGTGGGTGCTAAATTAGTGGCACATGGAAGTACCGGTGCGGGGAATGACCAGGTTCGTTTTGACATGATATTTCAAATTATGATTCCAGGTGTTGAAATATTAACACCTATCCGTGATTTACAATTAAGTAGAGAAGCAGAAATTGAATATTTGAAAGCGAAAGGGGTTGCTATGAATTTTGAAAAAGCAGCGTATTCAATTAATAAAGGATTATGGGGTACTAGTGTTGGTGGAAAGGAGACTTTGAATTCAAAAGGCATGTTGCCAGAATCGGCATGGCCTACACAAATGACGAAGGAAGGTCAGGAAGAAGAATTAGTAATTGGATTTGAAAAAGGGGAGATCAAAACAGTTAATAAAAAAACATTCGCACATCCAACAGAAGCTATTCAATATATACAATCAATTGCAGGCGCATACGGTATAGGAAGAGATATACATGTAGGCGATACTATAATTGGAATTAAGGGTCGTGTAGGTTTTGAAGCTGCAGCACCAATGGTAATTTTAAAAGCACATCATGCTTTAGAAAAACATGTATTAACTAAATGGCAATTGTCTTGGAAGGACCAGATAGCTCAGTTTTATGGTAATTGGTTACACGAGGGTCAAATTTTAGATCCTGTAATGCGTGACATGGAAGCCTATTTAACTAGTTCTCAAGAGCAAGTAACAGGAGACGTTTTTATACAGCTAAATCCGTATCGCTTTCAAGTAATTGGGATTGAATCTCCTAACGACTTGATGAGTGCAAAATTTGGAAAATATGGCGAAATGAATACGGGATGGACTGGTGCAGATGTTAGAGGATTTACAAAAATATTTGGCAATCAAACTAGTATTTTCCATCACATTAAGGAATCAAATAAATAAACTAAAATGCAACAAATAAATATTGGTATTGTTGGTGGAGCAGGATATACAGGTGGTGAATTACTACGTGTTTTATTGCGTCATCCAAATGCTAACATACAATTTGTGCATAGTACAAGTAGCGCAGGCGAACTAGTGAGTAAAGTGCATGCAGATTTAATTGGGGACACTCATTTAGTTTTTACTAATGAATTGAATCAAGACATTGATGTATTATTTTTATGTGTAGGTCATGGAGACGCTAAAAAGTTTTTAGCAGCTAATGAAATAAAAGCAACAGTTAAAATCATTGACCTCTCTCAGGACTTTAGATTATCTGCACATAATAGTATTGGGGAAAGAAAATTCATATATGGTTTACCAGAATTGCAAAAAGAAGCCATTCAAACAGCTCAAAATATTGCTAATCCGGGTTGTTTTGCTACAGCCATTCAATTAGGATTATTGCCATTGGCACAAAAAGGTATTTTGGCAGACGTTTATACAACAGGTATAACGGGTTCAACAGGAGCAGGTCAAGGTTTAAGTGCTACTAGTCATTTTAGTTGGAGAGCCAATAATATTCAAGCGTATAAAACACTGCAACATCAACATTTGCATGAAATAGAACAAAATTTACATCAGTTACAAGGAAACAATAATGCGCAAGTAAATTTTGTGCCTTGGAGAGGTGATTTTACAAGAGGCATTTTTGTTACGTCAGTAATTTCAACCAATGAAAGCTTGGAAAGTTTGTACAATTTGTACGAAACATTTTACGATTGGCATACATTCACACATGTAAGTAGAAATAATATTGATTTAAAGCAGGTGGTGAATACTAATAAATGCTTAATTCATTTAGAGCAACAAGGAAATAAAGTTGCTATACATTCTGTGATAGACAATTTATTAAAAGGGGCAGTGGGTCAAGCAGTTCAAAATATGAACTTATTGTTTGGACTAACTGAAACAATAGGACTTCAATTAAAAGCGAACTATTTTTAAAAAATACTAAATATCATTATAATGTCTCTATTCAATGTCTATCCTTTAAATCCTATTGCTATTACAAAAGCTGCTGGCAGCCGTGTATGGGACGACAAGGGGCAAGCATATTTAGATATGTATGGCGGGCATGCTGTAATTAGTATTGGTCATACACAACCTCATTGGGTAAAACGAATTGAGGACCAATTGCATGCTATTGCTTTTTATTCGAATTCTGTAATTATGCCAATTCAAGAAGAATTAGCAACTGCATTAAATGAAATAAGTGGAAAGAAAGATTTTCAATTATTCTTATGCAATAGTGGTGCGGAAGCAAATGAGAATGCATTAAAATTAGCTTCATTCCATACGGGTAGAAAAAAAATAATCGCCTTTAAAAAATCATTTCATGGAAGAACTTCTTTAGCTGTTGCAGCAACAGACAACCCAAGTATTGTGGCGCCTGTAAATGAAACGGACAATATTATATTCTTACCATTTAACGATAGTGACGCTTTACAAGCCTGCTTTAACCAGCATGGAACAGAAATTGCTGCAGTAATTATTGAGGGAATACAAGGGGTTGCTGGAATTTATGAAGCAAGCGATGTTTTTTTACAAGATATTAGAAAATGCTGTGACAATTTTGGTGCATTGTATATAGCGGATAGTGTGCAATGTGGCTATGGTCGTAGTGGACAATTTTTTGCGCATGATCACGCAGGCGTAAATGCAGATATATATTCAATGGCAAAGGGAATGGGTAATGGTTTCCCAATTGGAGGAATACTAATAGCGCCACATATCAAACCTAAGTTTGGCATGTTGGGGACCACATTTGGGGGAAATCCATTGGCCTGTGCAGCTGCATTAGCAGTGATTGAAGTGATGCAACAGGATAAATTAGTTAAAGCAGCGGCAGAGAAAGGGGCTTATTTAATAAACGCTTTGAGGAATACACCTGGAGTTAAATTGGTAAGAGGAAAAGGCTTAATGATTGGTTTTGAAATGGAAGACCATTTACAAGACATTAAGAAGGTGTTGTTAAATGATTTTAAAATATTTACTGGTGAAGCAAAGCCAAATGTAATTCGTTTACTTCCTTCCTTAGCAATTTCTATGGAAGACATCAATTTATTTTTAACAGGGTTGAATGGAGCAATTCAACAAATGACGCAAAAGAAAGATTAATCGAATGAAGCAGTTTATTTCAGTGAAGGATGTAAGTGATATTAATGCATTAGTCAAAAGCGCTTTGGCCTATAAAGCAGATCCATTAATGGATAAAAATATAGGCGCTAATAAACGAATTGGATTATTGTTCTTAAATCCAAGTTTAAGAACAAGATTGAGTACACAAATAGCTGCGCAGAATTTAGGTATGGAAGCAATTGTTTTCAATGTTGACAAAGAGGGTTGGGCTTTAGAGTTTACAGAAGGGGCTATTATGAATGGAACCACTGTTGAACATATTAAAGACGCTGCCCCCATTCTGGGTAACTATTTTGATATTTTATGTATCCGTACTTTCCCAAGTTTACAAAATAGAGAAGACGATTATGCAGAAAAAATAATACATCAATTTATAAAATATGCTGCAATTCCTGTCATTAGCTTAGAGTCTGCAACATTGCATCCTTTACAGTCTTTAACAGACCTCATTACTATTAATGAGTCCATGGCAGACAATAAGCATTTAAATAATAAGAAACCTAAGATAGTGCTAACCTGGGCACCTCATATAAAACCCATTCCACAATGCGTAGCAAATAGTTTTAGTGAGTGGATGACAGCATGGGGGGAAGCAGACTTTGTAATAACACATCCAGCAGGATATGAGCTTTCAGAACAATATACACATGGAGCAACCATCACGCAGAATCAGGAAGAAGCGTTGAAAGAGGCTGATTTTGTATATGTAAAAAACTGGAGTAGTTTTAAGGACTGTGGAAAAGTAGTTTGTACGGACGCTAACTGGATGTTAACTAACCAAAAGTTAGCACATACGAATAATGCAAAAGTGATGCATTGTTTGCCTGTACGTCGAAATGTGGAATTAAGTGATGAAATTTTGGATGGTGCTAATAGTTTAGTTACTAAAGAAGCTTCCAACCGAGTATGGGCGGCGCAGGCTGTATTGGCTGATATTTTGAAGTCGATGAATAACAAAACAAAATAGATATTTAATTAATTGGCATTTAGTTTTTAAATTATGGAATCATTATACGTCATTAAAATAGGAGGCAATATTGTTGACAATCCAGCTTTGTTAACTGAATGTCTACAAGCATTTGCTACCGTAAAGGGGCAAGCTATTTTAGTGCACGGTGGTGGAAAGCTAGCAACTAGCTTAGCAAGTTCTATGGGTGTGGCGCAAACAATGATAGAAGGCAGAAGAATTACAGACGAGGCAACTTTGAAAATTGTAACTATGGTTTATGCCGGCCATATTAATAAAAATATAGTGGCACAATTACAAGGAATTGGAGTAAACGCTTTAGGCTTATCAGGAACAGACGGGAATTTAATAACATCGCATAAAAGAGTACACCCTACTATAGACTATGGATTTGTAGGAGACGTTGATAAAGTAAATACCGATTTAGTTCAGCTTTTACTTGCTAATAATATTAGACTCGTTATTGCGCCTATTACGCATGATGGTAATGGACAATTATTAAATACGAATGCAGACACAATCGCACAAAGTATAGCTACTGCATTAGCAACAATATACGATGTGCATTTGATATATGGTTTTGAAAAAGAGGGGGTATTAGCGGATGTAAATAACCCTAGTTCAGTCATAGCAAAAATCGATAGACCCAGTTATGCCAAACTTAAAGAAGATAAAATAATCTTCGAAGGAATGGTACCTAAAATCGACAATGCTTATTTAGCCTTAGACGGTGGTGTACAGTCAGTCATCATTGGAAAGGCAGAAAAAATGAATGAATTAATTAACGGTACCGCTGGTACCACAATCAAAAACTAATGTCACAAAATAATCACATACAAAACAATATTGATAATATTAAGACGCTTCAGAAAGACGCCATCAATTTATTAAAAACATTAATCGCAATACCTTCTTTTAGTAAAGAGGAAGACCAGACTGCTTCTATTATTGAGCGTTTTTTAATAGAACATGGGGTAAAGACAGAACGTATTAAAAATAATATCTGGGCGACTAATATGCACTTTGATGCAAACAAAAAATCAATTTTATTAAATTCCCATCATGATACTGTAAAGCCTAATAAAGGATACAGTTTTGAACCATTTAGTCCATTTGAGCAGGACGGTAAAATATATGGACTAGGTAGCAATGATGCGGGTGGTTGTTTGGTGAGTTTAATGGCTACTTTTTTATTTTATTATGACAAACAAGACTTGCCTTATAATATTGTTTTAGTTGCTTCAGCCGAGGAGGAAATTTCAGGACATGACGGAATTGAATTGGTATTAGAAGCTATACCAAGCATTGAATTTGGTATAGTAGGGGAGCCAACTTTATTAGAAATGGCGATAGCGGAAAGAGGTTTAATGGTATTGGATGTGCTAGCTACAGGCAAAGCTGGGCATGCTGCAAGAGATGAAGGGGAAAATGCACTTTATAAAATTCTACCAGACCTTGAATGGTTTAGGTCTTATCAATTTGATAAGGTTTCTGCATTGTTAGGAGCTGTAAAAATGACTGTTACTGTAATTGAAACAGATAACAAACAACATAATGTAGTTCCATCAAATTGTAAGCTGGTGGTGGATGTAAGAGTAAATGAATTATATAGTTTTGAGGAAATATTATCAATAATTGAACAGCATGTAAAAGCTGCTGTGACGCCACGGAGTTTAAGGTTGAGGTCCACGGGCATTACATTAGACCATCCTGTAATTAAAGCTGGTCTAGCATTGGGGAAAGGATATTATGGGTCTGTTACTACTTCTGACAAAGCATTGATGAAATTCCCAACTTTAAAAATGGGACCTGGGGATTCTGCAAGAAGTCATACTGCAGACGAATATATATTTATAAAAGAAATTGAGGGTGGAATAGTGACCTATATTGAATTACTTGAAAACATTTTTACATTATGAGTAAGCTTTGGCAAAAGAATAGTAAAGTAGCAGCCGCTGTTGAAAAATTTACGATTGGCAATGACCAGGAAATGGACAAATACTTAGCTGCTTATGATGTGCTTGGTTCCATTGCGCATACCACCATGTTGTCTGAAGTTGGATTACTAACTAAGGAAGAACAAGTGCAACTTAAAGCCGCGTTGGTAGAAATTTATCAAATTATACAAAAAGGTAATTTTAGTTTAGACGAAGGAGTGGAAGATATTCATTCTCAAGTAGAAATGTTATTGACAGCTAAACTAGGAGATATTGGTAAAAAAATTCATAGCGCAAGAAGTAGAAATGATCAAGTTTTAGTAGACATCAAATTATTTTTACGTGCAGAAATAATTACTTTAACAGCTGCCGTTAAAACCTTATTTAAATTATTACAGGAAAAAAGTGAAGCACATAAAGCTGATTTATTACCTGGTTATACTCATTTGCAATTAGCAATGCCTTCTTCGTTTGGATTATGGCTTGGTGCTTATGCAGAAAGTTTGGTAGACGACATGACTATGTTACAAGCCGCCTACAAAGTGGTGAATAAAAATCCTTTAGGTTCTGCAGCAGGCTATGGTTCTTCTTTTCCTATTAACAGAACTAGAACAACTGAACTTTTGGGCTTTGAAACCCTCAACTTTAATGTTGTGTATGCTCAAATGGGAAGAGGTAAGGCAGAGCGTGTAACAGCTATGGCTATGGCTAATATTGCAGACACGCTTTCAAGATTAAGTATGGATGCTTGTTTATTTTTAAATCAAAATTTTGGCTTTATTAGTTTCCCTGAAGAACTAACAACCGGTTCTAGTATTATGCCGCATAAAAAAAATCCAGATGTTTTTGAGCTAATTCGTTCTTATTGTAATCGCATTAAAGCTTTGCCTAATGAAATTATGATGATGACAACCAATTTGCCTTCTGGGTATCATCGCGATTTGCAATTATTAAAAGAACATTTATTTCCAGCATTCACGCAATTGAAAAATTGTATTGAAATGGCCTGTTTGATGATAGAAAATATGAATGTTAAAAAGGATTTATTGGAAGACCCTAAATACCAGTTTTTATTTAGTGTGGAAGAGGTAAATAAATTGGTTAACGCGGGTACTCCTTTTAGAGATGCCTATAAGAAAGTGGGATTAGACATTGAAGCGGGTAATTTCACTTATTCTACTCAGGTGGCACACACACATGAAGGAAGTATAGGCAACCTTTGTACTGCTCAAATCAAAGCAGAAATGGATAAAGTGTTAGATAGTATGGAAATTGTTAAAGTTGATAAACAAATTCAGTTATTATTAAATATCTAATGTATTTTTGAGCACTAAATAAATTCAATATTATAAAAGAGATACTATGAAAAAAGGGATTTTAATATTTGCATTTTTGGGAGCATTCGTTACCGTTCAAGCACAAACAAAAACGGCGGTAACTAAGCCCATTTCTAAACCTAAATTGGCGATTACATACACTGCCGCTAAGTCTTTAAAGAATACAAGAGACAGTGCTTCTTATGCCTTAGGTTATAGAATTGCACAAAGCATGAAGGGACAGGGTTTACAAGAAATAAGCATGTCATTATTTGAAAAAGGATTTGCTGCTGGAGTTCAGTCTAAATCTGTAATCCCAGATAGCTTATTAGATATTTGCATTAAAACATACCAAGATAAAATGAGTACAGAAAAAATCGCTGCAAATCGTGCAGCAGGCGCTGAGTTTTTAGCTGCGAACGCGAAAAGACCAGGAGTTGTTCGTTTGACGAATGGCTTACAATACGAAGTAATTGTTGCTGGTACAGATACCGCAAAACCTACTTTGAAAAATACAGTAAGATGTCATTACCATGGCACTTTAATTAACGGAACTGTTTTTGACAGCTCGGTTCAAAGAGGAGAGGCTATCAGTTTTCCATTAAATGGCGTTATTAAGGGATGGCAAGAAGCTTTGCAGTTAATGACAGTAGGAAGTAAGTGGAAATTGTTTATTCCTTCTGAATTAGCTTATGGAGAACGTTCTGCTGGTGCCTTAATTGGCCCAGGATCTACTTTGATATTTGAAGTAGAATTATTAGGAATTAACTAATTTAGTCCCTTATAAAAAGTACACCCTGAACATTCCAATGTTCAGGGTGTTTTATTTAATATAATGTGGTAATTTTGAGTGTCTATAAATAAATAGTATGAAGCAAAAATTGTATTCGATTGTATTGATAGTAATGGTGGCTTTTGGTTGTACCCCTAATAATGTAAAATCAGATCCAGCTATTGCAAAAGTATTAGACAGTGCTGGTTTAAAGGGTACGTTTGCTTTATTAGAAAATGGAACTGAATTGTTTACGATACATAATTTATCAAGATACAAGGACTCCGCTTTTGCGCCATTAAATAGTTTTTTTTTAGTACCTGCATTAGTTGGCATTGACAAAGGATATATTACGCATGATAGTTCAACTTGGGTATCTATGGACTCTACTGCAACTTATACTAAGTTGGTTCAAAAAATTGGAAGAACGGAGATAATGAAAACCATTGATTCTTTACATTATGGAAAAGGAATTGTGAGTGCACAATTAGATAGTTTCTGGTCAGATAATTCTTTAAATATTACAGCAGATGAACAATTAGGATTGATTAAGAAATTATATTTTAATGAATTATATTTTCAAAAGCGTTCTCAAGAAATTTTCAAGAAAATGATTTTAAAGGAAGACAATGCTAATTACAAGTTAAGTTATATTGCTGCTGCCAATGCTGCACAAAACAATGCTTGTTGGATAGTAGGTTATGTTGAAGAAAACAAACATCCATTCTTTTTCGTGTTGCATACGAATGCGAATAATAATGATGGAATACTTAATAAAAATATTAAAGTTTTGAAGTCTATTTTGACGCAACAGGGCTTTTTAAAAGGAGTGCGCTAATTATGCAACAATATTGTAATTCCCTAACCGCGTATCAGCGATTCATTACCCGTGAAGTAAAAGTGGGTAATTTAACTATTGGTGGAGGTAATCCGATAAGAGTTCAAACCATGACTACTACGGACACTATGGATACCGATAAAACAGTGGCACAGGTGATTCAATGTATTGAAGCTGGAGCAGAACTGGTAAGGATTACTGCACCCAGCAAAAAGGAAGCAGATAATTTAGCGAATATAAAAGCAGCGTTAAGAGCTAAAGGGTATGATACGCCATTGGTAGCCGATATTCACTTTACGCCTAATGCTGCAGAAATTGCGGCTACTATAGTTGAGAAAGTGAGAGTGAATCCAGGTAATTATGTAGACAAAAAGAAGTTCGAGCAAATTGAATATACCGACGAAGAATATATAGAAGAAATTGAAAGAATCAGAGAAAGGTTTTCACCTTTGGTTTTAATTTGTAAGGAACATGGCACTGCTATGCGTATTGGTACGAATCATGGATCATTGAGTGATCGTATAATGAGTAGGTATGGTGATACTGCCAATGGTATGGTAGAAAGTGCGATGGAATTTTTACGTATTGCTAGAAGCTTGGACTATCATCAGATCATATTAAGTATGAAATCTAGCAATCCGCAAGTGATGGTGCAAGCGTATCGTTTATTATTACAACAAATGCAGCATGAATTTGGTGAATCCTATCCTTTACATTTAGGTGTTACAGAAGCGGGAGACGGTGAAGATGGCCGCATAAAAAGCGCTATTGGTATTGGCACTTTATTAGAAGACGGAATAGGGGATACTATTAGAGTGAGTTTAACAGAGGACCCAGAATTAGAAATACCAGTTTGTAAGGATATTGTAAAAAGGTATAACGATAGGGTAATAGAAAATTCGAATACCATCTTGCCAATTGAGAAATTGCCATATAGTCCTTTTGAATATAAAAGAAGACACACTAATACAATTGAAAATATTGGTGGTAATCATGTGCCAGTTGTTATTGCAGACATGAACCTTGTCGAAAATATAAACCCGACAAATCTAGTGGCAATTGGGTATACTTACAATGCAAGTACAGATAAATGGAATATCGCGGATGCTGCTGCAGACTATGTATATACAGGATCTCAGCAATTAGATTTTGATTTGCCTGGCACATTAAGAATCATTATTAATCAAGCAAATTGGGAGCCTGTAACTGGAGTGCAAAAATATTTTCCATTATTCGATTGGTCCCAATTTTTAGCAAGTACTAAAAAAAGCAATTCAATTAATTTTGTAATGGTAGACTGTTATAGTACAAATACCACTATCACGGACGATCATTTATTGGCAATTTCAAAAGACCCTACTGTCGTACTTTGCTTAAGCAGTCAACTAGTAAATGCAATGCCGGCAGTAAGAAGAATGATAGTAAAACTGATGGAATTACAAATTGAGTCACCTGTTATATTAATGACAGAGAGCAATTGGAATAGTACCGACGAACATTTGATCCATTTTGCAACCGAGACTGGTGCATTATTCTTAGACGGAATGGGAGACGGCATTTTCTTAGGAGTGTCAGATGCAGTGAATGATAAAGCAAAAAACAGTACTAATGAAATGGGACAAGTATCCGGCAGAAACTATGTAAATAATACTTCTATTGAACAGTTTTTAAACGCTACAAGTTTTGGAATTTTACAAGCTACTAGAACCAGAATTTCTAAAACAGAATATATATCCTGTCCTAGTTGTGGAAGAACACTTTTTGAATTACAAGAGACTACTGCAAAAATCAGAAAAGTCACAAACCACTTGAAGGGACTTAAGATAGCCATTATGGGATGCATTGTTAATGGTCCAGGAGAAATGGCAGATGCAGATTTTGGATATGTGGGAAGCGGAGTTGGCAAAATTACACTTTACAAGGGCAAAGAAGTAATGAAGCGCAATATCGATAGTGCTATTGCTGTTGATGAATTAATAAAATTATTAAAAGAAAACGATGCTTGGGTTGATCCCCAATAGGCGCTGCAATCCTACAATCATGTATACCATTTTTTATGGTCTATTTTATTTAGTTTCCTTGATACCATGGAAAGTGTTGTATTTAATTAGTGATTTTATTGCTTTTTTATTACAACATATAATAAGGTATAGAGTAGATGTTGTTAAAAATAATTTAGAAATTGCATTTCCAAATAAGTCTATTTCAGAAAGAAAAAAAATCGCATCCGAATTTTATCAACAGTTCACAGATTCATTTATAGAGACTATTAAGCTTTTGTCAATTTCTACTAAGGACTTTGAAAAGAGATTTACTTCAAATGTAGAAGTGCTAAATAATTTGCACGCAACGGGTCAAAGTGTTCAAATTATGGCAGGTCATTTTTTCAATTGGGAATTTGCAAATTGGGGTATTGCTAAGTATAGTAAGTATCCCTTTATTGCAGTGTACATGCCTTTGGGTAACCGCTATTTTGATAAAATGATTTTAGACATGCGATCAAGATTTGGAAGTATCATGATATCGGCCACTAATTTTAAGAATCAGTTTCATCAATACGCTAGTAAAGGCAATTATGCAATGGCTTTAGCCGCAGACCAAAACCCAGGAAATCCAATGTCTGCATTTTGGGTTCCTTTTTTTGGACAACCTATTCCTTTTGTTAAAGGACCTGAAAAAGGAGCAAAATTAAATAATACAGCTCAGGTGTTTGTTCATTTTTATAGAACTAGTAGAGGGCATTATCATTCCCAATATGAGGTTATGACTACTTCTCCAAACTATTTTAAGGATGGACAATTGACGGCATTGTATGTTAAAGTATTAGAAGAGAAGATAAAACAGCATCCATCCAATTATTTATGGAGTCACAGAAGATGGAAATATAAATTTGAAGCGGAGAAGCACGGTAAACTATTAGTATCAAATAATTAGAAATCTAAAATATCATCTGATTTTTTAGGTGCTTTAATTTTATCAAATTTGAATTTATCTTTCAAAAATTGAACAGCTTCCCAGCCATCGTTTACAATTCTATTATTATGTATTCCTTGCTTTTTTAAAATAGTGGACGCAATACTTGCGTCTTCTCCATTATCGCTTATAATATAAATATTAAAATGTTCGTCTAGTTCCGACATACTTCCTGGATCGGCTAGTTCAACTAAAGGCAAACTAATTGAACTCTTAATATGACTTTCATGATATTGGTCTTCTGTTCTAACGTCTAGTATCATTAGGTATTCGTCAAATGGAATGTCCATTGCTAATTCGTCTACATCAACATCAATTAAGATATCAAATTTCTTTTCTGCTTGAATCCATGCCTCAAATCCACCTTCCAAAACACCTTTGATATTGCTAAATCCTAGCTTCTCAAAAATAGTCAGAGCTTCTTGCTCAGCTCCATTAGGAGCTATTAAAATAATAGGACTATCTAGTTGAATAAAACCCATAGCAATTAATTTACCTATTTGATGTTTAGGTGCATGTATTGCTGTTGGGACATAACCAATTTTCAAGTCGTCCAATGTTCTAGTATCTAGTACTATAACATGATCTTCTTTTAATAGCTCCTGGGATTGTTCAATGGATAATAACATCTGTAAAATTTACCCTACTAATTGTTCAACAAATTGATTTACTTGTTCTAAACGAGTGTAGTCTACTTGGTAAAAAATAAATTTTCCTTCGCGAATGGTCACCACTATTCCTGCTCTTCTTAAAATTGCTAAATGTTGCGAAGCAACAGATTGCTCTAGTCTAAGTTTTACATAAATTTCAGTAACTGTCATTTTTTGATGCTCGTCTATTAGCTTCAAAATTTGTTGACGTAATTTGTGATTTAAGGCTCTTAGAATCATTGCAGCTTTTTTGCTATGCAACAAATCTACTTTCAATGGCGCACTGCCATTTGCAAGTTGTAATACGGGTAATGATTGGTTCATGACAATAAAAGTATTGGGGGTTTAGAACTAAAATTGCAACACAAAGTTAATACATAATGTCTAAGTATGTATATTTTTGTAATATATTATGACTTCTATGTACATTTTTCCCAAAACCGTCAATGAACTTTAATTCAGCTTAATCTCTATAATTATTTCAAATAAAAGTCCTTGATATAAGCGGGGCTGCTATATGCCAAATTTTCGAATGACTTTGAATTATACTTTTCTATAGCTAATGCTATACAATCTTGAATTTGATAATGTTGGTCTATAAAATGTAAATGCGGATGAGTTAGTAAGTCTTTTGTTTTTGTAACACCAGATCCTATACAGTATAATGGACCTTTTTCAATGCATTTTTCAACATAAGTAGTATCTAAAATAATGGCTTGTTCTGGTAAAATAATATTTTGTGCTTGATTAAATATGGCACCAAATACTTCCATCCTTCTAGCGTCAATCATTGCAAAAATTTGAAAAGTGGTTTCTTCTGTTTTATTGGCTCTTATTATGTTAGCGGCTGCATGTGCTAATAAAGACAAAGTGGACAATCCTATTAATGGTTTGTTTAAAGCATATGCAATACCCTTCGCACTAGAAAGGCCAACTCTTAGTCCAGTATAACTTCCAGGTCCCATGGTTACCACAACGGCATCAAGATCTTGTAAGGAAATGTCATGTTTCTTACATATTGATGCAATTGCTTCTTGAACAAATTGGGCATGGGTATTAGAAATATTGTTTAATTCCATTCCTAAGACTTCATTATGCTTTGTTATTGCAACAAATGCATTCTCTCCTGCTGTGTCTATATGTAGTAAAATTGCCAAAGTATTTGATTGTTTTGCAAAAATAGGTTGGTCAAGTGATAGAAATTCAAGAAATTGCAATTCTTAATTAAATATTATGCCAAAACAGATCATTGAATCAACAAAAGTACCTGCTCCTATTGGACCTTATAGCCAAGGGGTCATTGCAAATGGCTTTTTCTTTGCTAGCGGACAAGTTGCTTTTGACCCAGCTACTGGAGAATTAGTACTATCGGATATTAAAACGGAGACAAAGCAAGTAATGGAAAATATCCATTCTTTACTAGAAGCAGCTAATTTAAGCTTTGCCAATGTGGTAAAAACTACTATTTTCTTAAGTGATATGTCCCTTTTTGCGGAGGTAAATGAAGTTTATGGATCTTATTTTACAAGTAATTTCCCTGCTCGTGAAACAGTTGCTGTAAAAACGTTACCTCGTAACGTAAATGTTGAAATAAGTATTACGGCAGTTGTAGTATTATAAGAGAAGAGAAATGATTTAACAGTTTTATTTTACAATAATCTGATAATTCGTTTTTAATATAAATGTCTCATGGGGTTTCACATAGTGGAGCCCCATTTTATTATTAAAGCAATTAGGAACACCACTCAAGTTTTCTATAGCAACACTTTTTCGATTGTCGGGGGTGTAAATTTGTAAATAAGGATAGTTGATTTCGGGATGAACTATTAGTTTGAATTTGTTATTCTCTAATATGCAAATCGGATTAAGAGGATCAAGCATATAGCAACTATCTAAATGAATACCAGAGAGCGTCTTACCATTATCAAATTCTGTGTCTTTCTGTATTATGCCAGTTGGCAACAAGTCCTTGTCATAAATTATTTTTCCAATATTATTGAATTGTAAAGTATTGGATTCAATGTTACCGTCTAGCTTAAAGTAAGGATGCCAGCCGTCCATCATTGGAATTTCATGATGGAAATTATTGGTAATATTAGTTTGCACTGAAATTTTATTTTCAATGTTAATGGTCCATATTAATTGAATGGTATAGGGAAAAGGGAATCCCTTATCGGTTCCTAAATATGCATGTTTTAATATTATCGTAGCTTCTAATTCATTACATGCTGTTGATTCAATTTCGTATAATGCGTCGTAAATAATACCGTGAAGCGCATGCGCCCCTAAGTAAAACTTGTCAATGGTAAACTCTTGTCCTGAGTGCTCATATTTGCCGTTTTGTAGTCTGCAGGAGAATGGACTCATTTTGCCACTTTTGAAGCCATTCATTTCAAAATTTCCCCAGCTATTTGTGAAATCATTGCCGTCAATAAATTCATGATTTATTTTTTCATTTTGCAGCATCCAGCTATTCAAAAGTCCCCCTTTTGTACAAATTGATATTTGCATGCCATTCTGGGGATGGTGAATAATAATTTCCTTAAAATTAGCTATAGGTTTAACAATTATTTCAAACGACATATTGCTGGGTTTAAATGGTAAATTAAAACTATTCTATTAACTTTGAAATATAAAAATAAGATATGCGCTATTGTATTTTTTTAGGATTGCTATTTACGAGTTTTGTAGGCTGGGGCCAGACTTTGTCTAAATATGACAGTACTGTGAAAATAGGAAAGTCTGGATATCGCATTTCATGTATTAACAAATCGGTAGACAGAAATGTTTTAAATATTAGACCCATAGGTTTTAAACCAGAAGTAAGAGAAGTTTCTCTTGAATTGAAAGGCCGTGTTACAAGTGTAGAGATAGATGACTTAAATATGGATGGGTTCCCTGATATAATAATATACATTTTAGATAAGGACGGAAGGTCGACAATTTTAAGTGTAAGTTCACAAGCGAATGAAAGACTTGTTCCAATATTTTTTCCTGACATAACAAATGACATGGTATTAAGTAAGGGCTATCGAGGCAAGGACGAATTTAAATTAGTAGAAGGAATTTTATTTAGAAAGTTTCCTGTCTTTGAGTCGGATACCACTATTAAAGTGCCTACAAATAAAGTAAGACAAATATTATATCGTGTGGAACAAGGGGAGCGTGATTCTTGGAAGTTCAAGTCTTTTAAGACTTTTGATATGACTATTAACTAGCGTCCATTTGTAATTACAATTTTACCAATTCCTTTTTCATTTCCTGTGTCGTCTCTTACAAATACCAGATAAACACCAGAAGCTGGTTTGTTTCCTTCATATGTTTTTCCATTCCAAACCGCTTGTCCTCCTAGGGCTCTTGTTTGAAATATTAGTCTCCCATTCAAATCAGTAATTTTCACAATCGCATTTTCTATTAACCCTTTAATGCTAATTATACCATTATAATCGGGTGTTACAGGATTAGGGAAAATTGAAATTTTATTTTGGAACTCAGCTCCTTTGGTTGCAGTTCCTCTATAACTTACCATTTGATTCGCAGTAATAAAAAAAACTTCCCCTGAAATGGGTGCAACTTTGATTTGAAGGACAGTATCATTTGGAATTGGGCTATTCTTTTGTGTAAAATATGCTAAAACCTCATATCCATCGGGACTCAACAGCCATGCGCCATTATTGGTTCCTATCCATTTTCTATTGGCGCCGTCTACTGCTATACTATTTACAGTTTCCTTTTGAAATAAATATCCATTAAAGCCATTATTGTTTACTATTGGGATGAAAGCATTACAAGCTTCTTTAGAAATGTCCCCACATTGAAAAATGCCTATACCATTGTCAGTACCAACCCAAATAGCTCCAGTAGCGTCTTCTATTAGGCTAGTGACTTTTGAACTTGGAAGATTCCCGTTATTGCTATTTGTTGTAAGTTGTTTCCAAATAGCAGTAGGGAAATAATTACTGGATTGATAAATATATAATCCTTGATTGTTAGGTGCAATAATCCATGCTTGTTCTTGTTGGTTTGCAATCATTTTATAAACACCTGAAAATGTAAAATTAGTAGGTGCTGTAATATTAGTCCAAGTATTATTTTGTTCTTGTAAAAGCCCTTGCTGGTCTTGTAATGCCCATCCATTTCCTGCATTAGAAAAGTCAATAGACTTAATAGTTCCTTTATTATTGTTTAAAATAATAGATGCTGACTTTTGAAAATCAGTAGAAAAATGTATTAATTGATTCGTTCCTCCTAGCCAATAGGAGCCATCTTTCGGATTAAGTGCACTTGAATTAAGTACAGGTAAATTGGAGTTGTTTACTTGTGTGTAATTATGCCATCCAGATTCATTGTAAACACCGAATCCAATATTATTTGAAGCATAAGGGGCAATTAAATTATTTTCGTCAATGGTAGCCATTCCATTTATATTAAAACGAGGTCCACCTAAATTGATCCATGTATTTTTTTTGGATAGCGCTAACAAACCTTTAAGGGAATCTGCTATCCAAATGTTTGTTCCATTTTCAAGTATATCTACTGGGGCCAATAGTTCAGTACTATCCACGATACTACTGGTAGTATTGTCTGTGTTAATGCGTAAAATATTTCCTTTATTATTGTTTTTCGTGACAAGAAGCAAGCCGTTTTTATCGTTACTCAGTTTTTCAATACTGCCATTGGGAATAGTCAATACTGCATTTGACTGAGTTGATTTGAAAATTTGATTTGTATTATATAAGTATACTGCATCATTGTAGTTGTGCAATTTAGTAAGGCCTAATCCATTAAATAAAGTCTTGTTTTGCCATTGATTATTGACTATCCAATTGTTTTTCAAAGGACATACCATTAATCCATTTTCGGTTAGGGTATATAAGCTGTCATTTAAAACTGTACTCTGATAAGTTATTGTAATTTGTCTATTATTATTGGGGAACCAGGTATCTTTTATTTCATGCTGAATTAGGTCTACCACCACTATTCCAAAATTTGTCGATAACAAAGCCCAATTACCATGAACAAGGATATGATTGATTTTTTTGGAAGCATATAAATTTGATAATGTTAAATCATTTATTAGATATACTTGGTCTCCTTGTTTAATATCAATACTGCTATTGTTGTATGCAATAATTAATTGAGACTGCATTTTATCCCATGCTATTTGAGCAATTCCAATTTCATTTAGTCCATTAGACTTGCCCAATAAGGCAATTTCATTAGACTCGTTTAATGAAAATACTTGATGTTTACTTGCACCATATAAATGGTCTCCCAGGACTAATTGTTGTACATTATAATTTGCATACTGTTCTCTCCATTGGCCAACAGCACCTAGTTTATTTTGCCCAATACAAGAAAATGTAATAAAACAAAATAATAGGGTGAGGTTATAGAATTTCATAAAACTAGTTTAGTGCACTATAAATGGCTTCTTGAATTTTAGGTCTTAAGTTAAGCGTACTAAATGCTTTATTATCCCTCGTTGGAAATACTCTATTTGACAAGAAAATATATAATAAATCATGTGCTGGGTCGGCCCAAACGCAAGTGCCTGTAAAGCCAGTATGGCCAAAGGTACTTGGTGACGGACTTAAACTAGGGTAAGGGTCTTTTGATTGTGCATTGTCTTTTTCCGGCTTATCGAAACCTAATCCTCTTCTACTATTAGGCGTATTATAAGCAGTGTAGGTTGTAACAGTTTCTGGTTTCAAATATTGCTTGCCTTCCCAATTGCCTTTATTTAATAGCATTAAATAAAGTTTAGCTAAGTCGGTCGCATTACTAAATAATCCTGCATGTCCTGCAACGCCACCCATAGTGGAAGCGCCCTCGTCATGCACCGATCCTTGAATTAACTCATGTCTGAAATAATTGTCAACCTCGGTTGCGGCAATATTTTGAATGGTTGTTTTTTGAAGCGGCAGGAATCCTGTACTATGCATATTAAGTGGTCTGTAGAATTGTTGTGTGGTGTAGTCGCTTAAACTCATTCCTGTAACTTGCTCTACTATTAAACCTAAAAAAATAAAATCATTGTCGCTGTAAATATATTTCCCAGCTTCAGTGACAGGGCTTCTTAATATTTTATTTTGAATAGTGTCTGTCCAGCTATTCAATAAATATTTTGATGGGCTAATCATTTTCTGATGCGTCAAGTCTGCAACTGTACTTATTGCACCTGGGATAAATTGTCCATCTTTTTGCAATAGAGCTTCATAAAATTTTATATAAGGGTATAAGCCTGCTTGATGTAATAATAAATCTCTTAAACTTATAGCAGCTTTTTCATTGCCTCTTACCCATGGAAGATAATCTCCAATTGTTTTATCAATATTCACTTTCCCCTCGTCTACTAATTTCATGATAGAAACAGTTGTAGCACTTACCTTGGTTACAGACGCTAAGTCGTATAAAGTTTGATTTGTTGTATTAGCACTGCCAGCTCCAGCAATATGTCCATAGGATTTATTAAAAACAATTTCACTATTCTTTGCAACCAATACTTGGCATCCAGGTATTGCATTTTTCTGAATAGCGTCAGCAACAATAGAGTCAATTACGTTCAGTTTATTAATATCAATTCCTATTGCCTTTTTTTTTTCAGGTGCAGGTAGTATAGAAATCCCCATGTCACCAATTCCTACTGGTAGGTTAGGAGATACGGTTACCGGCAATTTCCCTACTGCTTCTTGCTTTCCTTGAAGCCAATTGTAGACTGCTTTTTGCGTATATTCATTATCCTCGTAGGCAAATAAAATATTATTAATATTTGCAAAGTTAGCAACAGCATAAGGATTGCCCATTATTAAATGTGTCCAGTTTTCATGTCCAGGACTATTTAAAAAATTAATAATGCTTTGTGGAATTTCAAATTGATTTGCTGGACGTCTGTTATAATTATGCAATCCAATAATTACTTGGTCGTAACCCGTTAGGCTTTTTTGCAAGGACAATAATTTTGATTCGTCAGTTCCATCAAAATACAAAACTGTTATATTACTTTGATTCGACAATGTACTTGTAAGGTAGTTTGGCTTATTTATATTTAAAGCAATATAAGCCGTCTTTTTATTTTCGTTTAATATTGAATTTGTAGTAGGTCTTATAAAAGTCAATGCCTGTGTAGACATTTGAGCTTTAAGCGTACCAACAGATTTATTTAAATCTTTAATAATATTGGTAGTATCTATTGGTTCTATTTTATTTAAGCCGTATTTGTATTTTGCAGTTAATATTTTTTTAACTCTTGCATTAATATCTTTTCTTGTTAATCTATGGTCTTTAATTGCCTTTCTAACAGTTTTAATTGACTGACCAATATCGCCAGGCAAGCATAGCATGTCATTGCCTGCTAATATAGCTTGAACGTTCGCTTCCCCTTCAGGATAATAGTTACTTATTGCTTTCATGTCAAGTGCGTCGGTAACAGTAATGCCTTTAAATCCTAATTCAGTTTTTAATAATCCATTAATTGCTTTTGCGGAAAGTGAAGTAGGTCTTTTTGCAGCACTGTCTATTGCAGGTACGGACAAATGTGCAACCATAATAGACTCAACGCCTGCTGCTATTAAAGCCCTAAATGGAACTAATTCCAGAGAATCTAATTCCGCTCTTGTTTTATTAATTACAGGAATGTCTTTATGAGAATCTACCGACACGTCACCATGACCAGGAAAATGCTTCGCTGTAGCCATCACACCATTGTCCTGTAATCCTTTCATGTATGCAATACCGTAGTCCATTACGGTTTGTTTATTTTGTCCAAAACTTCGGTCATTAATAACCGGATTGGCTGGATTATTATTTATGTCTATGTCTGGTGCATAGTCAACTTGAATGCCTAATCTTTTACATTGTTCAGCAATAGCAACGCCCATTTGATATACTAAATTACTGGAAGGCATAGCACCTAATAGTAATTGCCTAGGAAACATGTCTACACTGTCTAAGCGCATTCCCACTCCCCATTCGGCGTCAATAGTTATTAATAAAGGTGTTTTGGCAATGGCTTGATAATTGTTTGTTTGAATTGCTTGTCTCACTGGTCCACCTTGAAAAAAGCATAAGCCGCCAATATCATATTTCTTTATTAAGTCGGCTAAGGAATCAATTTTTCTATTATCCCAATTACTATGGGCTCTTAATACCATTAATTGCGCAATCTTTTCATCTAATGAAAGTGCATGAAATTGTTTTTTCACCCATTTTTTTTCCGCATTAGTTTGTGCAAATAAGCTAGCGTTGAAACTGAATAGGACCAATAATATATAAATAGATTTTTTCATAAAAAATGGATGCTTTGGTATTGCAATTTAAGGATAAAAAAAAGCTTACCCCATAAAGGATAAGCTTTTTTGTGTCTTAGTGTATAAGATTCAAATTTATTTAGCTGACTTGTCTGCTGCTTCAGGAGCTTCAGTCTCTTCGTCGTCAGTTGGCAAAACCGGTTCAATATTATTTTTCTTGATTTGGCTAAACCATTTAACCATTTTCTTCATGTCGCTTGCATAAACACGCTCAAAGTCTAAATTCGGGAAAGCTTTTTTGAAATAAGCGGTAACTGCTTTAGGATCCTTGTCGTCAGGAAGTGCTTCTTTAGACTTGCCCATAGCAATAAATACTTCAGCTAAGAATACATTATCACGTGTAGTGTATACTTCAATACTTTCTAAATGAGAGAACTGGTGTGCTCTAGAACTGATGAACTGAGTCGTGTTATTTTCCAAAGATCTAGCAATGGCACCGTCATTTTTGCTAGTTAATAATTCAAATAAGCCAGACATGCCAGAGACAGAGATTAAATTACTGTATTCCATAAGTTCTATTTCGTTTTTTTACAGCCGCAAATTACTGAAAAACCCTCAATTTTCATTTTTTAAACTACCTTTGTTTATCATTAAAAATCAAGCTTATGCCCGGTTTTGAGTTTTTTGGAGAAGAAGAAAGAAAAGAAGTAAATGAGGTCTTAGAGACCGGTATTTTAATGCGTTATGGTTTCGATGGCCCTAGAAAGGGTATTTGGAAATCAAAAGAACTAGAACAAGCCATTTGTAACACATTTGGTACACAATATGCACAACTAACGTCTAGTGGTACTGCGGCTTTAACTACCGCAATGGCCGCATTGGGGGTTGGCGCAGGAGACGAAGTCATTATGCCAGCTTTTACCTTTGTAGCTAGTTTTGAAGCAATTTTAAGTATGGGAGCCGTGCCTGTATTAGTAGATATTGACGAAACTCTGACTTTGGCACCGGCAGCGGTTAAAGCTGCCATCACAAGTCGTACTAAATGCATTATGCCAGTACATATGTGTGGAAGCATGGCAGACTTAGATGCTTTAAAAGCCATATGTGATGAACATAATTTGATTTTATTAGAAGACGCTTGTCAAAGTATTGGCGGAACATACAAGGGGAAAGCACTAGGTACAATAGGACATGCAGGAACATTCTCTTTTGATTTTGTAAAAACGATCACTTGTGGAGAAGGCGGTGTGGTTATGACAAATAATCAAGAAGTATATACTAAGGCGGACGCATTTACAGACCATGGTCATGATCATTTAGGAGTAGACAGAGGTGCGGACTTACATCCTATGTTAGGATATAATTTCAGAATCAGTGAATTACATGCTGCAGTTGGTTTAGCGCAAATTAGAAAATTAGATACTTTTTTAGCAATACAAAAAAAGAACAATCATATTTTAAGAACATATATGGAACAAGTGCCCGGCATTAGTTTCAGAGTAGTGCCAGATCCAGCAGGAGACAGTGCAAGCTTTTTGTCTTGGTTCCTACCTTCTAAAGAAAAAATGGACATAGCTATTGAGGCATTAAAAGCAGCGGGTATTTTTGCTGGTAATTTTTATTGGTTCGCAAATAATTGGCATTACATTAAAAAGTGGGATCATCTAAAAAATGTACATAGTTTATATGCTTTAAATGAAGCACAACAGACAGCCCTTAAAAAATTACAAACAACTTCTTTTGAAGCAAGTGATGCTATTATGGGTAGATGTGTATCTACTGCAATTAGTTTAACCTGGTCAGAGGAACAAGTACATGCTAAAGGCGCACAGTTTTTAAAGGTTTTAAAGGAAGCCCTTTCCTAAAAGTTTATAACTATGTCACTAGGGCAGTCACTGCAACAAAGGCAATTACAAAGGTTGTCACCTCAGCAAATTCAATTAATGAAATTGTTGCAAATTCCTTCTGCGCAAATTGAA
>Ga0075464_10000103_pt1 | contig 33715 bp, 40 predicted proteins | sample DEB19_08_DNA_5_FD_75068 | JGI IMG/M metagenome (GOLD analysis project Ga0075464, IMG submission 75068) | Aqueous microbial communities from the Delaware River and Bay under freshwater to marine salinity gradient to study organic matter... | ecosystem: Environmental > Aquatic > Marine > Coastal ...
CAAGCCGTTGAGACAGCTACTAACGCTAAAAATTCAGCGATGAAACAACATAACTATGAGATTCAATTAGCCAAAACACGCCGCGATCGGCTTGCAAATATTGTAGCTAGCAAAACCGAATACCGAGACGTCACTGTTAAAGCCATTGTCACCACGACTATAAACCCACCCACAGTAGCGCTTAAAAAGTTCATAAAGATTGCCAAGAAAGACGACTGGCATCTTTTTATAGTTGGGGATCTTAAAACCCCCCACAAGGAGTACCAGGACATTGCGCTGGTCGAAGATTGTGTGACGTATCTCACACCAAAAGATCAGGATCTTATTAGCCTCGAGCTATCCGAAGCGATCGGCTGGAACTGCATACAGCGCCGGAACTTTGGATTGGTGGCCGCATACCAATGGGGCGCTGAGATCATCGCTACCGTTGACGACGATAATATCCCATACGATCATTGGGGCAAAAACTGCAAGGTCAACACCGATTGGTCGGCCATGACCTATAAGTGCAAGCAGGACGTATTCGACCCGCTGTCGCCGTTGTTCCCTGCACTATGGCACAGAGGCTTTCCACTTGAATTATTACCCGATCGAATGCTCCAGAAGCCGCAGCTCGTTAAGCGCCATGTGCTCGTTCAGGCTGATTTTTGGGACGGCGACCCGGACATCGATGCCATCGCCCGGATCGCGATGCAACCGGAGATCGAATTCCCCTCGAGCATGTCACCGATCGCCGCAGATAAACTGTCGCCATTCAATAGTCAAAACACGTTCCTGAGCCGCAAGGTCTTCCCAACCTACTTCTTATTCCCTCACATAGGCCGCATGGATGATATTTGGGCGGCTTACGTTACCCAGTTCAAGTTCCCTGATTCAGTGATCTACGCTAAGGCCAGCGTCAAGCAAGAGCGCAATCCGCATAACCTAGTCAACGATCTAAAAGCGGAAATGATCGGCTATGAAAATAATCTCGAGTTTACCAAAACGCCAATTGGCTGGGAAAAGTTCTTGCCAGAAAAGGCGTTGCGGGCATACAATATCTACAAAGAGCTCCTAACCGATAAAAAGGCAACCCCCAATGGCTAAAACTACCATCCGAATCACATTTGTAATCCTCGTAATCGCAGCATTATATACGTTTACGTTTCATTGTGATTGGATAGTGGCCGGGCCCCCAAAAGCGCAAGCCATCAGCACTGAAAAATCTGATGGCGAGTGTACCGGATTAGAAACTGTCGGCCGCTGCGCAGACAAATGCCCGGAGGGTGATTTTGTCCGTGGCTTCGATAAAGAAACCGGCGCGCTCGTTTGTGGCCATGTGACTGGTTGCCCTTATGGCGATTCAATCCCAGTCGATTCTCCAAAATGTGCGCCGCCCAATCCGGTTGTGTATAATCAAATGCAACCAACTGAATCATTCGTTGGCAAATAACTAATCGGAGGGTACCGGGATGGAGCCAACGTCACACATTGATTTTGTTAGACAAATCGCCGAGGCGATTTGTGTGGAGCCTGAAAAGATTGAGGTTGAAAGCAGCATCGACGAAAAGGGAGTGCTGATTAAGTTGTTTGTCGCACGGTCAGATCTTGGCCGCATGATCGGCCGCGGCGGGGAAACCGCCCAAGCTGTCCGCACCTTACTGCGTGGCTTAGGGGCCCGCAACAGTGCGCACTACGGCCTCAAAGTCGATAGCAAAGAACCACCCGAAGAAGAAGCCGAATAGATCTAGTTTCAAGCAGTTTTAAAACCCCCGAAATCGGGGGTTTTTGCTTTGTCGACCACTTCCCCGCACCCCCCTGAGCCCTCAACCCCCCCGTTCGCGGTTTGTTCGCTATTAACAGAGGTAAAAAGCGTTTTTTCGACCGACAACCCCCCTGATAGGGGAGTGGTCTTAACACCTTAGAATTTTTTTCATGGCGCAACCCATGCGGTAGGGGAGGGGTGGCCCATACGCGTGCACACACGTTCACACGATCGACTGTACCCATCGCTTCCCAACCATTCCCAAAACCAAAATTTTCCGCAACAAAATGATTGCAAAGCACTAGAGTGATACAATAACCTCACAATCAATTAATCCATTAGTGCAGACGATAGCACGTTAAAAACGGAAAGGATGAAATCATGCCAATAGATCCAGAACCAACTAATCCCGAGGAGCCAAAAGACCTAAGTGGCCGCCCTCCCCACCGCCCGCTCAAATTCCAAACGGTGGCAGAGCTAGAGCAAAAGATCGAGGAGTACTTTGCGAGCTGTGAGCCGCATGTTGAAAAGCGCTTGGTGCTGCGGCTCAAAGCTCATGGTGGCGAACAGTACCACGCCTGGGAAGAAGCGATCACAGACAAAGAGCCCTACACCATTCATGGCTTGGCAAGAGCACTGGACACAACAAGGGAAACATTACGCGACTATGAATCCGGCAAGTACGACGACAGGAACATGGACGTGGAATCGCAACAATCCTTTTCTGACACGATTACGCGCGCAAAGGCTCGAATCGCTGAATACGCCGAAAAGATGTTGTATGTGAGCGGTGCCTCACACGGTGCGCAGTTCAACCTTAAAAACAATTATGGTTGGAAAGACGAATCGGAAGTTACCACTCGCAATGTTGACGAGGACTTGGCTGCACTCGATGATCCAGTTGCCGATCGTTTGGATGTTGCCGCCCAGGCAGATAAGGCTTTAAACGATGAGCCAGCGAAACCCACTACTCCGCAATAAGTGGTGGCGGCTTACTCACCTTTATAAAATCCTAGATAAAGAGGGAAGCCTGGTCACTTTTAAGCCCAGCCGGATCCAATTAATGATCCTCCGGGCTTTAGGGCCACGCCTACGCGCCCGCATTCTGAAATACCGCCAGGGTGGTGTTACCACACTGTTTTGCATCCTATACCTCGACGATGCCCTATGGACCCCGGGCTTTTCCGCGGCCATCATCGCCCACGAACGTGAGACGCTCGACAAGATCTTCGAGATCGTGGATCGTGCCTATGCCAACTTACCCGATTCAATCAAACCGAAAACGTCTCGCGATACTCTGCGAATGCTCCACTTTGAGCAGACATTTGACGGTCAACTCCTGGATTCCGAGATCTATGTTGCTTTGAAACTGCGTGGTGGTACCGTACAGGCCATGCACGTTACGGAGCGTGCTTACATTGAGGGTGACAAATCAAGGGAGCTCGAGGCCGGTTCCAAGCAAGCGGTGCCAATGTCCGGCCGGATCACTGAGGAAACTACGGCCAACGGCTATAACGAATATTACGATTCGTTTACCGAGGACTTTAGTAACCCAAGCGATAACCCGCTCGACTACCTTGCCCTATTCTTTGCTTGGCACGAGGATCCCCAATACCGGCTTCCCGGCCCCCCACTGGAACGAACTGGCGCTGACATCGCCCTGGATGAGCTGGTTTTTGGGGCTTATGGCTACCACTTGGATGATGATCAGATCCGTTGGTACAACTGGAAAGAAAAGGAATTGATCAAAGCGGCTAGGGCATCTGATGATAAAGTCGGGCTCGATGGTAAGCAGCTTATGCGGCAGGAATACCCAAGCACCATGCGTGAGGCGTTCCAATCAGGCCAGGGTAACGTGTTCGATTCGTTCATTCTCGATAACTACGTGGCGCCCAAAGCCATCCGGGTCGTTGAGAGCAAAAAGGTGCAGGGCGAGAAGATCTACATATACAAAGAAGTTGAGCCTGGCAAGTTTTATGGCCAGGGCTGTGACCCATCAGACGGTAATGCGGATCCGGCCGGTATCGCTGTTTGGGATGCCAATTATGAAAAGGCGGCTGAATGGTCCGGCTTGCTGCGGCCCGATAAATTAGCGCTCCTGAACCAGGAGATTGCGGAAATGTACAACGAAGCTTTTGTCGGCGTCGAAAATAACATGCTATCCACCGTTCTGTTTTTGTCCCAAACCTATTACAATATCTTTTCCACAGTCACGATCGACAAGCGGCATAATACCCGCACCAAGAAAATCGGCTGGACCACAACCGGCAAATCGCGCGATGTGATGATCGACGATTTCGTAATGCACTTTGAGGATGGATCGCTTATTGGGTTGACCGAAAAAACCCTCAAAGAGATGCAAACCTTTGTTCGCAAAGAGGGCGGGAAGCGTGAGCACGCCACTGGCAAACATGACGATATGCTGTTTGCCGATATGATCGCAGTCCAAATGATTAAAAACAAAGATCGGTCGAAAACTAAGACGGTTGTATTTGCAGATAAACCAGCCGGATTTTAGTGCTACAATGTGCTCATGCAAGATGACAATCCACTCTTATTCCCCAAGACTGTGGACAAGCCCCGATTACAGGCTTATGAACACTATGATCAGCTTTATTTTGGGAATCACTACAAAGCATTCGCCATTAAGGCCGATAAGGGTTTTACTGATCGTTATGCCAATCTCCGCTACATAGCCGCCAACTTTGCCGGTTTGATGTCCCGCGTTATGGCCGATATGATGTTTGGCGAAAAGATCGTGTTTGACGTTAAGGACAAAGAGAACCAGGCTTGGATGTCTGGCTTCATTGACGATAACCACCTAATCGCCCAGCTTTATGAATCAGAACTTGGCAACTCACGCCACGGCGATGCGGTCTTTAAGCTTCGTGTCGGCCCAGCCGAAAACAGTCCAACGGCTGAGAGCACGGTCATTGTTGAGGAGATTACCCCATCGATATACTTCCCTGTTTTGGATGTCAGCTCGGCGCGTTACGTTCCAAAAGAGGATATTTTGGCCTGGACTTTTAAACAGAACGGCAATACCTATCTCCATAAAGAAACCCACCGACCGGGCTATATTTTCCATGAGATCTATCGGTACGATGAAGCCAAGCAAATGATCATTAACGCTGAGCCAGTCGAATCGTTTGGCTTTAAGCCGCAAGAGGAAACTAAGGTTGGTCGCTCGCTGATATTCCACATTCCAAACGTCCGCGATGGCGATTTCTTTGGGGGTTCAGACTATCGAGATCTTGAGCAATTATTCTTTGCCCTCAATAACCGTATTACCAAAATCGATAACATTCTCGACAAGCACTCTGATCCGATCTTAGCCGTGCCTCCCGGTGTTATCGACGAAAAAGGCCAGGTCAAGAAATCAGCCCTTAATATGTTTGTTGTCGACAACGAAAACCCCGGCTTTAATAAGCCCGAATACATCGTCTGGAACGCTAACCTGGAATGGGCCTTTAAAGAAGTCGATAAGATTATCGAAATGCTATTTATGTTCTCCGGTATTGCGCCAACATCCGTTGGTCAACAGACCGATTCAAGCAAGGGCGGCCAAGCAGAATCAGGACGAGCCCTCAAGTTCAAACTGCTTTCAACTATCCGCAAACGTAACCAGAAGATTATCTATTACGACATTGCCATTAAGGAAATGATCGAGGTCGCTATGGAGCTTGGGAAAGCTCACAATATCGCCATCGATGGCCACCGGGTCAACAAGCCCGAGAAGCCCGAAATCAATTGGGGTGACGGCGTTATCAACGACACCAAAGAAATGGTTGAAGAAGAAGTCGCTCGAGTTGATGCCGGCCTTAGTAGTAAGGCTGATTCAATCGCTCGCCTCGACGGCCTATCACCGGAAGATGCCAAAGCTAAGGTTAAGGAAATCGAGAGCGAATCTGCAATTACTGTCCCAAGTCTCGACAAAACCACGCCTGGCGGCACTAATCCGGCTCCACCAGTCCCAACTCCAGCCGCCCCGGGTGCTCCAAACGCACCACAACCCCAACCAGTAGGTAAGTGATGGCTGATCATGGCGAGGTGAAGCTAAGAAGCCTCAAGATCCAAAACCTTATCGATACCTACCATCAGGCCTATAAAGATATTGTCGAAACCATTGTAAACGACACAACAGCGGGCAAGATCAATAAGGCTCGAACTCTGGCCACAATTAAAGCCCAGCTCCAAGAGCTTGGCGATGATGTTGCTAAGTGGGTACAGGCCGAAATCCCGCAGTATTATCTCGATGGTGCCAATATAGCTATTCAGGACTTAAAAGAGCTTGGCGTGGATCTAAACGGCCCCAAAGGCCTAGCCCCGATCAATAAGGAGGCGATCGCTAGTCTGGTTGACGAAACCAATACCGCATTCGCCCAGTCACTTACCGCTATGCAGCGCAATGCAGCGGCGCTCGTTGGTGACGCCTTTAAGCAGCAGCTTAATTTCATAATCGCTGATGGCACCCTAACAGGCGCGGCTCGTGATACGATTGCGGCATCGATCAAAGAAGCCATTAAGTCTAATGGGATCTCGGCACTCACTGACAAAGCCGGCAAGAACTGGAGTTTTGATAATTACGCACAAATGCTGGTTCGAACTAAAGCAGTCGAAGCTCGCAACGCTGGCCTCCAAAACAAGATGCTCCAAAACGGCTATGATCTGGTTCAGGTTAGTAATCACATGTCCAGCCATACGGCCTGTGCCGAGTGGGAGGGTAAGATCTTGAGCATAACCGGAAGTACGCCTGGCTATCCAACCACCGACGAAGCCGAAGCCGGTGGCCTCATGCACCCGAACTGCGAGCACGCCTATAACGTGATTAATCCGGACATCGCCGAAATGACCAACATGTACGATAACCCTTACAATTACGACGATGCCGAGGCCGAACTCGAGGACATGCACGGACCGGGCGCCGCGGGCGTCAAAACCCAACACATCCCGGTTTATCATGGCAATGGGCTTGATTCGTTCAATGACGGTACCGACCTATTTGGTAACGGTTACTATGTGGCCAGAGATAAGGCCGTTGCAAAAGAGTTTGGTAGCAAAGTCACCCAATCAACCCTCAACATTAAGCCCAGCCAAATCCTCACCATCGATAGCGATTCGGAATACAATAAGCTGATTATTTCCAGCCTTAAAGCTTACCCATCGGAAGACATCCAGGTTGCCCTACCAAAATACGTTCGATCGCTCGGATATTCCGCAATTGAGGGTACGCCGAACTATGATCGCTTGGCCGGAATTGCAATTTTTGATAAGAACTTATTGAAATAAAGCATAAACATTGACCTGTGGAAAAGCTGTGTATACAATCAAGCCTGTAATAACCTAATCCAATAAGTCGATACGATACGACGTTAAAAACGGAGGAGCCCTAATGACAACACCTTCACAATCTAGCACCCCACCAGCGGGAGGCGATCCAACTCCGCCAGCAGCGGGAGATCCAACACCACCAGCAGCAACGCCACCGGCGTCAAGCGGTGATATTGACCTCACAAAACTGTCGGCCGATCAACTCACAAAGGTGCTTGAACATCCAGACTTTTTCAACATCCCGAGAGTGAAAGAGTTACGCGATAAAGCGGCCGAGGCTGATAAGCTAAAAACCGAGCAGCAAAAGCGTGACGAGCAAAAGTTGAAAGACGAAAAAAAGTGGGAAGAACTTAGTCAGCAAAAAGAGACTGAGAATGCTACCCTCAAGGAGCAGATCAAGAACTCGAACATTAACCAAGCTTTAACAGCCGTGCTCGTTAAAGAATCCGTGGTTGATCTCGATGGTGCGCTGAAACTCGTGGACAAGAGTAAAATCTCGGTCGACGATAACGGTAATGTTAGTGGAGTGCAAGAGGCATTAGACGCTTTGAAAACGGAAAAGGCTTATTTGTTCAACGGAAGTGGTCAACCTCAAGTCGGCAATCCGAGTAATCCTCCTGGCTCACAGCCGGGCGGCCCGATGAAATACAAGCGGTCACAATTGACGCAAGAGTTCATCAACGCCAACAAAGATGAAGTCTATAAGGCTATGAACGCCGGGCTCATCGAAGATGATGGCCCACCACCACAGAACCAATAAATTTAATTTCGAAAGTAGTAAAACATCATGGCTGAATTAACCAGCACAAACAACGCGGTATGGATCCCCGCGGAAATCATCGCCAATCAAACGCTCGGCGCATTGGGCGCATACCTGAACTTGGGTCGCACAGTAACTAAAGATTCCGACATTACCACAGTCCAGCAAGGTACTGTGATCTCCGTTCCGAAGCGTGGCGCGGTAACATCTAACAGCTTGGCTGAGGGTGGTTCCGTCAACATCCAGTCGATCACTGGTACCGACGTTCAAGTCACATTGAACAAGCACCAGGAAGTTACGATCTCCGAACTCGATTACACTCGTAGCTTGCAACCCGGTTCTGTATTACCTGGCTATATGGAGGATGCCGTTATCGCCCTTGCGGAAGATATCGAATCTGCACTAGCCGGCCTGTGGGCGTCTGCCGCCTTTAACAACGATGCCGCTTCTGGTGGTGTCGCTGCGACCATCATGCAGGACTTCATTGGAATGCAAAAAGGTCTGTTCGATCGCAAAGTGCCTGTGCTCGCAAAGCGCTACGCGTATGTCTCGACTGGTTTGCACGCCGTAGCTCAAGCCGCAACCGCGTTTATTGATCCAAAACTCATCCCGAACAATAACGTGCTAACCGAGGGCGCAGTCGGCCGAATCTCTGGATTCGACGTATTCGCCGGCCAGCTAACCGTTAAAAGCGGTTCGCCTGGTGTTCACCGAAACTTGTTCTATACTCGTAATGCTATGGTTCTGGCTACTCGACCGCAACCGTTACCTGACGCTGGCTTGGGTGCCGTGGGTTCTAACGTAATCGACGCCAATGGCATCGCCCTGCAAGTAGTTAAGAGCTACAACCCAACCAAGCTCGCTAATCAGTTCACCGTTCACGTTGTCTTTGGTGCCGCCGTCCTCGACGACCGCCAATTCGGTGTTCTGGACTCAACCGTCTAACCCGGGAGTCTCTCAAGCAATACAGGAGCCCTTTGCGAGGGGGCTCCTTTTGCTTTATCCACAGGTGTAAAAGCCTGTGGATAACCATTTCCACCATGTGACGAATATGGTTGTGGTATGCTTAATTCCATGACAGCGGCAAGGTTGGTTTCAAAATTATTAATGGCCCACAGTAGCCTTGCCGCGCTGTGGGCTTTTTGTAATTTGGAGGTGTCATGCTATTAATCCGACCTGATGGCCGCCCTGTGGATGTTGACGATCCGTGGTGGATAAATGAGCGGAAAAGTAAGGGCTACCGAGAAGCAACCGACGACGAAGTATTGGACTATCGGGTTAAAAAAGATGCTGCATTAGCGCCGGCCGCTGACTATGATCCGAACGTAAATCTCAAGGTGTTTTATCAAACTGTGGCGCCCGGATCTGACGGCTACGGTATGAGCCGCGATATTATTAAAGCTGAACTCTACCAGCTTGGCATTTTGCTCGAGGAAAACTTCGATGATCAGAAAATCGGTTTATTGTACTCATACCCTAACGGCATTACCCAAATGAAAAACGACGTCCGGCTCGTTATGACCATGTTTGAAAGTGATAAGATCCCCGAGGACTGGCCAGAATACCTAAGTGCGGCCGACGAGGTAATCGTGCCAAGCAAGTTCTGTGCTGATACGTTTGAGCGATCCGGCATCGCTGCAACAGTGGTACCGCTGGGCTATAATGATCGTGTTTTTAAGTACATTGAGCGAACTATTCCGGTGGAGGAATCCCAGCCGTTTACGTTTATCCACTATGGATCATTCAATATGCGCAAAGGTTTTTCGGAAGTCTTTAAAGCTTTTAATGACGAATTTAAAAACAATGAACCAGTTAAGCTGATTCTCAAAACAACTGATCGCCGGCCAGCGATTCCAGTAATGAAAGATCAGTACCCAAATATTGAAGTTGTTTGTGGCAGCTTATCCGAGCTCGAACTATCCGACTTACTCGGCCGCTCAAACTGTATGGTTTATCCATCCAGGGGTGAGGGCTTCGGGATCACCCCGCTTGAAGCTATGGCCACAGGCTTGCCAGCTATCGTTCCAAACGCCCACGGAATTTCTGAATATTTCAATAGTAATTACATGATCGAAGTTAAGGCAACCGACCGTTGCCCTGGCCTGTATCACCGCTTTAAAGGCGAGGATGTTGGCGAAATGGTTGTTTGTGATCTCAAAGACTTACGCAAAAAGATGCGTTATGCCTACAACCACCAAAAAGAAGTTGCCGCAATGGGTAAGGCCGCCAGTGAGTACGTTAAAAAATACACCTACAGGATTACGGCCGAGCGCCTAGCTGAGATATTTAAAAAGTGGCAAGCAACCGAAACTAAGAAGCGCAAAGACACGAAATTCTTGCAGGTTGAGGAAGTATGAACGTCGCTTACCAGGGCCCACTTAAAGACTATTCGGGCTATGGCGAGGCGAATCGTCATGCTGTGGCTGCACTGGACGCCGCTGGGGTCCATGTTTGCGCAAAGTTGGTCCGATATACCAGTGAGCCATCAGATTTCGGTGTGATGGGCCAGCTCGTCGATAAGCTGATTAAGAACGATGATTATTACAAGATAAAGATTATGCACACCACACCCGATGAATTCCTGCGGCTCAAAGAACCGGGCAAATATCACATCGCGCATTTCTTTTGGGAAACTGACAAGATACCAAAAATATTTGCTGAGGGTTTCGCTCACGTTGATGAAATCTGGACTGGCTCACAGGCCAACGCTGACGCTATCAAGGCGGGGGGTGTGGATAAGCCTGTGTATATCTTCCCGCAAGCAACCCAAACCGATCGGGAGTGGCCGGCTCCGTATGAGCTACCAGGATTCCCGGATGATGGCTATTTATTTTACTCAATTTTTGAATGGACCGATCGCAAAAACCCGATTGCACTAATCGAATCATATCTGCGGGAGTTTCAAAAAGACGAGCAAGTCGGCTTGTTGATCAAGACCTATTTCCGTAACTTTACCCTGCAAAACAAGCGTTTGATTCGGGATAAGATCGCTAAGCTCAAAGCTCAAATGTCCCTAAAGAAGTTCCCGCCAATATTTCTGTATTTAGATCTCATGGATCGTGATCAGCTTATGCGAGTGCATAGTACCGGTGACTGCTACGTTTCAGCACACCGAGGCGAGGGCTGGGGAGTGCCTCAGGTTGAGGCAATGCTAGCTGGCAACCCGGTTATTTCAACTGGCTATTCTGGTGTGCACGAGTTTTTGACTGACGGCAAAGACGCTAAGCTATTGCCCTATGAAATGGTCCCACTCAAAGGCATGGACCACAGCCAGCATTTTTATACTCCTGATCAAAAGTGGGCCGATGTGGATCCGCTCAAGCTACGCAAAGCAATGCGCTGGGCTTATGAAAACCAAAAAGACGCTAAGTCTCTTGGTGAGGAGGGAAGAAAGTCGGCAACAAACCAGTTTAATTTAGCGAGAGTTGGTAAACTAATGGCTGACAGGCTAAAGGAGATTGAGGCAAGCTTATGAAAATACACTATATATCGGATCACTCAGTACTTGAATATGACGAAGTGCAGCTATTGCTTGATCTTGGCCACGAGGTTTTTAGCAATGGCGCTTACCTGGATCCAAAGGGCCACATTACCCTGCCCCGACCTGGCTTAAAAGGCGGCAAGTTTTATGAGGATTACGTTAAGCTTGCCAGCACCACTCCCCGCACTGACATGCCTCAAGAGTTGATCGATCCGTTCGACGTGATAATCGTTATGCACAGCCCAAATGTCATTATCCAGAACTGGGAAAAGCTCAAGCACAAAACTGTTGTCTGGCGTAGCATCGGCCAGTCCGTGCCGCGGATTGAGCGCCAATTGACCCATTGCCGCAATGAGGGCTTAAAGGTTATCCGTTACTCGCCTAAAGAGGAGAATATCGAGGGCTTTATGGGCTCCGATGCCATGATTCGTTTTTACAAAGATGAGAACGTTTATAAAGGCTGGACCGGCAAAGATCATAATGTTGTAAGTTTTGCACAGTCTTTGAAAGGCCGGCGTGAATTCTGCCATTACGAAGAAATTATGAGTGTCGTTGAGGCGTTCAACGGCACTGTCTATGGTCCCGGCAATGAGGATCTCGGCAAGTTCAACGGCGGTCAGATTCCTTACGAAATGCAGATCAAAACGATGCAGGGCGCGGCGCTCATGCCTTATGGCGGGACGTGGCCAGCTTGCTATACGCTGTCGTTTATTGAGGCGCTTATGACCGGGCTGCCGATTGTGGCAATATCAAAGCGCCTTGCTCATTACCCACAATATGAGCCGATTGATTTCTATGAGGTGGATGAGATCTTAGCTAAGATTAGCGGCGTTGTTTGCGATACGGCCGAGGACATGGTTTATCAGGCGCAGCGTTTACTCGACGATCCGGAACACGCTAAAGAGATTAGTAGGCGCCAGCGTGAGCTCGCCATTGAAATGTTTGGCAAAAAGAATATATCGAAGCAGTGGCGGGACTTCTTGGATGGGTTGGTTTAGCCCAAAGCATAAGGAAAATAACAGCTCCATTTTCAATGGGGTAGCTTACCAATTTGAGACAGGGAACAACTGCGGCATTAAGTTTATCCCGGATAAGCAAGAGATGCAGCGGCGTTATTACGCCGGCCAATTACGCAAAATAATGCCAGGTATAATATTCAGTAATTTAAGGAGCAAGTATGAATCCAGTCGGCACCCACGTCCTAGTAGAACTGATTGACCGAGCCGAACAGTACGCGGCCGATTTAAAGAAGCGATCCGGCCTTTTGATGCCGACTAAGATCGTTCATGGTATGCCCGATCGCGGCATCGTTTATGGCATCGGTGATGAGATCGAGAACCCGGAGATCGCTATTGGTGACATGGTAATATTTACTCATCAGGAGCATTTCCAGGGCTTCGAACATGAGGGCAAAAAGCTTGGCGCGATACCTTACAAAGACATTAGGGGCATAATAACGGAGGATGAAGAATGATCGACTTATGGCAAATCGCAGTTAAATCAGGGGCTAGCCAAGATGCTTTCGAGCTTTTCCAAATGCTCAAGGTCGTTGAATACCTCAACACCAAAAAGATTTTAGAAGTTGGAGTGCATACCGGGCTAGGCTTGAAAGCTTTTGGCGATGCGTTCCCAAAGGCAAAACTATTTGGTGTTGAGTGTGACGATCGCAGTCTCGTTTTTAAAGAGTTCGAACTTATTAAAGGTGATTCTACAAGCCAAGAGATCATAGATAAAGTTAAAGCTTATGGTCCATTCGACTTTATTTTTATCGATGGAGATCACACGTTTGAGGGCGTTAAGGCTGACTGGGAAAACTACAAAGACATGGTTCGACCCGGTGGTGCGGTTGGTTTCCACGACACAAGCCGAGTTGGTGAGGGGTGGATGTCGAAAGTCGAAGTCCGGCCGTTTCTCGATGATCTGTTGCAACACAGCAGTATGCCGATGGTTGAATTTCGAAATGGTTGGGAAAACCCCGGAACTATAATCGTATGGCCAAAGTCTTAACCGATTTTCACCATTCCAGTTTGCTTAGGGCGACCAATCTTTTGTTTGGTGATCGCCTCGGCATGGAGGTGTTCCGTCCGATTGGGATGGAGTGGTACGAGCATGGCTATTGGGCGCTTAACGATCAGCTCGATACAGCTAGGCAGTACTTAGAAGAAGCCTCGCAACCACTTGATAACACGCCCAGGCTGAACGATCCGGCAAAAAAGACAGAGTTTGTTGAGGGTACATGTCGGATCATGGACCCGGGCAATTTAAGCTTTCATAGGGCTTGCACACTGGATTATTTCAAAGCAAACGAGTTCGACTACGTTATCGCCTCAATACCGCAGCATGTCCCCTTATTTAAGGCTCTGATCAAAGAATTCATGCCAAACGCCAAGCTAATAATCCAAATGGGTAACAATTGGGACATCGAACAATATGCCGGCATGAACGTATTGGCCTCGATCGCACCCACGCTAACCAACGCTAATGCAGTTTTTTACCACCAGGAAATTGAGTCGGTATTTAAGCCTCGTGTTACGCACTCCAGCAAAAAGATCTATAGTTTTGTGAATATATTACAGAACACCGGCCAGGGGTGGAACGATTTTGAGGAGCTGGAAAAACTCTTGCCGGAGTACAGCTTCAAGTCTTATGGCGGCCAATGCCGTGACGGCAATATGAACGGTCCATTGGAAATCGCTAATGCAATGCACGAAGCTGAATTTATCCTGCATAGCAAACCAGGCGGTGACGGTTTCGGTCATGTGATCTTTAGCGCCTACGCATGTGGCCGGCCGGTCATTGCGCGGCCGTCACAGTACAAAGGCCAGTTGGCCGAACAGTTATTAGTGCCCGGCACCTTTATCGACCTGGACAAGTACGGCCGTGGTGAAACTAAGAATATGATTCGTCGGATCACCTGTGACCCGGATATGCTTTTTCAGATGGGGAAGCGTGCCGGTGAGCGATTCGCGGAAGTGGTAGACTATGAAAAGGAGGCCCTGGATGTTGCGGAATGGCTTAAAACTCTTAGGTGAGATATTAATTGACGGTGTGGTTGTAGTCGGTGCAGTTATTCTGTGTTTTGGTTTTGCCTACGCAATTGGGAGGTTTTTTGCATGGCTGATCTAGCTAAAATCGAATGCAAGATTAAAGATATTAAGCCGGTTCCTAATACGACCAGCCAAATTGTTAGTGTGGAATTCAAACTTGGTGATCGCCAGTGGTTCAAGGGCTACAGGTTAAATTACGACCGGCCGATCAGCATGGAGGAATTCAAAAAAGAAATAGTCAGGGTTGGTGTGTTCCCGGAAAATGAGGACGACTTCTTGGCGTTCGTCAAAGAGGAGGCCGATCAGCCGTTTACCGTGGAAGTTGACCGATCCGAAACTGTGAATAATGCCGCAGACAACATAGACCCACCAGCGGATAGTTGATAACATAAGCCTAATGCGTAAAAAAGTTAGGCAGTAAGGAATAATGATTGAGCCACTCACAATCTTTGCCAACGCGTTTGCCTCATTCGGCGATACCATCGGGATATTCGCAGTCTTATTTGGGCTCGTCGGATGTGCTGGTGGTGCGGTTGGATATTTCGCCAAAGGGCGGGGTGATTCTATCATTGCATACCAAGCCAAAGAGATGGAGTTGCAGGGTAAAACAATTAAGCGGTTGGAGTTGGATAATGCGGCGCTCACTCGAGAACGCGATACTCTCAAGGAACAAAACTCGACACTTACCGCGCTTGCGCAAGGATCTCCTGAGCTCGTGAAACTAACTAATCAAATCAGAAATTTGGTACAAGTTGTGGCTAAAATTAGTAAAGGGGCAAAGTGATATGGATCACAAAAAAGGTGTCGTTGAATTGATATCATCGATCGAGACTAAGGATCGTCGGTTTCGGTTTGCTCTCGGCATCTTTATGATGCTGATTGCCCTGGCTCTATTAGCCGTTTTTATGGTCCAATTTAATTCAGCACAGGCATCTAGGGACCAGGGCGCAGATCGCCAGCGCGAGATCCTCAAACTACAACAGCACAACGATGAGGAATTTGCTAAGCAGACTCGTTACATCCAGTGCATAGCCCAGTTCTTCGCGACTAAAGATCGAGCTAGTCGCGTGTTGACTGATCTTGATAATTGTAGTTTTTTGCAAGATGGCCAGCCTGTAACCGGCGTTGTGCTGCCAGCGACGAATGTCTTGCCAGGCGATTCGATACCAGGCCAGTCGGTTACGCCAACAACAATTCCGTCATCTACTGGCACCACGCCACAAACAGCCAACAATGATTCAGTCCCACCGTAGAACTCCACGGATGGTGCAGTTAAGCCGGTTGAGGTGCTAGGCATCCCTGTTTGTGTGCCGCTGACTACAATCTGTCTTGCCGATTAATGGTATAGTGGAATTATAACTAGGAGGATCTGATGGCAACCAAACTATTCAAAAACTGGGAAAAAGAAAAGAACATCATGGTCAATATCCCCGATGTGAGCGACGAAAATCAAAGGGTCACTGAGGAGTATTTTCAGCAAATAGTCGACTTATACGGATTTACCGGCGTCAACCACGACGACCGAATCAAGTTTTTGAAAGATAATAACTATGAAGTGACGCGGGAAAATATGACCGCCGATCTGTCGTCTCGACAGGCGGAGGTAGAATAATGGCTGAAATTAGAGTTGCAGATATTAGCCGATGGCAAGGCACTATCGATTGGAACACGTTTAAGAATCATATCGACGCAGTAATTATTAAGGCCACTGGATCCGACGGTGGTTTGTACACAGATGGTATGCTCGGCCGTAACCGTGATGAAGCCCGCCGCCTTGGAATTCCACGCTGGTATTATCACTATAAGGGTGTTGGATCAGCTCGGGACCAAGCTGCTTATATGCTTAATGCTATTGGCATTCAGGCCGGCGAGGGTATTGTTATCGATGATGAAAACGAGGGCAAAGTAAATGTTGGCTTCATTGCTGAATTCACGGATGCTATCAAAGAACTTACTGGCGGCTTGATCAACGTGGCTTATTCGAATCTATCCAGGTTTCAGGGCGTAGACCTAAGCCCCATCAAAGACCGTAATGTTGGCGCATGGGTAGCTAAGTACGGCCAAAACACGGGAACCATCGAGGGAGCCGGCGCGGCTCCTGGCGGCATCGATCTGCCGATCATTGCTTGGCAGTATACCAGCGCGGCACGCATTCCTGGTGTCTCGGCTAACACCGTTGATATGAGCGTTTTTTACGGTGACGTCAATCAATTCTTAGCCTACGGTGCGAGCGGCAATGTTCCACAGGTCAGCCCACCAAGCACAGCAACTCCGCAATCTCCAGGCAACGGAACTTATACTGTTGTAAAAGGTGACACGCTTTCTGGTATTGGCGCCAAGCTTGTTATCGACTGGCGCAACATTGCAGCCACAAACGGTATCGTTGCTCCGTACACGATTTATCCCGGCCAAGTACTCAAGATCTATGGTGGTACCATGTCCCAAACTGTCACCTCTGGTGGTGGATCCTACATGGTTGTTAGCGGTGACAACCTAATCGGAATCGGCCAAAAGACCGGCCACGACTGGCAAGAAATTGCGAAACTTAATGGCATTAGTTCGCCTTATACAATCTATCCCGGCCAGTCTCTCAAGTTGCCTGGCGGCGGTGTGACTGAACCGGCGCAAGCTCAATCAACGTATACGGTTGTTCCGGGCGATTACCTGAGCAAGATCGGTGCCGCTACTGGCGTAGCATGGACCCGAATTGCCGAACTCAACGGAATTTCCGCACCGTATGTTATCTATCCCGGCCAAGTTCTTAAATTAAACTAACGGAGGGAACGCGATGGAAATTCCAGGCGCATCACCAATAACACCAAAACAATGGCAAAAAGTATTAAAGGCTCTATGTTATAGCTTTGGTTCTGGCTTTGCAGCCGGCTTCTCGTTAGCCGTGACAGGCGCACTTAGCGGCCTGGTAAACGGAGGTAGCTTGTCGGTCAATACAGCTCTCATCGTGGCTCTGGTGGCCGGTGGCCTAGTCGGCGCATTTAACAGTATTGCTGTGACCATCAAACAGCTATTTACACCCGGCGAATAGTTTGTTACTTTATCCGGGTGCTCAGTCCAAATAGTGCAAGAACACACGTCATTCGCGGACGTGGCCCAGCTAAGCGGGTGCACTGGAGCTGGAGATAATATCCTGCAAAAATCCAGCCTGAGCCAGGAATCAAAACCCGCCAATTCTGGAATGGCGGGTTTTTCTGTTTAGGCTATAATGAGCTTATGTCAAACCCAGCAGCAGATTTTCCAGCAGCGGTGCATAGCCCTGTTGATACTACGGCCAACGCCACTAGCGCGCTTGGTGAAACTGGTCCCACTCACTCACAGGTACATGGAAAAACAGAATCAGAAATAGTTGCTATCCAGCAAAAGCTCGGGATCGGTGCAGCGCCGGCTAGTTCAGCGTCGGCTCGAGAAGTGCTTAGAGTTGACGGCAGTGGAAACAGTGAATGGGCAGCCAACGATGAGAAGCCCCGGCCACTTGGATCGCGGGTTATTGGTTTGGGCGATTCAATTATGGCGGCCACAACGCCAAGTGGCCAGTTTGGTAGCGCGGGCCCCTACACTGATTCCCGGCCAAACTTTAATGCCTGGTTTAATCGAATGTGTTACGCAAACCCAAAGCGATTTTATCGGCTCCGAAATGCTGGTATCGGCGGTGACGTTACTGGTGGTTATGGAAAAACCACCACTGTCGTTACAGCCGGATTAACTACCAGCGTTACTTATCGGGTCACTAAAGGCACCAAAATGTTTGGGGTGAATACCCTTTATATTGGCGCGCTGGACGGTACGAACGACACAAAGACGCCAAGCGGCCACGTAGATAATGGCGATGGCACGTTTACTGTTAGCTGGTCTGGCACGATGGTAAACACCTGGCCGGCTGATTCAGATATCCGTTGGGGTATGCTCGGTCGCTTGCAAACAGATGTTATTAACTGGAACCCGGAGGTTGTTTTTGTACACGGTGGTACAAACGATCTGAACAATTTAACCACCGCCCAAATCGTTTCAGCCCTCATGGACATTGGAACCGACTTGCGAGCGGCCAATATCGAACCGATCTTTATGGAGCTCTTGCCGCGTTCCACGTATATGAGCCAAGTTGTTCAAGTAAACGACGCATTGCGCTATGCTTGTCGAACTTATGCCGGTGGGTCATTTCATCTAATCCCTATTTATGACGTTTTCGCCGGCTCAGATGGTATGTATTCTTCTGTTGCTTATAGTTCTGATGGCCTACACCCAAGTGCGCTTGGTAATAATATGATCGCGAATTTGGTTGTTGCGTATATGGAAAAATTGCCGATGCGCATTAGTGCTGTTCCAACATCTGCATACGATACTGATCCAGTGAACTTACTCCAAAATACTCACTTCTTAACTGGTTCAGCGGGCGGTGGTGGCACGATTCCGACAGGCTGGACGTACAATCCATTCTTTACGACTAACACCATCCCATCATTGCAAACACCGGGCCCACTAGACGCAATCAGGGGCAACTGGTTTAGGTGGCGCTGTACGGCAGCAACCGGGACCACATCGATCCGCAAAGCGCTCACATCACAGCCGGCAGTTGGTGATTTCTTTCGGATCTCAGCTCGAGTTAAAACTGTTGGGCTAACTGGCGGCATGACAGTCACGCTCCAATATCTCGATGGATCATTCAATAACAATCTGATTCATAACTTGGCAGAAAACACCGAAGTTACTTTGTTTACAACCACAGCAAGAGTAAGCTCGGCCAACAATAATATATTTGAGATTCTCGTTACACCAGTTGGCGGCACCGGCGATTTATATGTTGGTGAAGTCTTTGTGCAAAATTTGGGGCCATTAGGGAGGACGCCATGATAGTATCAGCACCCAGTGCATCAATTATGGACATCCTGCGAGCGATCGGTGCTCGCATTTTTGGCGGTGATTCGCAAAAAGGCGGTGAGTACGTTATCCCTCGTATTGACCTGGCGGCCAGTTGGACCGCTAATAACCCGGTACTTGGATATTTAGAAATTGGTTTTGAATTAGATACTGGTAAGTGCAAAATCGGAAACTCTGTTACTGCCTGGAATAGCTTGGGTTATTTCACCCCAACGCTAAATAATATTCCTACTCCAACTGGCACAGTCCAAATGGGTGGTCAATACGTCAGTAACGTTGCCGCACCGTTCTTCGGCAACGACGCAGCAAACAAAACTTACGGTGGTTCGGGCACCAAGACTATGACCAACACCCGAACGCCGCCACGCGTGCTCAGCGCTGCGTCTGCTTCGCCTTTGACAACAGAAAAAGATACATACGACCTTTTCAAGTTTACGGCCCTTGCAGCGGCTTTAAACATCGCAAACCACTCAACCAGCACCCCGAGTGATGGTGAGCAAATCCGCATCCGACTACTAGATAATGGCACAGCTCGAGCTTTAACTTACGGCACAAACTATGTTGCAAAAGGCGGTACAGCACTGCCTAATACAACGGTACTTGGCAAAAATATGGAACTACTATTCGAGTGGGATTCCGGCCTCGTCAAGTACAACCTTATGGCTGTGACACAGGAGACATAACCTATGGCGAATCGCTATTGGGTTGCAGGTGGTTCAACACTCCACAACGGTACGGACACAAATAACTGGTCAACTACTAGTGGTGGTGCGTCAGGTGCTTCTGTTCCTACGTCTAGCGACGATGTGTTTATAGATGCAAACTCCGGTTCTGGCGCTTACCAGTGGACGGCTGCTGCTGTCATGCGCAGTATTGATATGACTGGTTTCACCGGAACGTTTAACATGGGTGGCGCTGTGAATGTAAACATCTATGGAAGCATGACGCTTAATGCTTCTGTAACACCTTCTGGGACGGCATTTTCAACACAAACTTTTGCCGCAACCTCAACTGGTTTTACAATCGACACAAAGGGGTGGCCGCTTGGTAGCGTAACCTTTACAGGCGTGGGTGGTGGCTGGACGTTGAACAGTGCCTTACAAGTTGGGGCATCTGGTACAGCCATACTAACACTAACGAATGGCACACTTGATACGAATGGCAAGACTGTAACGGCCGGTGGGTTTAACTCAAACAATACTAATACACGAGTGTTGACATTGGGTGCATCAGCTTTGAACCTGAGCACAACCAGCCCTTGGAATGTTAATGTAACAAACCTAACTGTAACTGCAAATACTAGCGTTGTTACTTGTAGCGCTAATGGTGCATCATTTATTACATGGCAAACATTCAACTGGAATGGGATGTCCTTAGTATTCACTGGGGGTGTTGCTAATACCGGCGTAACAACAAACCTCACATTCGCTAACTTTACATTTACGGGTACAGCCGCCAAGACAAATGTTCTGACTCTGTATGGAAACATAACGACAACTGGCACATTCACTATTAATGGCAACTCTGTTATCAACAGAGCACTTGTCAACACAAACATACTAGGGACTACTAGAACTGTGACCGCAGCCGCTGTCTCTCTCAGCAATGTCGATTTTATGGACATAGCCGGTGCAGGAGCAGCTTCACCATTTACAGGGACATCTCTTGGTAACGCATTGGGTAATTCTGGCATAACATTCACTACCCCTGTCACGAGATATGGAGTCGTCGCTGGTAACTGGTCAAGTACCGCAACATGGTCGGCAACATCTGGTGGTGCGGGGGGTGTTAGCGTGCCACTCTGTCACGATACAGTAATTTTAGATGCTAACTCTGCCGCAGGTACCTACACAGCAGATATGCCGAGAATGTGTGCTGACCTGACATGTACGGGCTTCACTCGAACACTCGCAACAACCAGTACAGCTAACACTATATTTGGTAGCCTCACACTTGGGTCGGGTATGACTAATTCCACTGGTTCAGCTATTACTCTTGCTGGTCGCAGTACCCATACTATTACATCGGCTGGCAAAACGTGGGGAGCGACCTTTAATATAAATTCCTTTGGTGGTTCATACACGTTCCAAGATGCTTTTACGACCACAGGTGCTCTCAATCATAATAACGGTGGTTTAGACTTTAATAGCCAAGTGATTGCACTACTAAGCTTTTCTTCACCATCGCCAACCACGCGCAGCCTTACGGGTGGTACAGCAACTATAAACCTTACCAATACCACAGCATCAAACTTATGGATTCAAGTGAGCAGTGGGCTTACTCAGAGCATGACAAACACTAATATTGTTGTTGCTAATGCATCGGCTAACCAACGAGATATTGTCGGTAACGGTAACATTTTAGGCACACTTACCTACACGGTGGCCGGCTCAACTGGCCGGCTATACATTCGTGGTACAGGTGGCGATTCGTTTGGGGCAATTAACTTTAGCGACGCAACGAATGCTCGGACTTTGCGGTTCCAGGCTGGGCTTACGTTCACCATTAGAGATGGCACGAAGTTTAACGTAAACGGTACTAGCGGAAAATTGATGAGCATTGAAACCCAAACGGCTGGAGTGGCTGCAACGCTTGCCTTTACTACCGGAATTGTGAGCTGTGATTACCTGTCTGTTAAAGATATAACTGCCTCTATAACGACCCCAGCATATTGTGGTGTGAATGGTGTACTGGTGTCTGGAACTACAAATTGGTTAGCTTCCGCCCCACCAGTTCTATCCAATGCTGACTTCTTTTTCTCGACCGCATAAGTTGCTGTAAACTGAGCACATGAGTTGGTTCACTAAAACGAAAACGCCCTGGTATAACCGCTTACTCGGTGTGCTTGCCCTATGGGATAGTGATCGTTATCTGTGGGATGACCCAGTTGTCACCTGGGACCAGATATCTACCAACGGCGCGGCCGGCGATTGGCAAACCCCAAATTCGGGCAGTTGGTTTACTAAAAACTGATATACTCAGTTTATGAGCCTAACAACTACTCCTCGAAACTATTTGACTATCGCAGAGTTGCAAATCCTGTCCAACCTAACTGTCACCGATAATGACGAAGCCCTGCGCCAATTGGACCGTGCGGAAAAGGCAATTGACGATTATATCGGCTACCAATGCAAGAGTGTCGAACAAATGGCGACCGGACAAGTCACCTCTGTAAATTCACTGAATGTTATCGATACTGGATCAGGTACTCCACTGGATGTTACGAATGGAACTTACGCCCGTTGTTTAATCGAAATCATCGGCGGTACTGGGGCTGGCCAGATCCGCTATATTGCGAGCTCCACAAGGTCCAGCAAGTCAGTTACGATTGTCGATGCCTGGGACACTGCGCCCGATTCGACTTCGATTTATAAGATCTACCAATTAGCTAAATTCCCTCGTGGTTCAGACGTCAACAGCAACCGCGACGGCACTTCGATTTATAAGACTATTCCGGAAGCTATTAAAAAGGCGGTTGCCGCTCAGATCGATTACTTTATCTCTAAGGGTGACGACTTCTTTACTGGCAATGATTCAAACGTCAATAGTGAACGGATTGGCAACTACTCTTATTCCCGAGGTGGCTCGGGTGCCGCTGCGTCTGTCGAATTAGTTTCGCCGAGGGTCCGATCGTTATTGGTTGGTTTTAAAAACTCTGGTGGCGAGCTAATTAACGACAATCCGACGACACTATGAACCTAGATCACTTACTCAAACAATTGTGCACGATCTCCACGGCCGGCGCCCAGGACAAATTTGGTAAAAAGACACAAGGTACTGCCGTCGAATATGACTGTCGCTTTCAGAAAACGTCTAGGGTGATCGCAACCACGCAACGTGAGCGAGAACCCATTAATGGTGTTGTTTGGCTGTCAGCGACCGCCGTGGTGGCTCGTGACGATAAATTAACCTTTGATTCAGTCGACTACCGAGTTATGACCATCGAGCCGATGATTGATCGCAACGGCGCTACCCGCCACATTGAGCTAATGGTACAGGAGTGGAACCTATGATAGGCAGTATTCAAGTTGATACCAGTGGCTTCATCGCCAGCATTCGCCAACTCGGCAAGAAAGCCGAGAACTCTAAGAAATTATCCGCTCTCGATATCGGTTATGAGATTATGCGTTTGAGCCAGCAAGAAGTCCCTCACGATAAAGGTTCGCTCCAAAACTCTGGTAATGTGGAGCAGATCGGTGACGACGTTATTGTTGGCTACCATGAGCCCTATGCCGCCCGGCTGCATGAGCACCCCGAGTATCGATTCCAAAAAGGTCGAAAAGGTAAGTATCTCGAGGATCCAATTAATCGAAACGCTAACGTCCTGGGGATCAGGTTTAGCAAATCATTTGGGGATAACCTATAATGTCGCGCAAAATTGATTTTCTTTCGCAATTGGCCGACTATTTATCGATCAATGGCATGGGCGAAACGAACCCCGATAATGGCATCGTCAACATCTTTTGTGGTATTTACCCCTCAGATCCAGACGATTGTGTTGCTTTGCTGGGGCTAATCGGCTCAACCCTACCAAATATTAATATTCCAGACTTTGAATATCCCCGATTCCAGGTCGTCGTTCGCAATGCTGATTACGAAACTGGCTCACAGGTTTTGCGCGATGTCAGGTCACTTTTGCACGACAAGTTAGCGGTCGCTTTACCAAATTATTACTGCCTGTATATTCAGGCTCAACAAGACGGATATCCAATAGGGCAAGACGACGAGGGGCGTTATGAATTCTCCATCAACTTCACCGCACAAATCAGGTACGGCGATTCCATCACCAGCTAGTGATATACTGCGCGACAACAAGGGTCGAATCTTTCGGCCGATCAACTGTTTAAAGTGTGGAGAATTAATCGGTTACGAGTTTATTTTTCGCGGCCGGATTCAATTGCGCTGCGCTAATTGTGGTAGGATAATGGTATTGGTGTTTCGCCAGCGAAAGCCGGCTAAACGGTCGGGCCAAAAATAGCAATTTAAACAAGGGAGAACGATATGGCAGACGCAACTAAAATTCAGCTTGGTGTCTGTTCCGTGACGTATAAAGGCGTAGATCTTGGTCACACCATTGGTGGTGTTACTGTGGTTTATAGCCCGGAATATCACGAGACATCAGTGGATCAATACGGTAAGTCTAAAGTTGAGAAGTTCCTGGTCGGCGAAAGCCTTTCAGCGAAAGTTTCACTAGCCGAATTCACAATAGCCAACCTCCAGCGGGCAATTAACCAGGGAACTTTAGTCGGTGACGACGCTGTTTCTATGGGCTCAAATGCTGGTAAGCGCGCTAGTTTGAATGCGGGACTTTTGCTATTGCACCCATTGAATGCTGCTTCGAACGATACTCGTGCATACGACGTAGCGATCTATAAGGCAGTTGTCACCAACGAATTGTCCATCGAATTCAAAAACGATGGTGAAAGAGTATTGCCTGTTGAGTTTGACGGTTTGATCGATGAGGGTCGGAGTGATGGAAACTTACTCGGCTTTATCGGTGATTCAATAAGCTAAACAGACGATTGGGTACTCGGTTGCAAAGCCTAGTTATTTAAACTATGGGTGACTCAAACACAATTACCGTAAACACGGAGCTCGGTGCTGTCGAAGTGCGCAAAATGGCACTCAAGGACTACGCCGAGCTTTTGCGTGCCTTAGATAAACTGCCTAAGCAAATCGGGCAAATTATCGGCGCTGACAAGAACGACATAAAGAACATGGACACATCGGAGTTACTGGCTATGTTGCCAGCGGTGTTAGCCGAATCATGGTCGGACGTCGTTGCTCTTATCGCAGTACCAACCGATCAAGATGCCGAGTATCTCGGCTCACTTGATGGTGCGGATGCTGTCGATATCATTGTTGCCATTTTTGAGCTAAACGACTTCGCGCGAATCGTGGCCTCAGTAAAAAAACTAATGGCCCTAAAAGCAAAAATCCAAAAACCAGCTCCCCAAGAATAGACTTTGAGGATTGGCTTTATGGGGCCGTCGACTTGCTCGCCCACGAATACGGATGGAGCCTCCGGGATATTATGTTTAACACTTATCCCGAGGACTTCTTTTTGCTGCAACGGCAAATCAAAATGCGTAAGATTGATGAGTATCTTATGGATATTGCCATTGTCGCAAATCCTCACCGTGAGGGCGATGATGCCAAAGAGTTTGTTGAGAACCTGATGAGCGAACGTCGCTGGTATCGAGGTGATGAAGACGCCGAAGCCGAGCTCGATACAGCGGCTTTCGAACAATTCCGCAACACAATGCAAAATGAATCCAAATCAATCAAAGCTAAGTGATAGAATAAGCTCATGGCAGGATTCAACCTCGGCGATATTATCGTCACTATTAAGGCTAAGACCGACGACTTACAGCGTGGCCTCGGTGAGGTGCAGGACATGGCCCAAAAAACCAAGTCATTCGGCGATAAGATGGGTAACGCCCTAGAGGGTGGATTAAATGCGAGCAAGAAGTTAGCGCTGGGGATCGGTGTGGCCGGCGCCGCAGCGACAGCGTTCGGAGTGGTTTCGGTTAAGGCCTTTTCCGAATCCGAGGATATGATTGCGCAGACAAACGCTGTATTAAAGTCAACAGGTGGAATAGCCGGCGTCACTGCTCAAGAGGTGGAAAAGTTGGCCAGCGCTCTTGAAAAAACTACTAAGTTTTCTGATGAAGAAGTCCGCTCGGCCGAAAACCTATTGCTGACATTTACCTCTATTGGTAAGGACATTTTCCCGGAAGCCACCAAGACTGTGCTGGATATGAGCACTGCCCTGGGCCAGGACACCAAAAGCTCGGCGATCCAGCTCGGTAAAGCATTGCAGGATCCGATCGTTGGTGTGACGGCACTACGCCGTGTTGGTGTGAACTTTAGCGAATCACAGCAGGAGGTAATTAAAAATCTGGTGGAAACCGGCCGCAAAGCCGAAGCCCAAAAACTGATCTTGAAAGAGTTGGGAACTGAATTTGGCGGATCGGCCGAAGCGGCCGGCGGCACGTTTGCCGGTGCATTAGCCAAGCTCAAGAACCAATTTAATAATGTCCAGGAGGCCATTGGTGGCTTCATCGCCAAAGCGGCAACGCCGTTTATTAATAAGCTGATGGACTGGTTCGATTCAGTCGGCGGCGTCGAGGGTGTTATGACCAAATTGGGTGACGCTCTCAAAAAGATGCAGCCCTACATTCCTATGATCGCCGGCGCAATCGCGGGCCCGCTGGTTGTCGCGATGATCGCTTGGGCGGTTTCGGCCGCACCAATGTTGTTGTGGGCTACGGCCATCCTGGCTGTTGGTGCAGCCCTGGGCTTCTTATTTAACCTCCTAGCACAGAAGATGGGTGGATGGGGCGCTGTCCTCGAAAAGGTAAAGGGTGGCCTATCGGCTGTATGGCGCGGAATGCAACAGGCATTTAATTTCTTAAAGCCATCCCTCGAGGCATTGTTCAATACGATTATGACCCGGCTGTGGCCGGCACTGAAAAAGCTATTTGACCTCCTCACGCCGGCTCTATGGACCGCACTTAAAGTTATTGGCGCAATCATTGGAGGGGTGATTCTCGTCTACCTATGGCTATTTATTAACGGTCTGAACGTAGCAATTAGCGTTATATCGTGGCTCGGCAGCACCGCAGTGAGTATTTTCCTCGGCATTAAGAACGCCGCGGTTGATCTATGGCATGTCATGGTGGCTGTTTGGCAAGCAATTTTCAACGTCGTTTCGACTGTCTTTAGCGCCATTTGGACGGTTATCTCAACATATTGGAATATGATTATGGCCGTGGTTACGTTCTTTTATAACTATTACAAATTCGTTTTTGATACCCTTTACGCAATTGCCGTTTATGTTTGGCAGGCCATTTACGGTGTGGCCATTAAGCCGATCATCGACTGGATCGTCGGCAGCATCATGTGGTTAAGGGACGTGATTGTCGGAGTTTGGCAAGCCATTTGGGGCGTTGCCGGACCGATCTTTGGCGCCATAGGTAGTGCGGCAGTCGGGGCGTGGAACTGGATCGTGAGTGTCTGGCAAGGTGCGGCCGGCTGGTTCCGCGGTGTGTTTGGCTCGATTGAGGGCATTGCCAGATCAGTAGCCAACGCGATCGGCGGGTGGTTTAACGGCGCGTGGGAAAGCATGAAAGGTGGATTTAAATCTGCCGTCAACTGGATTATTGACACCGCTAACCGGCTGATCAGTGGCTATAACAATACCGTCGGCAAGATCCCAGGCACGCCACACGTTGCCAATATCGGCCGCTTTGCCCGCGGTACTGAGAACTTTGCCGGCGGCGGCGCGATCGTTGGTGAGGAGGGAGCCGAGCTCGGTTTATTCCCATCTGGTACAAAGATCATTCCACACAATATGACTGCTAACTTAGTCGATAACCTGATGAATGTTGGCGATATGCTACGCTCGTTCTTGAGCGGTGGCATGGGTAACTTTATGTCACCAAGCCAGCTAGCGCCTCAAGGAGCCGGCAGTAAGCAAATTACTAGCAGTACGAATATTTACGGTGACATCCATATCGGCTCACAGGCTGATGCTGATTATCTGCTCAAGAGGTTGGATCGTGATTTTGAGCTAGAGGGAATGGGGGTCGCAGTATTATGACCAGGCCAACAGTAAGCTTTAACGGCAAAGATTTTGCAACTTATGTTACTGGGCTGATTGTAATTGGCAGAGATCCATATAGGGCGGCAAATCGCGTTGTGAACAATTCGCCTTTGGCTGGATCTAATAAATCAGTCACAACCTCAGCGTGGTTTACCGGCAATAAAATGAATATTAAAGTCGAAATAGGCCGCAATACCCGCGAACTTTTAGATGATTCTATCGATCAATTAAGGGCCCTTTTACACCCGAGAGAGGCGGCACTTGTTACTAACTATGGTTCAAGTAGCCGGCAATGGACAGCAACTTATAGCAATTACTCCGTTTCAGAAGTTGAGGGTGGCCATGCCACGATCGAAATAGAATTTATCTGCTCAGATCCATATGGCTATGCTGTGACACCTACCACCCTGTTTAGCTCAACGCGAACCGGCTCAAGCAGCACCGACAACTTTATTGTTGGCGGTAGCGCAGAATTCCAGGTGCCAGTGATTACGATCGTATTTAACGCTGTGACCGGGGGCACGCTCAAGGATGTTGTTGTGGGAAACCCCAATACAGGCCAGCAGGTTACTATCACTAATACTTTTGCGACCGCAGACGTGCTCGTGATTGATTCGCGAAACAAGATTATAACCCTAAACGGCGATGAAATACTGGGCGTCGGCGCACTGCCTCAATGGGAAGCTGGCCCCGGTTCGCTCGATTACTCCGATACCCTAACCACTCGCAATTACACAATTTCAGCCGAGTATTATAAGCGGTATTAGCCATGTCATTGCAAAAAACCCACCGCTATGAAATATCACGAGCTGGCGTATTCTTAGGTGTCTTGCAAGACGTTACGTCTGATTTTACCTATAGCCAGCCGATTGCTTCAATTGGCACGCAGGTCATTATTTCAGTTGGACAAAGCGCCAACGTAATTACCAGGTCGGTCGAAGCTTTTACTGACGAGGCCGGCGATCCAATTACCGACGAAAGCGACAACCCGATTATCTCCGACGGCCAACCGAACACAATCGGCGACAGCAACGAAGATAACCTAATTCGTAACCACAACACGATTAAAGTTATCGAGTTTTCTTCGTATCACCCCAACGGCGTTACTGTTTTTGAGGGCTATATATCCAAATGGAAAGCCGTTTTTGGCGGTGGCGACGATATCGAAATTACCTGCTTGAGTGAGGGCCAAGACACCCAAAACTTCTTAGTTCAAACTGGCGATTCGGCATATATTACTCAAAGCGATAGCGTTGGTATGTATAACCGTTTCGGCAGCCCACCACACGACTTCCAGGAAACGGTTATACAGACTTTCACGATGCCCCTTACCAAAACCGTTTCGGCGATCACTGTGCAAATGTCTTGCGTCGAAACCGGCTATGTTTCCGTAATTATCCAGGAGCAGATTGGCGCGTCGCCGGATCTCGGGAACGACCCGACTGTGGCTTCGGGCACGGTGCTCGTAACACCCAAAGCCCAAGAGAATGTTAAAATTGGCCTCAACGCTTCGACTGATCTATCCACTGGCACAACCTATTATTTCCGACTTAGTTTTAGCGGCAATGACTGGGCCTATGCCTACGGCAGCAGCTCAAACCCTTACGCCAACGGCACGCTTTGGCTGGCTTCGTTTAGTGGTACAACTTGGGGAGCACCAACACAATACTCCAGTTATGATATGTACTTCATTTTGTGGGAGTTTGGTGGCTCGCTCGTCGGTAGCTACACCAGTGAGGACCCAACCTTTATGCTCACCAGCATTATGGAGGACTACGCAAATCGCGGCGGCCACATTCTAATCCCGCCCAGCCCGGTCGTTCCTTATCTTTCACAAATTGCTCATGGTTCAACCGTGCCGTCCGGTTACTGGTCGTGCTCGTATGCGCAAATATTTACCCCTACGGCCGACACGCTTACGAACCTAATCCAACTTTATTTAGGTGTGAGTAGTGGAAGCTGTCTTGTGGGTGTCGCGATTTATGAGGGTGATCCCTCCGGTGATGGTGTGACTGTTATCGGTGGTGTTGGGAATTATGATAACAACGGCAGCAGCACGCTTATCGCAACAGCTACCCCTCAAACCATCACTAACACCACCGCTCAAGTAACTACTTTTGAAATTGCCACACCAGTCACCTTACAAGCCGGCCACGATTATTTCTTACTATTATTCTTCAATCAGGGTGGGTTCGGTACCTTAAATATGTATGGTGCCGGTTCGTCTGATCTGCCAATCACCGCAACAGGTGTTGGCCAACTTTATATTGCTCGTGCCACCTTTAACAACTCATCATTCAGCGCCACATATAGCACTTCAAACCCAGCACTATACTTTGGGCTGGCACACCTGGATCCAGTCCCCGATTCATTAGCGGCCGGCTACGCGGACACTGGGGTTTCAACCGACTATGACTTTAAATACCAAACCATTAAGCAGGCAATTGAGGCCATTGTAAGCCTCGCACCGGAAGATTGGTATTGGTATGTCGAACCGGCCGATTCAACGCTTTATTTCCAGCCTGTGAGCGCCACAGCGGATCATACGTTAGTTAAGGGTCGGCATATCAACCTACTAGAAATTGAGGCCACAAAAGAAAACATCGCCAACCGGGTTTACTTTACTGGCGGTCCGACGGCCGGCGTGAACACATTTGTTAAGTACGAAGACGCGGCCTCACTGGCTATAAACCGTGTTGGCTTAAAGCAACTCACCGATAACCACGTTACCGACGACGCCGTTGCCCTATTGATCGCACAGAACTACTCGGCCGCGCACAGCGCCGAGGAATACATAACGCCAGTGACGATTCTGGACCAAACGATCGATACCACGCTTTTCCATATTGGTGAGACTATTGGGTTTCAGGGATTTGGAAACTTTGTCGATGATCTAATTTTGCAAATTGTTGGCAAAACTCCACATAAAACAGGGGTTACGCTATCACTGGGGGTATTACCTAAAAAGCCGTCCGGCAAGGTCGAAGAAATCCGCAAGGGTCTTACCGACGAACAAACGATTGATAACCCGGACACACCAACGTAGAATGAGCTTATGACTAAAATATCCGGGCAGCCAAATAATACAAGTCCCGCCAGCGCGGACTATTTGCTCGGTAACGCCGCCTCCGGCCCAACAACCAAACGATTCACTTTAGCAAATCTTATTACGTTCTTTTTTAATAATATTCCGGCCGGTGTAATTACTAACTCTAAACTGTCAACCACGACCGGCGAACTCGGGGGCGCATGGAGTGACTGGACCCCAACTTGGACTATTCTTACTATTGGTGACGCCGTTCAGGCGTGCAAATATACTCGAATCGGCAATACGATTATTGGCCGTATATCTGTTGTTCTGGGGAGCACAAGCGCTATGGGTACCGGAGTGCCGACCTTTACGCTACCTGTCCCTGCCGTTTCACAGGCAGCCGCTATGCCTTTCGGGCCACTGCGCATAAACGCCGGTTCGGCCAATGCTTGCGGCGGTATCATCCGATTTTCAGACACTACCCACGGCGACATCGTGCAGGCTTCGGCATCAGGTTCTAACGTACTAGAGGCTGGTTTTTCTTCTTCATCACCAGGAGCATGGGGCGCGGGTAAATCGATATACGGTACCTTTACTTACGAGGCGGCACCATGAGCACTTACGAGCATGATGGACTTCGGAATTTCGAACACCTGGCATGGGGCTTGGTTAAGAAAGGTGTCATTGATGAGGCCGTTTATGACGAATCAGTCGAGGCCTATATTGAGAATAATTTTGCCGGTGCTGTCGGCCAAGTGGCTTTAGTGAATGGGGCAATCCAGAGTGAGCAGATGCCGCTCTTTGCGAGCGTACCGATCGAGGGCTCTACTCCTATTGCGGACACTCGCAAGTAATACTTAAAAGTTGTGCATAACCTGTGGATAACATGGGTATAAGTAGTGGGTAAATAAATGCGAGCGTCTCTGATAGAATAGTTATCCCAAAGTTATCCACACTGAATCCACAGGCAATCCACACCCCGCTTTTTCGCTTATGTTTTTACTAACAAAGGTGGGTAGAGACGCTCGTAAACTTATACACATTATCCACAGGCCCTATAACTACTACTATTTATATATTAACTATTATAGTAATTAGTGAAAAATAAAGTGCTTGCAATGCGAGCAGCTCCTAACTATGCTTAGTAGGTACATTTAAAAAAGGAGCCCGCTATGACCGATCCAACATCAACTAATGGTCCCGAATTTTCGGTACCAAGCCCAGAAGAAACCGCTGAGGTATTCAAAGGGGAGCTCGAGCCGTCGCAGACAGCAGTAGCACCCCCCGAAGCCTCAAAACCAATGACGATTCGTGACACCACTGCCACGAACTTTTTGGACCCAAATCTCTATATTCAGCTAAAGGCGTTGGCCAACGATTTCATACGTTCCGGTGCCATTCCGAAAGTTTGGGAGACGGCCGAGCAAGTGCTGGTTGGTTTGCAAACCGGCGCTGAAATGGGAATGAAGCCAATGGAAGCGATGAACTCGCTTTATCCAGTCAACGGTGCGATCAACGTGTGGGGCAAGGCCACGATCCGCCGGCTGTCCGAACATGGTTGGAAAATTAAGTATTCAAACGAAAGCCAAGAATCTTGCACTGCGACCGTCACCAAAGGTCGCGAAAAGTACGTTGAGACGTTCACGTTTGCTGACGCTGTGGCATCCGGCTACACGACCGACAGCTACGGCAAACTTAAAATTGGCTGGCGTCCTGGTATGAACCGAATTAAGAAGCTGCGCTATGGCGTGATCAGTTTAATCATTAGCACATACATTCCTGACGTGCTTGGTTCGGCTATGGGTATTGTCGAAGTGTCAGACGATTACGATCTCGGCACCAATAAAAAACCTGCCGAGCTGTCAGCTAAAATAGACAACCGCAAGGAACTGATGGCTGCGGCCGAGGCCAAGCACAAAGAACTTAAAGCCGTTCCATTCAAGCCGGCCAGAATAAACACCAATGGCTGATTATCTTTACGCCGACGATGGCAAAATCCATACTCGCTATACCGAACTGAGCCGCTGCACAGCGGGGCAAATCGATCGTGTGATCGACGAGCGCCTGGGAACCCGCGAAAGCTTCAAAAGCGACAATATGGAGTTTGGAACCGATAGGCACGATATGTGGGAAAATGAGGGCAAGCGCACTGGCCGAATCCCCGAATGTTTTGGCCTAGACTGGCCGATTAGTCATGTCGAACAAGAATTTGTTAGTGAGATTCTGCCCGATGTTGTGCTCCACAGCCGTCCTGATGCGGTTTGCGCGGATATTAGCACAATAGTCGACTACAAGACCCTCATCGCCGATTCGTTCGCTATGGGCGAGCTCCTGGCCGTCCAACGATACTCGAAATCAAAACAGCTTCCGATCTACGCTTACCAGGCTGGGCTTCACGATATCCGAATTAAGCGGATCGCCTACCTAGTTGAGATTTGGAACCGGCAGCAGACCGAGATCCTCGGCTATAAGATCATTACTAAAGAATTTAAGATGAAAGATATCGGCGCGGCACTGCCGTGGGTGCGTGAACGCGTTGCAATGCTGGTGTCTGCTATTGAGGGGAGGTCCTTATGAACGACGACATTAAATTTAAAGTCTGGTCACCACAAGACGGCATGGCTGAACTATGGGCGCTTGCCTGGACACTTGAGCTCGTCGAGGCTATGAGCCACACCGATTCAAACTCGCCGGTCGAGGAGCCGCATATCCATCCGTGGGAGGTTTTGATGAAGCAATTAGCTGTGGCTAATGGGAAATTGCTTAGATACACCGGCCTCAAGGACAAGAACGGTATCGAGATTTATGAGGGGGATATTGTTA